>JAABUV010002414.1_pt1 | contig 25339 bp, 20 predicted proteins | sample 5559971 | NCBI WGS metagenome assembly JAABUV01 (sample SAMN10711881, study PRJNA513362) | rock metagenome | isolation source: Antarctica rocks | place: Antarctica: Victoria Land, Knobhead nord | collected 2015-12-19
CCGACGAAGAACTCGCGGCCGTCCGCCTGACGCCCCACGCTTTCCACGGGGAGTGGAACTACACGATCAGCCCTGCCGTCACCATGGCGTGACTGTTCATTTTATTTTGGCATGAGTCCTTAGCGCACACAAAAAGAAATCGCTCCGAGAGCATGGCGATACCGAGATCCCCGCATCAACCGAAACGGATAATCTGCCTATCCATCTGGACACTGTTGATGAACAAACCAATCACCTCTGAGATCGTCGTGGCGTATGCGCACTGCCCACTCAAGGGTTACCTGCTGCTCTGCACAGATGAGATTGGGCAGCAACATGAGTATGTGGCGATTCTTGAGCGGCAACGCCAGATGAATCAAGATCGTTACAAGACTCTCCTTGCCGAGGACCATCACGCGATCACGGCGCGCGATCAAACCGATCTCAAAGGCGGCACGGACTATCTCATCGGACTGACGCTCCACGCGCGAGGGTTAGAGGCCGAATGCGCCGCGTTGACGAAGGCGCCCGCACGGTCGTCGCTTGGCAACTTCAGCTATGAACCGACGATTGTGGCCGCAACATACAATCTCACGACTGAGCACAAGCTTCAGGTCGCGTTTGCCGGTCTTGTCCTTGGGTACATACAAGCCACCGCACCCACGAGGGGGATAGTCGTTGGGCTTGACGAGCAAGGCCATGCCATCGATCTACGCAAACACTATAAACCTCTCGGACTCCTCCTCAATCCATTGAAACGATGGGCGGATGCGCCTCCCGTCGAACCACCTCCCGTGATATTGAACAAGCACTGCCCGACGTGTCAGTTTCAAGCCCAATGCCGGGACAAAGCGGAGAAGGCTGATGACCTGAGCTTACTGGATCGGATGACGCCCAAGAGTATACGACGCTACCAGAGCAAAGGCATCTTCACCGTGAGGCAGTTGTCGTATCTCTTTCGACCCCGCAAGAGCAGGAAGCATCCAAAGGGGACGGCGGCGCATAAGCTGGAACTCCAGGCGCTGGCGCTGCGCACGGGAAAGACGTATCTCCAGATGTCTCCAGAGTTGACCGCGGAGCCGGTAGAGCTATTCCTGGATATCGAAGGCAAGCCGGATCAACAGGCGTACTATCTTATCGGCCTTCAAGTCCGCGAAGGCCAGCGCATCGCCCATCACTCCTTCTGGGCGAACACAGTGGACGACGAGAAGACCATCTGGAGCGAGTTCCTCGCCGCGATCAGTACCTATCCCGAAGCTCCGATTTATCACTATGGGAGCTACGACGTAACCGCCATCGAGAAAATGGCGAGGCGCTACCAGACCGAGAGTGACGCACTCACGAAGCGGTTGATCAACCTCACGACGCATGTGTATGGCAAGGTGTATTTCCCCATCCGATCCAATAGGCTCAAAGACATCGGGCGTTTCCTCGGCGTATCCTGGACGTCTCCCAACGCGTCCGGCTTGCAGAGTCTCGTCTGGCGGCATCACTGGGAGGAAACCGGCAATCCCGACGACAAGCACAAGCTCACGACATACAACAAAGAGGATTGTGACGCCCTGAGAGGGTTGCTCGACGAGATCATCAGAATACGCGACGCCGCCAATGCTCGCGCGGACATCGATTTCGCCGACACGCCAAAACGGGTGGCGACAGAACAAGGGGAGCAGCTTCATGGTCAGTTTGAAGCGATACTCTTGTCAGCTCACGCCACCTACGAGCGGAAGAAGATAGACCTGTCACGAAACAAAGAGGGGGAAGATAATCACAAAAAGCGTGGGGCTCTAAAGGGACATCCTGGGTACTATAGGGCGGCGCCCACACACCCAGGAACTATCCGTCGCGTTGCGCCACGAGAGACGTGCCCACGGTGTACGGGTGAACCACTGCGCGCCACAACGGCGATGGCGACGACGTACACCATTGATATTATCTTTACCAAGAGTGGCTGCCGCAAGACCGTCACACAGTACGTCGGTCCTAAAGCGTACTGCCAGACGTGCCATAAGTCCTACAGGCCCTGCAGCATGGACAAGAGCGGAAGCAACCCACTGTTCGGACATGGGTTTCAATCGTGGGTCATCTACCAGCGGTTAGTACTCCGCCTTCCCTACCGTGTGATCATACAAGTACTGGAGGATCAATTCAACGAGAGAATGAGCGAGAGCACGATTGTCAACTTCCTCTCTTATTTTTCCAGCTACTACTCCGATACTGAAGAGAGGAGCGTCCAAGCAATCCTACACAGTCCTTTTGTTCATGTTGACGAGACAAAGATAAACATCCAAGGCATAGACCATTATGTGTGGGTGTTCACAGATGGCGCACATGTGTTCTTTAAGATGACCAAAACGCGAGAGGCGACGATCGTCCACGAGATTTTGTCTGGCTATACTGGTACCCTTATCTCCGATTTCTATGGTGGCTATGACGCGGTCGAGTGTCGGCAGCAGAAGTGTCTCGTCCACCTTATCCGAGACCTCAATGAGGATCTCTGGGATCATCCATTTGATGGTGAACTTGAACGCTTCGTCGTCGCTATTGGCGACCTTATCACGCCCATTCTCGCGGATGCCCAGCGGTATGGGTTGAAGGCGCGGCATTTTAGCAAACACAAAAAGCGTGTTGACGCATTCTACGCTAACGTCATTGATCGTGGTAGTTACTCCTCAGAGGTAGTCAGGACGTATCAGAAGCGATTTGAACGCTACAGGAACAGTTTGTTCACTTTTCTTGAGCAAGACGGGATACCTTGGAACAACAACATGGCAGAACGCTCTATCAGGCATCTTGCTGTTCAGAGGAAGATATCAGGGTCTTTCTTTGCGTCTGCAGCCCCTCACTATCTGCGGCTCCTTGGAATCATGCAAACCTGCCGTTTTCAAGGGAAATCGTTGCTGAAGTTCCTGGTGTCGGGCGAAAAGGATATCGACATGTTCAAGCCCACCAAGCGTGGCAAGAGATCCGCGGAGGAGGAGTAATATCGTATCTGCACTGAGACAGGCGTCTCGTCTACGATCTAAGCAGGGCAATCGCATTTACATGGGGTCGGAGCCAAAAAATCGTGGACAGCGACAGAGACCGACGATTGGGTAGTTGCGATACCAATAGAGTTCGCATTAGGATGGGGAAGCGTCCTATTTTGGATATCGCCAAATAAATAGGATAGGCCCAATAAAAATAGGCTGAATGTAGGATAGGCCCAATAACTTCGGAATACAGGCCCAATAACTTCGGAATGAAGAGGGCAAAGAGGGGCTACAGGCCCAATAACTTCGGAGTCCTACAGATTTGTGTAGGATTTCACAGTTATTGGGCCTGATATTGGTAGGACAGCACGCGCAGGTGGGCGCGGCGTGGTGTTCATCGAGGCCGCAGACAGGGCGTAGGATCGCCACGAGGTCTGTCATTGGTGGACACCTGACTAGTTATGAGACGTCAGCGTTCTTCCTAATTACACGATACGGTAAGAAGAGGGAGGGTTTCGATGATCATCTCTACCTATGGGACAACCGCCACGGCCGCCGCAGTGAAAGGCCGCATGCGCGCCGCGATTGTCCTGGACGTGGCCGTGGGCCTCGGGACGCTCCCCGTGCTCGGCATGACTATGGGCGCCCTGAATGCGATCCTCTGGCGCATCGATCCGCCGGCCCACCAATACGTGACATGGTGGTCGGTATTGTTCATGTCCACCATCTCGCTCGCCCTGACGGGCATAGTCGTAGGGCTGCTCGTCCGGCTCGCCGCGCGCGGCCAGACGCCTGGCCTGGCCGTGGCCGGGTTGCGCTGGGTCGATAGCGGAGGCCGCCCGGTCTGGCGACGCCTTCTCGCGGAACCGCACGCGTGGTGCGCCTTGCTTCCCGCCGTCTGGATATCCCTCCTCACTCCCGTGGACGCCGCCCGCTTCTTCGTGCCCGTGGCATCGACCGCTTTCTGGGCCATCGCGCCCACTTTCGACACCGTGATCGGACCTGCCCTCCTACTGGGCGCCCTGGCCTGCATGGTCGTGTCACGCCGTCACTCCGGTCGGCTCGTTTCACGCGAGTAAACCTCTCCCATACGCGTCACACAAGGGCGTACCGCAGGGCGTGCCCTCCGTCCGTATTACCCCATCCCTGAGACCTCGGCGTCATTCTCGCCCCGACGTCTTCTGTCGAGTATGGCTCAATGCTCAGGGTGGTATCTGGCCGACGTCTTCCACGAAGATGCGCGCTCGCGCCAATGCCGGCCTTGTCGCAAACATCATGCCCGCACGGGGGTCGTCCTGGGCGCAATAAAGATAGAGTGTATGCCAACCGGGCGCAGTCTGGTACGGGATATAGACAGGTCCGGCGCCGAGGGTGATGGCGCCACCGTCGTTGATGACATACTTGTCCAGGCCAAGCATGAACATGTCGTGGAACGGGAGGGCGCTAGGACAATCTGGCCCCGTAACCGTCACCGTGAATTGCTGGTTCGGCGCCACGGCGCGAGCGGATAGGGTCAGGGACGCGGGGGTATCGCCTGGCCGCCGCGGTGTCGCGACGGCGGCCACGAGGAATAGTAGCGCGAATGCGGCGAGGAATCCCACTAGGAGCCGCTGCGGCGACAAGCCTTCGATCATCGTTGGCATCGTTTCGTTTTTCGATGTAACCCACGCGAAACGCGAGATGCGTCCAGGCAGTAGTCACTGGTTGTGTTCGGACACGACATCGCCGTCCACCTGCGGCAGCTTGATGACCGAGGCTGGATTGGTCATCGCCCACGGGCGAGTGGACATGCCGCAGGTGACGCGGATGGTCGCGCCGTCGATGCGGATCGAGCGAATCGTGGGCGCGGTCGTGTACGAGCCCGCATCCACAAAGACGGCGATCACCATCTCCTGGGCAAAGTCGACCTTCGGCATTCTATCGGGTGTCCCGCCGTGGCTGGCCCAGACCGCGGCCATGTCCTTCCGGGAGCGAAAGACGTGCGTCCCCGCTTTGGGGGCGGGGACATGCCAGGGTAACAGATTATTCATGGTCCATAGGATCGCTTCGGCCGTGTCTTCCGGTGAATCCATCCGTCGTTTCGGCAGTAGGTTACCGGAGTCGGTATTGTAGTTGCTATCCATGCATGGTCCTCTCACCTCCAAGATTCGGTGTTGGTCGCCATCAACTTACTCGTCGTCACAGTACGTCCCGCGCGCCGCGACCATCCCGCACGACCCGGAGTGAGCGAAGATACAGTAATCTTCGCCCTTTATACCCTTTCAGCATCGGATGGTGACGATACTATGGGCCGATAATGCGTATTCTTGCCTGGCCGTCGAACGGGTCGAATCGACGGAGAGCCAGTGGCGGAGCCGAGACCATGGGACAACGGACGTTCGCTGCCACCGTCGCGCCCGGATATCCGCGCGTTTAGATGACGCCAAAGATGACATGGAGGGTAATAACCCAACAGCCGAGCGCCACCACGGCGCACTCAGCCCTGCGTATCGGCATTGACCGAGGCATGAGGACGGCGATGAGGGCGCCGCCAAAGAAACCAGCCAGCCCGAGGGCCATCGGGAGCAGGCCGCCGAGTGTGACCATGCCCCGATGCGGGATGTATCCGTCACGGCCAACGTGCTGCCCCCGACGCGGCATGCAACTCCGCAGTCGCATAGAAGTAGCATGTGTCGGTTTTAGCTGATCCAGACCCATACCGTGGCCGCTAGGGCGGCGCAGCCGCCCATTGTCCCGACAACCAACCACTGATAATCGTCGGCCTTGGCGACAGGCGCGTCCGTCCGGGAGGTACGAGGCGCCGCGTCCCATCGCCGTCGAGCTCCAAACGTGCGTCGCTCCGACGGCCCAACAGGCCAACCCCACGGTATCACGCCACAACCGTTTACGGATGTGCCCTCCGTTCCCGCGCCCCATCATCACCTCTTTCTCCCATTGTGTCCCTCCTGGCCGCCGATCCCATGCCGATCGTGCGCCTGCGACGCCATGCCCAGTGTCCGCGAACCTGCAGGTCTGCGCAAGGACCAAAACGGTGTATATACTGGTTAGATAGATACGCCAATGGACCTGAGCATGGAGTGGGATAGCTGATGGCGGCGGATGAGCGCGACGATGACGAGCTAACGCTCGGCGGAGTGCAGGCGGCGGCGCACGCCTTGGCGCGCTTGCGCCCGCTGCCGCCGGCCGTCGTCGCCCGCTTCGGCGGCGTCCTGCGGGCGGACGAACTGGAAGCGATCTACACGTCGAATGCGATCGACGGAGAGGGGGCGTCGGGGCATGACGTGGCAGCGGAAATAGCGCTCACGGCGGCGGTGGCGGAGGCGCTATTGGCGCGGGGGGAGTCTCTGGCGGTGGCTGAGTCGGCGACGGGCGGCCTGATCCTGTCCCTGCTCACCGACGTGCCTGGCGCCAGCGCCTGGTTGCGCGGTGGCCTCGTCCCCTACACCAATGAGACGAAGCGGGCTATCCTCGGCGTGCCGGCTGAGACGCTGGCGGCGCACGGCGCGGTGAGCGCGGAAACGGCGCTTGCCATGGCGCGTGGGGCCGCGCGCCTGTTCGAGGCGACGTGGGCCATCGGCGAAACAGGTATCGCCGGGCCACAGACTGGACGCCGCTCCAGCAAGCCGGCTGGCCTCACCTATATCGCGGTCGCTGGCGTGCGCGATGGCGTGCCCATCGTGCGCGTCGAGCGGGTGCTGCTTGAGCATCCAGGTGATCGCGTGAACGTGAAGCGCGCCTTTGCCGACGCCGCGCTGGCCCTCGCGCTGCGCGTGCTACGATAGATCCAAGGCACCGAATGCTAGGATGACGGGGAAAGGTGATGCATGAGATGCGTCATCCGGCGCTCTTTTATCGACGGCTGTCGTGCGTGAGCGCGGCTATGTTCGCGCAGGGCTGACGCTGCCCTTGCCGCATGTATGGTGGACCGATCACGCGGATAGACGACAAATGACGCGCGTGCGCCAGCTGCCGTGTTGTCACGCCGGGCCGTGACGACCACCAGGCTCCGTACCGGCTTGGTTGAGGTGTTGGTAGCGCGGATGTACAGCGTGTAGTCTCCCGCGGCATTCGCTATACCGTGATGTTTTGCGCCGCGCCTTGCTTGTTGATGGCCAGGACCTGTAGTGAGCCGTCGTCTTTTTTGGCCGCGTAGGCGCTGACCTCCGTGCCCGCGTTGACCCAGGACGATTGCGTGAGCGGTAGCAGGCTTCGGCCCATGTGCCCCCACATGGCGGTCGCGTAATAGGCGGGGGTGGGGCTATCGACCGGCCGGCTTTCGCCTGTCCCATAGAGCAGGCCGTGGTGCGTGGCCGTGTGCACGTCGAAATAGTCTTCCTGCGCCACGCCCGACTGCGCGAAAGCGCCGAGCATGTCGGCCATGACTAACCCTTTACCGAGCGATGCGTTGAAGCTGTTGCCGCTGTCCGAGCCGCCGACGTTCCACTCTGAGAGGTAGACGGGGAGCTGGCGCGTGTCGTTTTGCTGGATAACGTCCTGAGTATATTGCCACATGCGGCTCGACCAGGTCTGCGCGACACCCATGCTGTCCGACCATGTACTGCCCGCGTAGTAGTGCAGCGAGAAGCCGTCGGGTGACGATGGGTCCAGGGGCGCGTTGGGGTCGTGGTGGCCGGTTTGGCGGAGGAACATACCCAGGAAGTCGCGGTTCCAGCAGAACCACTCATTGGTGCAGGCCGGCCCGATTACCTTCACGTTTGGGTCCGCCTGATGCATGGCCGTGGCCTGGGCCTTAAAGGCGTCGATATAGGGTTGGAATCGCGCGTCATCTTGCGCCGTGTTGGCGCCGGCAAGGGCCATATCCTCTTCATTACCGACCTCCATCGTGGCTGTGATGCCTTGCGCCTTATCATACGCGACCCAGGCCGCCGCGTTTTGGGGCGAGTTGACGGCGTAGGATTGTCCGGACCCGTACCCCCAATAGGTACCCCGTCAGGAGTCACCCCGACCCTGAGCGAATGGGGGAGCCTGAGTGGCGACCGCACGCATCCGCCACGACTGGTCTGCCCGTGGCATGGTCTCTGCGTTCCTGGACGTTGGCGAAAGCAGCAGACAACAGTTGATAGCGCAGCCGGCATAAAGCCCCACGCCCCGAAATTGTTAAGAGGAGCAGTGATGACAATGCAGGCTACTACCGTCGCACAAGACCAAACCGTCGGCCAACTTGAATCCGTGACGACGTTCGATGGCGCCATGCTCACGGGCGTGACCGTGTCGCACGGTGGGCGCATCTTCGTCAATTTCCCCAAGTGGGGCGATCAGGTCGCGTACACCGTCGCCAAGGTCAAGGATGGCCGGACCGTCGCCTACCCCAACGCCGCCTTCAACCAGCCGCAATCGGACACCGACGCCGGCGCGCTCATCTCGGTGCAGAGTGTCGTGGTCGACCCTAACGACCGCCTGTGGATTCTGGATACCGGCAGCCCCATGTTCAAGTCGACCGCGCATGGCGGACCCAAGCTCGTCGGCGTCGACCTGACCACCAATCAGGTCTTCCAAACGATCCTCTTCCCCGAGGACGTGGCGCTGCCCACGACCTACCTCAATGATGTCCGCTTCGACCTGCGCCGCGGCAGCGCGGGGATGGCCTTCATCACCGACTCGGCCACGGCGGGTCCCAACGCGATTATCGTGGTCGACCTTGCCTCCGGCGCGAGTTGGCGTAAGCTGCACGAGCACCCGTCGACGAAGCCGGTAGCGGGTATCCTGCCGATCGTCGAGGGGCGGCCGATGATGGAGCGGAGGCCGGGCCAACCGCCCAGGTCGGTGTCTTTCGGCGCTGACAGCATTGCCATCGGCGCCGATGGCGCGCGCCTGTACTATGCTCCATTGGCCAGCCGTCGCCTCTACAGCGTGAGTACCGACGCGCTGGCCGACCGTGCGATGAGCGACGACCAAGTGGCGGCGACGGTCGTGGACGAGGGCGACAAGGGCGGCGTCGCCGACGGGCTAGAGTCCGATACGCAGGGACGCGTCTACGCGACGAGCCCCGAGCACGACGCCATCGTACGCCGCAATGCCGATGGTCAGTATGAGACGGTCGTGCACGACCCGCGCTTGCTGTGGCCGGACACGATGAGTCTGGCCGCTGACGGCTACCTCTACGTGACGAGCAACCAACTGCACCGGCAAGCAACGTACCACGACGGCAAGGACCTGCGCCAGAAGCCCTATAGCCTCTTCCGCGTCCGCGTCGACGCCCAACCCGTGTTGCTGCGGTAGCGGCGCCGGCCCTCACCCCCACCCCATGCGGATTGGTCTCTCTCCGCTCCGCTCCGACAGCCCAACCGGCTCTCCCGTGCGCGGGAGAGGGGAGCCATCCCATGATGTCATGGGTTATGGCAAGACTCCTGGAGCACTGTACGATACAGTGGGGCGATCCGTTTCTCCCGGTCCCCATGCCGACAGGCTGCCTCGCTGGACGGTTCCTTTGCCAGCCCATGTGACTTGAAGGGCAGCTCCCCTCTCCCGCGCACGGGAGAGCCGGTTGGGCTGTCGGAGCGGAGCGGAGAGAGACCAATCCGCATGGGGTGGGGGTGAGGGCCGTGGCGGTCCCGGCGCTATCGCGCGCGTATGCGACAATACGTGTATACAACGGAATCCGATGACACGGCAAAGAAACAAAGGGGCGCTGACCATGACAACCGAGACCGCGACACGCGACTTGACGACGTTCCGGCGTAGCTACGACCTGCCGACGCAACAGGACTACTTTGCGTTGCTCTCTTCGCCCGATCACGAGCGCGCGGGGCGTGCCATCGCGGAGCGCGAGCAGGCCGGCGTAGCGCGTCTGCGCGCCGAGGGCTTTAATGGGTCGACGCTCGCCGAGGCCTACAACTGGTGGCTCGACGGCGGCGTCGAGGGTGAGAGCGACAGTTGCGGCTGCGGTGGCGACGGCTGCGGCGGGCATAGCTGCTAAAGAGTGTGAAATGGACCACTCTAGTGCGCGAGAGCCATAGCGATGGCCTGCTCCAGCGATAGCGCCTGCCCGTTAGCCCAGGCCTCCGCGCAGGGGACCGCTCCCAGCGCCGCGCGGGCGCCCGCGACGGTGCGATCATGCAGCGTCTGTTCCGCCGGCGGCAGCGGCGCGCCGATGGCGGCGCGTAGGGCCGCGGCGGCTGCCGAGAGCCGCACTGTTCGCTCCGGCTGTTCCCGTTCGCTCGCCACCGCCGCCATACCTTCAAGGCACGCGGCGATCAGCACTTTGTCACCGATGTCCTGAAGCAAGGTCAGACTCTCCCGGTAGAGATCTTCGGCGCGCCCATGATCGCCCCGGTCGCGCGCCACCTCGCCCATGTTGGTCAGTGCCATGGCGGCGCCCCTGGCGCTGCCCATCTCGCGACATAGGATTAAACTCTCTTCAAGCAATGACACCGCGGAGCCGTGGTCGCCCCTCCTGCGCGCGACGACGCTCAGGTTGTTGAGCAGGTCGGCGATGCCACGTTCGTCCCCCAGCCCGCGCCGCAAGCCCAAACTCTCTTCGTACAAGGCCACGGCGCGCTCGTACTCGCCCTGTTCCTCCATGATGGCGCCCAGGTTATTCAGCACAAGGGCGATGCCCCAGTCGTCGCCCTGCTCTCGCTGGAGTTCCAGGCTCTCCTCGAAGAGCGCCGCGGCGCAGCCGAAGTCGCCGCGATCGCGCGCCACGTTACCGAGGCTGTTGAGCACGAGGGCGAGGCCCCCGGACCGCCCCTGACCCTGGGAGCAGTAGAGCGCTCTACTCTCCTCGTAGCAGGCCACGGCGCGCTCGTAGTCGTTCTGGCTATAGGCGAGCACTCCGGCCCCGTGCAACGCTTTAGCCCGTACCGCGGCTGCGGCCACGCGCCCACCCTCCTCGTCGCGCGCCAGCAGCCGCTCCAGCCAGGCGCGCCCCTCGGTCAAGTAGGCGCGATTGTACCAGAACCGCCAGGCTGCCCCGGCGATCCGCAACCCCGTTTCAACCTCGTCGCGGTCCACTGCCCAGCGTAGCGCTTCCCGCAGGTTGTCGTGCTCCTCCTCCAGGCGTGCCAGCGCCGCCGCCTGCCCTGCCCTCATCAACTCCGGCGCCGCCGCCTCTCCTAAAGCCAGGTAGTAGGCAGCGTGGCGCCGTCGTACCATCTCCTCCTCACCCGCGGCCGCCAAACAGCCTAACCCATAGTCCCGAATCGTTTCCAGCATACCGAAGCGCGACTCCTCGTCCCCCTCGTCCCCGGTGTGCTCGGTGGAGGTCGGACGAGCGCCGCGCTCCCGTCGCAGCAGGCTCTTGTCCGCTAGCGACCGCAGCGCCTTGGCAACCCGTGCCGTCCGGTCGATGGGCGAGACGCACAGAGCCTCCGCCGCGGACTGGGTACATCCGCCCACGAAGACGGCGAGGCGCCGGAACACGGCTTGTTCGCCCGCGTTGAGGAGATTGTAGCTCCAGGCTATGGCATCGGACAACGCTTGCTGGCGCGGCGGCAGGTCGCGTGGTCCCTCCGACAATAGGGCCAGCAAGGGACGTGTCGTTGCCGTCGGGGCGTCGCCGGGAACGGCTCTGACGGCGACAGGGTGGTCGAGCTGCGCCAGCAACTCCTCCGGCGACAGGGTCCTGGCCCGGGCCGTGGCCAACTCGATCGCTAGTGGCAAGCCATCCAACCGCGCGCAGATCGCGGCGACGGCCCCCGCGTTGGCCGCGCTCAGCGCGAAGCCGGGCTTCGCCGCCCGCGCGCACTGCACGAAGAGCGCCACGGCTCCGTAGCGCGCCAGCGCGTCCGGTGGCGGGACGTGCGCGAGGTCCGGGGTCTCCAGCGGATCGACCGCCCACTCGTGCTCGCCGCGCAGGTGCAGCGGCGCCCGACTCGTCACCAGTATTTTCAGCTGGGCGGAAGCTGTCATCAGGTCGGCCATCAAGGGCGCGGCGGACGTCACCTGCTCGAAGTTGTCCAGCGCTAGGAGCGTCCGCTGGCCGCGCAGGGACCCCTTCACCGTGTCCAGCAAGGGCGCGCCGCCGACCTCCGCGACGCCGAGCGCCCGCGCCACCGCCGCGAGGACCAGCGCCTCGTCCGTAATCGGGGCTAGCGGCACGAAGGCGACGTCATCGAACAGGTCGAGCAGGTCTTCCGCGACCTGTAACCCCAGCCGCGTCTTGCCGACACCGGCTGGCCCGGTTAACGTGAGCAGGCGCACTCCGGCGCGGCGCAGCAGGTCGCTTGCCGCGGCCGCATCGCGCGCACGACCGACCAGCGGCGTGGGCTGAGCCGGCAGGTTGTGGCGCGCGCGATGGGCCGGCGCGGGGGCGCTGCCAGCCGTGGCGCTGCGGCCGTCATGGCCGGTCGAGGCCAGGATATCCCGATGCAGGCGCTCCGTCGCGGCGTCTGGCTCCACGGCCAACTCCTCGCGCAGCGCGACGCGGCACAACTCGTACTGGCGGAGCGCCTGCCGGCGGTCGCCGCCACGCGCGTACAGGCGCATCAGACCACGATGCGTGTCCTCGCACGCGGGGTCCTGTTGGAGCGCCTGCCGCAGCCGTTCCAGCGCCGCGTTAGCGTCGCCACACCGTTCGTGCAGGCTGGCCAGTCCCAGCAGCGCCTGGAGGTAATACGCGGCCAGCGTCTCGCGCCGCGCCGTGGCCCACTCAGCGTAGCGATCCTCCGGCAGCAACTCGCCGCCGTAGGCGGCAATCGCGTGCTCCAACGCGGCTACATCATCGGCCGGCAGCGCCGCGCGCGTCAGGCGCTCGAAGTGGTCGACATCGACCCAGGTGTGGGCGAGATCAAGCGCCAGCATATCATCGGTGAGGCGGAGATACGCCGACGTTCCACGGTGCGGGAGCATGGGTTCGAGGGCGTGGCGGGCGGCGTGCAGCGCCTTGGCGAAGCTGTTGCGCGCCGAGTCGGGATCGACATCGGGCCACAACGTCTCCACGAGTTGCTCACGGTGCAGGCGATAGCCGGGGGCGAGGGCGAGCAGCTTGACCAGCGTTCGGGCGTTTCCGCGATGTCCCCACGCGGCGGCCGGCGGCTCCCGCCCGCCCTGTTCGACACGAAAGCCGCCCAGCAGGAACACGCGCAGCGCGGGTCGCGCGGGTCGATGCTCCCTTGTGGGACCAGAGGCGTCCTCCATCGTCGTCCCCTATCACCGCTCTTGACCCTGTCCTGGTGGCGATTGTACACCCGCTACGACGACCATGTCAACGCATTGCATATCAAGGGGCGCGCACCCGACGCGCGCGGTCACGGCTCGTGCATTATCGTAGGGGCGTATGGCATACGCCCGTGGCCTCACGCGCGGGCGTATGCCATACGCCCCTACGCCGCTCGTGGATAATTCACGAGCCCCGACGCGCACGGTAGAGGCATCCGACAGCAGGGTAGGGTATAGTCTAAACGTAGATTGAGGTTAACCAACGGTCGTGGCCGATTGGCGTTCCACTATGCTTTTATGCTCTGGGGGCACATGATGGAAACAGCGTACCTCGCGTTATTGCGAGGCGTCAATGTGGGAGGCGCTAACAAGCTCCCCATGAACGAACTGCGCGACCTGTTTGTCGCGGCTGGCTGCCGCGACGTGCGGACCTATATCCAGAGCGGGAACGTGATCTTCCGGGCGGACCCGCACGTCGTCGCGTCGCTTCCCAGCGTCATGACAACCCACATCGCGGAGCGCTACGGCTATCGGGTACCCTTAGTGATGCGCACGGCGGCGCAAATCAGCGACGTCATTGAGCGTAACCCCTTCGTCGCGGAGGGGGCGGCTACGGAGACGCTGCACGTCTTATTCCTGGCGGACCTACCGCCCGCGCCCCGCGTCGCCGCCCTCGATCCCGACCGTTCGCCGCCCGACACGTTCATCGTGCGCGGTCAAGAGATCTACCTGCGGCTTCCACACGGGGCCGCGCGGACCAAGCTGACCAACGCCTACTTCGACGCGGCGCTCGCCACGACGAGCACCGCAAGGAACTGGCGGACTGTGACCACACTCCGCGCGTTGATGGATGAGTGAGGCTCTCCACAAGCCTGTTACAAAGGATAAACACGACGATGGCTGAAACAAGTCCCTCCATCACCGTCTACGGCGCGACCTGGTGCCCCGACTGCCGGCGCGCCAAGAAGTTCCTGGGCGAACAGCTCATCCCCTATAACTGGGTCGACCTCGGCGAACATCCCGAGGCGCAACAGGTTGTCGAGGGCTACAACGACGGCAAGCAGATCATCCCCACTATCGTCTTCGCGGACGGCTCGATCCTCGTCGAGCCCTCCAACGCCGCGCTCGCCGCCAAGCTGGGCCTCAAGACCAAGGCCCAGTGCGCCTCGTACGACCTCATCATCATTGGCGCTGGCCCGACCGGGCTGACCGCCGCTATCTACGCCGCGCGCGAGGGCCTCGACACGCTCGTCGTCGACCGCGCCGGCACGGGCGGACAGGCCGCCATTACCGAGCGCGTCGATAACTACCCGGCCTTCCCCGACGGTATCTCCGGCGGCGAGTTCGCCGACCGCGTCGCACGGCAAGCCGCGCGCTTCGGCGTGGAGACGCTCGTCGCCAGCGAGGTTTCCGAGATTGGGCGGCGCGACAACCGGTTGTTCGTCACCACGGCCGATGGCTCCAGCTACGGCGCCGACGCCATCCTCGTCGCCACCGGCTCGACCTACCGGCGGCTCGATGTTCCCGGCGAGGACGACTACATCGGCGCGGGCGTGCATTTCTGCGCCACCTGCGATGGCCCCTTCTACAAGGGGCGCGACGTGGTGGTGATCGGCGGCGGCAACAGCGCGGCCGAGGAAGCGGCCTATCTCAGCGGCCTCGTCAAAGGAGTCACGATCCTGGCGCGCGACGACCATATGACGGCCGGCAAGACGGCGCAAGACAAGCTGCCGGAGTACCCCAACCTGACGGTGCGCACGAAGACCGAGGTGACGGGCTTCGAGGGCGCGGACGGCCGCCTCACGGCGGTGCGCGTGCGCGACGAGGCGAGCGGCGCCGAGGAGACACTGCCCACGGCGGCGGCCTTCGTGTTCATCGGTCTCACCCCGCACACCGAATTGCTGCAAGGCAAGGCCGACCTCGACGCCAACGGCTTCGTGCTGACGTCGGAGACTCTGATGACAAGCATGCCCGGCGTCTTCGCGGCGGGCGACTGCCGCCACGGCAGCACCAAGCAGATCGCCTCGGCCGTCGGCGAGGGCGCGACCGCCGCCATCATGATCCGCCACTACCTCAACATGGGCGAAGAGGCGCGCGGCGGTGGTGATTAGTCGAGAGTCAAACGGTACTGGGCTCGGTAACGGCTATGGCGTGATGGGTCGCCGGCGCTAGCCCGTCGCGCTCGGCGAGTCGGATGAGCGCTCCGCCCACGAGTACGCAGAGCCCGAAGCCACCGGCCATGACAAAGAGCGGCAGCCGGAAGTTCAGGCCATAGAGAGCGCTCAGCGTGTTCGCCGCGATGAAAGCGCTCGCCAGTCCCACGGCGCTGTAGACGCCCTGCACACGCGCCCGCGCCTCGGGTGGGGACGCGGTCGCCAGCGTGGCGTCGACCGCCGGCTGCATGAGCGCGTAGACGGCTCCGTGCAACCCGAATATGAAGATGACGGGCGCGATCGCGCTCGACAGCCCGTAGGCCGCGTACAGGGGTACCTGCGTCAGCCCGAAAGCGATGATCAGGCTGGAGCGACGCGCGCGGTCGGCTAACCGGCCGCCCAGCGGTGCGCCGACGATGTTGGGCAGCGCCCATACCGCGTAGGCCAGCCCGATGGCCGCGACCGGCGCGCCCAGGTGTTGGCGCATCCATAGCGGCATCAAGGTGAGGTCAAAGCCAAAGTAGAGGTTATCCCCGAAGACCAGGATGTACGCGCCGAGCAGCGGCCGTGTGACGAGCGCGCGACGCGGCGCGGCCCGCGCGCGGAGGCGGGCGGCAAGCGGCGCTCGTCCTCCGTCCCGGACCAGCGTCACTACGATCACCAGCGCGGCCAGGCGAAAGACGCACGAACCGACAAAAGCGCTGGCGTAGCCGGTCGTGGCTAACAGGCCGCCGAGCGCCGGCCCGAGCAGGAACCCGGCGTTGAGGAAGGCCCCGAAGATGCCGTAGGCTTCGCCACGGCGCTCGGGTGGGACAATATCGGCCACCAGGGCGCGCGCCGCCGGTAGTACGGCGGCCGCGAAGGCCCCCTCGACCAGGCGCAGCACGACAAACGCGAGGGGATCGGTGACCGCTAGATAGACGAGCCCGAGCGCCGCCTGTGCGATCAGGCCGCAGACCATGATGCGCTTGCGTCCCCAGCGGTCGGAGAGCCAGCCCACGGGGTACTGGCAGAGAAAGTTGGAGAGCAGGAAGGCGGAGGCCATGGCGCCGATGATCGCGAGCGAGGCGCCGCGTGACTGTGCGTAGAGGACGCGCACGGGTACAACCATGCCGATGCCGATAAACGTGACGGCGACGACCAGCGAGATCGCCAGCAGTGAGCGGTTGCGGAGCATGACCTACCGACTATCGACTAATGTGGCGTAGAGCCGATTGATGCGCGCCATGACGCGGGGGTCGCCGCCGCGGTCGGGGTGGTGGGCGCGGGCGAGGGCGCGATACTGCCGCTTGATGTCGTCGCGCCCTATATTGGGTCCCAGGACGAACGGCGCCCACGGGTTGGCGGGAGGGGGCGGAGCAGGTTGTACAGGGTGCGCGAACCGTTGGCCGCTATAATCCGCGCGGGCGTGTGGGCGTCGCGTATGGGTATAGGTTCCATAACGCGCGCCCGCTGGCTGGGTATGGCCGCGCGGGGACGGGGATGGCTGGTGGGGCGGCCGATAGTGCAGCGCGCGATGCGTGTAGCGCACCTCGGCGCGGATCAGGCCGGCCATCGCGGCCAGCACCGTCCCCAGCAGCGCGCACCCTGAGAGCAGCACAACGTCCATATCCTCGTCTCTCGTTGTTAAACGGTTACTGGCTATCGTGATGAGGGTAGCATATCATGCCAGGCGTAGAGTGTACCCCAAAAGTGAGATGAGCGCCGTGGGCCTGGCCTTAAAAGACCATGGCAGGGAACGGACCTTAAAAGGTCACGCTGCCATCAGCCGCTTGCGCCGCGTGGAGCGTAACGTGTGTCGTACCCACACAGACCTTTCAAGGTCCGTCGTCTGCCATGACCTTTTAAGGTCAAGCCGCGTTTCACGATTTTTGGCGTATACCCCCCGGCGTATCGCATCGCGTGTAACCCATTCCAATTGACTATAATACATGAGCGATGAAGCGGTTGAACGCAAAGGAGCAGGGTGGACGATGGACAGCGCGGTGATCGTGGACGCGGTACGCACGCCGGTGGGGCGCTATGGCGGCGCGCTCAAGAGTGTGCGGCCGGATGACCTGGCGGCGCTCGTCATAAAAACTATCGTGGCGCGCAACCAGGTCGACCCAGCGGAGATCGAGGATGTGATCTTCGGCTGTACCAATGGGGCCGGCGAGGACAACCGCAACGTGGCGCGCATGGCGCTGCTGCTGGCCGGGTTGCCCGAGACAGCCGGCGGCCTGACCGTCAACCGCCTGTGCGGATCGGGACTCGACGCTGTCAACCGCTGCGCGCAGTCGGCTATGACCGGGACGGGCGATGTCTTCATCGGCGGCGGCGTGGAGAGCATGACGCGGGCACCCTTCGTGACGCTCAAGCCCGAAGGCGCGTTCCCGCGCGGAAACATGGCGCTCGTCGACACGACGATCGGTTGGCGCTTCAACAACCCGCGGCTCGACGCGCTGCACTACCCCTACAGCATGGGCGAGACGGCCGAGAACGTGGCCGAGAAGTACGGCGTCTCGCGTGAGGACCAGGACCGCTTCGCGCTGGAGAGCCAGCGCCGCGCGGCGCGCGCGCAAGAAGAGGGCGTCTTCGCCGCGGAGATCGTGCCGGTTGAGGTCCCCGGCAAGAAGCGCGGTGAGACGCTGCTGGTGGAGCAGGACGAGCACCCACGGCCGGACACGACGCTGGAGAAGCTGGCTGCGCTCAAGCCCGCGTTCAAGCAGGGCGGCACGGTCACGGCGGGCAACGCGTCGGGCATCAACGACGGCGCGGCGGCCACGCTGGTCATGTCCGAGAGCAGGGCGCGGGCGCTGGGGCTGCGGCCGTTGGCGCGCGTCGTGTCGATGGCCGTGGCCGGCGTCGACCCAGCCTACATGGGCATCGGCCCCGTGCCGGCCACGCGTAAGGCGCTCGCCCGCGCAGGGCTGCGCGCGGACGACCTCGACGTGGTCGAGCTCAACGAGGCCTTCGCCGCGCAGTCGCTGGCCTGCATCCGTGAGTTGGGGCTCGACCCGGCCAAGGTCAACCCCAACGGCGGAGCCATCGCGCTAGGGCACCCGCTCGGTTGCAGCGGGGCGCGGCTGGTCACCACGCTGGTGCACGAGATGGCGCGACGCGGCCACCGCTACGGATTGGCGACGATGTGCATCGGCGTGGGGCAGGGCATCGCCACGATCTTCGAGCGGGTTTAGCGGGCGAACTCCTCGTTGTAGACCAGCCCGATGGCGGCGCGCCAGCGGTCGAGCGCGCGCATGTTGCCGAGCGAGTCGTCCGGGGTCATGGCCGGCGCTTGCCGCGCGGCAAGGTTCTCCGCGACGATGTCGGCCTCCAGGCCATAGAGCCCGGCCTCGGTATGGGCCGGGATACCGCTATCGATCGTGATCTCCCGTGGCCCTGGCCCGCTGTCCTCGCGGACGATGGTGGCGCTCGGCTGGCCGTGTGTCTGGACGACGATCGCACTCGGGCCGCCGTCGCGGCTCGGCGCGAAGGGGATGGGCACGACGATCGAGCCCTCGGACCCGTAGACGCGCACAACGTTCTCCTGTTGTAGGCGTATACCCGTGGCGATCTGCGCCAGGATGTCGCCGGGGAAGCGCAGCGCGGCGATGGCCGCCTCGTCGACATGACTCCGCGCGCCAAGCGAAGCGGCGCCCATGACGTCGATTGGCTCGGCAAAAGGGACGCCGGTGGCCGCGCCGGCAAGCAGGCGAACCAATGACATGGGGTAGCAACCCACGTCAAGGATGCCGCCGCCGCCAAGATCTTTGCGCAGCAGCCGGCTGTCGGGGTCGTCGCCGCCGTCGAAGCTGTAGGTGGCCTGGAGCGCGCGCACCGTGCCGATGGCCCCCGCGCGGATCAGTTCCACGAGGCGCGCCGTCTGCGGGTGGCAGCGATACGCGAAGGCCTCCATCAGGAAGACATCGTGGCGGTGCGCGGCCGCGACCACTGCCTCGGCTTCGGCATAGTTGAGCGTCAACGGTTTCTCGCACAGGATGTGCTTGCCCTGTTCGGCCGCTTTGATGGCCCACGCGGCGTGCATGGGATGGGGCGTGGCGATGTAGACGGCTTCGACGGCGGGGTCGGCGAGCAGCGCGTCGTAGTCCGCGTGGCGGTGGGGCGGCGCGACCGCGAACTCCGCGCCGAAGCGGTCGGCGGCCTCCTGTGTGCGGCTGCCCACGGCGACGAGCCGGCCGGTCCGCGATGTGGTCAGGCCTTGCGCGAAGGTCCGGGCGATGTTGCCCGTGCTGAGGATGCCCCACGCGAGTGTTTTCGCCATTCCTTTCTCCTCCTCGATCAGTGGCGTTGTCTATACCCCCTATCCTACCGCAGCATTCGGCATCAAAACCTGCGACTGCCTCCCCACTGCGGTGGGGACCCCGATGGCAGACTACGGACACTGCGGTGTCGAGGTGACTGCGTCGGAGCGCCACGTCGAAGGGCGACACCCGACCGCAGTCGGCGTTGGTCTGCCATGCGACCGCAGTCGCAGGCCCACGGCGCCGATAATGCACGAGCCTACTGGTGAAAACCCGCGCTGGCGACTCAAAGCGTTTGATATACTAAAGACAGCGCACAACTCGTATAAGCCTGGGGATTGGCCCGGCGTTTCTACTGGCGGCCGTAAACCGCCTGGCTACGAGGGAAGTGCATCTAGGGCTCCGCGTTCGCGCCCACCATACGATATAGACTATGGGCGTGAGCGGTCTGGACCGAGCGATGCAGGCAGGGGTCTACGCTCCCGTGACGGGGCGTCTCTTGCTACACCATAGGGGATAAAAGCCCGGATGGTAGGTTCCACTCGATTCAACGATTGATAGAGTATGGAATCGGCTATCCGGGCTTTGACGTTTTTCGCGCGCCGCGTCAAACACTGGTGTAGCGGGGGAGAGTAGACAAAATGGCAGCGGTACAGGGACGGCAGGCGGCCTACCGGGACGAGGTCCTGGAGATTGAGCCGCGCGGCATCGAGCATGTGCCGGAGCGCGACAAGCATGGTTCTCCGGTGCGGGCGTTTACGCTGTGGTTCGCGGCGAACCTATGCATGGCGACGTGGGTCGTCGGAGCGCTTGGCGCGATCTTCGGGCTGGGGCTCTACGAGTCGCTGGCTGCCATCGTCGTCGGCAATCTGTTGGGTATGGTCTGCCTGGGCGCGGTCTCGGCGATGGGGCCGCGCTCCAGCGTGCCGCAGATGGTGCTGACGCGCGCCAGCTTCGGGTATGTCGGCACGTTCGTGCCAGCCTTCTTCAACTGGGTGGCCTGTATCGGCTGGTTCGCCGTCAACACGATCCTCGGTGTGCTGGCCCTGCAGCAACTCCTGCACGTCCCCTATATCATCTCGGTCGCGCTGATGGTGGTGGGGCAGGTTGTGCTGGCCGTCTACGGCCACAACGTCATCCATAGCTACGAGAAGTGGATGACCTACGTGCTCGGCGCGCTGTTCCTGGTGGCGACGGCGCTCACGCTGGGCCGGCTCGGCGGCCTACACGGACATGCGCTGGCGCTGGGCGGCTTCCACCCGGCGGGGTTCGCCACGCTGGTCGCCGCCGCGCTGGGCTACGCGCTCGGCTGGACCCCCTATGGCGCCGACTACTCGCGCTACCTGCCGACCGCGACCTCGCCGGGGCGCGTCTTCAACCTGACCTTCCTGGCCGGCTTCATCTCAGCGGTGTGGATCGAGGCGCTCGGCGCGCTGATCGCGGCCATGGCGCTGACCGCCTCGGCCAACCCCGTGACGCAGCTCACGGGCATCATGGGCCTCTTCGCCGGCCCCATGCTGATCGCCATTATCCTGGGCACGGGCACGTCGAACGCGCTCAACATCTACAGCGGGGCGCTCTCGGCGCTGGTGCTGGACGTGCCGCTCAAGCGCTGGGTCTCGGCGGTCGTCATCGGCGCGCTGGGCACGATTCTCCTGTTGCTGGCGGGGACCAACCCACTACAGCTGGAGGGGGAGTTCCAGAGCTACCTATTGTTGCTGGCCTACTGGATCGCTCCGTGGCTGGCCATCGTGATCGGCGACTACTACCTGTTGCATCGGGGCCGCTACGACACCGCCGCGCTATACCGGCGCAACGGGGTGCGCTGGGCCGGGCTCGGCGCGTACGTCGCGGGCATCCTCGTCTCGGTCCCGTTCATGTCGCAGCAGCTCTTCACCGGGCCCATCGCCAAGACCTACCTGCAAGGGGCCGACCTCAGCTACTACGTCGGCTTCATCGTCGCCGGAGCGCTCTACCTCGCCTTCGCGCGGGCGCGTTCATCCGAAGTGACACCGGCGGCGCGTCGGGCGGAGGTAGGCGCGGCCAGCTAGCGCGGCCACAGAGGGGTTCGTTTGGAGCAGCGTACTGGGAGCGCCGGCTGGCAGCCGGCCCCCGGCTGCGGCAGAGGCGCTTGCCACGGGGACCCGTTCGCCCGCGATGGCTCGCCGGCAGGCAACGCAGCGAGTGCCGGCGGCTCGCTGCGCTGCCCAGCGGGTACGTCTCGCTGCACAGCGATCTCTCCAAGTAACCTGCCAAGGCTACTTGGGGCGGTTGAGGCCACTGGGAGCGCCGGTGGCTCGCCGGCAGACGCTGGCCGGCGAGCCACCGGCGCTCCCAGTACGTCCCCTTGTGGCCTGTCTATTCCGCGATTGACGGACTACTAGCGCGGCGCGCCGCTGTGGATGCGCCGGCGCGGCAAGGCATCCATATGCCAGCCGACCAGCGCGGGCTCTTTATCTCACGTTGGATCACCTTCTTTGAGGGCCAGATACTGCTGGACCCATGCCTCGGTGAGCCCGTCCGCCTGCTTCTGATGCGCCCAACGCAGGGGCGGCAAGCCATCCGGTAGCGGGATGCCGAGATGCTCCAGGATTGACAGGACGACGTCTTCCGGGGCCGCGGCGAGATCCTCATAGGCGATGGTGAATGGCCGCATCCCGTACCGCTGGAAATACTCGTGCCAGGCCTGGTCTTCTCGGACGGAGAGTTGCACCAACCGGTCAATCGCGCTGAAGTCAAAGGCCGGTTCCGCGGCTCCGACTTTATCGCTGTCGGTGCTCCGCCACAGGTCCGTCTTGAGCGCCCGATAGAAGGAGATCCCTTGCCGGACCTTATCCCGTCGGATGAGCCTCAGGTAGCGCGGGTTCGGGAAGGCCGTCGCGAAGATCTCGGGAGGGTTCACATCCGTCAGGCCGGACAGCGTCGCGAGCTGGGGAAGGAGGGTATCGAGGTAGTCCCACATCATTTTCACGCCGAAGACGCCGTTGCGCGTTGTCCCTTCGCGCAGAATCCGCTCGAAGTACAGCGGGAATCCGGCGACGCCCCACCGCTGGCGCCAGAACGGTGGGTTCCAGAAGTAGTCGTCGGGACACCCGGCGACCCCAGTGGCCCGGAGTAGCTCACAGAGGAAATTACTCCCGGTCCTGGGCGTGGCGCAGATGAGGTACGACAGATGTATCGACGACACTGAACGCTCCATAAAAAGCTGACGGCTGAAAGCTGACCGCTAATACAGGAACATCGGCTTGCCGATGAGGTGCCGCACGCGGTGACGGTAGGTCTCGCTGTCGTAGAGTTCGGTCACGTCGACGCGCCGCGAACCCTGGCCCACCACCTCGAGTGGGACCGTCGTGTAGACGCCCTTTTGCAGCGCGACCATCTCGCCGGTGGCGCCGGCCAAGCCACGGTCGACGGCCAGGTTGCCGTAGGAGAAGCCGACCATGTGGTCGAGCGCGTCCGGCGCGCCCGCGCGCATGAGGTAGCCCAGTTGCTGTCCCACGATGCCCTGGCCGGTGATCTCCTGCAAGGCGTCGCCCGTCATCTTGCCGATGCCGCCCAGCTTGCGGTGGCCGTAGGCGTCGGCCTCGCCGCTCTCGATTGTGTCGCCGCCTTCCATGACCGCGCCCTCGGCTACAGTGACGACAGCGTAGTTGCTGGGGTTAGACCGCTTGTCGCGCATCACTAGGTCGGCTAGGCGGTGGATGTCGAACGGTACTTCGGGGATGAGAGCACGGTCGGCGTCGGCGAGATAGGACGGAATGAGCGTCGACTCGCCGGAGTTGCGGCCGAACAGTTCGATCACGGCGATGCGCTCGTGCGAGCCGGTTGGTGTGCGTAGGGCGGTAATGAACTCGACGGAGCGCGACACGGCGGTGGAGAAGCCGATGCAGTAGTCGGTGCCATAGACATCGTTGTCCATCGTCTTGGGGATGGCGACGACCTTGACGCCTTCCTGATGCATGCGCAGGGCGTAGCTCAGGGTGTCGTCGCCGCCGATAGGAGTCAAGAGGTCGATGCCGAGGCTCTCGACGACGCGCAGCACATGCGGGGTGCAGTCGACCGTGCCCTTGGCGCCGGGCTGGAAGCGATCTTTCAGGAAGGCCGGGACATCCTTTGGCTTGACCTTGCTGGGGTTGGTGCGCGACGAGTGCAGGTAGGTGCCGCCGAAGCGATCGATCGTGCGCACGCGTTCGTGGTCGAGCGGTTCGATCCACTCATGCGCGTCCGAGGTGTCGTCGGGGTTGTAGTTGAGCAGTCCAGCCCAACCGCGCCGGATGCCGATGACCTCGTGTCCTTGTGTGGTGGCGCGGTTGACGACGGCCTTGATAGCGGGGTTCAGGCCCGGGACGTCGCCGCCGCCGGTGAGAATGCCGACTTTCATGGGGAGCCTCCTATTAGCTATCAGCTATCAGCCGTCAGCTATCAGCCTCAACCAGGGCGTCCATGAGGGGCGCCTCTACGGCCTTTAATCGCAAGGACAGGTCTTGTACCCGCCTTTGCTGACGGCTGATAGCTGACAGCTGATCGCTATATTATCGCGTGCTCGTGGGCGTGGTACGAACTGCGCACGAGCGGGCCGGATTCGACGTGCTTGAAGCCGAGCGTGAGCGCCTCTTCTTTGAGGGCGGCGAACTCGTCGGGGTGGTAATAGCGCACCACGTCGAGGTGCTCGGGCGTGGGACGCAAGTATTGCCCGATGGTCAGGACATCGACGTCCGACGCGCGCAGGTCCCGCATCGTTTGCGTGATCTCCTCGCGCGTCTCGCCAAGCCCGACCATAATGCCCGACTTGGTGCGGATGCCGGGCGCGACATCTTTGGCGTTGCGCAGCACCTCAAGGGAGCGACGGTACTTGGCGCGGCGGCGCACCAGCTTGGTCAGGCGCTCGCACGTCTCGATGTTGTGGTTGAACACGTCTGGCCGCGCCGCCAGGAGCGTTTCCAGCGAGGAGCGCACGCCCTCGAAGTCGGGCGTGAGCACCTCGACGGTGCAGTCGGGCACGCGCTCGCGTATCTTGCGGATAGTCGCGGCGAAGATCCTGGAACCGCCATCGGGGACATCGTCGCGGTTGACCGAGGTGACGACGACGTGCTTGAGGCCCATTTTTTCGACGGCGCTGGCCACGCGCATGGGTTCGAGCAGGTCGAGCGTGCCGGGCCGGCCGGTCTTGACAGCGCAGAAGCCGCAGGCGCGCGTGCAGGTGTCGCCGAGGATCATGAAGGTGGCCGTGCGGTGGCCCCAGCACTCACCGATATTGGGGCAGCGCGCCTCCTCGCAGACCGTGTGCAGGTCGAGGTCGCGCATGAGGGTCTTGAGTTCGACGTAGTTCTTGCCCGAGGGCATGCGCACCTTGAGCCACTCGGGCCGCTTCAGTACTTGTCCCTGGACGTGCGGCTCGTGCGTCGGGGCCGCCTGTGCCTGTTCGATCATAGAAAACTCCCGGAAAACCGTCGACTTCGGGCGGCAGTAGAGATTAGGACGCCCCGCCCGCGCATAGAGCACTGACGAGCGGCGCATCCGGGTTGCTATGCCGCAACCTCTCCAGAATAAGAATAATAGGTGCCCGTGGCCCGTCGGCGCCACGTCTCACCCTTCCCAGTATACGCGGTATACGCGCGCTCACGGACAATCATCTGGCTTGTTATAGAGGCTATTAGCTAGACTTTGGCCATTCATGCCGCGTAACAGAGCATCTCGCTCAGGTGCTCGACCAAAGCGCGCGGGACTTTAACGATGTCCTCCGCTGGAGGCGACATGCAAAAAGTGGTGTGGGCCCAGAGTGAGCGGCGCACGAGGGCGAGGGCGTCGGCGAACGTGGGGTCGTGCTTAGGGTACCAGGCCGCCTGCCGGACGGGACACGCCCCGGCGGTGATCT
>JAABUV010002415.1_pt1 | contig 25336 bp, 24 predicted proteins | sample 5559971 | NCBI WGS metagenome assembly JAABUV01 (sample SAMN10711881, study PRJNA513362) | rock metagenome | isolation source: Antarctica rocks | place: Antarctica: Victoria Land, Knobhead nord | collected 2015-12-19
ACGACATGGACGACCCGTTCGCCGACAACTAGGGGTGGGTTCCCAAGAAAGCCGCCCGACCTTGAAATCAAGGTCGGGCGGCTTTCTGTGGTTTCAACGTGCGTGTTCAGCGCGGCGGCGGGTAGGCGCTGCCGTCCTGGGCCGTGACCGGGTGCAGGACGTACTTGCCGTGATCCGGCATCGCCACCCGGTCGAAGTCCCGTGCCAGGGTGTGCAGGGCGGCGCGCATCTCGGCCCCCTGCATCGCCCGCCCGTGCCCGGTCACGGCGACCTCCGGCTCCAGGGCTGCCAGGCGCTCCACCGAGGACTTGGCGCTCTCCCAGTCCGGCGTGAAATACATCGGCGGGCCGTGCAGCTCGGGCCGCTGAGTCGCCGCCGCATAGACCGACTCCTGGGCCGTCGTGATAAAGGCGTCGCCGGCGATCAGCATCCGGTCCGCGTCGCGCCACAGCGAGACGTGGCCCGGCGCGTGGCCCGGCGTGTGCACCCACCGCCAGCCCGGCATCGCGGGGACGCTGCCGTCTTCGGGGAGGAGATGCAGGCGCGCGCCGACGTCTATAGGGTTGCGCGGGAAGAGCGGCGACATCAGCGACATCAGGCCGCCGCCGACGGTCGGATCGGGCGGCGGATAGGCCGCCGTGCCGTCGAGGTAGGGCCGCTCCAAAGCGTGCGCGTAGACCGGCGCGTCCCACAGACCGGCCAGCTCCAGCAGCGCGCTGACGTGGTCGAAGTGGCCGTGCGTCATGACGATGGCGGCGGGCCGTGCGTCCGCCCCGAAGCGCTCCCCCGCCGCGCGGGCGATCCGCCCCGCCGTGCCCGGCAGGCCCGCATCGATCAGCACCCATCCCCGGTCGCCCGCATCGGGCAGGCCGTAGAACGCGACGTTGACGATGGCGAGGCGCTTGTAGGCCAGATCCGGCGCGACCTGGTGCGTGTCGTCTCCGCGTGCGTCGTCCGCCTCCGGGTCGTCGGCGCGCGCGTCCGCGCTCAAGGGTATTTGCTGTTCCATGCCCTATCATTCCGCAAAGGCGGCGCGCAGAAACCACGCGCGAAAAAGCCCGGCCTTGCGGGGCCGGGCTTGGAGTCGGATGCCGTTGTTTTACACGTCTCGGTCGCGCAAAAGCCCTTGCAGCTTCGCCCGCAGGGGCGGCGGGATGACCATGACCGAGACCTTCTGGCGCAGCGAAATCACCAGGGTCTGCTCGAAGGTGAACCGGCGGAAGCAGGGGCGGCAGATTTCCAGGTGCCGCAGCACCACGACCTTCTCTTCCGGGGTGAGCTGGTGGTCCAGATACTCGTTCAGGCGCTTGACCGCCGCCTCGCACGAGTAGAAATCTGCCTCAACGCAGTCGGAGTGCCGTTTCATTTCCGCATCGCTTGCCAGATCATCCACGAGTCTCTTCTCCATTTAGATAGTCCCACAAGGCGCGCTGGAGCAGCTTGCGCCCGCGCGACAGGCGCGAACGGACGGTGCCTACGGGGATCTCCAACGTATCCGCGATTTCCTGGTAGGACATCTCTTCCAGGGTCGCCAGAGCGACGGTGTCCCGGAACTCCGGGGGCAGCTTGTCGATGGCCTGCGAGATCATCTCGATGTCAATCTTTTCGAGGACCGCCCGCTCCGGGTTTTCCGTTTCGGGGTGGTCGCCGCCCAGGCTGCCCAAGCCGTCTTCGGTCAGACGGTTGTAAAGATAAAAGTCTTCCAGACCGTCATACGAGACGGTCTCCCCCTGGCGCGATTTGCGCCGGTAGTCGTTCAGGAAGACCGTGTTCATGATTCGGAACAGCCATGCTTTACCGTTCGTTCCCGGCTGGTATTGGTAGAAAAAACGGTAGGCGCGCAGGTACGTGTCTTGGAGGAGGTCTTCGGCGTCGTTGGAGTTCCCCGTCAGCCGCAGGGCGTTGCGGTACAGGGCGTCGAGGTGGGGGTTCATCTCGGACTCGAAGAGGGCGGGGTCTGTCGGCGGCGGCGCGGCGGGCGCGTCCCCCAGCGGCAGAGGTTCGGGCGTGTCCAGGACGGCCATTGTGTCCGGTTCGGTCATACGGGTTCCTAGCCGCCCACCGGGGCGATCAGACGCGCGAAGCGGTTCCGGCCTACTTTGACGACCTGGCCGGTCTGCACCAGGACGGTCTGCGCGGGGTCAGTGACCTTCGCGCCGTCGAAAGAGACGCCGCCTTGCTGGACCAGCCGCTTGGCCTCGCCCGACGACGGGGCCAGCCCCGCCGCCACGAGGACGGCGGTGATGCGGGCGTGGCCTGCCGCGTCGCACAGGTCGGCGGGCACGGCGACCTCGGGCATCTCGTCGGGGACCTCGTGCGCCTTGTGGACGCGCTCGAACTCGTCGTCGGCGGCCCGCGCGGCCTCGGCCCCGTGGTACAGCGTGATGATCTCGCGGGCCAGCCGCTTCTTGGCTTCGCGCGGGTGCGTCCTCGACGGGTCGGTCAGCACGGCCACTTCGCCCATCGGGACATCGCTGCACAGCTCGAAGTAGGACGGCATCAGCGCGTCGCCCATGGACATCAGCTTGCCGAACATCTCGGGGGGCGCTTCGCCGATGCCGACGTAGTTGCCCAGCGACTTGCTCATCTTCTTGACGCCGTCCAGCCCGACCAAGAGCGGCATGAACAGGGCGACCTGCGCCTCCTGCCCGAGTTCCTTTTGCAGCGCGCGGCCCGCCAGGATGTTGAACTTCTGGTCCTGCCCGCCCATCTCCACGTCGGCACGAATGGCGACGCTGTCATAGGCCTGGGCCAGCGGGTACACTAGCTCGTGCAGGCTGATCGGCTGGCCCGCCCCGAAGCGCAACGCGAAGTCCTCGCGCTGCAAGACCTGGGCGACGGTCATCTTGGACAGCAACCCCACGAGATCGGCGAAAGACAGCTTCCCAAGCCACTCCGAGTTGAACCGGACGATTGTTTTGGCCGGGTCCAGGACTTTAGCGAGCTGGTCCACATAGGTCCGCCCGTTGGCGGCGATCTCTTCCGAGGACAGCATAGGGCGCGTCGCCGAGCGCCCCGAGGGGTCGCCGATGAGTGCCGTATAGTCGCCGATGATGATGACGACCTCGTGGCCTAAATCCTGGAACTGCCGCAGCTTCCGCAGGACCACGGCGAAGCCCAGGTGGATGTCCGGCGCGGTCGGGTCCAGCCCGAGCTTGACCTGCAAGGACCGGCCCACCTTGGCCGAATGCTCCAGCTTGGCTTTGAGTTCAGTGAGCGGGACGATCTCGGTCGTCCCCCGCGCCAGCAGGGCCATCTGGTCTTCGATGGGCAAAGGGGTTGCAGGAATCACGCGCCAAGTGTAGCACAGGGGGCCGGGCAAAGTCAATCAGAGTGACGCCAAAGGCGGCAGAGCCGATCCGCGCCGATCTCCTTAACCGAAACTTAACCCGCGCTTAACATCGTCTTAACGAAACAGCCCTATAATAGGGGTGTGGCTGAGGTTGAGAGACCTCCCATTGCTCATCCCCTAGTTTGGCCGCGGCCCCCGCCGCGGCTCCTTTTTTTGTCCTTCTTTCGCCGTCCCCCGGCGGGTACAATGGCCCCATGACCGCCCCCTCCCGTACGCCGGAAGCCGCTGCCGAGAAACACATCACTGAAGAAGACGCTCTCATGGAGGGCTTTCTTTCCGTCCTCGCCGCCCTGGACGGCGGACGCCGCGCCGTCCACGTCGTTTTGCTGCGGGCGGGCAAGGAGGACAGCCAGACGCGGCATTTGGAACAGCGCGCCCGCGCCGCCCGTGTCCCCGTCGAGCGCGTCGCCCCGGACGTCATCGACGACTTGGCCGGCGGGCGCACCCACGGCGGCGTCCTCGCCCGCGTCGGCCCGTATCGTTTCGCGCCGTTGGCTGATCTGCTGGCCGGCCCGGCCGTGCCCTTCATCGCCATGATCGACGGCGTGGAAGACCCCTTCAACTTCGGCCAGTCCGTGCGTGCGCTGTACGCGGCGGGCGCGACCGGCCTGGTCTTGCGCCCGCGCAACTGGCTGTCGGCGGCCAAGGTCGTCGCCCGCGCCTCGGCGGGCGCATCCGAGCTGATCCCCACGGGCGTGGCCGAAACGGCATCCGAGGCCGCCGACTTCTTTCGCGGGCACGGGCTGGCCGTGGCGGGCGCGACCGACGAGCGAGGCAGCGAGTCGGTCTACGACGCGGACCTGACCCGCCCGCTGTTTTTGCTGATCGGCGGCGAGAAGCGCGGCATCACGCGCTCGTTCCTGGACCAGGCCGACCTGAAGCTGCGCATCCCCTATGGCCGCCCCCTGGCCCACTCGCTGGGCACGGCGGCGGCGGCGGCGGTCCTGGCCTTCGAGGTGATGCGGCAGCGGATGGCGGCGCGGCCTTAAGGAACCTCACCCCCGCCCTCAAAGGACCTCACCCCTCCTTAACAGGGAGGGGTCGGCGGCCTGCCGCCGGGGGTGGGTTCCTACTCCCCCGTTCACCCCGCGTGGCGCGTCAGGATGTCCCGCACAATGGCGTCCGCGCCGATGCCCTCGGCCTCCCCTTCGAAGTTCAGGATCAGTCGGTGCCGCAGGGCGGCGGGGGCGACCGAGGCGATGTCGTCGAAGGCCACGTTGTAGCGCCCGTCCAGCAGCGCGCGGATCTTGGCCGCCAGCACCAGCGCCTGCGCGCCGCGCGGGGACGCCCCGAAGCGGACGTACTGGTTGACCATCGGCGTCGCCACCTCGGAGCGCGGGTGCGTCGCCAGGATCGTCTTGACCGCGAACTCGCGCACGTGCGAGGCGATGGGCACCTCGCGCGCGATCTGCCGCATCGCCATGATCTGCGCCCCATCCAGCACTTTCTCCACGGTCGGCGACTCGGCCCCCGTCGTCCGCTCCACGATAGCCGACAGCTCCGCCAGGGTCGGCGAGGGCACGATCAGCTTGAACAAAAATCGGTCGAGCTGCGCCTCCGGCAGCGGGTACGTCCCCTCCATCTCGATGGGGTTCTGCGTCGCCAACACGAAGAACGGCTCCTGGAGCTTGTACTGCTTGCCCGAGACCGTGACCGAGTGCTCCTGCATGGCTTCCAGCATCGCCGACTGCGTTTTGGGCGTCGCCCGGTTGATCTCGTCGGCCAGCACCAGATTGGCGAACACGGGGCCGGGCTGGAACTGGAAGACCTTGCGCCCGCTGTCGTCCTCCATCAAAATGTTGGTGCCGGTGATGTCGGCGGGCATCAAGTCGGGCGTGAACTGGACGCGGTTGAAGTTCAGGTCCAGCACCTGCGACAGCGTCCGCACCAGCAGCGTCTTGCCCAGGCCCGGCACGCCTTCCAGCAGCGCGTGCCCGCCCGACAGCAGGCAGATCAGCACCCCGTCCACGATGTCGGTGTTGCCGACGATGACCTTGCCCGCCTCGGCCCGGACGCGGGCGAAGTCACCCTTGAACTGCGCGATGGTCGCTTCATTGATTTCCATGTAAATCCTTTGCGGCTATGACTTCGGCGTGAGGAGAAAGCCGTGCGGCTTGCCGTTGTTCGTCCCGCGGCCGACGATCTGCCCCCGGCCGTTGATTCCGGTGGCCGACGCTAACTGCCAGCCGGAGTGCAGCGGGATTAGGACATTGAGGTCGAGCATCCTGCCGCTCTTCCAGAGGAAAGCGCGGGAAGAAAGGGAAACCCGCGCAATGTGTGAGGACTCCCCTACCACTTGCCCGGCGTCGTTCAGGGCTGCCGCCAGGCTACCCGTGTCGCCGCGCAGCCTCCCCAGGTCGCGCGGCCTGCTGCCCTGCCAGAGTACGGGGTGAGAAAGCCGGTTGCGGGGGCGCTCATTGCTCCATCCAAAATCGCAACCGCCGGCAATCTGTCCTTGCTCGTTGATGGCGTTCGCTCGACTCGCCTGACATCCGGGCAGGCCGCGCAGCACCGTCAAGCGGCGGCCTTGCCAGAGGACGGCCTGGAGCTTGCCGTCTTTCGCGCTGGAGTTTCCCACGATCCAGCCGTTGTTGTTAATGCTGGACGCTTCAGACGGCATCTGCGTATACGGCGGGTCCTTGAACAGCTTGGGGAGGTAGATGATGCGGCCGGCATCCCAGAGCAGAGGATGGTTGTAGGAGTCACCCACGATCTGCCCCCGGCCGTTGATGCTGCGGGCGTAGAACTGGGAGGGCATACGCGACGTTCCTAAATCCCGCAGGACCCCGTTTTGCCAGAGGAACGCATGGACGTTATGTTCGGTCGCCGCTGAGACAGCGCCATTGCCGCGAGACCCGACGATCTGGCCCCGGTTGTTGAGGGCCGTTGCGTTCAGCCCGTTCAGCCGGACGGTTCGACCATTCATCCACAGCGTATCGCCGCCGACTACCTGCCCCGCGTTGTTGATGGCGGCGGGGTACAAGTCGCCCAAGTCCGTCACCGCGTAGGACTGTGCGGCGGCGAGGCGCGGGAGGGCCAGCAGGAACAGCGCCAGCACGAGTTTCATGCCTCGTAAGTTCGCCCCCGGCGGCTAATCTCCTTCTTAGCGGGCGCGCGAGCAGGAACCGACCCGCCGCCCGTCGAACAGAAGGCGCACAAGACACCGCATTTGCGGAACCCGTCGCGCCTTTTTCGCCGTCTGTAAAGAGGGAAAAGACTATGAAGACACCAAGAGCCATCGCCGGCCTGACTTTGACCACCATTTTGGCTGCCGTTTTGACCGCCAATCTCGGGGCAGCTTTCGCCGCGCCCGCCCCCGGCGGGGACGTGCGGAAGGCGCTGCAAGCCGACTACTCCGACCGCGACGGCGCGGTGGCGCGCAAGGACGTGGGCGGGACGCTGGCCCACTACGCCCCGGATTTTGTCGGCGTCAGCCACACCGGCAAGGCGCACGACATCAAGGAAGAGCGGGCCGACTTCGTGAAGACGTTCACGACGCTGAACATCCGGTCCGATGTCAGCCGTTCCGCCATCCAGGCCCTGGCCCTGGGCAAGGGAGGGACGGAGGCACAGGTGACGCTGCGCCGCCACGGCGTCCTGCTGATCGCCAACCCGCAGACGCGGCTCAACGGCGTGCTTGTCCTGGACGGCGTGTACCAGGACACCTGGGCCAAGCGGTCGGGGGCGTGGCTTCTGACGCGCGAGCAGGAGAAGACCATCAAGGCGACCATGAACGGCCTGCCTCTTTAGAAGCCTCAGCCGAGCCTCATCCCCGGCCCTTCTCCTTTCTGAAGGAGAGGGCGGCGCGCAACGCCGGGTGGGGATTCTTTGCCGCCATACGCCGGCCCGGTGGGGAGAGGTCGGTGTGGGTATAATCGGCCCATGACCACTCTTTCCCATGCTCCCGTTTCGATACCCCCCGCCGCGAAGAAACTGCCCCGGACCGACACCCACCACGGGGACGTGCGCGTGGACGACTACGGCTGGCTGCGCGAGAAGGGCAGCCCCGACGTCACCGCTTATCTAGAGGCCGAGAACGCCTACACGGCCGCCGTCCTGGCCCCGACTGAGCGCCTGCAAGAGACGTTGTACGAGGAAATGAAGGGCCGCATCCAGGAGACCGACCTGAGCGTACCCTATAAGTTCGGGGACTTCTTCTATTATAGCCGGACCGAGGAGGGCAAGCAGTACCCGATCCGGTGCCGCAAGCGGGGCAGCCTGGATGCGCCGGAAGAGATCACGCTGGACCTGAACGCGCTGGCCGAGGGGCACTCGTACTTAGGCCTGGGGACGTATGCCGTCAGCGACGACGGCAACCTGCTGGCCTACTCCACCGATGTCACCGGGTTCCGGCAGTACACGCTGTTCGTGAAGGACCTGCGGACGGGCGAACTGCTGCCGGACCGGGTCGAGAAGACCGTCTCGGTCGTCTGGGCCGCGGACAACGCGACGCTTTTTTATACGGTCGAGGACGACGCCAAGCGCGCGCACCGCCTGTACCGGCACCGGCTGGGTCAAACAGAAGACACGCTGGTCTATGAAGAGGCCGACGCGCTGTTCCACGTGTCCGCCGCGCGGTCGCGCAGCCGGGCGTTTCTTTTCCTGACGTCCGAGTCGTCCAAGACAACCGAAGTCCGCTGCCTGGCGTCAGATCGCCCGGACGCCGACTGGACGCTGCTCCACGCGCGCGAGACCGACCGCCGGCGCGGCGCAGGTGGAGAGCGTTGCAAACCGCTGCTCCACGCGCGCGAGACCGACCACCGCTGCTACGCCGACCACTGGCCGGACCGCTTCTTCTTCCGCACCGACAAGAACGCCAAGAACTTTCGGATCGTCTCGGCCCCTCTCGATGCCCCGACCGACTGGACCGAGTTCGTCCCGCACGACCCGGCCATCACGCGCGGGGACATGGACTTCTTCCGGGGCCATGCCGTGCTGTCCGAGCGCGAGGGCGGCCTGGAACAGCTCCGTGTGCTGGACATGGCCCAGTTTGCCGACGGCACCGGGGCGCACCTGGTCAGCTTCCCCGAGCCGGCCTACGCGGTCAGCCTGGACACGAACCTGGAGTTCGACACGGACACGGTCCGTTATCGTTACCAGTCGTTCGTCACGCCCTCCTCGGTCTACGACTACGGCATGGGCGACCGGGCGCAGACGCTCTTGAAGCGGACGCCGGTTCTGGGCGGCTTCGACCCCGCCGACTACGTCTCGGTCCGGCTGGAAGCGCGCGCGTCCGACGGCACCCTTGTCCCCGTCTCGCTGGTCTCGCGGCGGGACCGGGCGCGCGGCGCGCAAACGCCGCTGCTGCTGCACGGCTACGGCTCCTACGGCATCTCCTACCCCGTCTCGTTCTCGTCGAGCCGCCTGAGCCTGTTGGATCGGGGCATGACCGTCGCCGTGGCCCACATCCGGGGCGGCGGCGAATTGGGCGAGGACTGGCGCGAGGCCGGCAAGCTGAAGGAGAAGCACAACACGTTCACCGACTTCATCGCCTGCGCCGAACACCTGGTCGCCCAGGGCTACACGTCCCCCGCACGTCTGGCGATTGAGGGCGGCAGCGCGGGCGGCCTGCTGATGGGCGCGGTGCTGAACCTGCGCCCCGACCTGTGCCGCGCCGCCATCGCCCACGTGCCGTTCGTGGACGTCCTGAACACGATGCTGGACGATACGCTGCCCCTGACCGTGGGCGAGTATTTGGAGTGGGGAAACCCGAACGTCGCCGCCGACTACGCCACGATGCGAACCTACTGCCCCTATACCAACCTGGAGGCCGAAGCCTACCCCGCCCTGCTGGTCCGCGCCTCGCTCAACGACAGCCAGGTCATGTACTGGGAGGCCGCCAAGTACGTCGCCAAGATGCGCGCGCTGAAGACCGGCGACCACGCCCTGCTGCTCCACACCAACATGGGCGCGGGCCACGGCGGCGCGTCGGGCCGCTACGACGCCCTGCGCGAGACCGCCCTGGACTACGCCTTTTTGCTGACTCAATTGGGCGTCGCAGAGAGTCACCCCGCCGCCAGTGTCAGCGCGTAGACGGCCTCCGCCCCCGCGCCTTTGAGCGCGAGGGCGCACTCGTGGAGGCTGCTGCCGGTCGTCATCACGTCGTCGATCAGCAGCAGCGTCTTCCCCTGGACCCATTCCGGGCGGCAAACGGCGAACGCACCGGCGAGGTTGCTCCGGCGCTCGCCCGCCGCCATGCCCACCTGCGCGCGGGCGGCGCGGGCGCGCACCAGAACATTAACGGGCAGCGGCAGGCCCAGCTCGGCCCCGACGACGCGCGCCAGGCGCTCGGCCTGGTTGTAGCCGCGCACCCGCTGCCGCGCCTGGTGCATCGGCACGGGCAGCAGGGCGTCGAAACGCAGGCCGTTGAGGGCGAGGGAGTGGGCGCGGGCGGACGCGGCCAGCAGGTGCCCCAAGGGGAGGGCAAGCTGGGGCCGGTCGCGGTACTTGAACTGGTGGACGGCGTCGCGCAGGACGCCCTCATACGCGCCCAGGGCGCGGGCGCGGACGAACGCGGGGCGGCGCTGGGCGCAGTCCCCGCAGCCGTCGTCCCGACCCGCCAGCGAGTGCCCGCAGGCGGGGCAGAGGGGGTCGGCCAGCGGGGCGATTCGGGCCGCGCAGTCGCCGCACAGGCCGGACGCGCCTAATGCGCGGCAGACCAGGCAGCGCGGCGGGTAAAGCAGGGAAAGGAAGGGGTCAAAGAGGGCGGCGAGGGTGGACACGGGCGACCTCCGTACCGCGTCAGATGTAGCCTTAAATCAGGCTCATGTCCTCGAAGTGGGCGATCTCCTGGAACGCGCGGTAGCGCGAGTCGATGTCCGCCTGAGTCAGCGTCCGCAGGCGATTCAGCGAAAAGCCCTCGACGTTGAACGAGGCCAGAACGCTGCCGTAGACGACGGCTTTCTTGAGCGTCGCCGCCGACGTGTCGCCCTGAGCGGCGACGTAGCCGATGAAGCCGCCCGCGAACGAGTCGCCCGCGCCGGTCGGATCGGTGATGTCTTCCAGCGGGTAGGACGGCGCGGCGAAGTGGGTGTCCCCGCTGAACAGCAGCGCGCCGTGCTCGCCCTTCTTGATGATGACCGTCTTCGGCCCCAGCGCCTGCAAAGCCTTAGCAGCCTTGATGACCGACAACTGCCCCGTGAGCTGCCGCGCCTCGGCGTCGTTCATAAACGCGATGTCCACCCGCTTCAGGACTTCCAGCAGGGCATCGCGCTTGCCCTCGATCCAGAAGTTCATCGTGTCGCAGACCGTCAGCCGCGGGTGCTCCACCTGGGAAAGCACCTGGAGCTGGAGCGCCGGGTCGATGTTGGCGAGGAACACGTACTCGGCCCGCTTGTAGGCATCGGGCAGGACGGGCTGGAAGTCGGCGAAGACGTTTAACTGCGTGTCCAGCGTGTGCGCGACATTCAGGTCGAAGTCGTAATACCCCGCCCAGCGGAACGTCTTGCCCCCCGCGACCGTCTGCACGCCCGCCAGGTCAATGCCGCGCGAGCGCAAGAACTCCAAGTGCTCCGGCGGGAAGTCGTCGCCGACCACGCCGACGAGCTGGACCGGTGCGAAGAACGAGGCGGCGACGCCCGAGTAGTCCGCCGCGCCGCCGAGGGTGTCTTTGACCTCCCCGGCGGGCGTCTTGACCGAGTCGAGCGCCATCGAGCCGACAATAAGAACGGGGGCGGGCGTGGGCATGAGTGTCTCCTAAGTGGATGTCAAAAAGAAAGCCCACCGCGAGGGCGGGGGCTAATTCTATCAATGGGATGGTGTCAAACGTGTACGGCCTCGACTGGATTCGAACCAGTGACCCCTTCCTTCGGAGGGAAGTACTCTAATCCGCTGAGCTACGAAGCCAGGTACAGCCTCATCTTACCCCCAAGCGGCGCGATGTGTCAAGAGGGAGCCAGGCGGCAGGAAGATTTTCCCTTGACATTCCCCGCCCGGCGTGTCACACTACGCCTGGCAGACTTTTCAGCAGACAGCTCGGGGGCAATGGCGTCTCCTCGGCTCTTCGCAGCCCCAAGCGGGCCGGCGGGGCGGGGCGGCGCTTTTTTTCGCCCTCATCTTCACTGCTCTCTAGAAAACCCCGCATTTTACCGAGGATAGGGGCACAATGCCTCACCTACGCCTCGTCCCGGATTCGCGACCCGATCATAGCACCGATCACAGCTCAGGAGACTCTATGAAGCACGTCGACATGGTCGTCATCGGCAGCGGGCCGGCGGGGCAGAAGGCCGCCATCCAGGCCGCCAAGCTCGGCAAGAGCGTCGCCCTCGTCGAGCGCAACCGCATCCTCGGCGGCGTCTGCACCCACACCGGGACCATCCCCAGCAAGGCGCTGCGGGAGGCCGTGCTGCACCTGTCCGGCATCCAGCAGGGCGGGTTTTACAGCGACCGCGCGAGCGAAGGCCGGGGCGGGCGGGGGCGGCCCGAGATCACCATCGAGGACCTGATCGCGCGCGGCCAGCAGGTCATCCGCACCGAGATGCAGGTCATCCGCGAGCACATGAGCCGCAACGAGGTCGAGATCATCACCGGCGAGGCGCGCTTCGAGGACCCGCATACGCTGCGAATCGGCCAGCAATACGCCTCCCAGCTCGTCGAGGCTGACCACGTCGTCATCGCGACGGGGACCGTCCCGGCCCGCCCGCCCTCGGTGCCCTTCGACAAGACCCGCGTCCTGGACAGCGACGACCTGCTGGAACTCGACGCCCTGCCCAAGAGCATGATCATCGTCGGCGGCGGCGTCATCGGCACCGAGTACGCATGCATGATGGCGACCCTGGGCGTCCGCGTCATCCTGACCGAGGCGCGCACGTCGCTCCTGGATTTCGTCGATTCGGAGATCAGCGAGGCCTTGCAATACCGGATGCGCGCGATGGGCGTGACCCTGCGCCTGGGCGAGCGCGTGGACGAGATCCGCGTCCAGCCCGACGGCCTGGTGCAGGCGACATTGCAGTCCGGCAAGCACCTGCGGGCGGACACGCTGCTGTACTGCATCGGGCGGCAGGGGACGACCGAGAAGCTGGGCCTCGAAAACGCCGGCATCGTCCCGGACAACCGGGGCCGGCTGCGCGTCAACGAACACTACCAGACCGATACCCCGCACATCTACGCCGTGGGCGACGTGATCGGCTTCCCCGCCCTGGCCTCGACCTCGATGGAGCAGGGCCGCCAGGCGTCGTGCCACGCCTACGGCGAGCCGACCACGTCGCTGCCCGACCTGTTTCCGCTGGGCATCTACTCCATCCCCGAAATATCCATGGTGGGCAAGACCGAGGCGCAGCTCACTCAGGACGGCGTCCCCTACGAGGCCGGCGTCGCCCAGTATCGCGAGATCGCGCGCGGCCAGCTTCTGGGCGACGAGGTGGGCATGCTGAAGCTGCTCATCCACGAAGAAACGCGCCAGATACTCGGCATCCACGCCATCGGGACCGGCGCGACCGAGCTGATCCACATCGGCCAGGCCGTGATGACCTTCAAGGGCACCGTCGACTACTTCATCAACAACGTCTTCAACTACCCGACTTTAGCCGAGTGCTACAAAGTCGCCGCCCTGAACGGCTCCAACAAGCTGCGCCTGCTCTGGCAGGGCGGCGACCTGGACATCAGCCGGGGCGACGCCCACACCCCCGACAACAGCGCCGACCTGTCCCGCGAGAAGATCGCCGCCTAGAGCGCGAGTCGATAGGGCGCGGCACTTGACAGAGAGCGCGTTCCGCGCAATAATGCCGCCATGATACCCACCCGCTCCGTTCTGGACCCGGAGACGCCGCGCCACCCCTTCGAGACCTGCTCGTTTCTGTGGGGCGACCGGAACTACCTGTTGCACCATCCGGTGCGAGTCCTTTCCGCACGTCAGGACGGCCTGTGGGTCTTCGAGTGCCCCGCCTATGGACTGTCCGCCTTCGCGGCAGACCGGGACGAGGCGTTCGCCCACCTCCGCGAGGAGTTCGCTTTCCTGTACGAAGGGCTGACCGGCGAGGCGGATAATGCCCTGACGCGGGATGCCATTGCGCTGCGGGATCGACTGCGCGCGGACGTCCAGCAGGCGCAGGTTTTGGCCTGATGCCGACTTATTCGACGCGCGCCTACGAGGCCGCTTTGGAGCGGGTCGGCTTCCGGCGGGACACGACGCACCACCAGATGTTCTGGTACTACGACGGCGACAAGAAAAGTCCGCTGCGGACGCGGACAAGCCACGGCGAAAAAGAGTTCAACGACTCGATGCTCAGTCTGCGCCGTAGGCAGATCGGCTCACTGAGCAAGGCACAATTCCTCTCCTTGCTCGGCGGTACACTTACCCCAGAAGCCTACCGCCAGCACCTCCTAGACAGCGACGTCCTCCTACCGACCGAAGCTGAATGATGCTCCCGGAGCGCGCCCTTGCGCGGCTTGCGCGGTGCGCGTTCACCCCGGCAGCGTGTCCAGTATCTCCCGCACGGACAGCGTCGCGCCGCAGATGACTTCGTCGGACGCCCCGTAGTACAGGGTCAGCGTGTCGCCGTCGTCGCCCAAAATATGCCCGTTGGTGAAGACGACGTTGCCGAAAAAGCCGGTCAGCTCGTAGGAGGCCGACGGCTCCATGATCGGGTCTTGGGACCGGGCCAGCACACGGCGCGGGTCGTCGCGGTCCAGCAGCAGCGCGCCCAGGCAGTAGCGGGACTGCTCGTCGGCCCCGTGGTAGATTTCGAGCCAGCCCCGGTCGGTCAGGATCGGGGCGGCACCGCACCCGATGCGCGCCGAATCCCACATCCCCGGACGGCACCGGGCGAGGCAGTGGTGGCCGCCCCAGTGCAGCAAGTCCGGCGAGCGCCCCAGCCAGATGTCGTTGCCGCCGATGTAGACGTTCGAGGGGCGGTGCAGGCACAGGTACCCGCCGCCGACTTTTTGGGGGAACAGCGCGCAGTCTTTGTTAGAGGGCGGGATGATCATGCCGTGCGCCTGGAACGTCCGCCAGTCGTCCGTGCTGCTCATGCCCACCCCCACCCCGTTCGGCGAGACTGCGGTATACGTGAGATAAAAGCGCCCGTCGATCTCCGAGACGCGGCTGTCTTCAATGCCGAACGACTCCAGAGCGCCCCGCCCCGTCAGCGTCGGCGCGTCCTCGGCCTGGAAATGGACGCCGTCGTCGCTCGACGCCAGCCGCAGGTGCGACAGCGTGGTCAGGTAGGCCGCGCCCTTGTACTGGAAGGCGCGCGGGTCCTTGTAGATCAGGTCCGGGTCATCCATCGCGTAGGTGACGATGCCGATGCCGCCGGGCGCATCGGGGTCCAGGACCGGCGTCGAGACCGACCCCTCGGCCTGATGGGGCCGCTCCGCCACGCGCAGCAGCAGCCACGTCTTGCCCCGCCACCGGAACGCGCCGGGGTTGAGCAGGCACTCCACCCCCAGCCCCTCCCGGCTCGGCCTCACGTCCCCAGGGCGCAGGATGGGATTCGTCTCGAACCGCCGCGCAATATCCGCCATAACTCGCAACCTCTTTCCGGTCAGCCGTCCGCGTCTTTTTTCAGCAGCCGCGCCATCGCGTCGCGCGTCATCCGGTACAGATACCACTCGCGCATCCGGCGCGCGCCCATGCCTTCATACATCGCCTGGGCGTTGGTGTTCCAGTCCAGGCAGGTCCATTCTAGACGCCCGTAGCCGCCCTCATGGGCCGCGCGGACACACTCGCGCAGCAGGGCCTTGCCGATGCCCCGCTTGCGGTATTCGGGCAGCACGAAGACGTCTTCCAAGTAGAGCGACGGCTGCGCCAGGAACGTCGAGTAGGTCTGGAGCAGCAGCGCGTAGCCGACCGGGGCGGGTGCCCCCGCCACCTCGGCCAGCATGACCTCAAACTTGGGGTCGCCCCCGAAGCCGTGCTCGATCAGCCGCGCCCGCGCCTCGGCGTCCGGCGGCGGCAGGTTCTCGAACTCGGCCAGGGCGACGATCAGGCCGATGACGGCCTCGGCGTCCGCCCGCCCGGCCCGGCGCAGGCTAACGTTTGTGTTGTCGGTCATAGTAAAAGGGGTTTCTTTTGGACAGCGAAGCAGGGTGGCTTCATTCCTTTGGGGCGGTAGTTCCCCCGCGGGGCACACTTCTCCTGCCCAGCGCGAAATCAATCCGCTCGCGCAGGGGCGGGTGGGTGAAGAGCCAGAACTTGATGAAGGCGGGCGGGTCCGGGTCGCTCAGGTTCTGCGCGGACAGCGACACGAAGGCGCGGGCCATCGCGGGGCGGTCGCCGGTCACTCGCAGGCCGTAGACGTCGGCCTGGTGCTCGATCTCGCGCGAGACGCCGTTGGTGACCGGGGCCAGCAGGAAGCCGATCAGAGTCGTCGTCAGCAGGAAGGCGGGCACGGCGGCATGGTCGGTCAGGCCATCGACGCCCCACCGCCTGCCGTGGCGGGCCAGCAGCCATTCCAGGAAGCGCTGTGCCAGCGGCAGGACGATCAGCAGGCCGACGACGCTCATCAGGAAACCCCAGTAAAGGTGCTTGAGGACGTAATGGCCCATCTCGTGCCCGACGATGGCGCGCACCTGGTCCGGCGGCGTCCGGGGCGGCAGAATCGTATCCCACAGCACGATCCGCGCCGACGACCCGATGCCCGTCACGTAGGCATTGGTTGTCCTGGTCTGGCGGCTCTTGTTTACCACATAGATCGGCGCGTTCGGGATGCCCGCCTTCGCGGCCAGCGCCTCGATCTGCGTCTTGAGCGGGCCGGGCGGCAGCGGCGTGAACTTGTTGAAGAGCGGGTCGATGACCAGAGGCGCGACAAAGATGCCGAAGGCGATGATCGGGATCAGCGCCCCCCAGAACCACAGCGCCCACCGGCGCGGGGAGCGGTTTATCAGCCAGAACAGCACCCACAGGATCGGCACTGTCGTGACGATGCCCACGGCAACGGCTTTGCCCTCGTCGGCCAGCCACGCCCCCAAGCTCTGCGTGGACAGGCCGTAGTCGTGCTGGAGCCGGTAGCCGCCAAAGAACGTCAGCGGCGCATGGATGATGACCAGGGCAAGCGTCAGCAGCGCGTAGTAAGCCGCCAGTCGGGCGGGCGAGGAGCGCAGCGGCGTGACCCACCGCCGCAGCCGCGCGGACAGGCCCGAGGCTAAAACGCCCCACAGCGTCAGCAGGCTATAAGCCGTCCCCGCAAAGTAAAGCGCGTAGCCCGTCCGCGAGTACCGCCGCATCTGCGGCGTGACGACCGGCGGCCGCACGTCGTCCGACTGTTGAGCAAGCGGCGCGGCGGCCTGTGCCGTGACGGCGGGCGCGGGCGCGGCCTGGACCGGACGGGGCAGCGACAGCAGCACCGCGGCCACGCCGACGGCGGCGATACCAGCGATCAAAAAGAAGCGCATATAAAACTGATACCCTTACGGGGCGGGTTTCGGACGCAATGACACGCCTCCGATAGGACAAGCCGCCCAAGCGATCATGCCTGCAACAGCCGGAAGCGGCGCAGTGCCCCAAGGTACACGCTCCTGTTTGCTCACGAAACGCAGCCGCGCTATCCGGTAATGGGAGAACGTGCCCATCAGGAAGAGCAAGCCGAGCGGAACCATAATCATCCAGCGCAGGAACGCCAGCGGCTGACTCACAGCAGAGGTTCCGTGAACAGATAACAAAGGTACAATTGTCGCATGGATACGCAGACGCGCAAGATCGTCTTCGCCCCGCTGGGCGCGGACATGTTCGGCGACGACATCCTGCTCTTCGAGCACGGGATATTGTTCGCGATGGAGACCGCCGTCGAGGCCGCCGGGGGCTGGGCGCTGGCCGATGTCCATGACGCCCTGGGCGGTGCGGACAAGCGCGAGCGGCCCACGCCGCCGCTGACCGAGGGCGAGGTCTACGCCCTGGCGGCCAAGGCCGGGTGCGACGCCCTGGTGGACGGCGCGCTGGCCTGCGAGCGGGACTCGCAGGCGGGGTCGCTCGCCCGCGTGACGGTCTCGCTCCGGGTCTTCTTTCCCGCGACCGGCGAATTCGCCGCGCCGGACTCGCTGACGTTCTCGGCGTTCGATGCGGACGCGCCGCCCGAGACATTGGCACTGGATTATGACCTGTGGATCGCCTTGCAGTTCCGCCTGTGCGCCGCCCTGGTGGACGCGCTGGGCATGAACCTGCCCTGGAGATTCACCACCGACGCCCTCCAGATCACGCCGTCGTGGCCCGCCTATGTCGCGTTCCTGAAGGGCAAGCGGCTGGCGCGGACGCCCGAAACCAAGCTAGGCTACTACGAGCAGGCCATAATTCGCGACCCGGAGTTCTTCCTGGCCGTCTACAACAGCGCCATGCTGTACAAGACGCAGACGGACTACCAGACCATGCGCCGGCGGCTCTCCGAAGCCTCAAAACTCACCGACAGCCCCGCCGATCTGGGCGACGTCTACTTCGAGATGGGCCTGGCGTCGGTCTTCTTAGGCGACACCAAGACCGCCCGCAACTTCTGGGAGCGGGCTTTGGAATACGCCCCGGACAACCCCGCGCTGTACGTGAACCTCGCCGGCACCTACGAGCAGGAGGAGAATTGGGCCGAGGCAACGGCGCTGAACGAAGCGGCCCTGGAGAAGTCGCCCGACTACCACAAGGCCCTGGTTAGCCTGGGCCGCCTCCACGCCATGTTCGGGCGGCTGGACCAGGCCATCCCGCTGTACGAGCGCGCCCTGGAGCTTCAGCCCGAGGACGCCCTGCGTCATTCGGTGCTCGGCGGCTGCTACCTCGCCGCAGGCCGGCCCGAGGACGCCCGCGCCCGGTTCGCGCGGGCCGTCGATCTGGACCCGGCCGGCGATCCGGGCCGCTACGCCGCGCAGGAACTGGAAAAACTGGGGCCGGTACAAGCTGAGGACGGGACGGGGCCGGACGGCGACGGTCGGAAGAAGAAGCGTTGGGGCCTGTTCTAACGCCGGCCTTCTTTCTGCCGCGTCCGCCGTACCCGCTCCTTCGATCGTGCCAGGGGCGAACCCGAGGCGGACGACGCCTCGGCGGCGGGTGTTGACAGCGAGGCGCGGCGCAGGCGGCTGGCCTTGCCCTTCTCGATCTCCGAGGCGTACACCGCCGAGACTTCAGCCCCCAGCAGGAAGATCATCATCGAGTAGTAGATCCACAGCACGAACGCGATCAGGTTGCCCAGCTCCCCGTACAGCGACTTGTTCGGTTTGAGCAAGTAAACCGACAGGCCCTTCTTGGCGATCTCGAAGGCGACGGCGGCCGCCGCGCCCCCGACCAGAGCCGCGCGCCACGAGACGTTGGCCGAGGGCGAGGGCAGGTACTTAAAGGTGACGGCGTACATCAGGGCGCTGACCACGACCGCGCCCAGCTCGATCAACCCGGCGATCAGCGCGCCCTCGAAAGGGACGGCGTGGGCGAACGGCTGGGCCGAGAAAGCCGTGGAGAAGGCCGTCGTCGCCAGCGACAGCACCAGCAGGACGCCGACGCCGACCAGCAGGGCCAGCGCGACGCCCCGGAGCTGGAACCAGTTGCGCTTTTCGGGCGTCTCCCAGGCCGCGTTCATGGCCGTGGAGCCGTTGACAAAGATCTGGATGGCCGCCCACACGACGGCGAGCAGACCGATGATGCCCGCCAGGCCGTGCCCCGTCAGCAGCTTCAGCAGCGTCGGCCCCGCGTGCCGCCCCGTGGCGTCGGAGATGGACGCCCGCTCCATCAGGTGGTCCACCTCGTCGCCCGCCGCACCGGGCAGGACCTGCGTGGCCAGGAGATGCTGAATCTTCTGCACGGCCTGGTCGGGGTCGTGCGAGTAGAAAAGGCCCAGCGCCCACAAGCCGACCAGCAGCAGCGGCACGATTGCGAGGACGAGAAAGAAGGCGAGGCCCGCTGCCAGCAGGCCGCCGTTGTTCTTGCCGAATCGCTCGAAAACGTCGAGCGTGAACTTGATGACGAAAATGCGCTTCAGGCGCACGAGGATTGCGTTCATGGTGGTTGAAGTGAAGCGCGTATCTGTTACCCAGGCCGCAGGGTGATTTTGGCGGCGTCCGAGGCGGGGTTGCCGCCGGCGTCGAGTTCGGTCGCCGTGACCGTGAAGACGGTGTCGCGGTTGCCGCCGAACAGCAATGTCTGTACTTTGAGCGAGAGGCCGTCCGCCGTCCAATCACCGCCCTTGGTGGTCGTGACGTCTTTGGACGCGCTCTGGCCGCTGACCGGCAGGATGCCGCCCAGGGCCTTGCTCACGTAGGTGACGACGACGCGGACGGTGCTGCCGGGGGTGGCCGTGCCTTTGACGGCCAGAGGGGCACTGGCATCGACATAGGCGGCGTCCAGCGGTTCGGTGATCTTGGGCGCGGGCGGCGGGCCGGCCGCGACGGTCAGGCCGGTCGCCAGGCTCGTCGTGACCTCGGTGCCGTCCCGCGCCGTGAAGTGGGCCGTGACCGGGGCGTTCTGGACGCTGTCGCCGGCCTTGATCGTGTATTCGCCCGTGTAGACGCCCGGATCGGCCTCGGTCAGCGGCAAAGCCTTGGCGAGGCCGCCGACGCTGGCCGTGGCCTTGCCGCCCGGCTGGGCGTTCAAGGTGAACATGACCGTCGCGCCCGCGCCGATGGCCTTGCCGCCCGCCTCATTGGTGGTGAACGACTGGACGATCTTGCTGGTCGAGACCTTGAAGCCCCAGCTCGTCGTCGTGGCATTGCCCGCCAGGTCGGCGACCGTCAGGCTGACCGTGTGCCCCCCGCTCGTCAGCGGCTGCGTCGGCTTGAAGGTGAACAGCGAGCCGGTCACGGCGGCGTCCGGCGTGACGTCCTTGCCGTCCAGCGAGACGCGCGTCGCGTCGGGGTTGACGCCGACGCCAACCCCGTCCGTGACCGTGGCGTAGATCAGCGGGTGATCGGACTCGACCGTCGTATCGCGGGCCGGCCCGAAGTCGGTGACTTTGGGGGGCTGGCTGTCGATGGTGATCGTGCCGGGGGCCTGGATCAGCGTACTGGTCACGCCCGCCGCGGTCAGCTTGCCCAGCACGGCGGCCTTGGACGCCGCCGCGCCGGCCTTGACGGTGTACGTCCCCGTGTAGACGCCCGGCGACGACTCGCGCATGGGGATGTCCTCGGCGACGCCGGGAATGGCGAAGGTGGCTTTGCCGCCCGGCGTCCCGCCCAGCGTCGCCGTCAGCGTCTGCCCGGCCTTGAGCGGCCCCTGAGCGTCGTCGGTGAACGACGTGACCTCGACCGACGCCGTGCCCGCGGGCGGCGCGGGGTTCGCCGGGTTGACGGGGCTGGCCGCCAGGGGGACGGGGGCGACGCCGGGCGGCGTCGGATTCGGGTTGTCCGCCGTCGAGACCGCCACGCCGTAGCCCAGGCTGTTGGCCGGATTGGTGCGGATGACGACCTTCTCGAACTTCTTGACGTCCGACAGCGCGACGATGCGGCCGTCGAAGCTGACCGGCGCGTCCGGGGAGATCTCGATGGCCCGGCCGCTGTCAAGCGTCAGGACGGTGGCGGAGCCGAGCGTACCGATGCCGACGATGGTGCCGCGGACCTCGCCGAACGTCGCCGTGACGACGGTCGCCGCACCCGAATCGTCGCGCTGCACCATCACCTGATCGCCGGCTTTGAGGGCGGAAAGCGCCACCTGGGTGGCGGGCTGCCCACTGACGGAGCGCAGGACGATGGTGGACGGGGACAGCGGCACGACCGTGTTGCGCCCACCGACTCTGAGCGTCAGCTTGGACGGCGTGGTGTTGGTATAAACGCCCGTCACCTGCCCCGAGACCGGCCCGTTTTGTGCCGCCGTGGGGGGCGCGGGCAGAGTGTTAAGGTGCGGGTCGAGCGTCTGGATCGAGACGGTCCGAATGGCGGGCTGCCACTGCACCGACGCGCCCAGGGCCTGGGAGATGAAGCCCAGCGGCACCAGAACGGTACCGGCGATGAGCCGGGCCGGCTGCGGCAGGGCGCGCGGCTGGCCGTTCACGGTCGCCGTCAGCGCCCCCAGGGGCAGGACGATGGCGGTCTGCCCCTTTTGGCCGTAGACGGTCCGTGTGGCCTTGTCGAACCGGACCGTCGCGCCCAGGGCCTCGAAGATGTCGCGCATCGGCACCAGCGTCGAGCCTTGGATCTGAGTCGGCGGCGTGTGCGCGAACCGCAGAGCGATCCCGTTCAAGACGACCTGGATCGGCCGAGCCGGCGCCGCGGCCCGCACGGCGGGCGCGGCCAGGAGCACGGGCAGGGCGGCGAGCAGCAAGCCGGGTGTCATTCTTTTATGCGTCATAGGGTTGTATATCCGGTGGGAGTTGATACGAAACACGGGTACAATCGCGCAGTGACAGATAACCCTCACTCGCCTTATGACTTGTTGATCGTCGGGGCCGGCCCTATCGGCCTGGTCGCCGCCTGTGCCGCCCAGGACGCCGGCCTGCGCTTCCTGAGCCTGGACAAGGCCGGGCCGTGCCAGAGAATCGTTGAGTACGCCCCGCGCCAGAGCTTTTACTCGCCCGCCGCGGAGCTGGAAGTCGGCGGCATCCCCTTCCCTCTGGCCGCCGACGACAAGCCGCGCCGCGAGGACGCCCTGGCCTACTACCGCGCCGTCGTCGTCAGCCGCCGCCTGCCCCTGCGGACGTGGGAGAGGGTCACGCACGTCCGGCGCGCGGGCGGCGTGTTCCGGGTTACGACCGTGCAGCAGCCTGACGGGGCCTGGGAGACTTCGTATACCGCCCGCGCCGTGCTGCTCGCCAGCGGCGTCTGGGACCAGCCCCGGACGCTTGACGTGCCCGGCGCGGACCTGAGAAAAGTGAGCGCGCGGTACGTCGACCCGACGCCCTATCTGGGCCGGGACTGCCTGACGGTCGGCGGCGGCAACTCCGCCGCCGAGGTCGCGATGGCCCTGGCGCGGGCGGGCGCGCGGTCCCGCATGGCCTTGATCGAGCCGTCGTTCGACGACTGCAACCTGCGCCCGTTCGTCCTCCGCGAGCTGCTGGTCATGGTCGAGGAAAAGAAGATCGAGCCGTACTTCGCCACCGAGGTCACGGCCATCGCGCCCACCGAGGTCACCCTGCGCCGCCGGGACGGCGATACGGAGACCATCCCGAATGACTTCCTGTTCACTTTGATCGGCGCGGACCCCGACGTGTCGTTCCTCCAAGACGCGAATGTCGAGGTCAGTCCCGCCGACAGCAAGCCCGTCTACGACGAGGACACGTTCGAGACCAACGTCCCCGGCCTGTACGTCTGCGGCAGCATGGCGCGGGACCAGCACATCGTCAACGGCCGTCCCCGTGCGGTGCAGATCGTGGAGCGGATCGCAAGGTTGGCACATGAAAATGAGCGAAATGTCTCAGAAGCGTGAATGCATCCGGGTGCTCCGCGCGGCAGTTTGGCTGCTTGCCTCACAGCCTTGCCAAGCACAGACTGCGCCCGCCCCGACGCCCATTACCATCACCGTTCAGCCCGGCGCGCGACAGACGTTCCGCGGCTTCGGCGCGAGCGGCCTGAACTTCGGGGGGGAGTACCAGGCGCTGACACCGGCGCAGCGGCGGGCGCTTTCCAGGGCGCTCTGGCACGACCTGAAGTTCACAACCCTGCGCCTGTGGCTGAACACCGACCGGTACGCGCCCACGCCGGGCACACACGACCTGGCGCAGTTCCGCGGCTGCTACGTCGACTCGGGGCTGATCGCGGACGCGCGCCGCAGCGGCGTCACCACCCTGCTGCTGGCCCCCGACCACCTCCCCGCCTACATGGCCGAAAAGCGGCCCGACGGCAGCGCGCAGACCGGCATGGCGCTCAGGCAGTCTCAGGTGGACGCCTACGCGGACCTGCTCGCGGACTTCATCGCCCGCCTGGGCGTACAGACCGGCGTTCATATCGACGTCACCGGCATCCACAACGAGCCGAACGACACGTTCCGGTTCACGCCCGCCCAGATCGTCCAGGCCGTCAAGCGCCTGCGGGCGGACTTGGACGCGCGCGGCCTGCGCGGCGTCCAGATCATCGCGCCGGAGAACGCCAGCGCGGACGGCACTTTGGAGGGGCAGGTGGACGCGCTCAAGGCCGACCCCGCCGCCTGGCGCGCGCTGTCGGGGATCGCGTCCCATTCGTACAACATGGCGGCGACCGAGCGGGTCGCGGGCCGCATCGCGGGCACGGGGAAAGCCTACTGGATGACCGAGGCCAGCGACGACGGCCCCGAAGCTCCCGGCGACTCCCTGCGGGCCGCGTCGCTCGCGTCGCGCTTTCTGAGCGACATGAACCACCGCGTCACGCACTGGATCCATTTCGTTGGGTTCGAGGTCCCGGACCCGAACGACAACGCCACGCGCATCCTGGCCTACACCCCAGCCAATACAGCCTCCAACACGCCGTTCGGGATCACCGTCTTTCAGAAGTATTACTACTACAAGCAGCTTTCCGATACGTTCGATGTCGGCGCGGTCTTCCGCCGGTCGCAAAGCACGTCGGACGGCGACATGACCTACACCTACGGCAAAAAGCCCCGGCTGACGGCGGCGGCGGCCCGGAACCCGGACGGGACCTGGGGCATCGGCCTGAGCAACTACACCTCTTCCAGCTTCCAGGATGCCGACGACGAGAAAGACTTTGCCCAGCACAACAGCGGCCACGCCGCACGGACCTTCGCGGTCACGATTCGCGTCCCCGAGCTGGCACGTGCCGGCGTCCTGCGCTTCGCTGTCCGCCGCAGCAACAGCGGCGTCAACGACGCGGCGGGCGGTACGCTGCTCATGCATGATGGTGCCCTTACGGTCCCCCGCGTCGGACCGCTGGAATTGATCACCCTGCGATCACTGAAAAAATCGGGGACAACGGCCCCATGATGACCTTCTCCTGGCCCACGGTTCTGGCCGCGTTTCTGGCGTCGATGGTCGAGTTCGTCGAGGCGCTGACCATCGTGCTCGCCGTGGGGGCCGTGCGCGGGTGGCGGCCCGCGCTGTGGGGCGCGGCGGCGGCGACCGCCCTGCTGGCGGTTCTCGTAGCCGCCTTCGGGCCGTCGCTTGCCCACGTTAATGCGCACCTCTTCCAGCTCGTCGTCGGCCTGCTGCTGCTGCTGTTCGGGCTGCGCTGGCTGGTCAAGGCGATCTTACGCGCGGCGGGCGTCATCGCCTTGCGGAACGAGGACGACGAGTACAAAGAGCAAGAGGAGTCTTTGGGGCACGTCGCGCGCCGTGAGGGGTTCGACACCGGCGCGGCCCTGGCCGCCTTCAACGGCGTGTTCATCGAGGGCATCGAGGTCATATTTTTGGTCATCTCGATGGGCGCGGCCAGCCGTCAGGTCGTGCCCGCCTCGCTCGGCGCGGCCCTGGCCGCCGTCCTAGTCGTCGGTTTGGGCCTGGTCGCCCGCCGACCGCTGACGGCGATCCCGGAGAACGCCCTGAAACTGGCCGTGGGCGTATTGGTGTCCGCCTTCGGGACGCTTTTAGTTGGCGAGGGGCTGCGGCTGGAATGGCCCTTCGCGGACGCCTGGACGCCGCTGGCCCTGTCGGCGGGCTACGCCCTGACGGCGGCCGTCGGCGTCGCGCTGGCCCGGTCGGCGCGGCGGGGGAGATCAGCATGAAGCACTTACGCACGGCCTGGGGGGAACTGATCGGGCTGTTCGTGGACGACTGGGCGTTCGCTCTACTCGTGCTGCTCTGGGCCGCCGTTTTCGCCCTGCCCCTTGTCCGCGCACACGCCAGGCCGGCCGCGCCCGCGCTGTTCGGGGGCCTGGCCGCGCTGACGCTGGCGTTCGTGGTCCGGCACGCGCGGCGTTAGGGGCGCGCCGCCTTGCCTGATTCCGCGCCGCTATGGGGTATGCTAAGAGAAAACGTAAGCGCCACCCGCGCCCCTTAAGGAACCCGTCCGTCCATGCATATCCGAACGATCCAGCACGCCGTTCCCACGCATAAAGTCACCAACGACGATATTCTAGAGACGTTCCGCCACGAGAGCCGGGATCGCGTGGGCCGGGTGCAGATGGCCCTGCTGGAGACGCAGGTGCGGGCGACCTTGGCGACGGCGGGGACCGAGGTGCGCTACAAGCTCGCGCCCGGCGAAAAGGCGCTCGACCTGGTGCTGGACGCG
>JAABUV010002416.1_pt1 | contig 25324 bp, 19 predicted proteins | sample 5559971 | NCBI WGS metagenome assembly JAABUV01 (sample SAMN10711881, study PRJNA513362) | rock metagenome | isolation source: Antarctica rocks | place: Antarctica: Victoria Land, Knobhead nord | collected 2015-12-19
TACTTGTTGATGCCCATCGTCCAGCCGCCGACCTGTGTGGTCAGGAGTCCGTTGGTCGGGAACGCCGAGGTCGCGTACGCGTTGGTGACCGTCGACATGCTGGGGTCCGAGGCCGATGGCGTCGTGACGTCCCACTGATTGACCGCGGCGACGCGGCCCGTGTTGAAGTCGGACTGGCGCTGGGTCCAGTCGATGTTGAGCGCGCCCGTCGGCTCGTAGGGGAGCAAGCTCTTGAGGAAGCTGATTACCGCGAGGCCCTGCGAGCTGGCGAACATGGGCGTCATGTTGGCGTAGGGGCTTGAGGAGCCGGGGTACTCGCTCTTGAAGGGCTTACCGTTCGCGAAGCTGTAGATGTACTCGAAGAAGGCCTGACCCACCGCGCTGCCGGCCTGGTTGTTCATGGCCGTGCCGTAGACGCTGGGGAACTTCGAGCTCTTGTTGGCCGCTTTGGCGTTGGCCAGGAATTGGGTCAGCGTCTTGGCCGGTTTGAGGCCGAGCGCGCTGTAGACCTTGGTGTTGTAGTGCTGCAGCACGAAGTAGGGGGCGAAGGGGAAGCCGACGACCTGGCCGTTCCAGGTCGAGCCTTGGCGCATGACGCGGAAGAAGTCGTTGTACTCGAGCAGGTTAGGGTCGGTCTTGTTGATATAGGAGTTCAGGGAGTCGACGTAGGGGACGAACTTCTGCATCCAGGGCAAGTCGAACACGGTGATGTCGTACGTGCTCGAGTGCTGCGTCCCGGCCAAGACCTCCTTGTCGTACGTCGGGTTGTAGGCGTACTGGTCGATCGTCACCTTCGCGCCGGTGAGCGATTCGAAATTGCCGATCACCTTCTGGAACGCCGGCACGAAGGGGTCGTTGATCATGATGATGCGCATCGACTTGCCGTTGTAGTGCCCCTTCAGGTAGCTGGTGAACTGTGACCACGCCTGGGCGTGCGACTCCGCGGTGCGGGCCCGCGGCGCGCCCTTGACCGGCGCGGCGTGGGCGCTCGTGTTGAGCGGCACGACGGCGGCGGCGGCGACGGCCGTGCAGACCGCGGTAGACGCGATGAGTTTCCGGCTTAGGTTGACAACTTTCACGATTTCTCCTCCACATAGAGCAGCATCCGTTTCATCGAGCGGCTATACATGCTCGACGCCCGTCGGAATTATGCCAGGCCATTCGTCCTACTGATCCGCGTCCCCCTTTCTACATTTGGTCAACACGCTATCGTGTCAGCCATCTTTGAAATCCTTTACATCATCTGCCATATAGGTATGTAAAGCTTTTCAAGAGTGGCTAGCACATATAGTAGCGGTTCGACGGTTCGTTGTCAAGGGGTCTGTCGCGCCCCTGCGCCCGTGTCGTGATCGTGGGATGGCGGGCGTCGAGCTTGGCGAGGGCTGGATCTGTCTAGACGTTTTTCGGCCTGGCCGATGCGCCACGGTTAGGCGTGCGCCGACGGCAGTCGCTACGACCGGCGTCGTGTTATTTGGCTGTTTGCCGTCGTCCTGGCGGCGCTGCCGACGCGGAATCCGCGGAGAGGTGGCGCGGCGCCGGTGGAGGGGGTGATGGGGCGTGGGCATGCATCGGCGCCGCCGTCGATGCGCGCTCGACAAAGTATGGCGGGAGGATGACGCGCCGGGCCGGCCCCGCGTAGCCCCCGTCGATGCGCTCGAGCAGGAGGCGGACCGCCGCACGCCCCAACTGGTCCGTGGGCTGGGCGATTGTCGTCAGCGGCGGGTCAAGCAGCGCCGACCAGGGCGCGTCGTCGAAGCCAATCACGCTGATGTCCCGTGGCACATGCAGGCCGCGCTCGTGGATGGCCGTGAGCGCGCCGAGCGACATGGGGTTGTTGATGACGAAGATGGCCGTGGGCGGGTCGGGCAGGTCGAGCAGCGCCAGCGCCTCGCGGTAGCCGCTCTCGCGCATGGAGTCGCCGTCACGCGCCAGGTCGGGATCTTCGGGGATGCCGTGTTCCTCCAGCCCCTGCCGGTAGCCCGCCAGACGCTCGATGCCCGGTGTGACGGGGCGCCCTCCGATGTATCCGATGCGCCGGTGGCCCAACGCCGCCAAGTGCGCCACGGCCAGCCGCGCGCCCGCGACGTTGTCTACCAGGACCACGTCGAGGTCGAGGTCGTAGACACGTCGATCGAGGCAGACCACGGGGATCTCGTGTCCCACCAGCGGCAGCAGCGGGCGGCCGCTCGCGGTGACGGGCAGGATGATGATGCCATCGATGCGCTGGGCCTGCATGGCGCGTAGGTGGAAGCGCTCGCGCTCGGGATCCTCGTCCGAGTTGCATAGGAAGAGGCTGTGGTTACTCTCATAGGCGATAGCCTCGATGGAGTGGATCGCCTCGGTGAAGAAAGGATTGCGTATCTCGGCGACGATCAGGCCAAGCGTGCCCGACTTCTGCCGCCGCAACGCGCGGGCGCGCTGGTCGATGCTGTAGTCCATGGCGCGCACCGCCGCGAGGACGCGGTCGCGCGTCTCCAGTGTGACCGGGGTACTGTCATTGAGCACGCGCGACACGGTGGCTACCGAGACACCGGCGCGCGCGGCGACTTCCTTGATGCTGGCCATAGTGATAGCGGTTCATTGTCCACACGGAGGGCGCCGCGCCGCGCGGGGCTCATGACGAGCCGTCGCTTGCCATTGTACTCGATATGGCCGCCTGGCGGCAGGCCCCTGCCACAATCACCCCTATGCGGGAAATCGGCGCGGGGTGGGCGTGCGTATAGCCCAATAGCCCAATAGCCCAGTGGCCTAATTCCAGTGCATGCCCGCGCCGGATGCCAGCACGAAGCTGGCGAGCGACGCGACACTCAAGAAAACGCGAAGCGCGACGCAACGCCCCTCCGCATAGTGTCGATACAGGCGCTTGATGTTGTTCATGGCGTGCGCTACCTTTTCCTGAGCTACGCTTTTGACGAGAGCCAACCGAGTGTTGGCCTATTGGCCTATGCGTAGCATCAGGTAGGATCGACAATGCGCCTATGACCTGTTCGTGCTACCCCAATCGTGGCAGGCCGCCTATCCTAGCCCGCCCTCCGCTCTTTCGATCTAAGGCGACGCGCGCCGCCAGCTCGTTCCGCGGTCCGTCCATTCAGGACTATAATATCGTCTGGCGCGCGCGCGCCCGACGCGTACTCCAGCGCCATGGTGACGGCCTGTTCCAAGGGTAGGTTTCGCCCACTCGCCCATGCGGCGGCGAATACGTCCGTGTCGAGTTCCGACCGTACGGAGTGTAACGCCTGATCGTTGATAGCAAGGTCAGCTGGTGGTATGGGCGCGTCGCTGGCCGCGCGTAGCGCGGCCGCCACGCCAAAGAGTACCGCCGCGTGGCCTGGTAGTCCACGCCGCGTCGCGACGACCGCGATGCCTTCCAGGCTGCCGGCCGTATCGACAATGGCCCCCAGGCGCCAAAATCGTTCTAACGACTCGCGATACGCGGTCGCCGCCGCGTCGATGTGTCCCATAAGGAGCGACGCGCCGCCCATCGTGTGCAATGCCTGCGCTACCCCCGCGGTGTCTTGGAGTTGTGTATACAGCGCCACGCTTTCCGTGGTCCACGCGGACGCGCGCGCGCCGTCGCCCCGCAGCCGGGCCAACTCGCCCAGGTTGCCAAGCACGCGGGCGACGCCGCGCGTGTCGTCTAGGGTGCGGCGGATGGCGAGGGCTTGCGCGTAAAAGGAGTCAGCGCGCTCGTACGCGTGCTGTTGCATCGCGACGTTCCCCAGATTGTTGAGCACGGCGGCGGCGCCCCGCTCGTCGCCGATGTCGCGACGGATAGCCAGGCCGCGCTCGAACAGGGCGGCGGCCTCGTCGTACGCGCCCGCGGTCGCGGCCAACACGGCGGCGTTGTTCAAGGCGCTCGCCATGATGTCCCCGCCGAGCCCGCCCGCGTCGGCCGCGGCCAGTGCCCGCCCCAGCCAGCGGCGGCCCTCGCTCAGGTAGCCGCGCGCCAGCCAGAACCACCAGAGCGCCCCCGTGAGGCGGAGCGCCGTCTCCACCTGCCCGCTATCCAGCGCCCAGGATAAGGCCGCGCGCAGGTTGTCCTTCTCACGCTCGAGCCGTGTCGTGGCGTCCGGTTGGTCGGGGTCGGCCGCCTCGGCAAGGGCGAGATAGTACGCGGCGTGCTGCTGGCGCAGGCGGTCCAACGCGCCGCGTGTCGTCAGTTGCTCCAGGGCATACTCGCGGACCGTCACCAGCATGGTGAAGCGCACCTCGTCCGCGTGCTCCTCGCGGCGCAGCAGGCTGTTGTCGACCAGCGCGCCGAGCATGTCGAGCACGTCCGCCGGTTCTACCGCGCCATCATCGGGGTCGCCGGCCGCATGGTACAGGCTCTCGGCGGCGTCGGCCGTACAGCCGCCGGCGACGACGGCCAGTCGCGGGAATAATTCCTGGGCGGGCGCATCGAGGAGTTCATAGCTCCAGGCCAGCGTGTCGCGCAGCGTGCGTTGGCGGGCCGGCAGGTCGCGCGCGCCGCCGCCCAGCACCTGGATGCCCGCTTCCAGGCGCGCTAATAGGGCGGGCGGGGCGAGTACTTTGAGGCGGGCGGCCGCGAGTTCGATCGCCAGGGGCAAGCCGTCCAGTCGGGCGCAAACGCGCGCGACGAGCTCCGCGTTCGCGTCGGTCAGCGCGAAGCCGGGCGAGACATCTTGGGCGCGGGTGAGAAAGAGTTGGGTGGCGGCGCAGCCCGCGATGGCCGCGGCGGTCCACGCGCGCGGGTGGTTGGGCTGGCGCAGCGGCTCGACTACGTACGCGCGCTCACCACGCACGCCCAGGATGGCGCGGCTGGTGACGAGGATGCGCAGGTTGGGGCACAACGCGGCCAAATCGGCGGCCAAGGGCGCTGCCGCGAGCACTTGCTCGAAGTTGTCGAGCAGCAGCAGCGCGTCTTTGTCCGCTAGATACGCCAGCAGCGCGTCGCGCGGGGGCCGTTCGTCGTGCTCGCTCAGGCCGGCCGCCCGGGCTATCGTGGTCAGGACGAGGTCGGCGTCGGCGACGGCGGTGAGCGAGACAAAGATGACGCCGTCATCACAGTCCGCCCCTACCCGCGCCGCTACGTGTAGCGCCAGCTGCGTCTTGCCGACGCCGCCCGGCCCGGTGAGGGTCAGCAAGCGCGCGCCACCGCGCAGCAACGCCGTCACGGCGGCGATGTCGTCGTCGCGCCCGATGAGCGGCGTTGGCGAGCCGGGTGGGCGGGGCGCGTCGTCGACGACGGCGGGCGACGCGTTAGCAGCGTCGCCCGGCGATTCGGTGGAAACGCGGGGACGCCGACGCCGCTCTATCGATCCTTTGAGCTCGGCGCGTTCTTGCGCCGATAACCCTAGGGCCTTAACCAATGGGCCCAACGAATCCTTGCGTGGAGCGCGATGGACGCCGCGTTCGATGTCGCTCACGCTGTGCGTACTCATGCCCGCTTGCGCGGCCAGCGCCTCCTGCGTGAGGCCGGCGGCCACGCGAAAGCGATGGAGAAGGTCTCCGAAAGATGGCGTGGCCGTCTCCACGGGTGAATCTTCCACGAGCGAATCCTCCGCGTCTACGTACATCTACATACCTAATGGATGATTGTCAAGCCAGCGCGACCATGCCATGCGTCCATCGTAGCACAACGGCGACTAGGCGTCGTGCCGCCATTAGGATATCGGCCGGGCAGCCCTGTTGACGTGAGCGCTCGACACCGCACTACACGCGGTGTCGGCGCCGATGGATCTGATAGGCCCTACGTGTCGAGTAGGGCGAGCAAGTCGTCCGCTCCCTGCGCGGGCGCACGCGCCGGGCGTAGGGCGTTGATCGCCGCCAGGAAGCGCGGGACGTCGAATTGCGCGACCACGACGCGGCGCCGCAGTGTCGTCGGCAGCAGGAACTGCAATGGACCCAGCGCGAGCATTGGCTCGATCTCCCGATAGTTGTCCGCGCAGTAGCGCGTGACGGCGTCCTCCGACCACGCCGGTAGGGCGCGAGGCTCGTCGCCCAACTCGACGCAAAGACCCAAATTTTCTGTCTGACTAGCGTAGATCTGATAGCGCAGCAGGTCGAACAGGGCCTGGCCGTACACGTCACCCAGCCAGTGGTAGCACAACCAGCCGTGGGGAGCGGGCACGAGGGGCGCCATCTCGGGGGCCAGACCGAGCGTCGCCGGCAGCAGACGGGCCAGGTCGTAGGAGAGCAACTGTCCCCGTGAGCGGAAGCTCATGCGTCGCGTCGCGTCCGCGCTTCTGTCGGCGCTGACCCACAACGCCTCGCCGTCCTGCCACTCCACGGTCACGGGACGCCCTTCCAGGGTCAGCACGGGGTGGTCGAGCCACTCCGCGTCGACGGTGGCGACGACCGCGCCGGTGTGCTGGTCGCGCACCTCGATGGGGCGGCCGGCGGCGCCCTGGATGTTGCTGTACACGCTCAGGGGGCAGTTCTTGCGCCCTTGTTGGTCGAACAGACTGTTCAAGCGCGACCCGGCAATCCAGTCGCCGGGCCGTCCTGCTGCGAGGTAGTCGCGGCGGCGCAGCTCGGCCAGGATCGCGTCGATGTCGTCGGGCGCCAGTAGCCCCGTGAAGAGCGCGGACAACTCAGCGCCGCGGACCGCTCCCGTCGGACTGGCCTTGAGCAGGCTGAAGATTTGTTGCACGGCCACGGCCGGCCGGAACGGCGCGTCCCTATCGGGAGCGCTATCATCTAGTGGCGCGCTCGCGCTTTCAGGGGGCGTCGCGCCGGTGAGGAGCGCCTCGAACAGGCGCTGCTCGAGGGGAGTGCGGTAGAAGCAGGCCACGCGCGTGACGCCTTTGCGCCGGTTGCCGCGCCCAATACGCTGCATGAATGAGGCCGGGTTGCCGGGCGGCCCGATCAGGAGCACCACGTCGATGTCGCCGATGTCGATGCCCAACTCCAGTGTGCCCGTGGCGAAGAGGAGCGCCGCGGCGTCGGCGGCGAAGCGCCGCTCGGTCTCGCGGCGGCGTTCCGCCTCAATGTTGGAGTAGTGGACATAGACCGCGTCGCCGAAGGGCGAGCGTTCGCGCAGGGCGGCGGCATAGGACTCGACCTCCGCGCGCGTGGCGCAGAAAGCGAGCGCCTTGCGCCAGCCGCGGGCGCGGAAGGCGCCCAGGTAGTCGCGCAGTTCGGCCACGCTGTCGGCCGCGAGGGGCAGCGTCTCGACGTCGAGCGCGCGCCCTCCGCCAACCGTGACGATGCGCGGCGCGACACAGTAGCGCGCCGCCACGCGCGCCGGACGCGCGACCGTGGCCGAAACGCCCACGACCTGCAGATCCTCCATCGGCGCGTCGCCGTTCGCCGCGGCATAGGCGCGTAGGCGGCGTAGGCGGCGCAGCAGCACGCGCAGTTGGTCACCGCGCGGTGTCCCGTCGAGCAGATGCAACTCGTCGAGCACGACCGCACGCAGGTTGGCGAACAGCCGCGCCCGCGAGGCGAGCAGCGCGTCGAGCGACTCCGGCGTGCTGATGAGCAGGTCGGGCGCGCGTCCCGTGCGCAATGTGTCGCGGTCGCCGGTGCGCACGGCGAGCCGCAGGTTGAGGGTATCCAGGGGTCCGCGCAGGCGGGCCGCGAGGTCGTTGACCAGCGCGCGCGTGGGCACGATGTAGAGCAAGGTAGGCCCAGCAGGACCTTGGGCGACAGGGGCGCCAGGGATAGTGGGCGTACAGTAGCGCTCCACGAGCGGGGCCAACACCGCTTCCGTTTTGCCGCCCGCTGTAGGGGCAACGACCAGCGCGTCATGCCCGGCCAGTAGCGCCGGCATAGCCGCCTCCTGCACGGCGGTAAAAGAGCCGTGCCGCTCGAAGAAGGCCGGCCACGCGCGGGGCAGCTGTTCTTTGAGCGCCAGGCGCTCGGCGATTGTGCCCATGTTACACCCTCAGGCCGTGCCGCAACTCCTCCAGCACCGTCGCAGGGCTGTAGTCGTCGTAGAGGTAGAGCAGGTCGCACAGGGTCACGGCCAGCCGGATGACCTCGCGTAGGTTGACGCGGTGTTCGCCGAGCGTGCGCGAGAGCACGCTCGACGCCGCGGCGCCCAACTCGGCGTAGCGGTCGGGCGCGGCGGCGTAGTCGAAGGCGAGCGTGTGGTAGCGCAGCAGCGTCTCGAAGAATAGGCGGATGTCGCGCTCGATGAAGCGGTCGTCGAGCCGGATGATCTGCGCCGGGGCCAGCCACAGGTCGACCGGCATCCTGTTGGCGCTCTCGGTCAGGGCGAACAGGAAGAACAGGTGCGGCTCCGAGGCGAACGTGATGGGGTACTCGACGCGCGCGTGGTCGGGGATGCTGCGCGGGTCGATCTTGCCGTTGGCGTTCCCGACCGCAGCGTAGATCAGGCCCTTGAAGAACGCGTCGGCGCGGCCACGCTGCGCCGGCCGCAGCAGCGAATAGTGCTCCGACTCGTCGATCAGGATGGCGAGGCCGCTGTAGCCGAGTTCCGTCGCCAGCACGGAGAGCCCCGTCAGCAGGTAGGTGTACTGGCGCGCCACCTCGCCGGTGGTCCAGAGTGTAGGTGGCTTCTTGAGGCAGGCGCGCATCTCGGCGGTGGGCCGCGCCGCCGCGCCGAGCCAGGCCAGCACATCGTCGTAGGCGCTCTGGCTGGGGCAGTCGGCCAGCGCGACGAGGGCGCGCGCCAGCGGGTCGTAGTCGGGGATCGGCGAGCGCGCCAGGAACTGGGCGGGCAGCGCGGGGCGCTCCAGCGCCTTTCTGAACAGCGGCTGTAGTCCACGCTCGTCGGTGTCAGGGTAGCGCAGCGAGCCTGCCAGCGCGCGGTAGATCTCGCGGGCCTTGCCAGGCGGCGCCTCGACGAGGTCGAGGCTGGCGCTGGCGACGAGGAAGTTCTCGCGCAGGGCGCGCCGCGCCGCGAGTTCGACGAAGTGGCTCTTGCCGTAGCCGTAGTCGCCGATGACCGCCTGCACGTCGCCGCCGCGCTCTTTGCCGCGCGCGAGGGCGCGGTCGAGGCTGACGCGCTCGGCCTCCAGCCCGATCGTGAGGGTCTCGACATCCTGCACCGGTACGATGCCCAGGCGCAGCGCCTCCAGCGTCTGCCGCGCGCGGAACTGATCCATCTCCAGCACGGACGCGCGCGGCGCCGGCGCGGGCTGTGCCCCGTCGCGCGCCTGTCGCGCGGCCTCGGCGCCGCCCTCGAACTCGCGCGCGGGCAGCCGGAAGCGCCGTCCCGTCTCGAACAGGACTTCCCATTCGAAGCCGCCCATGTAGCTACGCAGCAGTGTGCCTGCTCCGAGCTGCGGGTGTGTGACGGTGCGCTGCTGTTGCAAGGCTTGATCCTCTAAGTAGTCGATGGTCGATGGTCGATAGTCGATAGTCGATAGTCGAAAGTCGAAAGTCGAAAGTCGAAAGTCGAAAGTCGAAAGTCGAAAGTCGAAAGTCGAAAGTCGATGGTCGTTAGTAGCCTGCTGAGGGGTTTACTTAATGGCGTATGACGATTACCAAGACGTTTCCCACCCCAATTACCATCGACCATCGACCATCGACTGATCAATACGGCCGCTGCATCTGGTCGGCCAACTCGCCGAGGTCCTCGCTCTGGCCGCGGATGGCGGCGGCCGCGTACTCCGGCGTGATCGCGATTTCGCCCTCGGCCGTCTGGCGGTACCACTCGGTCACGAGCGCCTTGACGAATAGTCGCCGGTGGCTGATCGCCAGGTACGACTCGCGCGCCGCCTCCGAGAGCGTGGCGATGTTTTGAGCCTGGATGGCGGGGTCGAGCTTGACGTCGAAGGCGACCTCGAAGATGGGCAGCAGGCGGTTGCCGACGGCGGTGAGCAACTCCTCGTCGGGGATGTCGAGCTTTTCAAGGTTGATCTGCGGGCTGAACGGGTTGGCGCGCGAGAAATAGTTGGGGGCCTGGATGCGCTGCTGTAGGGCGGGGTACTTGGGCACGACGTCGTACACGAAGACGGGCGGGACGGCGTAGACGAACATGGCGCCGGGCAGGTCTTCGCGGCAGCGATCAATCACCTCGCGCAGATTGTCGGTGGCGACTTTCTCGGATTTGCCGCCGACGCTGAGCATGCGGTCGCCCTCATCGAACAGCAGGGCCAAGCCCGTGTAGCCGAGCGCGCGCACGACCTGGCACAGCGAGCGCAGCGTCTTGAAGGCGTTGTTCTTGTTGATCTTCTCGGTCACGCCGATCTGGCGCAGGTCGCGCATATCCTCAGGGCCGACTTCCTCGCCGTGCAGCCAACGCTGCAGCGCCTCCAGGCGGCGGTCCTGGCCGCGTAGTAACGCGGCGAAATAGCCCTGCACGGCGCGGTGGAAGCTCAGGCTGTCCACGGGCGTCGTTTCCAGCGTGCGCAGCAGGGCGACTACTTCAGGCAGGTCGGCCGCGCCGGGGTCCTGCAGGTCGAGTCCACTGACATCGACGAGGCGGCGCAGCGTCCCTTCGAGGAAGGTGGAGAGGCCACGCTCGTCCTCGCCGAGGTCGCCGAGTTCGTGCCAGATGATCGAACTGGCGACGGCGGCGTAGACACGCCGCTGATCGTCGTAGGGGCTCTCTTTAGGGCTCAGGTCGACCTTGCTCACGGCCAGGTTGCGCTCCCAACAGCGGTCGCGCAGGCAGTACAGGAAGTGCGACTTGCCGCTGCCGTAGTCGCCGACCACGAGCTTGAACACGGCGCCGCCGTCGTTCAGGTACGAGCCAAGGTAGTGGCGGTCGATCGTGTTGAGCAGCGACTCGTTGCCGACGTTGTAGTAGCTGACCCCTTTGGAGAGCGGTGTGCCCGATTGCCCCAGCACTTCGATGATCTGACGCGCCAGGCGCGGTTCCGGCAACATATACTAGTATCCCTTTTAGGCTTTGTCGTAGGTAATGTCGGACATGTAGTGGCCCTCATACGGGTTGTCACCACTGAGAATCCAGATGCTCTTGTCGGCCCGGTCCGTTTCGCCCTTCGACGACTCGTGCGCGGAGAAGTACTCACCCTTGTAGGCGTGGCGCCGCCCGCTGAATTGGCGGAAGTCGTGGGCGAACTGGGCACGGCCGTACTCGGCGAAGCCGCCCTTGGTCGGCTCGATGCGGAAGTTCTTGCTCTGCCGCAGCAGCGTCAACTCGAAGTAGCAGTCGACGATATTGGCCCGGTCGCTCCCGCTGGCGCCGCGCCGCAGTCGCGCCAGATTCCAGGCGTCGCGGAACAACTCGACCCAGCGCTCAGGGTTCTCGGTGCGGCCCTCGACCGATTTATACGCGCGCTCGTAGGCCGCGACGATGGCGTCGACGCCAAGCGGTACGCGCTTGAGCGCCACCTCCTTGCCGTAACTGACCGACGCGGTGCGCTTGGCGAAATCCGCCGCGACGTCGAAGCGGCCGAGCGCGAAGCGTGGCGGCTTCCCGCCGGGCTCGATGCCTTTCTCGCGCATGGCGTGGCGTAGGGCGACGCCGAAGGTGGCGCCGAGGGCGGCCTGGCCCTTTAGCAACTCGTCGTTGAGCACCGGAAGCAGCGCGGCCAGCGCCTCGTCCTGTCCGCGCGCCGCCTGCAACGCCGGCAGGGCTCCGTCGAGCTTGACCACGTCGACGATCTCGCCGCGCAGGGACGCGGCGGCGTCGCGTAGCGCGGTTGTCGTGGCGCCCAGGGACTTAACCTCGCGGCGCAACTCGGGCCGCAGCGGGTCGACGGCGTCGTCTTTGATGCGCTGGGTCTCGAAGGCCTCACGCGCGTTCGCCAGTTTATCCATGTCGGTGACCGACGCGCCGGCCTCGGCGTACTCGCGCAGCGAGCGCCCGGTCTTGCCGAAGGCGTCCGTCGTGGCCTTGAGGGCGGCCAACAAGCCGTTGGTCGCGCGCAACCGCCCGTTGTATGTCTCGCGCAGGCTGTCGAGTTGCGCGATCAACACATCATTCGGCACGAAAAAATTCTCCTTTTAACGAGTTGTCATAACATATCTAGGAGAAGTATATCATGCGGCGCGTATCTCTTCGGGGGTGGCTGTCCACAATACCATGATCCATAGCAACGTCGTCGTCGCCTAGAACGACCAACGGCCGGGCGACGACGCTGCCACGGACTTTGTCATTCCCCCGCCGCCGCTTGCCCCGAACGCAGCCGCTCCAGTTCCTCTTCGGCGTGGCGCGCGCGCTTCGGCGACCAGGCGCCCCTCTTCGGCGGCCAGGCGCCCCTCTTCGGCGATTTCGCGTTTCTGTTCGGCCACCATACGCTCCAGCTCGGACTCGGTCAATTGCTCTTCCATCGCCGTGATCCGCGCCCGCGCGGCGCGACGGGCATCCTCCAGCTCCTCCTCGCCCACGCGGATCGGCGCGCCCGTCGTCGGGTCGATCACGCGCAGGTAGGTTCCGGGCCGCTCCCACTCCGTCGAGGTCACCGCCCGCAGTTCCGCCCGCAGCAGCTCGCTCCAGGCGCCCCCATTCGGCAACAGCGTCGCCTCCTCCAGGCGTCCCTCGATCAGCGCGAAGGCCCGCAACCACGGAAACATCACCAGCTGCGGGTCGTAGACGTAGTACTCGCGCACGCCAAGCTGGGCGTATAGAGTTAGCTTGCCGCGCGGCCCCGCGCTCACATCCGTGCGCTGCGTGCTCGGCGAGGTAATCTCGAACACGATATCCGGCGCCTTGCCCTCCTCCCAGGTAAACCACACGTCACGGGTGGTTGGCGGCGCGAGGTCGAAGCCCACGTAGACGTCGGGCGAGAGATGCTCGCGTTTGTTGTAGGGATTGTAATACAGGAATTGATTGCCCCCGATGACGGCGGGCGGCCGGCCCTGCGACTGTAGCAGCCGGCGCAGCGCGAACTGCAGGTAGGTTATCTGGAGATAGTTGGCGTAGGTCTCGGCCACGGGCTTACCGTCGCCCGTGGGAAACGTGGACAAGTCTATCTCGGGCGTATCCGGCGTATCCATCGACGCGTCGGGTGTCGGGGGATTGATCCTGTGGGCGCGCATAGCCATAGCTCATTGTTCCTCCGCTGTAAGGGCTCCCTATATGATGAGTGTATCACCGTCGTTGTTGCCGCCGCCGGATGCGCTACCATGGTAACGCATGCGCGTGATGCCGCGTCGTGTATCGCTGAAGGGCGGCGCGCGGTGAAAGTGGGAGGACAAGAGATGGGTGTGCTACAAACGTTCGACCTGAGCGGCAAGGTGGCCGTGGTGACCGGCGGCAACACGGGGTTGGGCGAGGCGTTCGCGCGGGCGCTGGCCGAGGTCGGCGCCCGCGTCGCGATCGCCGCGCGCAATCATACCGAGAACGAGAGGGTCGTGCGGGCGATCGGGGACGCGGGCGGGGAGGCCATCGCCGTCGACGTGGACGTGACGCGGCCCGACGAGGTGGAGCGCATGGTTGGGGAGGTGACCGCACGCCTGGGACAGGTCGACATCCTGGTCAACAACGCGGGCGCCTGTTACCATCGCCCCGCCGCCGAGGTCCCACGCGAAGAATGGCTGCGGGTATTCGACGTGAATGTGCATGGCCTGTGGTACTGCGCGCAAGCGGTGGGGCGCCAGATGATCGCGCGCGGGGGCGGTGTCATCGTCAACGTCGGCTCTATATCGGCCCTGATCGTCAACCGGCCGCAGATGCAGCCGGCCTACAACGCGTCCAAGGCGGCCGTGCACCAACTCACCAAGTCGCTCGCGGCGGAGTGGGCGCCGCACAACGTGCGCGTGAACGCGCTGGCGCCCGGCTACGTCAAGACGGCCATGGCCCCCGTCGACGAACCGGAGTTCCGCCGCCACTGGATCGAGGACGCGCCGATGGGGCGCTACGCCACGCCCGAGGAGATCGCCCCGTCGCTGGTCTACCTGGCCTCGGACGCCTCGCGCTTCATGACCGGCTCCGTCCTCGTCATCGACGGCGGCTACACGTTGTGGTAGCTTTCAGGAGCGGGAGTACCGGATGAGCCGGAGAGGGTAGGAATGGTGAGCAGTTGACGTGGCTCGGCCAGCAAGAGGTCCGGCCCGAGGGCGCGCAGTTCCTCGACCGTCCCCGCGCCCCATAGGACGGCGGCGACAGGCATGCCGGCGGCCTGCGCGGCGCGCACGTCGTAGACGCTGTCGCCGACGTAGAGCGTGTCGGCGGCTGCGAGGCCGAGCCGGCGCGCCCCTTCGAGCAGTGGGTCGGGCGCGGGCTTGTGCCGTTGTGTATCCTCCAGGGCTACGAGCACAGGGAAGAGGGCGTCGATGTCGTAGAGCCGTAGGGCGCGCCGGGCGCCGGCGCGCCGCTTGGAGGTGACAACGCCGAGCGGCAAACCGCGCGCGTGGAGGGCGCGCGCCGCATCGAGCGCGGCGGGATAGGGCCGCAGCAGGTCGTCATGGTGGGCGTCGTTGTAGGCGCCATAGGTGGCGAAGAGTTCAGAGCCGTGGCCGGGCGCGGCGTCTTCCAGCGCCTCGATGAGGGGGCGTCCAATCGTGGCCACGATCCGCTCGCGTGGCAGGGTCGCGCCCAGGTGCGTGTGGTAGGTGTGGTCGAAGCAGGCCACGATCAGATCGATCGAGTCGACCAGCGTGCCGTCGAGGTCGAAGAGCACTCCGCGAATGGGATTCATCATCCCAATGGTAACAGCACACGGTCAATACCGCTCTGTTCGATTAGTAGGAGCCCTGGTAGCCCGGCGGCGGGCCGGGCGGCGTCCCCGGCGGAAGGGATGTATTGCGCAGGCGGCGCGGCCGGAAGAGCAGGGCCAGCAGTGCGCCCGCGATGAGGCCGCCGACGTGGGCGAAGTAGGCCGTTCCGCCGCCGACATCGCGGATGGCGACGATGCCGGGGATGAACTGCAAGAGGAACCAGGCGCCGATGACGAGCCCGGCCGAGAGACGCGTAAAGAAAAAGATGCCGAAGCCGATCAGGACGCGGACGCGCGCATAGGGGTAGAGCACGAGGTAGGCGCCGAGCACGCCGGCGATCGCCCCGCTGGCGCCCAACTCGCCGCCCGTGATGCCCTGTGCGCCCTGGAACACCTCGGTCACGTAGACCTGGCTCAAACTAGCCACGACGCCGCAGAACAGGTAGAACACCAGATACCCGAGGTGGCCGAAGGCGTCCTCGACATTGTCACCGAAGATGAACAGGAAGAGCATATTGCCGGCGATGTGCAGAAAGTTGGCGTGGAGGAACATCGCCGTAAACAGGGTGATCCAGAGTGGATAGGGACCCGGCGGCGCGATATCTTGCCCCTGCACGATCTCCTGCGGGATGACGACGTAGTTGGCGAGGATGTTTTGCTGCGTGACCGGATCGACGAGATAGTACACGTAGATGTAGGCCAGAATGTTGACGCCGATCAGGATTAGGTTGACAATGGGGAAGGTCCGTCGCCGCGAATCGTCGTCACGTAGCGGTATGATCACGCGCGCACTTGTCCTTTTGTTTGCGTCAGGTGATGAGGGTGGCGGGAGCGCCGCGCGTACGAGTCTTCCGTTGCCGGATCATGCCCTGCTAATGCAACTACCATGCCAGTTTGAGTAATTAGTGATTAGTAGTTAGCGTGCTTTCTTGCCCGCCGCCCGCCTCCCGCCGCCCGTCGCCCTTCAGCGGGCCAGCGTCGTGACGAAGGGTACGCGGTCGAACATCCAGAAGGCCAGCGGCAAGCCCAGCCCCAACGTCGTCCCGACGAGCAACCATGCTGCCAGCAGCCACAACGCGCTGCCCCAGCAGCCGATGAGCAGGAAATAGAGGGCGCGGACGGCCAGCGGACGCTGCATGGGTCGGGCCTGCTGTATAATAGTGACGCCGTTCTGGACGGTGACCTGCAGGCGTAGCGGTATTGGCTTGAGCGTCATGATGCGCGGCAGGCGGTTGAGGATCATCAGCCCCAGCGGCAACCCGATAATGGTCAGGTTGAGTAGCCACGCCAGTACCGTCGATAGCGCGCCAAGCCACAGGCCGATGAAGAGGAACCACAGCGCGCGGACCAGCAGGTTCGGTCCGGCGTCCTGCCGCGGCATGATCACGGGCGACGGCGCCGAGGCGGACGGCATGTGTATGTTGTTGACCACTTGTACGACAGGTGGCGCGGCAGGGGCGGTCGCATATCCATACGCCGGATACCCGTACGCTGGATATCCATGGGGGGATGTGGGGGCGGCGGGATAAGCGGCGGTGGGGTCAAAGGGCGCCGTGGCGGCGTAGTCGGCGGGCGACGCGCCTTGCCAGGCCGCGGCGGCCGGCGTCGGGGAAGATCCGCCCGAAACGGTGGACGCCGAGGTTCCGTAGGCAAGAGGCGTCCCGCAGCCGACGCAGAAACGGGCGTTGCCGGCGTTGGTTCGATCACAGGCGATGCAGCGCATCTCGATGTCCTCCCGATACATAAAACATACGCGCGTTGGTGGTACGATCATACACCTTGCGAGCCAACCTGTCTACGTCGCGGCGTGGCGGCGTGGCGTCGCGGTCATGATGATTGGCTGGAAGCGCGGGACGCGCTAGACTGGGGCTGTCTCGCATTATTCCACCAGATATTATATTTTAAGGATCGCTGAGAGCTATGCGCCGTATTGTGCCCTTCGTCCTCGTCGCCGTCATCGCCTTTGTCCTTGGTACGTCGGGTGTCGCCGCGCGGCTGCTGCGTGACGCGCACGTCGTCGCCGCGCTCCCAGGCGCCGCCACGAGTAGTCCAACCGTTTCGACCGGGGCGACCGCGGCGCCCACGGCCACTGGGGCCTTCAGCCCCGCGACGGTAACCGTTACCGCCGCGGCCGGCGGCGCCCGCCCAACGGCTGTCGCGACGGCCTCGGCGACCGCGGCGCCGACGAAGCCCGCCGCGCCGGCGGCTCCCCTCTCGCTCGCCCAGGTCCGCCCTAATGGCGTGACGCTGGCCGCGGGCGATTGGACCAACGGGACAGGGGTGACCGCGCAGATCATGGCCCCGACCGGCGTGAAGGGGCTGCGCGCGGAGGTCGAGGCGCGCCCCATCGGGCAGGACTTCAAGGGGACGCCGACGGGGTCGGCCGCTGTCGTCAACGGCGTTGCCGCCGTCGCGGCGCGTGGCCTCGCGGCCGGGCGCTACCATTGGCAGGCTCGTCTGGTATCCACCGGCGATAACGCCGGTCCTTGGGCCGTGTTCGCGCACGGCGCGCCGGCCTTCGGCGTGCAGGTGGCCACACCCGCCGCGCCCGCCGTGTCGTCCCCGACCAACCCACAGTCCAACGCCTCCTATGCCACATCCCTCGTCACCTTCCAGTGGACGGCGGCGGGCGACCCGGCTGGTATCGCCGGCTATAGCTACCGGCTCGATACCGATCCCAACGGCGTCGCACGCGCCCACATACGCACGAACGAGCGGCAGGTGTCGCTGGGCGGCCTGGGCACGGGAATATATTACTTCCATGTGCGCGCGCTCGACACGGCGGGCAACTGGGGCGTCGGGGCGACCTATCCGGTACACGTCGACGTGACGCCGCCCGCTGTGCAAAAGATCGCGTTTTCCGCCTACTACTTCGACCCCGCGCTGGAGAATCTGACCCTCGATTACAAAGTCACCAAGGTGTCGACGGTCACGGTCGGCATCTACGACGCGACCGGCGCGCGCATCCGCCACCTCGTCCTCAATGGTCTTAAGCTTCCCGGTATCCTGCAGCACGTCTCCTGGGATGGGCGCGACGACAAGGGCGCCCTGGCCCCGGCAGGGTCGTATAGCATGTACGTGCGCCCGACCGACCGCCTCGGTAACACGCCGATCAACGCGCCAGGGTGGGCCGGTCTTAGCGTCACGTACAAACGCATTGTTATCTCGCTCTCGCAGCAGCGCCTGTTCGCCTACGACGGTCCCACGCCCTTCCTGAATACGCTGGTCACGACGGGGAACAAAGAGTTGCCCACCCCGACGGGATTGTTCCACGTCATGTTCGGCAAGAGTCCCTTCGTCTTCCATAGTCCCTGGCCGCAAGGCTCGAAATTCTACTACCCGGACAGCCCCGTCACCTACGCGCTCTACTTCAAGGACAGCGGCTACTATATCCACGACTCGCCGTGGCGCACCGCCTACGGCCCTGGCACCAACGCCGTGGTCGGGACGCCTGGCCAGAACTACACCGGCACGCACGGCTGCGTCAACGTCCCCCAGAACGTCATGAGCCAACTCTATCCCTGGGCCACGCCGGGGACGCCGGTGCAGATTATCCAGTAGTCGGAAGTCGGAAGTGAAAGTCGAAAGTTAGGCGCGGTTACATGCATACGCGTGCGATCCGTTCCTTCTTTCGACTTCCGACTTTCACTTCCGACTCGTTTAGGCGACCCACCCACCCAGCACGAAGAAGGCGGCCAGGAAGCCCAGGAGCATGGCCGAGGCGGTCAGCCACGCCTGGTAGGTCCCCGGTCGCCGCAGCAGCAGCGCCAGCACGATGAACGACGGGAACACGCTGAGGGCGAAGCGCGACGACGACATGAGCGGCAGCTTGGAGGCGTCGCCCACGGCCGGACTGACCAGCGCGGCCAGCCACACCGCCCCGGCGTACACAGTGTACGAGGGGCGTAGCCGGCGCGCACCGATGACGAGGAGTGTCAGGAAGAGCGCGACGGCTCCGAGTTCCAGCGCCATGTGCGCTCGCTGCAGATCGGTCGTCGCGCGCCAGCCCCAGCGCTGTACCGTGGCCACTATCCCCGCCCACGGCAACGCGGGCCGGCGGTGCCACGTACCCTGTGCGTGAACGAACATCAGCGGATTGCCTGTCACGCGCCACAGGTATACCAGGTGCGCGGCGACGGCGGCGGGCATGAGGGCCGCGCCCAATAGGCGACGGGCGAGGGGCGACGGACGACGGGCGACGGGCGACGGGCGACGGGCGACAGTACGAAGGCGTTGGTATGCAGACGTGTGGGCACGCGTGAATTGCCCCGCGTTTCCCAGATCCTCGACCCCACCATCCGTCGCTCCTCGCCCGTCGCCCGTCGCCTCTAGCAGGTAGGCCAGCAGCAGCACCAAGCCGGTTTGGCGCGTGAGGGCGCCCAGCGCGCCGCAGAGGCCGGCGGCGAGCCAGCGGCGCTGCCGCAGGTTCCAGAAGGTCAGGACGGCGAACAGCAGGTAGGGCGATTCGGTGTAGGGGACGAAGAAGGCCAGCGCGGTCGGGAAGAGGGCCAGCAGCCACAGCGCCCGCGCGGCCACAACGCGGGGGAAGTCGAGGGCGATCAGCCGGTACAGGTAGTAGAGCGCGGCCAGGAACGCCGCGTTGGCGATGAGCGTGGCCGCGGCGTCCGCGTTCAATCCCGTCATCGCCAGTAGCCGGATCAGGAGAGGATAGAGCGGGAAGAACGCGGCGGCGGGATAGTAGGGTTGCGCGTGCGGGGCTAGGACCTCTTTGTAGGCGTAGCCGTGCAGGGCGATACCGGTGAACCAGCGCGCGTCCCATATAGCCCACCCCGTGCCGTCCGGCGCCGGCGGCGTGCGCGTGGGGTGGTCGGCGTAGAGCAGCGGCGCGGCGAGCCCGATCACGATGAAGGCCAGCCGCGTGGCCAGGAACGGCCACAGCGCGGCGCGCGCGGCCGCGAGGTCGACCACGCGCGCGAACTGGTCGCGGGATCGCGTGGGCGCGGGCCGGGGCGGCGGGGGCGCTTCGGTGGGCTGTGTAGTTGTAGTTAGCATACTCTCCTATTATCGGCCATCGTGTCCTACCATGCGTCCGCGCCGTTACCCCTCCTGGCCCTCGGCGTGAGCCTCGATATTCGGGTCCGGCGTGCGGCGCTGCGCGAGAGCGGCACGCAAGGTATAGAGCTCCTCCTCGACGAACAGGCGCGCCTGTTCCTCCTCGTCGGCGCGTCGCTCGGCGGCCAGGCGCGCCTGTTCCTCCTCGTCGGCGCGTCGCTCGGCGGCCAGGCGCGCCTGTTCCTCCTCGTCGGCGCGTCGCTCGGCGGCCAGGCGCGCCCGCTCCTCCTCGTTGGCGTGTAGTTCGGCGACCAGACGCGCCCGCTCGGCCGTCGCGTGCGCCAGGCGCTCCTCTTGGAGGCTGTTGTGCTCTTCCTCGGCGAGGGGGATGGGCTGCCCTGTCGCCGGGTCGATCACCCGCAGCCACACCCCCGCTAGCCGAATTCCCGACGCCTCCATCGCCACCGGCCGCAGCTCCGCCCGCATAAGTGGGCTGTACACGCCACCGTTCGCCGTCGGCGGCAGCGGCTCCAGGCGGTCGCCCCGCCGCTCGAAGCCCTGGACCACCGGGTCCATCTCTCCTTGTGGGTCGTACACGTAGTATTCTCGCGCTCCCAACCGCGCGTAGAGTGTCCGCTTGCCCTTTGACGAGAGGCTCAAGTCCTGCCGCTGCGTGCTCGGTGAGGTGATCTCGAACACGATATCGGGGAAGCTGCCCTCGACCCAGGTCTGCCACTTGGACGGCGGGGCCAGCGGTCGATTGAAGGCGACGTACACATCGGGCGAGATGTTGTCGCGCCCATTGGCCGGGTTGTAGTAGACGAACTGATTGGCGCCGACCGTCGTCCCGGCGCGCCCTTGGCGGGCAAAGAGGGCCGGTAGGGCCTGGAGGAGGTCGACCATCTGCAGGACGTTGGGGTACGTCTCGGCCATTGGTTTACCATCGCTCTCGGGAAAGGTTGACCAATCGATCTCGGTCTCGGGCTTGGCGGGCGCGACCATGACGCATCATTCCTCCACTGCGGTTGTTATCCTAGTCTCCAGTCTACCATCAACGTTTGTGGCCCGCGACGAGTGGACGGAAAATATCCCATCGGGCTATCCTAGATGGGAGATGGCGCGCCGTCCCCCGCGACGCGGAGTGGAGGGTAGAGGGTCGGCGCCAGCGGCTCCCATGCCCCACGGACGTCGACAAGGAGATTATGAACATGGCTAGTCACGACTCGTCTAACGAAGACCTGATGGCCTCACTGGACCGCACGATCGCGGGGGTCGATCGGCTCATCGCTGGAGTAGAAGCCCATCAGTGGACATCTCCCACTCCATGCACGGAGTGGAACGTCCGCGCGGTCGTCGACCACCTCGTTTCCGGCAACCTTTACTTCGCCGCGCTCGTCCGTGACGAACCGCGGCCGGACCGTAACCCTGAACAGCTCGCCGACGACCCTATCGACGCCTATCGCTCTGCGGCTGCGACGATGCGCGCCGCGTTCGCCGCGCCCGGTGTGCTCGAACGGACCTACCAGTCCTCGATCGGACCTGCGCCTGGGTCCATACTCGTACATCTGCGGATCACCGAGTTACTGGTCCACGGCTGGGACCTGGCCCGCGCGACCGGACAGCCGGCCGAGTTGCCTGCGGACCTCGCCGAACAGGAGCTTGCGCTGTGGCGCAGCCGGTTCGGGGACGGCCTAAGCGATGGCTTGCCCTTCGCGCCCGCACAGACGGTGGCCGCCGAGGCGCCCGCGATCGACCGACTGGCCGCATTCCTGGGTCGACAGGTTTGATCCTCGCATTCGGCTAGTGCGTCGCCCGCTTGATCTCCAGCCGCCGGAGGACTGTCTACCGACGTGGCGGCGGAAACGGGTGAAGCGTCGGCGCTGGACAACTTGCTGGCCAGCTAGCGCTACATCGCCTGTCGAAATGTGGAAGTGCTATGCTGTCGCCAACACGTAGACATAGTAGGAAGCGTCATGCAGTGTATCTTTCGACCTATGAGCGCGCAGGGCGCCCAAGCAATCGCACGCTGGCAGTATGACGGCGTGTATTCTTTCTACAACGCGGAGAGCGACCCGGACGACCTCGCGGAGTTGTTGGACCCGCACAACTGGCCCGACCACTATTACGAGGCCGTTGGAGAGCAGGGCAATCTCATCGGATTTATCTACCTTAGGCGGGACGGCTCCGTTGTCGAGATTGGCCTGGGGCTACGCCCCGATCTCACGGGTAGAGGTCTCGGGCGCCGGTTTCTCTTAGACGCCCTCGATTTTGCCGTGCAGCGCGACGCGCCGGCTGGATTTCGCTTGTTGGTCGCCACGTTTAACGAGCGTGCGATCCGTGTCTATACTAAAGCGGGTTTCCAGCCTGCTGGGATTGTTAAGCAGCGGACCAACGGGGGGGAATACGAGTTCCTGCGCATGGTCCGGCCCGCGTCGGTGGAAAACGAAAGGGCCGTTTCGTGAATAGCCGCTGTTCTAGCGCGGCAGCAGGCCCAGCTTGGCCTTGAGCGTCAGCACGCGGCGGGCCGCGGCGTCGATGGCGCCGGGGCTGATGCGGCCCGTCGCCACGGCGCGTTCCACGGCGTCGAGCGCCCCACGGATCGTCGGCGGATCGGTCGAGATCAGCGCCATGTCGTTGCCCGCGGCGATGGCGCGCACCGTCGCCTCCGCGTTGCTCTTGACGCGTGTACTGAGGCCGCCCATGGCCAGGCTGTCGGTGATGATGAGCCCGTGGTAGCCCATCCGACCGCGGATATAGCCGTCCACGATGGGACGCGACAGCGAGGCGGGCGTGTCGGTGGGGTCGAGCGCGGGGATCGCCGCGTGCGTCACCATCAGCGCGTCCACATTGGCCGCGATGGCCGCGCGCATCGGCGCCAGTTCGACCTGCTCCAGTTGCTGTCGCGTCCGGGTGATGATGGGCAAGTCTTTGTGCAGGTCGATGGAGACGCTGCCCAGGCCCAGGAAGTGTTTGGCCGTGGCGGCGATGCCGGCGGCCTGATAGCCGCGGATCGCCGCCGTGCCCAGCCGCGTCACCAGCGCCGGGTCCGCGCCGTACGCGCGGTCGCCGATGGGGCTGTTAGGGTCGATCAGCACGTCGATCACGGGCGCGAGGTCCATGTTGACGCCGAGCGCGCGCAGTTGGCGTCCGGTGACCAGCGCGTCCTGGTAGACACGCTCGGCCGACCCGGTGCGACCGTACTGCCCCGGCGCGGGCATTTGCTGCACGCCCGCCGCGGCCGGTATCTGGTCGACCTCGCCGCCCTCCTGGTCGATGGCGACGAGCAAGGGGATCGCCGCCGCGTGCTGCGCCGAGGCGAGCAGCGCGCGCCCCTGCGGCGCGGACGTAACATCGCCGCCGTAGAGGATCAAGCCCCCGACGTGCCAGTCGTGGACCATATGCGTCAGTGTCGCTCCATCGACCGGTACCATGAACAACTGCCCGATCTTCTCCGTCATGGTCATGCGCGCCAGCAGCCGGTCGACCTGAGACATCGCTGACGACCGGGATGTGGACGCGGATGTCCGGGCGCTTGCCAGGGAGGATACGATCACGAGGGCCAGTGCTAATGCGAGGGGCGCGCGGGTGAGTCGGGAGCCACGGTGACGCGCGCGGCTAATAGAGTACATATGACGAAAACCTCCGAGGACACTCGAACTGCACGGCGATACCTTCACAACCGTAGCATAGCGGCGTCTACCTGAGAAATGACTTGGGTGTGTTTCAAGCGCGTTGACGAGGCGGCTCCCCCTCTCCCGCGTCAGGGAGAGGGGGTTGGGGGGTGAGGGCCGCGCCCCACCGTGAATGAAACACACTCTGTGGCGTCCGCCTGCTTATAGTCTGGCAGGTGGTAAGGGCGGTGACCACGCACACCCGCAACGTTACCCACCAAGTTACGCCGGCGCGTCGGGTTGGTGGGTATCCCTGACGGCGGCGCCCCAGGCCGGCGTGCTTATGCTATCATCCGGCTTTCTTCAGATTATTGGACGCAAGGCGATAGAATTCTGGTGTTTAGACTAAACGGGGCCACGGGAGCAGCGCTCCGTGGCCCCATCGGGTATCCTCTGGTTGCACACCATAAAGGAGAACCCGATGGATATTACCACGTCTACGCCGCCGCCCGCCCTGAGCGTCTACCGACGGGCGCTCTACGCCTGCTTCACGCGCGCGCGCGATGCGCTCTTCGACCTGTGTGATGCCCTGGCGACCGACCCCGCCGCGCGCTCGTTCGTGGAATTGTCGCAAGCGCCGTGTTTCCAGCGGCGCTGGCCCAGCATCTATGAGGCCCTGGAGGATGGGCAGATTGAGCGCACTGCCCTGTGCGCGCTCTTCCAGGCCACGGCCCCGCGCCCGGCGGCGGGCGCGCGCACGGTCCTGGCCCTGGACAGCAGTCCCATCGTACGCCCGTACGCGTGGAGAGTCCCGGACCGCACCCTGGTGCATGTGCCCGCCGCCGGTCAGGTGCTGCCGCCGCACGTCGCGCCGGTGCGCCCCGGCTGGGCCTTCTCTACGCTGGTCGTCGTGCCTCCCGCGCCGAGCAGTTGGACGCACGTTCTGGACAACCAGCGCATCCCGAGCGACCAGACGGCCCTCACCGTCGGGGCCGCGCAACTCGCCGCCGTGGTGCCGACGTGCACGCAGGAACAGGAGGCGGCGGGGACGGGGCAGGGCGCGCGGCCCCTGCTGCTGGCCGACGGCAGCTATGGGACCGCCGGGTGGGTGGAGGCCACGGCGGACTTGGCGCTTGATCAGATGGTGCGGGCGGCGTCCACGCGCGTGCTCTACCGCGCGGCGCCCCCACCAACGGGCAAAGCGGGGGCGCCGCGCAAGGACGGGGACCGCTTCAAGGGCTCCGACCCCTCCACGCACGGGGTGCCCGACGCCCAGTGGACGGGCCCCGACGCGCGCGGGCAGGAGGTCACCGTGCGTTGCGGGGGGGGCTTGCACCGCAAGGAGTGCCGCGCTGTCCCCCTCACGGCGGTCTGCCTCACCCGCCCGGCAGCCAGCGGCGCGAAAGGCGACCTCCGTGAAACGTGGTTCTGGTGGCTCGGTGGACGGCCGCTGCCCCCGCTTGCGGAGGTGGCTTGTCTGTATCCGCGTCGCTTCAGCATTGAGCACGGCTATCGTTTCGACAAGCAAGACCTCTTGTGGACCGCGCCGCGCGTGCGCACGCCGGAGCAGATAGGGTCTGTGAAAAGTCGGCGGATCCCACTGGGAGCGCGGGCGAGACGCCCGCGCTCCCAGGACTTTTCACAGACCCTACCGGAGCAGATGGAACGCTGGACAGATGTCGTCGCTGCCGTCCATAATGAGATTGGACTGGCCCGCGCGCAGGCTCAGGCGCAGCGACTGCCCTGGGAGGACCCGCGCCGTCCGTTCAGCCCGCGCCAGGTGCGCCGCGTATTGGCCCGGATTATTGCCCAGGAGGGCACCCCCGCGGCTCCCCCCCGCCCCCGCGGAAAATCCCCCGGTCGGGCACACGGGGCCGTCGTGCGCCGCGCCCCGCGCCATCCGGTGATCCGCAAAGGGTCGACGCGGCGTCCCACACGGCCCCACGCGGCCTAAGACGGCGCGCACTCGCATCCCTCCCGGTTCTGCCCTGCTCCTTTTGCGGTCGGCGGCTGCATCCGTGTGCCCTCGCATAGTCTAAGAGCGTGTCCACAAACCCTCCATGCTCAAAAGGTATTAGTTCATCTTAGCAATAACGGGTGAGCGGGTATAGTGAAAGGAAAAAGAGAGGAGAGAGCCGCCGATGATCCTGCGCTATTGCTACCTGTCGCGCCACCCGCGCGTGTTCCTGACCATGACGG
>JAABUV010002417.1_pt1 | contig 25320 bp, 24 predicted proteins | sample 5559971 | NCBI WGS metagenome assembly JAABUV01 (sample SAMN10711881, study PRJNA513362) | rock metagenome | isolation source: Antarctica rocks | place: Antarctica: Victoria Land, Knobhead nord | collected 2015-12-19
CCCCGTACCCCGCACTTTCGCTCCAAGTATTCGCTTATTGGAGCGAAAGTACGGAGGTACGGGGTACGGATAGCGTGGCTCAGCCCTTGGGGGCGGAGATCGCCAACTAACAGCGTAACCAGCAGTAACTCGGTGTGCGTCGTCATTCCCGGGTTTCAGCTCGCGGGGGAGCTCCGGGGCCTACGGTAGGTACTTTCGGGTTGGTTTTTATTGTGCCAAGCCTAAGTTCATCCTTCACTTAGTGCTATCCCTTTAACCGCCACAAGGTCGGCCACCCCCTTTGATCAACAGCTAGGCCAAATTTGGTAGCAGCTTGACCAGATAAGGTACGAGTGCTCAATAAACCGCGCTGTCGCCGACTCGTCGAATCCAAATAAATGTTTCATATGCTTAGTCATTGATGAGATTCTCTAGAAGCATTGTAGATCATGAGCTTACAGTTGGTGAGGGGTTGAAAAAGTTGAGCCGAGGTCGAAACTTTTTTTTTTTGATTTCGATCTCGGCTTTACTTTCTACATATGCTAATCATGAGTTCAAAATTATTCCAATCTCGACTCAGCTTTCTGCATATGCTGATCATAAGTTCAAGAATTGATATTATTAAGCTAAAATGACTAAAAAAAACAAGAGTGAAAAATGATAGTCGTGCATATGCACGACGTGAGCAAAACATCGACGAAACAGCACAACAACAAGTCACGTCAGAATAAACAAAAAAGCGATGTGCATTCATTGCATAAGCTGCGCATGTATCACAAATCTACTTTCTCGCAAGACGAGTGAAGTTATGCATGTCAACAGCAGCAAGCTGAGTACAATTTATACAATATGTTAGCTGAGCATATGTGAAGTTTATGTCATGCTTATCTTTGTCTCGATTCTTTTCATCAGTGTCAGAAGATTGCTTTGTGCAAATATTGATATCATCTGAGAATTGCGTTAGCGAAGCATATGCAAGACACATGCAGTACATACAAGCAAAAGACGATGAAAAGAATGATCTAGAATGAGTGAGAAACTCAGACTCAATCTGTCATGAAATTAGCATATGTTGAGCATTTTCTGAGCAAGACTTTATCTTGTGCTTTCGTTTAAATGAAATCGCTACAAGAGACTGAGTTTTGATTAGCATATGCTCAGCAAATGCTGATCATGACTTGAAATATGTCAAAGACAGCGAACTGTCAAAAGATTGAACATTGATGTTGAATTCAAAGAGAGTGATGAGCACAGATCTAGTATATGTCAGAGCTTTGCTGAACTTTCTTTTTCATGTATGTTTAAAGAAATCACGCTTGATATAATAAGTATATATAATAGATAAATAATAATATATGACAAATTAAAACACAGCATATGCTGTATTTACATCGCAATGAAAGTGAATGTCATAAGAGACAGCAAATGCAACATTATTATGATTATTGAGCATTAGCTTTGCATATGCAAGATATAAATAAAACTTATGTCAGTTTCTTACAATGTCTTGCATAAGTATTAATCAAATCAACAGAAGACTTCGTACTAATAGTATTAACTGTGCATATGTGCAGAATATATGAATATTACTCAGACTCATTCAAAAAGTGAGCACTACGTCAATCATTAAATCTAATGAAAAGCTTAAGAGCACTGACATGAAATAAGCTTCGCATATGCACGACATGTATAGACACAAACTTGTTCTCGACTATCATCTCAATCTGACTAGAATTACATCGAGATGAATTGAAAACTATATAAACTCAGCATAAGCTAAACACATGCAATGTAGATGTTTCACTGACGTCGAAGTGTAAATTGTGAATATGTTGACGAAGCTGACAAAAAGTAAGCAGATGTCAAGCAAGTGCAAAGCATATGCAAAACTTATCAAGAACTAAAGATTGAAGATTTGATTACACATTTCTTTCTTATTAACATTTATTCAACATTTACATATGTTTAACATATGCAAAATATGAGAAAGCTTCTGAATGCTTACACTTTATCATTGATTACGCTGAGCAACATCGAAGAATTTGAAAAGACTGCATATGCTCAGTATGATTTCAGTTCTTGAAAAGAATAAATATATTAACATTCATTGCAATGATAATTGCAGAAGCTGCATATGCTTAGTACAAGTTGAAAGAAGATTGATCATAAGAAATATACAATGAGTGTTTGCAGTTATAACAGTTTGAACAGCTAAAAAGAACGTCAACATATGCAGAGTATGAGTAATGATTATATTCATCAGCAAAAACTCAGATAGCATTGTGATTAAAAACTGACTCTGCTCATTGTAAGCATATGCTGATTTCACGCGAAGCTTATATTTATCATGATGATAGTCAAAGAGCGAGAAATTGATGACATTTGTCATTGCATTATTGTCATAGTTTGCAGCTTGTGTCATGTTGATGCACAATATATGCAAAGATAGAAAAGAGCATATGTTGTGACAATGATAATTGTGATTATAGCTTATGATTGACTCAAAAGAAACATATGCACAGTGTGAGTGAAGTTGTAAAAAGAGAAAGAAAAGTTGATTGTTTACAAAATAAATAACGCGTCACTTTGACATATGTCTAGCGTGACGCTAGCAAAGACATTAAATCAGATAAATTGTAGCTCAACATCATATCATAAATAGTTTGAATTGATATTAAGCACATGTCAAACAGTAGTAATTTAGCATGTTCTTTAACAATGTGTTTTGCATATGCTAATACATGCTGATTACTCATTAAAGACTCGATTTGAACTCTGTATTTTTAATCTGTAATTCTGTCAACTTCTTTTTCATTTTAAGCTTCTTTCATTTTTGCTTCTTTTATTCTATTCTTTGACACATGCTTATCATACATTCAACATATGCTTGAGTCTTTACTGTTTTTATAAACAATCAATTTCTTTGTTGTCTTGTGTCTTGAGAAGTACTTGCTCAACTTGATGAAGATGACATACACTCAGCTGATGCTTGATGTATGCTGCAATGAAGATCACTTTCATGTAATAAATTAGTAGAAGCAATTAAAGTTAATTCGAAAATTGAATCAAAGTCTGATGAAGACGAAGTGTCTTTGCTCGACATATGCTGAGTATAAGCTCACTTTGTATCATAAAGATTTTTCGAATTTCATGACAAATCAGAATGTTCAATTCTTCTTGAAGTGACTTGATGAGATGATTGATTTAAATAGTATAAGCAAAGCATATGTGATACATTAATTAACAAAGAATTCATGTCTTTCTTTTGAAATTATCATTTTAAATGAGTTGAATCACTTTGATTTCATCATGTAGTATCTATGTGTTGAATTTTCATAAATTTCTTTCAATCAAACATTTCTTGAATATGATGACGCAGTCTACGCAGATCAGCATATGCTTAGCTTATACAAAGATTATGCTTTATTTTAACATGACATTCAATAAAGAAATTTTGCGTTTCGTGAAATTGTTATCTTGAAAGTGACTACTTTCGCTAAGTTCACTATGTTTTCAAGCGTAAGTTCATCATTGATGTGAAACTTTTGATTGTTCTTTTGATAAATCTGCAAGAATTCAAGATGAATATTTACTAAAGATTCAAGATTTCAGCTCAGAATGTGCTTAATATATGTCATTGATATGTTGTAACAACACATTGATAGTTGAAGAATTTCAAATCTTTTGAGCAATGTAATGCATTAAATGTTTTGAAATTTTTTTTGCAAAATTTCGTTTAACATGTATCTGACAGAAGATCAGCATATGCTTCAAATGCTCATCTCATTTCTTGAATTCATTCAAAGAATGTAAGAAGTCATCAAACTTTACATATACTCAGCATATGCTTCAACACATATCAATTTCAACTTATCAAAGACTTGTTTCTTGCATATGTTTATCATGATAGTTCGAATTTCTTTCTTTCTTTCAGAAATATGAGAAAAATGTGTTGAAAATTCATCAATATCTTTCAAAATTTGAAACATTTGAGTAAACATTGAAATGTATGTCTTTTGAATTTTAAGATTCAGAAATGCATAACAGTAATTGTTGATATTTACTAAAAGATTAGCATATTGTTTGCATATGCAAAGTAGATGCAAAACTTACACTTTGTATCTTGATTTCATTTACTGATGAAGAATACATTAACTTTTTCCTGTATCATTTTAAAGAACAAATTTATTTCAAGACACTCAACATCTGCGAATGTCTTAGTCTGAACATATGTACAGCATATAATCATGAAATGCTCATCATCAAAAAAATGAATATTATATATTCATTGCTTCTCGTTGTCTTTTAAATGATTAAATTGAAATTCATGTTAAACATTCGCTGAGAGTAAGTTGTTAATATGCTGTGCATATGCTAAGTCAATACATCAGCTAAATGACTGTTTAAAGAATATTGAAGAAATCTTTTCTTTCAAATTAATGCTTCAATTCAATTCTCATTATTAAGACTTGCATGTAACATGCAAAGCATATGCTCTTTATATTTTCAATTTAAGATAGAAAATTGCAAAGAAAGTATAAATCATTCTAATGTCTTATTAATGCTTTAATAAGATCATATGCTTTGCATATGTGCAACATATGCGCAGTTAAATTTAATATTTCATGCTTCTTGATGATTTTAAGCACATCATTTGCAATGTTTATGAGCAGTTTTGTAGAATATGATGAATGATGAGTATATGTTTCGCGTACAATGAGCATAAGATACGAAAATATTTTTCGATTTTTCAAAATGTACAGATTTGTCATGATGTCAGATCATCATTTCAGTTCAAAGCATAAAATATGTTATCAATTTGATTTAATATCATCAATATTTTAGAAAGTTTTGATTCATTGAACTAAGTCATTAATTTAGTCATCATCATCTTAGTTTAATCATATCAAAATCTGTTTCGTGTCTTTGCAATCTTAAGTCATAAAACTGCTGCTCAGTTTTGACATTACTTGATTCATGTATATAAAAGTTGAATTTTCATTCTTTTCTTTCATTTCTTGTCTTTCATCTTGTACATTATCTGATGTATTGTTCTGTATTTAGCTCAAGTAATATAATAATCAATTCTTTATGTTGATAAAATCTTTAGTTCAGTCTAGTCTTTGACATTACAAAAGATTTACACTTCTTGCAACATTTTTATATGTTGAAATCTCATCTAGTTATCTTCTTGCTTAAATGAAGCAATCTCATCACTTCTTGATCGACGATGAGCGTGCTGTTAAACAGTTTGCTTAAAGTATGATCAAAAACTCAGTTGAAGTCTTTTGCACAATGCGCAAGCTTCAAAATCAAGTTCAACAACATGATGTTATCATCTCATCTTCATTCATTGCTTTTAGTTCTTCAGTCTATCAAGAATTGAATTCTCAATCTCTTGTGATGATAGTTCAGATCATTGCACAAACTTTGCACAATTAATCTCTCTTCAACATTCAAGTTTCTGAAAACTTTGTTGCTGTCTTGATCTTCATTAGATTCAAAAAGCTTTTCAACATATCTGAATATGAGAGAAACAAAGATCATTTAAATGTCTGAGAGCAAAGTCTGATACAGCGCATGAACATAAATGATGATTATTATTTCTTTCATCAAGTCAAGATCGTTTATGTCAAGTCATGATTCATCATAAATAAGAAGATTCATAATTTAATGAATCAATATTGAGTCAATGATCTTTGTATCATTCTCATCTTTACAGATTAACAACACAAATTGCATCATTGCTGCAACAACTTTTTCAAGTTGAAAGATACTCAACTATATCTTTGCAAAACTCTGAAGCAAGACACAGATAGCTTTGTCAACTACTACAATCTTTTTTATCAAAAGAAAGAATATTTCTTGATGAAAAACTTCTTGTTGATTGACTGTATAAAACACAATGTCAGTTATATCACTCAAATCATCATTTTCTTCTGACAAAATCTCAATGAAACTCAATCATTCATCTTTCATTAATGAGTTCAAGCATTCTTCAAAATCAACGAAGAGCTTCAACAGCTTAAGCATCATCAATCTCACTTCATTGTCTTCTTCTTTGTTTCACTCGTCAAAGTCAAGAGCATTTCTGCATTAATTAGTAATTCTTTAAGTTCTAAAATTATCATTTTTGTGACTATTGTTTTAACAGTATTCTTGTCTTTTTCTCTCTTGTTTCTTGATGAATCAATGAATTTAAGCTTTGTCATTATCATCATTTAAGATAAGACTTTAATCGTTTCTGAGATCAAGAAAATCTGCAACAAGTGAAAGCTGTGCTACTACTGCAAGTTGCAACATTCAAGCAAAATCATTAAAGAATGCTTAAATAAGAAGTTCTTCACTTTGCATATTATAAACGTTGACAACAGCAACATCATCAGCATAAATGAAGAAGTTTCATTATATTCAAGAAAAGTTTAGTCTTTAAACTAAGTCGCGTTCAGAAATCTGTATATATATCATCTTGTTTACTAACATCAATCTTTTCATCTTCACTTCAATCATATAGAAAGTTTTTCGCTAAATCTGTCTTGAAACTCTTTGAATTCAATTTGACATTCAAAGATAATCACATGATAGTATTCTATATTCTTCATCAAGCTCAATCTAAAGTTTCTGTTCTTACTCTAATTGACAGTGATATCTCTGTTTATGTTTTTATAAATAAATCATTCACGCAACAACATCATCTTTTCTTACATTTGTTAATTTATTCTTGCAGACTTCAAGAATTTAATGATCAAGTCGCTTTAATTAATGACATTACTTATGTTGTTGAGTTCACAATAATTCTCGATGAATATGTTGAAAGATTATTCTTTTATATCATTGAATTAAATCAATATTTCATCATTATGAGTCTTTCATGATTTTATCATCACTTTCTGTACATCAATTTTGAACACAATACTTTCATCTTGTTCTCACTTTTCTGTCTTAGTCATTATTGTCAATTTTTCGTCAAGATTTATGATCTCAATCGATCAGAAGAAAATATCTTGTTCAAAGCTAAAGAAGTAGCTTCAACTCAGTTCGCTCGTAAGAAGCAATTCAATCTTCAGTTCATTCTTAAAGAGCAATTCAGTTCACGAATTGTTCAAGAAGAATCATTCAGCCTTCAGTTTACTTTTAAGAAGCAATTCAGTTTTCAGTTCACTCTTAAAGAGCAATTCAGTTTATGAATTGTTCAAGAAGAATCATTCAGTACTCAGCTTGCTTATGAAGAGCAATCTAGTTCTCAATTCACTCAGAAGAAGCAACTCAGTTTCTCATCTGTTCACAAGAAACAAATCTCGTTCAGTTTCATTCATTGTTTAGAACAAGAAGTTTCTAGTTGTATTCTTTAAGTCATTCAAAAAGAATACTTTTTTAAAATTAAGTATCATAATTCTTTCTCTTTTAGAACTTCTAATGTTTTTCAAGCAGATCAATGCAATCAATCTTTTACACAACTTGACATAGTTGAGTTGAAAGCTCGATGATTTGATCAAGCTACTTGCGACAAAGACATTAAAGTATTTAGCATTACTTTAAAGAAAATCAATGACTTTCTGAATCTTGATTCAGTCTCGTCTAATGAGTCAAAGTCGCGCAGCGTGACTTGATCAACTCAGTCTTCATCTCGCTTCAAGAATAGCATCTATGCTAAAGATCACAGTTGAAATCTTCATCAAATGAAAAAGAAAATTCATTTGACTACATTCACGACTTCAGAAAATCTTGAAATCTATCGACAAAGCAAGAACGTCAACTCAGTCATAATTCTTTCACTCAGATACTTCAAGTTTCTAAACATCTTCTTCAAGAAGAACGTTGATATTTTGTCTTTGCATTGAGTTCATGATCATGTCATACATCTTAAAGAAGATGCTCAATTCTCAATCTTTGCTTTGTATAACATAAGTCGTGATAAAATTCTAGAACTTCAACGTTATTTAAATGAGAATCTGAGCAAAGAGTTCATTCAAGTGTTGAGATCGTGCCTAGAATCTAATCACACTGCAGCGAGATAGTGCGTAGCTGAATAGAATGTTTGATCAATAAAGATAGCTATAACTAGAATATTAAGAATACAGAAGAAATCAAAGAGAGTTTCGAGCTGTATCTATAGTAGAGCAAAACAAAGAGAACGAAGCAGATTTGCTTGAGTATCAAAAGCGCTAGAATAGAGTATTGAGACTAGAGATTCAACATGAGTCAAAACTTCTAGAGCTTGTTGACTAGAAAACTCTATTCAATCTCGACACACTCATAACATCAAGTCAGTTACTTTCAAACAATTGTTTCTGTTCTCTTCATCAAGAAACTTGAAGAAAAACTTCACTTCTGCATGAACTATTGAGATCTGAATGCTATCATCATCAAAAATCAATATTCTTTGTCTTTGATCTCAGAAACGCTGAATCATTTAAGTCAAGTCAAAATCTTTATCAAGCTTGATATCATCTTCACATTCAATCATCTTTGAATTAAAGAAGAAGACGAAGCTCTCATCATCTTTTACACTCAATTTGAATTATTCAAGTATCTAGTTATGTTCTTTAATTTATGCAATGAACTCATCTCATTTTAGAAGTATATCAACAATATTCTTTATAAACATTTAAATAAATTTTATATCACTTATCTGAATGATATCTTGATTTATTCAAACAATAAACTCAAGCATGAGATTCATGTCAAACTCATTCTGCAAAAGCTGCAAGAAGCAAATCTTTAAATAAATATAATTAAATGTAAGTTTCATGTCACTCAAGTCTTGTATCTAGAATTGATAATCATCATTGAAGAGATTAAGATGAACTCATTCAAAATAGACATCATTGTCAACTGATTCACGTTGATCAACGTTAAAGACGTTCAGAGTTTTCTAGATTTCGCGAACTTTTATAGAAGATTTATCTATGACTATAGCAGAATAGTTAACTCACTCACTCATCTCATCAGAAAGATCAAACTTTTTGTCTGATTTCAGAAATGTCAGAAGACATTCAACATTCTTAAAAAAGCATTCACTTTTGATGTTATTTTATATTACTACAATTCAGATCACAAAATTGTGATAGAAATTGATGCTTCAAACTATGTGTTCAAAGACATTCTCTTTTAATACAATGAAAACAAAGTTCTTTATTCAGTCGCTTACTTTTTCAAGAAGCATAACTCAGTCAAGTGTAACTACGAAATCTACAATAAAAAACTCATGATCATTGTTTATGCATTTGAAGAATGATGCTCAGAGCTTGAAGACTTTATCTATTCTGTCAAGATGATCACAGATCACAAAAATCTTAAGTATTTCATGTCAACTAAGCAGTTGAATCATCATCAAGCTCGTTGAAGTAAGTTTCTATCTAGATTCAACTATTGCATCACATATCATTTTGATAAGATCAACGATAAATTGAATGCTTTAACACGTTGCTCAGAAGATTTTTCTAAGAAGAAAGATACATTCGATTCTCGACATCAATATCAACATCAGACAATTCTGAAAATTCATATTTTAAATCTCAAGATTATTAAGAATCTCGTCTTTGATGTTTTTAACATTAAAGTCATGATGCTTTGATCACAAATCATCATCTTAAATTCAGTTCAGTTACATCTGTTCTCAGTCTTTTCAGTCTTTTTGCTGACTTTAACTTTTATGAATCTAGAAGTTGAAGAATTCAACATTAAAAACATTAAATTTCATTTAAAATCTCAGCTAAATCAAGATATCTTGAATCTTGATGAAGATTTTGCTGATACTTTCACTCAGACACTGTGAGAACAAGTTGAAGTCAATGACATATTTGCAACTCAGATAATTGAAGCGCTTTGCAGTGAAGCACGTCATCATAACAAGATTTCTCTAATTGAGTGTGAAAAACACGAGAATCATTTGTACTTTCAAGAGAGAAGATATGTACTCAACTTCAATAAACTACGTCTTTATATTATTCAACTCACTCACGACAATGTCATCAATGAGAATTCAGAAAGAGTCAAGAGTTATGAACTAATCAGTCAAGTCTATTAATGACTCAATATATATAAGTATGTTTAGCGCTTTGTATAAAACTGTTACATGTGTACATGTTTCAAGCTTTTTAAACAATAAACTCAAGAATGATTGCATTCTCTTTCAGTTTTTGAACATTGCTGACGTGATATCTTCATGAACTATGTAGATTCTTTATCACTCAATATCTTCATGAATATCACATATAAATATGTGCTAGTCTTTGTTGATTGTCTTAGCAAAATGAGACATTTAGTTCTTATCATCTTTATGAAAGTTGAAGAAGTTATCAACAGCTTCTATGCTCATGTTTGAAAACATCATGATTTACTCAAGTTCTTTGTATCTGATCAAGATACACAATTCATCTTCGATGTCTGAAAGCACATATGTAAAATGCTGAAGATAAACATCAAGTTATTCACAGCATATCATCTCAAGATTGATGATCAAATCGAGAGATTCAATGCTGTCATGAAGCATTATCTTCAAGTCTATGTTAACTACATGCAAGATGACTGAGTTAAGTGACTTTTCAAAATTGAATTTGCAATCAATAATGCATCTTTGTCAATCATTCTAGCATTTCTCTTCTTGATTAATATAAGTCAAAACTTACATTTAAACTTCAAACTTTTTGAATCTCTGTCAGAGAATCTTACATTTCAAGCTTGAAACAAGTTAATTAATGTCAAAAAGTTCATCAAGAAAATGAAAGAATTGACTGATCATTTACATGATGAGATGCTCATAGTTTAAGTCATTTATGAGTTCAATGTCAATCTTTTTCATCGTTCTTGTTTTAAATACTTTGTTGAAGATGAAGTCTGACTGAATGCTTGCAATTTCAGCATCACTCATCTTATTATCAAGTTAAATGATCATAATGTTGAATTCTTCAAGATCAAGCATGTCTTTGAGCAAAATTCTCTGATCATTAAGTTAGATCTTTCAACATTTATGAAAGTTCACTCAGTTTTTCATGCTACTCTTCTGAATCACATTGCAAATAACTTTCTCTTGAATTAATGTCAGAAATTTCAAGAACTCATCATTATCAAAAATGACAAAAGATTCTGATATATAAACAGCATACTAAACTTCAAGCATGATAAACATCACAATTTATCTTTGCTCAAGTATTACATTGATTGAAAAGATCATTTTTCTACTTGAAAATCTTTCAATCTTCTAGATAATTGTGAGCAAATGCTCAATGAATATCATCTCATCAACTCTGTCATCAAAGAATCACATTTATTATCATGTATGATGTTTCAATGTTAATGTCAAGAACTTTAAGTTCAATCTTCATTGTTTTGACTCAGCTCAGATCTGACTTAAATCTTGTTTAGATCTGACTCAAATCTGACTCAGATGTATTTTAATTTCATCTGTGCATCATCATATTAAACTGCATTTCATCTTTCTCTTGCTCAGATCTGACTCAGATCTTGTTTAAATTTAACTCAGATATTTCATTTAAATCTGACTCAGATGTGATTCAGATGTGTTTTAATAACAGTACTTCATCACTATAAAATGCGTCTTACTCTATCATGTCTTATCTTCATCTCGCTCTGTCTCGCTCAAATCTGACTTAAATATGACTCAGATGTATTTTCATTTTGTTAATGCTTTATCACTATAAAATGCATCTTGCTGTATTTCATCTCATTTCATTTCATTCAATTTCAGTTCTTGTCATCGTCTTTGATTCTTTCTTGTCTCATCTCACTCTCATCTTATCTTGTTTACATTTCATCTTATTTAATTTCAATTCTTGTCTTGTCTTGTTCTTTTCATCATCTTGCAAAAGCTCAGTCTTTGAGAGAGAAGTTACTGTCATGATGTCAGATCATCATCTCAGCTCAAAGCATAAAATATGTTGTCAATTCAATTTAATATCATTGATATTTTAAAAAGTCTTGATTCATTGAATTAAATCATTAATTTAGTCATCATCATCTTAATTTAATCACATCAAAATCTGTTTCATGTCTTTGTAATCTCAAGTCATAAAACTGTTGATCAGTTTTGACATTACTCAATTCATGTATATAAAAGATGAATTCTCATTCTTTTCTTTCATTTCTTGTCTTTTGTTTTGTACATTATTTGATGTATTGTTCTGTATCTAGCTTAAGTAATATAATAATCAATTCTCTATGTTGATAGAATCTTTAGTTCAGTCTAGTCTTTGACAAGATCAAATTGTACATTACATTAATGAAGATGAGTTTTTTCTGAATCTTGAAAATAATCAAATTCTGTATATATTAAGCATATGCACAGCATTTATTCTGTCAGCGCTTATCACAATAATGATGTTTAAATGTTGAATGATTTATATATGTACATTTGTATTTGATTTCTTGCACGTCATGTTCAATAAGAAAATAAAAATATTTTAAATTTATTCAAGCATTATATGATAAAATTACACATGTTGTATGTCAAGATTTAGTCTCGCTTGAAAGAAAACAATCAATGTATAGTTGCTGCTACTTAGCATATGTCTAGCATATGAGATTCTCATATTTACTGTATTTCTTTGAAACATGATGAATCTTTGCTTCTTGTAAACTGTTAGAAACCTGTTTAGAGCGAGTCAGATAAATATGTCATTTAACTAGAAGATAAATGCTAAGAAAGAAAGATAGCTACAGAAAAGAAGCTGACTACATATATGTGTTTCTCAGTCAACGCTAGACTCAATAAAGACTAGTTAAGATGACGAAGCAAGAATAAATCTGACAAGACTAGAAAACTAAGTTTGACAAGACTAAAATCGTGACATTATTTCTTTTCTTCAATGATTCATGTTTGCATGAATGTATTTTCTGCTCAACTCAATTGATTGCTCAATCATGATTTTACAGACTCAGATTTGTTAAATTGTGATTGATTGAATTGTCAATTAACATGATTTGTTCAAGTATCAAATATGAAAATCATCAATGATCTTCTGAGCGTTCATAAATTCGTCATCATCAACGTTGTATCAATTGAGATCATTGTCATAGTTATTTCATTTGACTTTATACTGAAGTTATCTTTAATATCAATGAAAATTCAATATATCATCGATTTTTCACTCATCTTCATCGTTTATTACTATTGAATCTGAGAGTTCATTCTTTTGATCAGGTAAGAAGTCATCAACGACAGAGTAAAGCAGATCAGAATGAAATACATCATGAACATGCATAAACTTTGATAATTTCAGTTTATATGAAGAGTCGATGAAATCTAGATTGATAAAAGAATCAAGCATTTTGTCATTTAGCTTCTTGAAAGATTTCGCTGTAATGATGTTTCTTTCATTCAGAAACATCTTTGATTTGATCTTGTAATCAACTTCTTTTCTATGCTTATTGACTTGTTTCATCATTTGTTCTTGTGTTTTGACTAGTGACTCGCAAGCAAACTTCAGTGTTTTGTTCATATGTTCAGATATATTCTCGACTTTAGTCGTTTGCAAGCGTTCACAAGAACTTTCATATTCGATGACATTGAGTTTAAAGCTCATATGAGAATGAAAGTCTTTGTTTAGAAAGAAAGAGATCAAGAAGATGACTGAGAACAGAGCATTATTATCAATGAACTCAATCATGAGTAGTAGCTTAGCTCAGTCATTCTGCATGTATGAACAGAAAGATCAAAGATATCTTTCAATGTTCTGATTGACTCATTCACTTTGATCATTGATTTGAGAGTGATAAACTGTAAAGAGTCAAAGATTAATGTTTAGTCTTTTGCAAAGCGACTTTCATAGAATGAAAATAAATTGAGAGTCTTGATTTGAAACAATGAAATTGAGTAAATCATGTATTTGATATATTCACTGAAGCATTAGCTCAGCTGTTTTTTTGCTGTGATCTTCTCGTCATCAGTGAAGCAAGAAATATAATATCGTTTCTTTGTCAATTTACATATCACTGTTAGTATAATGTTTTTATCTTTCAAAAAAGATAAGTCAATGATGAAATTCATGACTATGTTCTTTCATTACTATTCAAGTATGAATAGAGAATGTAGTAGTTCATTGAATTTATTTTGAGAAATCTTTGATCACTGACAAATGTAACAGTTTTAAATATATCGATTTATTGTCTTTTGCATTGAAGATCAATAGTAGAATCTTTTTATGATCTTCATCATTCTGAGAATTTTGAAATGATTAATAAAAGATTGATCATAAACTTCTTGAATTAACTTTATTTGAAGATGCTCATCAAAGAGAACTCATAGAAGATCATCTTGATATAGTATTTCGTTCTGAACTCAACAATCTCTTAATTTAGTATCTTTGTATTGAGCTTCATCTTTTAATACAACTTCACGAAGTAAAATACAATTCTTGTTGATTTTGTTAGCTTCTAGAATCAATCAATAAATTGATTCATCATTCTCTTTCTCTTCTAGATCAGCAATTTTCATTCAATTCAACGTAAGAATCATAGTTTGCTGATAGCAACATCATTCATTCTCGAAGCTTTTAAAAACTGAATTGCATCGACTTTGATGTTTTGTTTATTTGAACAATACATGATTTTGAAGTTGAAGTCAACAAGCTTTTGTATTCAATGCATTTAACGTTTACTTAGCTCTTTATCTTTCATTAATGATGTTAAAGCTTGATGATCAGTGAACATCTTAATGAGTAGCTTAGTCAATTTCAGCTCAGATCATCAATGCTTGAAAACATGAATGATTGTTAGTAGTTTCTTGTCATAGATCTTGTAATTGCACTCAACGAGACTCAGATTCTTGCTGTAGTAGATCATTGAATGCAATGTTTCTTCGTCGTCATACTGAGAAAGTATGTCATCATTGACGTAGTTGAATGAGTCTGTTTCAAGAATAGTCTCTTTATTCTGATCAAAATGACGAAGAATAAATACTTCAGTCATTCATTTCTTCATATGATCAAAGATCATTTGACAAGCTTGATCTCATTCAAATATCATCTCTTTTTGAGTTAGTTGAATTAAAGAATGAACAATCTTCGAAAAGTTCTTTATAAAACGTTGATAGAAATTGCAGAAGTCAACAAAGAACTGCATCTGAATGAGATTTGTAGAAGTAGATCATTCAACTACTGCTTATACTTTTCTGAGATTCATCTTTAGTTCTTTGATGAATAGCAATAGTCTCAGAAAGAAGATCTTCTGAACATGAAACTTGCATTTATTTATATTCATCTGAAGATCAGTCTTTTGTAGTCTATGTAGAACTAATCGTACATGTCGCTTATGTTTCTTCAGTATTTTGCTGTAGATGATAATGTCATCTAGATAGATCTGACAAAACTGATGAAGATAATTAAATAACACGTCGTTCATATAGTGTTAATAGAAAATTGAGTCGTTGATTAATTTGAAAGACATCACGTGATATTTGTAGAAATCAAAAGAGATGATAAAGATAGTCAAATCTTTGCTGCTTGAATGCATACACAGTTTGTTGAAGACAACAATGATGTTCAATTGAGTCAGATACTTGCTATCTTGAATACGAGCGAGAGTTTCATTTATTAGTGATAAGAGATAGCGATTTCATTTGATCAAAGCATTGAGCTTTCTGTAGTTTATATAGAAACGCAAGCTATTATCTTTCTTTTCAATGAATAGTATGAGCGAAGCATATAAAGCTGAGTTAGAAGATATAAAGTCTTTATTCAGATGCTTGATCAGGTAATTCTTCATCTTTTAAAGCTTGTAATCAGACATATGATAAAGATAACTTCAAGAAAATGTTTTCTCGTTGATCAACTCAATTTTATGATCATAGAAGCAATGAGAAGATAGTTGATCAGTCATTGCTCAATCAAACACGTCTAGATAGTCATGATATTTCAAAGAAAGTTTAGCTTTGACTTCTTTCAAGATCTCTTCATGTGAAAGCTCTTGTAGATTTACATCTTCGAATTTATTTCTAGCTGTTTTTAAAAGTCAATCGATTTTCGTAATAATGATCGCGAAAGTAGTCACATTCAATCATTTGACTAGTGATTTATATGCTGCAGTCTCTATCATTGCTATGTTTATTGAATCAAAAGACGAAGTGAAGTTAATTGAATTAAATGATTTCACGATTTTACTGAATGAAGATGACTTTTCGCTGAGTTGAGTGACAACAGAAGAAATAAATCTCTTTAGTATTTGAATAGAGATTAAACTCTTCTGTTCTATCGCGATTTTCTTGCTTGAAAGAACAGTCAAATGAACTTTGATAAAAGCTTTGATATGAGCTTCGAAACTAGAAAATTGAAGATAATAGTCTTTCATATCAATAGTCATCTCGATCTTGTTTCTTCATGTTTTTTTGAGAATCATCTGATGTTGATTTAATTGAGTGATCAGCATAAAGATGAAACGTTTCATATGATCTTGAACATTTAGATTTGAATAAATTGCATGAGTAATGAGCTTTTTTGCATAATGATCATCAAATCTTCTTATTGATTTGAGCTTAATTAAATATAAAGATTCAATTTGCAAATGATCATAAACATTCTGCGCGATTAATTCATCAATGAATGAATAGTCAGCTGCTTCAGTGTCAATCAATGACTTTAATGAGTAATTAATTTCATTGCTAAATAGTACACATTCAGTAGTCAAAGATTTCAAAGCAAAGAAGTCATTTGAGCTGCTCATTGTTGAAGAAATTAACACATCTTTCATTGCATCTTTGATGAAAGTCACTAGTTTTTTGTCTCATTCTTCAATTTCTCTGTAAATAATTTCTTCTCTTCTTTTGACATGATGATCTCATTAAGATGAGAAGTGAATGCATGAGATATCAAAGTACTAGTCTTCAGCTGAGAATAGTTTTTTGAAAGATGACTCAATACTTTGCAGTTGAAGCAGATGATTGACATTCTTGATCATTCAGATTCAAGATTGAAAAAAGTAGCAAGTTGAACATAGTTAGTAGTTGAGATTGAAGTTAGTGTTGATAAATGAACAAAACGTTTTTTTGAAGTTGCTATTGATTTAACTGTTCATTGCTCATCACGTAGCTGATAATTGACTCATTGTTTGTTATTTACATCTTGAAGAAAGATTTTGAGCTTATCAAGTGAGTTAAACTTTATGAGACAAACTGACAACACATTCTGAAGATGATTGTTGATTTTATTCTGAATGTTGTTCATCAGAATGACATCGTCGTAGTTCAAAAAGCTGAATATTTTAGTAAATTCTGAATAGAAAGAGCTAAAAAGCTTGTTGAGTTGCTTCAGAGCAACATATTTGCAACAACACTTTTGAATCAGATTTTGATCTTCATAAATTTCTTTCAAATGTTTCAGTAGCTCTGATAGTGATTGATAGAATGAGAAAGCATTAACATAATGCTTTGCATAAATTTGCTGATCAACATCATCTTCTAGTTTGAAAATCACATAAACAATACAAATCTTTTCAGTAGAATAATGATTCATGTTAACATTGAGCTTGTCAGCTATTTTGATGTTTCATGTCTTTCAGATAGAATCATCTGTTTCAATGAAGATGAGTGAATTCAAAAGCTTGATGAACTTGTGATGATCATTCTTATTTTCATTATCAAATAAAGTAGAAGATTCTCATTGAAAGTAAGCTTCTTTCTGATTGACTTGTTGCTCAGCTGACTGAGTATCTTGACGAGACATAGATTGATCAGCTTGATGTTGTTTCACTCTGAAGTTCAATCACTCATCTTGTAACTGATTAATCTTTTTCTCTGACTTATCATTTTTATTGAAAGTGACTTTTAGTTGTTTTGTTCTCTTTTTATGATTGTCTTGTACAAGAAGTCAATGTTCATTGAGTTGTAAAGTCAAGTTTCACTGACTTCAAAGCTCATTCAGCATATTGATGACTTCATTGAGTTAATTGCTGACTCAATGAAACAGTTGTTCTTCAATGTTTATGTTTCATGAGATGACAGCTTTCTTAGCTTTGACAATGTTATGAGCGTATCAAGACTGAACAAGGCTGAAGCTCTAATCAATTCGCAGTGAACGCTAGCGAGTTCTCTGCGTAATGATTAGAGTTAATCAGCGAGCTAGTCAGATATGACTCAAATATGACTCAGATATGACTCAACACTCTTTTTCTTTCTTAACATTCTTTTCTTTCATCAACATCTTGTTCATCTACATCACATTCTTTTCATGTCACAAACACATTTCTTTCAAGCCTAGCGCAGTCTCTGAACATTACATAAATAAAAGCTTTTGTATCAATCTTCTTCTGTATTCTTAATATTCAGTTATAGCTATCTCTAAAGATCAAGCACTATTCAACTCTGACTTTCGCTGATTGACTCATTTAGGCACGATTCTGACATTATATTAAGAATTCGTTAATCACACGATACTGATCTCATTATTCATTCAACATACTCATACAGACAGAACGAGTTTAAAGAAATTCGTTTATCTGATGATCAACGCAATTGAAAGATTGAACAACACTAGAAAGTTTGATAGAATCAACAACAAGACTGTTTGAATTGCTAGACAACTTATCACTCACTAAGTATGCACAGTTCAAATTGATCAAGAGAATCAACTCATTCTCATGAAACAGACGAGTGAAAATAAGCTGTTCAACTCGATTAAGAGAATCAATGATAAAGAATCTTCGTGAATTGCTCAAGAATCAAATCAATCAACAAACAAATCTCATCTTCTTTGTTGAAGATTAAACATCACTCTATACGTCTTTCTTCTTCAATCGTCAAGCATCATCATTCATTCAATTCTTTTTTCAAACAAATCTTATTATGTTTAGTTGTTCATTTACTGAAAAGCATTTCAAAGAATTTCGAAATCGTTTCTCTCAAATCTCTGATGCTGATTCATCGAAACTCTTTAGTGCTGAATTATTCATCAGTGAAGATGACGAGTCATTCACTGAAACAGTAATATTTTCTGTTTCTATTGAAAACTGAAAGACTCGATGCATGATTCTCGACAGAGAAATGAATCAACTCAACAAGTTGAGTAATCAACGAGACAACGAAATCAAAAAGTTAAAGACTAAACTTCAAACTAAAGAAATCACTTCTTCTGATTTCATCTACTTTGAGCATTCTAGATCTCAGAAAATATCTGATTCTTTCTGATTTACTGACAAAAAGAATTCTACTTGGAAAAACTGATACGACAAAATTCAGAATAAACTAGAGATCAACGTTGATCTCTTTTCAAATAAACGAGTCAAACTGAGCTATGTACATTTCAGATTATTTGATGACGCAGCTGATGTCACTCAATCTAAACGCGAACGTGACTGTGTTAATTTCTATAAGATCATCGATGATCTTTTGAAAGAACTAGCTGAGTTGTTTAATGATTCAGATAAGAAAGTCAACTTTCGTAGAAAATACTACAACTTGATTCAAGAATCAAAGAAGTTCAGCGAGTTTTACACTCAGTTTCAACGATTATTTTTCTATCTGAAGTATTACGAAAAGCAACTGATCATTGATCTGAAAGATAAAATAAATCTTCGTCTTTGATTTATTTGAATAAATCAATTAGTTCAATCTGATTCTTTCAAAGAGATTTGTTTCTATCTGATTCATTTAAATAATGATCAGCGAGTTATTCAAGAAATCAAGAACAAAGTCAATCTCATCAAATGCGTTGATGATCTGTCAAAGATCATCTTTCATAAAGTTGTTGTTACTCAGTCAGTCAATCATTCAAAATCTGATCATCTAAAGTTGCATGACGCGATTTTAACTAACGTCAAGAAAGCAGACGTTCTAGTTGAAACCTGTTTCATATATCATAAATCAGGTCATAGCTCTAAAGAGTGTCTCGATCGATCTACTAGAATCAATGCAGTGAACGATGAATATAATTGCTTTGATTTCAATTCAAATTTCAATTCAAAAAACTAGTTATCTCTTCAAAAGTCATTGAAGAGATAGAGATTATATCTTTGTGCAAACTAGACGAAATTTTATCAGAAGAGAATTACTTTGAAAAGTTGTTTTTAATTGATGTCTTTCTCAACTCTCAGAATCAATCTTTTAACCTTTGTTCTTTGATAAACAGTGATTCAGTCGCTCATACGCTCATACACGCTAATTTAGTCAATAAAGTATGCAAGAAACTAGAAATTCAATCTATATCACTGACAAAAGAGAAGTTAATAAGAGACTATGATGAAAAGATATTTAAGAAGATCATCACTCATAAAATTCTATTCAATCTTATCATTGAAAGTCATAAGAAATTGACTGTATCAATGCTGATAGCTGATATTGATCATCATGAAGTTATATTGAGTAAGCTCTGAATGAATAAAAACGAAATATTATTGAATATGCAAAACGATGTCATTGTTTTTTTGAATCAATTAAATACTTTTATTTCGATTTTTTGATTTTTCTCAATTCAAAGCACTCAAGTTGATCACAGTCAACTTCGCTCTCTTCTATCATTCAGACTAAGATCTTTATTATGCTCAAATGATCTGTTTCAACTACAATTAAGAAAGAATCATTCTCGATTTGAAGCATAAATGCAGCTTTGTTCAAAACACTGTTGAATCATTCAAAGAAGAATCAGACTGAAGTCTTTGCTTTATTCATGACTGATATTGATAGAGAAATCACGTACAATACTCAATGCAATTTGAACGTTTTAAACATCTCTTCAATTGATGAAATGACTCAGAATTTGAAAGATATTAAAGCAAAGCTGTCATCGAAATATCATGAGTTTCTAGATGTTTTTGATCGAGCTCAATTGAATAAACTACTCTCTCATCGCTTCTACAATCATAAAATTGAACTCATCAATAATTCAATGCTTTCTTGCTGTCGAGTCTATTGAATGTTCTTTGTCAAACTTCTGAAAGTAAAGAAGTACTTAAACGAGAATCTGTTGAAGAAATTCATCACTTTTAGTCAGACTCTTTATTTCTTTCTCGTTTTATTCGCTCTTAAAGCAAATGAAGATCTTCGATTCTGCGTGAACTATTGAAAGCTAAATGTCATTTTCAAAAGAAATAGATATTCTCTATTGCTAATAAATGAAATCATTGAAAAGATAGTAAGTTGCAAGCATCTGACGAGATTGAATATCATATCAACGTTCAACAAACTTCAAATGCATCTCGATAACAAGAATTACATCACTTTTATCACTGCTTTAGAAGCATATAAATACAAGATGCTATCATTCAAACTGATTAATGAATCAATCTTCTTTCAGCAATATATGAATGATGTTTTATGAGACTTTCTGAACGACTTTTGCCAAGTTTATCTAGATGACATTCTTATCTATAGCAAAACAAGAAAGAAACTTAAAGATCACGTCAAACTAGTATTGAGTTGACTACGTGAAGCTGAACTGCAAATGAATATTCGAAAGTGCGAATTCAATGTAGAAGAGACTGTCTTTTTAGAAGTCATTGTATCAGAACTAAATCTTTATATGAATTCAAGCAAAGTGACAGTCATAGTCAGCTGAATCACTTCAATCAATCTAAAAGAAATTCAGAGCTTCGTGAGATTTGTTAACTTCTATCGTCGTTTCATTAAGAACTTTTCGAAGCTAGTCAAATCATTCACTCAGCTGATTAGAAAGAACACGTCTTTTGTTTGAAACAATGTCTGTGTTCAAGTCTTTGACAATCTAAAGAAACAAGTCAGCTCGACCTCAGTACTTCGTCACTTTGATCTCAAACGACAAGCTATTCTGAAGATTGATGCTTCAAACTATGTAAAAGATGAAATACTATCTCAGTATGATGATGAGAAAGCTCTTCATTCGATGATCTTCTACAGCAAAAGCATGATTCTCGCTGAAATCAATTATCACATTTATGACAAGAAATTACTAGTCATTATTCAATGCTTCGAACACTGACGACTTGAGCTAAAATGCATTGAACTACTCATTCAGATGTTCATCGATCATCAGACTTTGAAAATCTTCATGAAAAATAAACAGTTGAGTCGACGATAAGTCAACTATCTGAACATTCTATCGAAGTTCAACTTTCAGATCATCTTTAGATCAGGCAAAATGAACACTAAAGTCGATGCTTTAATCAGAATGTCTTTAGCAAACATCTCTGAATCAGCTCAACGTCTTGAAAATCGTTTTCAAACTATTCTAACTCTTGATAGAGTTGATGTTCTACTCATTGAATTGAAAGCAAATCTCTATCAGTGAATGTGTATGATCAATCAAATGAATGAGCTTTGCGACGAATATAAACAAGCTATGAACGAGAACAAGCTCAAATTTCATATCACTAAATTGAAGAACTGCGAAATCATTGACAGCGTTCTCTTTAAAAAAGACTTACTGTGAGTCTCTGAAAACATTCACATGAAATTACTACAAGAAGTGCATGATCAATCTTCAATCTCTCATCTCGACAATAAACGAATCATTGATCTAGTTCAGCGTTTCTACTATTGATCAGATCATCGAGCTACTATTTGATGATACATTTGAAACTGTCATGCTTATCAGCGAAGCAAAGTCTCTAAAAATAGCATCAATGAACTTCATCATTCTCTCTCGATTTTACAGAAACGCTGAAAAGATATAGTTATGAACTTCATCACTGAACTATCTCTGTCAGAAGACTATAACGTCATTTGCACAATCATATGTTGTCTCATCAAAGAACGTCACTATGTTTTCTGTCATTGAAAAGATGATGATATCTCAGTCGAAGAAACGGTTTGAATCATGCTATGAAACGTCTATCAATTGCATGATCTATTTAGTTCTATTGTTTCAAACAGAGACTTTCAATTCATATCAACTATGTGAAAGAGTTTTTGCAAGTGACTGAGAATCACAGCTAGTTTATTCACAGTCTATCATTTAAAGATTGACGATCAGACAAAATGAGTCAATCAAGACGTTGAACACGAACTTAGAATCTACTGCAATTACATGCAAAACGACTGAGTTAAATGAATATCTATGATGAAATTCAGCGACAATTTCAATATCTTCTCAATTATCTCAATGATTTCTTTCTACTTCAATAAAGATTTTCACCCTCGAATGAGTTTCGATTCAGATACAACTGACTATGAAATCATTTGTGAACGATTGAAAGCTAGAAAAGCAGATGATATTGTTATTTGAATGAAAGAGCTACTGAGCTTTGATCATCAACAATTGAAAAAGATGAAGCTGATCATCGAAGCACAGATCAATAAACATAAACGAGACGTCATCTATAAGATAGATGACTGAGTTTGACTATTCTTCAGAAATGTCAAAATCATGAAATCATGCAAAGATTTGAAAGACAAACAACTAGAATTGTATCAGATCATTGTCAAAGCGAAGATCTTCTATCATTTTTATCTATCAGTCAGCATGAAGCATCTGCATTCAATGTTCAGTTCGAAGTTACTGCAATCATATTCAGAAGATCTTTTATCAGAACAGCATGCAGAATCTTTCAGACTCATCATTATTGATGACAACAATGATGAACATTGAAAGATAAATGACATTCTGAACTTCAGATGCTATTGAGGTCGAATACAATACAAGGTCAAATGAAAAGATTTAGATAGAGATGATGAATGATACTATGTTGATAAAGATGAATTCAATGACTTTGAGAAAGTTTTGAACGAATTTCATACGCTATACTCAAGAAAGTCACGCTAGTATTGAAATAACTCAATAAGAAAGCAAGCAAATGAACGACATTCATGCAAACATGAATTTTCAAAGAGAAGATTAATGTTACAAGTGTATCAAGACTGAACAAGACTGAAGTTCTAATCAATTTGCAGTGAACACTAGCGAGTTCTCTGCATAATGATTAAAGCTAATCAGCGAGCTAGTCAGATATAACTCAGATATGACTCAGATATGACTCAACACTCTTTTTCTTTCTCAACATTCTTTTCTTTCATCAACATCTTGTTCATCTACATCACATTCTTCTCGTGTCACAAACACATTTCTTTCGAGTCTAGCGCAGTCTCTGAACATTACATAAATAGAAGCTCTTGTATCAATCTTCTTCTGTATTCTTAATATTCAGTTATAGCTATCTTTAAAGATCAAGCATTATTCAATTCTGATTTTCGCTGATTGACTCATCTAGACACGATTCTGACAGACTGAAGCATTGATGAGTAGAAGTGAAACTCTTCTATTGACAGTGCTTTTAAGCAGACGAGTTGTTTGAAACTCAACTGACTCAATGTCACATGTCACATGTCATAATGAGAATGAATGTAGAAGTTGTTGAGATAAGAATAGATGAGAGATTGATGTTTTGAATTGATGTTTTTTGATGAGTGAAAATTTAAAGAATTTCTTGTGAATTTCAGGTAATAATTGAGTGCTTTATTTGAAGAATCTCTTGCAGATAAAATGATGAAAATGAGTGTAGAATCGAAGAATTTCTTGCAATCTAAAATGATGATGCAAATTTGAAGAATCTTTTGCAAATTTTTCTTACTGAATAGATTGTTTTGTATCATTTATTCGTCGATAGCAGAATAGTAGATGATGAGCATTTATCTAATGTTAGAGATCAGCATAGAGCGAGTCAATATGAGTGTCATTTAACTAGAAGATAAATGCTAAGAAAGAAAGGTAGCTACAGAAAAGAAGCTGGCTACATATATGTGTTTCTCAGTCGACGCTAGACTCAATAGAGACTAGTCAAGATGACGAAGCGAGAATAGATCTGACAAGGCTAGAAGACTGAGTCTGACAAGGCTAGAATCGTGACAGTATTACAAGCAATTTCTTCAAAGCAATCTTATACAAAGTCTTTCAAATCTTCTCTTTCTTCTGTCATATCTTAATATAAATCTTACAACTCTTATAAATCTTCTTTAGCTCGTTAATATACTGCTTTTTAATACGCTCATCGTGAGTCTTTTGTCTCAAATTCTCTAAATCTAGTCTATTACAGATCATAGATCGAGCTTCTTTGATGTATAGAATGTCTCTCGTTTGTAAGATCTGAGCAGATTGATCTTTACATATATTTCAAGCGTTGATAGCGGCTTTCGTGGCTGCTATTTTGACTTTCAATAGCTCAATTCTACGAATCATCACATTGACTTCTTTGATATACTTGACTAACTTTTGATGAAGTTTGAGTTCATAGTCGAAGCAAAGTAAATTCACTTGTTGTCTTTTCAGCTATTTTCTAGTAGTAAAAGTCTTTCAGATATTGAATGATGTTGTGAATGAAGATGTAATAGAGCGAGCTGAGAGCTGAGTTTCTCGCATCTTATTCAGAACCAAAATGAGCTTTCAGAAGCTCAAAATTATGTGCATTCTTTCGTGCAACGGCTGGAGG
>JAABUV010002418.1_pt1 | contig 25313 bp, 29 predicted proteins | sample 5559971 | NCBI WGS metagenome assembly JAABUV01 (sample SAMN10711881, study PRJNA513362) | rock metagenome | isolation source: Antarctica rocks | place: Antarctica: Victoria Land, Knobhead nord | collected 2015-12-19
CGCGATCGCCGGGCGTATAGCCATACGCCCCTACGCACCGGCGAACGCATCTGCCCCATGGGCAATGCACGAGCCCTGATCCCTGCATACGTATACTCGTGGTCGGCGTCTAGTTTACGGTAACGCGCACGCTCTTCATGTACACCTTCTCGAGCGGCTTCGACTGCTCGCTGCCGTCCGCGTTCGGCCCCAAGGGCACGGCCGCGATGCGGTCCACGACGCTCATGCCGCTCGTAACCTTGCCAAAGATGGAGTAGTTCGGCTCCTGGTTGAGCGGTCCGTTGTCCTGCAGCACGACGAAGAACTGGCTGCCGTTACTGTGCGGGTCGCTGGTACGGGCCATGGCCACGGTCCCACGGTAGTACTTCCCGCCCGTATTCTCAGTCCCGAACTGATAGCCAGGTCCGCAGATACCTGTGCCGGTGGGGTCGCCGCCTTGGATGACGAACGTGGGCACGATGCGGTGGAAAGAGACGCCGTCGAAGTAGCGATGCTGGGCCAGGAAGATGAAGCTCGCCACCGTGACGGGCGCCTGCTTGGGGTAGAATGTGATGGTGAACGTCCCCTTGTTGGTCGTCACCGTCGCCTTGTACGTCTTGCGCGCGTTCAGCGGGGCGACATCGGGGACACCGTATGTCTTGTAGCCCTTGCACACCGAGGGCTGCGCGACCGCCGTGGCGCCGCGTAGGGGCGACCGCACGGTGGCGTGCCCGGCGGCCAGGCCATAGACGCCGGTCAATAGGACGCCCGTGAGGGCGATGGAGGCGGCCGCGCCGATGCGTACTGTTGTCGTCGACACTCTTTAGGCCTCGCTCACATCAACGGATTGGATAGACACCTCGCGCGTCGGCTTGGAACGCTCGCCGCGCGCCAGGGCCACCGGGGTGTTGGCGATCTTATCGAGCACGTCGAGCCCGTCCGTAACGCGGCCGAAGATGGTGTAGCTCGGCGGCAGCGGCGCCTGCGCGCCGTCCACGATGAAGAACTGGCTGCCGTTGGTGTTGGGTCCGGCGTTGGCCATGGCCACGGTACCCTTGGTGTAGGGCAGGCTCACTGGCTCGTCCTTGAAGCGGTAGCCGGGGCCGCCCCCGCCCGTCCCCGTGGGGTCGCCGGTCTGGACCATGAAGCCCTTCATGATGCGGTGGAAGGTCACGCCGTTGTAGAAGCCCTCGCGGCCCAGGAACACGAAGTTGTTGACGGTCATGGGCGCCTGGTCGGGCAGCAGCTCGATCGTCAGGTCGCCCTCCGACGTATGCAGCGCGGCCGTGTAGCGCTTGGCGGGATCGATGGTCATCTCCGGCGGGCTGTTCCATTGCTGGCCCTTGCCGCCCCCCTTGGACCCACCGAAGATATGGGTGGCGAGCGTCGCGAACGCGGCCGCGCCAAGCAGCGGCCAGATAACGTCTTTTTTCACGTATGAACTCCTTTCGATACTCCACTATTAGTGTAACCACTCTCCGCGTATGGGGGGATGAGTCTATCAACCTGCTACGAAAAGGCTATTCCACATCACGCCGCGCACGCTGATAGTAGGGACACACAGCGCGATTCTTGGAGTTGAATAATGCAAGCTAAAGAGAGAGAACACACGGGCCGGCCGGCGTACCGGCAGGCCCTCCAGGCCATCGGCCACTATTTCGACCAGCAGTCGTATCGCGGCATTTTCGTCGCCGAAATCGACGAAGGCTACATCGGCAAGGCGCGGTCGGCCCACGAAGAAGTCGAGTTGTACGCCGAGGGCTTCTCGTTCCCCCTCGACGACGTGGAGGCGCTCATCGCCAATCCGCTCCCACGCGGGTTCGTCGACGGGCCGCCGCACTGCCCCTACGGCTATGGGCTCTTCATGCAGGCGGTCGGCGATTTCTGCGACCGCAACGACGCGAGCTATGTCTCTGTCCTCGAAGTCACCAACGGCTTCGTGTTGTGCTACACTGTCATCCCCCAACGCGACAATGGGCGCCGCGGCCATAAGGGCGCCGCTCCGGAGCGGCGGCGCTTCGTGCTCGACCGCGTCGGCATCGAGGAGATGGTGAACGGGGCGGTTGAGCAGTGATTGGGCGAGGGGCGAGGGGCGACGGGCGACGGGCGACGGGCGCTCGCAGCAATATCGACTTTAAATGGGACCTGATCCACTAGCCGTATTTACTGTCGCCCGTCGCCCGTCGCCCCTCGCCTAACTCAGCGAGGGCGTGGCGTCGGCGTCCGCGTCGGATGGGCCGCCACTGGAGGCGCCCGCCGACGAGGCGGTCGCCGCGGTCCCGACCGTGCCAGTCGTGTCACGGTTCGCGCTCGACGCGTCCTCTGTACCGGGCGCGCCCGACCGGGTCGCCGCTCCGGTTGTATCCGACGACGTGGGCGCGTTCGGCGCGGAGGCGGGCGTGTCACCCGGCGGTGCGGCGATAGGCGCCGCGTCGCGGTGTGTGTTGATCTTGATCGAGCGGGGCTGCGAGCGCGCGGCCTTGGGCATGATCAGCGTCAGGACGCCGTGCTCGAAGGCGGCCTCGACTTTGTCCGGCTGCACCTCGACGGGGAGGGTCAGTGAGCGCGTCACCGTGCCGAAGCGATGCTCGCGCTGGTGATAGCGCGCGCGCTCCCCGTCTTTCGGGGCGGACGTATCGTGCGACTCGGCGCGCAGGGTCAACGTATCCCCCGTCACGGTGATGTCGATATCCTCCGGCTTGACCCCCGGCAAAGAGGCGCGTAGGGTCAAGGCGTCGCCCGTTTCGTACAGATCGAGCAGCATCCCCAGGGAGGAGTCTCCGAGCAATTCGCCCGGCACGAACGAGTCCGCCAGCAACCTGCCCATAGCCTCGCGCAATGTCAACATACCCGTCATTGCGTCGTAATCGCGTCTGTTCATCATGGTCTCCATCGCCTCCTGTACAATTAGGATGAAGGGCTCGACATGACCCCTGGTGGTGCAAGAGATATGCCGATGCACGGACGTAGCATTATGTTAAGTATACGGTGGTAGGGTGGAGAAAATAGCGCGACGGATCGGTCTCGCGCGGGTGCGCCGCGCCCTGATCGTCCTCTGCGCCGTGCTCGTGCTGCTGGCGCTACAGTCTTTTTTCTTGTTACAGATCAGTGAAGCGCATAACGGGACATCCGAGTTGATCAACGGCCAGGCCAACACCTCCGCGCTCATCGCGCCGCTCGTCCTCTTCATCGTCGGCGGCGCGGGCCTGCTGGCTGTGCTGGGCTGGCGGCCCGAATAGTCGATGGTCGATGGTCGATGGTCGATGGTCGGGAGAGCAGCGGTTGGTGGTATAGCGCTTATCGTACAACAAGCCGCTAAAAGACGCGTTACCATCGACCATCGACCATCGACCATCGACTTGAGTGGCCGACCCGTTACACTATAGGTGTGATCACCGAGCATAGTCTGCACGCCCATCTGATCGAAACGTTGTTGGCCCACGTTGCCGTGGATGCGGCCATCGTGGACGAGTTGCGTAGCGTCCTGGCGGAGGAAGAACTGGCCCCGCTGGAGGAACCGCTGCGCACGGCAGGGAGCGCCGCCGCCCACGATGACATCTCGCTCGCCACGGTCCTGGACGTGTGGGCGGCGCTGCTCGCGCGCGCTGGCGCGTCCAACCACCCGTCCGTGCACGGGACCGCTTGGATTATCCAAGGCTACGTCGGAGCCAGGGGCGGCAGCGATGGCGGTTCGTTGCGCCAAACAGTCGATTCGCTGGCCTCGCGCAAGGCCGAGTTGTCCGCCCTCCACCGCGTCAACGCCGCCGCCAACTCGAGCCTCGACGAGCGCGCCATCCTGTCGACCGTGGTCGGGGTCGTAGCCGATGTCACGGGCGCCGCCGTCTGCTCGATCTACCTGCTGCGGCCGCCTAAGACGCTGCTGCTGGCCGCGACCAAGGGGCTCAACCCTGTAGCGGTCGGGCGCGCGCGCATGAGCCTCGGCGAGGGCATCACCGGCTGGGCTGCACAGCAGCGGCAGACGCTGGCCGTGTCCGACATCTGGCGCGACCCGCGCGCCAACTACTTGCCCGAAACGGCCGAGGAGAATTTCCACTCCATGGTGTCCGTGCCCATCGTCAACCACTCGATGGACCGGCTGCTCGGCGTGCTCAACGTACAGACTGTCGAGCCGCGTCTGTTCGAGGAGGACGAGGTCTCGTTCCTGGAGATGATCTCCAGTGAACTGGCCCTGGCTATCGAGAACGCGCGCTCCTACGAGAGCACCGACCGTGAGCTCGACCGCACGGTCGACGAGTTGACCACGCTGCGGCGCGTCATCGCCATGGTGGCCTCCTCACTCGAGTTTGGCCGCGTGCTCGACAGCATCGCCGAGGGGGCCGTCACACTCGCCGAGGCCGACGCCTCGGCCATCGTCGTCGTCGATGGCCCGAACGGCCCGAACGGCGAGACGGCGCGCGTCGCCGCCTCGTACGGCATCGCGGAGGGACGCGGGCAAACCGGGCGCATGGGTGAGGGACCCGTGGGCCGCGCGCTGTCCACTGGACAACCGGTCGTCGTGCTCGACATCGCGGCGCGGCAGCTCGGCCCCGGCGGCGACGACGTGGCGCTGCAACATGGCTTTCACTCGATGTTCCTGGTCCCGTTCCAGGGTCCGCACGGCACGCACACGCGTGGGGCGCTCTGCCTCTACGCGCGTACCTATCGCAGTTGGACACGCAAGGAAGTCGACCTCGTGGCCGCCTTCGCCAACGAAGCCGCCGTGGCTCTGGAGAATGCCGCGCTTTATGAAGAGGCGCAACGCGGGTTAGCGACCAAGTCGGTGCTCCTCTCCGAGTTGCACCACCGCGTCAAGAATAACCTGCAGACCGTCGCCTCGCTGCTCTCGCTGGGCCTGCGCCATGCCAGCGCGCCCGAGGCGCGACAGGTGCTCGAAGAGAGCCGCACGCGCATCCAGAGCATCGCGGCGGTACATGACCTTCTTTCGCAGAACGATGTCGGGCTCACTACCGTGGGCGAAGTGGCGCGCAAAGTCGCGGAGATCGCCGAGGTGCAGGGCGCCACGCCAAACCGGCGCGTGCGCATGACCGTCGAGGGCGAACGCATCCGGCTAGCCACACAGCAGGCGACCACGCTGGCCATCGCGCTCAACGAACTGCTGACCAACACGCTGCAGCACGCCTTCCCCGCGCGCGCGGACGGGGCGGTCGACGGCCACGTCGCCATCACCTACGCGCGGGTGGGCCGTCAGGTGGAGTTGTCTATCGCCGACGACGGCGCGGGGTTGCCCCCGGACTTCGATCCCGAGCGGCACAAGGGGCTGGGCCTCTCCATCGTCGACGCGCTGACGCGCCAGGACCTGCGCGGCCAACTACACCTGGGCGCGAACGACACGGGCGGCACGACGGTGACCTTGCGCTTCCCTCTAGCGTTGGCGGGACAAGATGAGGAGCTGGCAAGCGCCGAGACATCGGGGATAGAAGCCGAGATATCGGGGATAGCAACGGTGGGAGGAGAAGACAATGGCCGAAACGCCGAATGACGCGCCGTTCCGACTGGACGGCAAGATCGCGCTGGTGACGGGGGCCGGCTCGGGCATCGGCGAGCAGATCGCGCGCCTGTACGCGCGCCAGGGCGCCTTCGTTGTGATCGGCGACCGCGACGAGGCCGGCGGGACGCGCGTGACCGCGGCCATCGTCGCCGCGGGCGGCCGCGCGCGCTACCAGCCGCTCGACGTGACCGGCTCCGCCTCGGCCCAGGCCGCCGTGGCGTCGTGCGTCGCGCGCGAGGGCGGCCTGCACGTACTCGTCAACAACGCCGGCGTCGGCTACGTCGGCGACGTGGTCGAGACCGACGAGGGCGAGTTCGAGCGGGTCATGGCCGTCAACGTCAGGGGCGTGTTCCTGTGCTCACGGGCGGCCGTCGCGCACATGGTGGAGCATGGCGGCGGGGCCATCGTCAACATGGCCTCGGTGGCGGGCATGGTGGGGGTGAGCCGGCGCTTCGCCTACGGCGCGTCCAAGGGCGCCGTCATCGCCATGACCAAGAGCATGGCCGTCGACCTCGTCGAGCGCGGCGTGCGCGTCAACTGCATCTGCCCCGGCACCATCTACACGCCGTTCGTGGACGCCTACCTCGACCGCTTCCACAGGGACAACCGCGAGGAGACCCTGGCCGGGCTGCACGCGCGGCAGCCGATGGGCCGCATGGGCCGGCCCGAGGAGATCGCCTACGCCGCGCTCTATCTCGCCTCCGACGCGTCCCAGTTCGCCACCGGCTCCGAGCTCGTCGTCGACGGCGGCCTCACGGCCAAATAGCTGACAGCTGTCAGCTATCAGCTGTCAGTTTCACCCTCTGGTCGTATGGGTGTCGACTCCAGATCCTCCAGCTGTGCGTAGGCCGCCTCGAAGTCGGCGCCGATGTCTCCGCGCCGGACGAGGCGCTCGAACACGGCGTAGACATCGTTCTTATCGCCCTCTTTCCGTAGGACGCCCTCGGTATTCACATAGAGGAATATGATGATCTTGCGCCGCGACGAGAACACCCAGAACAGGCGGTAGCGCGGGGGCAGCCCTCGTCCTTTGGCGCGTCGGAAGCCGGCCAAAGATCCGCGTAAGCGGTATTCCGGCGCGTTCGGGTCTTGCGGCACAACGCGCGTGACGAGGCGCGAGATAGCGGCGACCAGTTTCACCACGGGATGTTGGACATAATCGTCCGGCGAGAGCGTTGTCTTGAGGCGCCGCGCCTCCGCGCGCAACTCTTCGTAACGCCGCGCGAAAGTGGGCCACAACAACACGAGCCACCCGTTGTAACGGGATTCCTCGTCAGAAGGGGACGGCATGGCCGCTACACATCATCCGTCTCGACGCCCGCGAACAGATCCTCGTCGCCCGCCATGACGTCGGACGCCGCGCGGAGTCGTTCGGGATGGAGCAGAGCCGACTTGGCCAGCAGATCTAAAAAGAGCGCGAACTCGGGGCGGTCCTCCAGATCGCCCTCCGTGGGAGGGGCGCCAATCTCGATGACGCCCTCTTTGTAGATAAGCTCAACGCGATCCGTCACATTCATGGCGTTGAGCCACATGAGCGGTAACGTGACCGAGCGCGATCCCCCCGTTTTGCGTAACTTGGCCTGCCGCCGTTCTATCGCTCTAGACATGCTAGCGCCTCCTTCCCAGACCATCCCATCATAGCAGGTTCACTCGGGATATGGCAACTTGTTGCTACTGAAAGGGCGTACCTCAAAATTGTGAGAGGCGGCCTGACCTTTCAAGCGCAGGCCAACGGTGATAGCATGGGAGAAAGAGAGACCACGGGGGAAAGCGATGACGAGGCCATTCCGCGACCGCGCCGAGGCGGGCCAAGCGCTGGCCGCACGGCTTGACACTTCTTATGCTGAGTGTACGGATGTCTTGGTGCTGGCGCTGCCGCGCGGCGGCGTGCCGGTCGCGTTCGAGGTGGCGCGGGTCCTGGCCGCACCGCTGGACGTCTACCTGGTGCGCAAGCTTGGCGTACCCGGCCACGAAGAGTTGGCCATGGGCGCCATCGCCAGCGGCGGCGTGCGCGTGCTCAACGAGGACGTCGTACGCGGCCTCGACATCCCTCAGGCGACCATCGACGCCGTCGCCGCGGTCGAGCAGGGCGAACTGGACCGCCGCGAACGCGCCTATCGGGACGACCGTCCCGCGCCCGCCATCGCCGGCCGCACGGTCATCGTGGTCGACGACGGCCTCGCCACCGGCGCGACCATGCGCGCCGCCGTCGCCGCGTTACGTCAACAAGCGCCGCGCCGCGTCGTCGTGGCCGTCCCCGTCGCGGCGCCCGCGACGTGCGCGGAGTTCCGCGCCGAGGTGGATGAGGTCGTGTGCGTCATCACGCCGGAGCCGTTCCGCGCGGTCGGGCTGTGGTACGAGAACTTCGCCCCGACCACGGATGAAGAGATCCACGACCTACTCGCGCGGGCACGATACGATTAGGACGACGGCGGCCGCCCTTAACCAGCTACTCGTCGCCGGCGACGGCCTCGTAGGCCGCGGCCACGACAAATCCGTAGATCAAGTGCGGGATCAGGTCGGAGGCCCAGTCTGATGTGCTCCAGGTCTTGGGGTCGCTCACACCCGATACGGCGAGCGGCACGTCGCTGGCCGCCATCGCGAGCAAGCCGACGCCGAGGCCCGTGAGTTGGGTCGGCACGCCGTTTAACGCCGGCCGCGCCGCTCCATAGACGGCGCCGACGCCCAGTCCCGTCACGTAGCCCAGCAGGGCGCCCAGCCCGCTCTGACGGTTCTGCACCGTTTCGTCGTCCGCGCCCCCTGCCGAGAGGGACAGGCCGACCTTGCCGGCCAGGATGCCGGCTAGCTGGGCCGGAGCGGTGCTCGACGGGCGGCCGCGCAGGGCCATGTCTCCGTACGTGGCGATATTGAGAGCGGCCGTGCCGGCGGCGCCGGCGATGAGCCCTTTTATGATGGCGTTCAACGTGTGTCTCCTCCCCCTGTTGCTGTTGCCTGTTGTGGGGCTCTATGAATGATCGGGCGGCGGATACCGGCGGCGCCCGTGCTCACGGATAATGCACGAACCGTTCCCGTCCCGCGACGCGCCCCTCGTGAAGTTCATACATGCGCCGCCCTTGACACGGTGGTATACGGTGGTATAATACGTGACGTAGGTAGGAGGGAACTGTCATGCCGAGTAGCCAGAACCGCCATCGTATCGAGATACCGCTCGACCTCTATCAACGTGTCGCGCGGCAAGCCGAGACGGAGCATACGACCGTTTCCGCGCTCGCGACCCACCTCCTCGGTCGCGCCCTCGACCAGCACGGTGCGCAGCGCGACGAGCAACGCCAATTACATGAGCAATTACACGCCCTCAACCGCGTGCTGCCCGACATCCTGGCCGCCTACCGCGAGGCGAGCCTGCTGCAAGCGGTCTTACAGCGCTTGCCCACGGTCGAGTCGCGTGTGGTTGATGCGGCGCACATCCGGGAGCTTATCGAGGAATACCGCCAGGCCGATGGGCTGCGGACGTTGCTTCAACAGATGCCCGAGGTGCAGGTACCTACGCCCAAGACCAACACGCCATGACCTGGCGCGGCGCGGCGACGAGAGCGGATGGGGCGGATGGGACGGGTCGTTCCCGGTCCGGGCTGGGGGCGATGACAACGGTGAGTCGGACACAAGGGGGATGAATACCATGGAGGAACCGACAGCCGGCGCCGCTCAGGGCGCCGCGCTCGCGCGGCATCGGGCGCTCATCGATGCGCTACGGGATGCCGGCCACATCGCGACGCCACCGGTGGAGGCGGCCTTCCGCGCCATCCCGCGCCACATCTTCCTCCCGGACGCGCCGCTGGAGACGGTCTACGCCAACGACGCGATCCCTACGAAGAAACGGGACGGCGTCGCGATCAGCTCGTCCTCGCAACCGACCGTCATGGCCGTGATGCTGGAGCAACTCGACCTCCAGCGGGGCCAGCGGGTTCTGGAGATCGGGGCGGGCACGGGCTACAACGCGGCGCTCATGGCGCACATCGTCGGCGGCGCCGGGCGGGTCGTCGCGATCGACATCGACGACGACATCGTGGCGGACGCCCGCGCGCATGTGGCGGCGGCCGGGGTGGACAACGTCGAGGTTGTGCGCGGCGATGGCGCGGACGGCTACCCCGCCGCCGCCCCCTACGACCGGATCATCCTAACCGTGGGCGCCTGGGACATCGCGCCGGCGTGGGTCGTGCAATTAGAGCACGGCGGGCGCCTCTTGCTGCCCTTGGCGCTCCAAGGCAACGTGCAGAAGCTGGTGGCGTTCGAGCGCGCCGGCGACCACCTCGTCAGCATGTCCGTGCGGGACGGGGGCTTCATGCCGCTGCGTGGGGCGTGGGCCGCGCCGGAGACGCATCTGCCGCTGGGCCCCGCGCCCGGACTCTCCCTCGGGCTTGGCAGCCCGCGCGCCGTCGACGCCGCGGCCATATACACCCTGTTAGCCGGACCGAGCCGTATGTGGCCCACGCCCGTGCGCGCCGGCGCGCGCGGCCTGTGGGGCGGCGTCAGCCTTTGGCTCGCTCTGCACGCCCCCGATATGTGCGGCCTCACGGCCATCGGCGATGTGGCGGGGCATGAGATCGTCCCCGACCTCTTCGCTATCTCGCCGACCTACCGCGCCACGGTCGGCCTGCTCGGGCCGGCGGCCCTCTCTGTCTTGATACACCCGCGTGACCATAACGCGGTGACAGGCCAGGCGACGGACAGGGTCTCTGAAAAGTCGGCCGGCGACGTCTCCACTGGGACCGCCGCGGTCCCCGCGGCACGTCGTCGGGGGCGAAATGACCGGGCACACCAGAGCGCGTGGCCGCGTGTGCAGGCCGCGGGGACCGCGGCGGTCCCAGTGGAGACGCCCGCGTCGCGCGCTCGGAGTCTCTATGGCCGACAATTCACGAGCCCTGAGGCGACGGGCGACGCGCTTGACCTGTGGGTACGAAACTTCGGCGAGGACGAGGGGCTCGCGCGGGCCCTGATCGGCCACCTCGTGGCGTGGGAGGCGGCGGGCCGCCCGTCGACCGCAGGACTCCGTATCCGGGCGTACCCGCCGGACGCGGAGCCCGCCGGGGAAGCGGATGAAACGGTGATCGTCAAAGGGCGGATGCGGCTTGTGCTCGATTGGCCGTCGCGGACCTGACGCGAAGCGCGCCCACGCGCTATCCGCATGAACGCGCGGCACGCGGGCTGTCGATACAGAGAGACAGCCCGCACGCCGCGCGTCATATCTTAGATCGGGCTGGATTGGCCCGTTGCGCCGCCGGAGCGCCAGAATCCCACAGCCTGTAGGCGTGGGAGGATCAAAAAAACAAGCCGTTCTGATCGGTACCAAGCATGGCGAAAACCGTCTCGGAGGTCTCAGCGGGGTCGGAGATAAACATGAAGCCCGTTTCGGGGACCGTGATGCGCATCGCGATGCGCGCGGTGGCCAGCCGAAACTGCAGTCTGAACTTGTGCGTCGGGTCGCTCACTCCCATGAGGGCGCCATGCGCCTGCCAACTCATATCCAGGTCGATGCGCGCGGCGTAGGTGGGGAGAGTATCGGCGCCGAACTTGGGTTGGTCCTCGACGGGGAAGTCGCGCAGGCTGACGGAGGCGGACAGACCGTCAGGGCTCAGGGTCAGGCTCGAATCGGACATGGGGACGGTCCAGAAGATCCCATTGTGGGCGATGCCGGGATTGATGTCGTGGATTTTCTGGGCGGGGCTGGGCGCGGTCAACGACCGCGGATACAGATCGACTCATATGTGAACGAAGGAGCCGGTGTGGGTCGCGCCATCCGCCGTGACGTACTCGCCGCGCAGGAAGCGCATATCCATGGTGGGGCCGCCGAAGACGAGGGGCGCGCCGGTGTTGTCCCGCCCAGAGCCCATGATGTTCATCACGCCGGCCTGTCCACGGAAGTTGTAGATGTTGGAGGGCTCGGCAAAGGGGACGGGGCCGAAGGTGTGCTGGCCGTTCCCAGGGTTGATGTAGGGGATCGGCGTGGGCAGCGGCCGGTTCTGGTAGGGGCTGGGCGGCGCGGCGGCGACCGGCGCTCCGCCGGCCAGGGCGAGGTCCGGCAGCGCCACTCCCGCCGCGGTCAGGCCGGCCGTGGCCCCGAGCCCCGCGCGCAGCAGGCCGCGGCGCGAGAAGTTTGAGTTCTCTCTTGTCCCATCACTATCACGATTGTTTGGCATCTCTATCTGTCCTCTCTGTCACGTCTTGCGGTTTCGGTGGTTACCCACTATGCCACGTCTGGCAATCGCGCACATTGTGTGCCAAACGGCCATAATATGGTTATGCCATCTATCCCGCATTATTCACCACGGAAACACGGAGGCGCGGAGAGCGCAGCAAAGGGGTCAACGTCCCTGGTCTGTCGCCAGACCGGGCGCCAAGCTGTCCGACACAATCTCCGTGTCTCCGTGTCTCCGTGGCGCCACGGGTGGTCATGACTAATGTAGGCTATGATCGCGCATGACCGCCTCCGTACGCGATCCCCTATGTAGGCGCCGAGCGACACGGAGGGGAGGCACATATATTGCTTTTGTATGATTGATGGAGGAAAGCATATGTCACGCGAAGAGAACATGGCGATGCAAGAGCGCATGGCCGCGGCGGTGAACATCGCTTTCGCTTACACGATCACCGGCACGCAGCAGGGTGACTTCCTCGGCGTCGCGCCGACGGACAAGCGCATCAGCGCGCGCGACATGCAGATCGGCCGCTTCGAGGGGGGCAAGATCGTCGAGCGGTGGGGCAGCTCCGACGAGCTCGGCATCCTACACCAGCTTGGCGTGTCTCCGGAACGGGTGGTCATCCGCTAGCGAAAATCCAACCGAAAAGTAAAAGGCGAGAGGGCCGGACAGCGTTGCTGTCCGGCCCTCTCGCCTTTTACTTTTCGGTTGGGCCGTAGAATGCGCTCGTTGGTGTTATCCAGGCCCCGCATCATCGCCGCCATCATGATACGGGCCGTGGCGGGTAGCTACGTGTACGGTATCCAGCTCTCGGCCGAAGGAAGCTGGGGGTTAGTATCCTGTCCGCTGTCCCGATCACGGCGACGGGCGGTGGGCTTGAAGGCGCGCAGAGCCTCGACCTCGCTGCGGCGGTACAGACGCTGGCGCTTGAGGCCCTGACGGTAGCTGCGCAGCAGACCGCGGCTCACGTAGGCGTAGAGCGTGGCCGGCTTGACGCCGAGCAGGCCGCAGGCCTCCTCGGTCGTGTAGAACTCATGTCCGTCGATCACCATCGCCATACGTCCAGTATACGTTGCCCCCACACCCCTACGCCGCGATAAAAGAGATGTTGGTGAAACAGTTCGGCTCACCCTACTGGTACAATCAATATAAATCAAGTATAGTACAGCTGTACGGGGTATTATCTCGCCGCAATGTGGAGGCTGGGCAACGTAGAAAGGGGACTCACAATGAGCGCGACGGAGACGCGGGAGACACAGGTGCGCGGGCTGGAGTCGGTGGTGGCCGCCGAGACGCGGCTGGGCGCCGTAGACGGCACGGCCGGGACGTTGCACTACGCCGGCTATAGCATCGACGAGTTGGCGGCGAGGGCCTCGTTCGAGGAGACGCTCTACCTGCTCCTCCACGGTGACCTGCCCGACGCGGCCCAGTTGGCGGGGCTACGCGCCGAACTCCGGGCGGCGCAGGGCGACCAGGAGGCGCGCGCCATCCTGCGCGGCCTCCCCGCGACGGGCGCGCCGATCGACGCGCTACGCACGGCCGTCTCGGTCCTGGCGCAGGACGACCCACAGGTGGAAGACACGAGCCCGGACAACGTGCGACGCATCGGCGTGCGCCTGGCCGCGCTCATGCCCGTGGCGCTGGCCGCGAACGAGCGCCGCGCCCGGGGACAGGAGCCCGTGGCGCCCGACCCCGCGCTGGGCCACGCCGCCAACGTCCTCTACATGCTGCACGGCGCGCGGCCCAGCGCCGTCGCCGAAGGGGCCATGGACACCTACCTGGTCTTGCTGGCCGAGCACAGCCTCAACGCGTCGACGTTCGCCGCGCGCGTGGCCATCGGCGCGGGGGCCGACGCCTACGCCGCCCTCGTGGCCGCCATCGCCACGCTCAAGGGCGACGCCCACGGCGGGGCCAACCGCCGCGCCATGGAGATGCTGCGCGAGATCGGCCGTCCCGAGCGCGTCGCCGGCTACATCGACGAGTCGCTGCGCGCGCATCGGCGCGTCATGGGCATCGGCCACCGCATCTACAAGACGCGCGACCCGCGCGCCCGCGTGCTGGAGGCGCTGGCGCGCGGCCTCGCCGCGGAGAGCGGCGACCCCACGCCGTTCGACACCGCGCGCGAGCTGGAGCGCGTTACCGCCGCGCACCCGCACTACGTCGAGCGCAAGCTCTACCCCAACGTCGAATTCTTCTCCGCGCCCGTCCTGCACGGCCTGGGCGTCCGCGCCGAGGCCATGCCGGCCGTCTTCGCCCTCAGCCGCGTCGCCGGCTGGACCGCGCACATCCTGGAGCAGCTCGCCGACAACCGCCTCATCCGCCCGCAGGCCCGCTACGCCGGCCCAGCGCCGCGGCCCTTCCAACCAGTCGAAAGTCGGATGTAGCAAGACGGATGAACGAGCGGCAGGACCTCGATCGGATGGCGGGGCGCTTCGTGCGCTTCGCCGCGCAGGAGGCGTGCGACTCGTCGCCGCTCTACGAGCGGCTGTCGCACGCCATCGCGGACGACCCGGAGATACTCGCGCTGGCGGCGCACGCGCGGCGGGGCCAGCCCGTCCCCAACCTCCTCTTCGCGGCCGTCTGCCTCTACCATTGCTACACGCTCAACCAGTGGCCGCGCGAGGCCCGCGCGCGCCTCTCGGAGCTCCTAGCCGCACACTCTCACCGGCGCGACCGCTACCGCATCTCGCTGGAGAGCCACGGCGGCGCTTACCCCGAGACTTCTGCGCGCTAACAATAATTCACGAGCCCTGTTCATGCGCGCACGGCCCCCAGTCGGGTAGCCTATAGTGCAGTATAGTGCGGGTCACACAAATGGACGGGATGGACAAGGTAGACGAGGAGGTAGGGGCGATGGCGGATAAGAAGCGGGTGGTGGTCACGGGCGCCACCGGGTTGATCGGCAAGGCGTTATGTAAAGCGCTGCAGGCCGATGGGTACGACGTCGTCGTCTTCGCGCGCGACCCGGAACAGGCGCGCCGCGCGGTACCGGGCGCAACGGACTACGTGTCCTGGAGCGCGTCGCCCGAACCGGGCGCCTGGGCGGCGCACATCGACGGGGCCTGGGGCGTGGTGAACCTGGCGGGTACCCCCGTCGCGGGCAAGCGCTGGACCGAACAGCGCAAGCGCGAGATCCGCGACTCGCGCGTCCTCGGCACGCGCGGCATCGTCGCGGCCATCGCGGCGGCGGCCCACAAGCCCCAAGTGCTCGTCAACGCCTCGGCCATCGGGTACTACGGCCCCCGCGACGACACACCGCTCGACGAAGAGGCCCCGCCCGGCCACGATTTCCTGGCCGGGGTGGTCGCGGAGTGGGAAGCCGAGGCGCGCCAGGCCGAGGACGCGGGCGTACGCGTCGTGATGGTGCGCACCGGCATCGTGCTGGACAAGAACGAAGGCGCGCTGGCGCAGCTCAAGCTACCGTACCAGTTTTTCGTCGGAGGTCCCGTCCTGCCGGGTACGCAGTGGCTCTCCTGGATCCACCACGGTGACGAGGTGGGGATCATCATGCTGGCCCTGCGGGACGAGCGCGCGCGCGGCCCGATCAACGCCACCGCCCCCGCGCCACAAACGAACCGCGACTTCTCGCACACCCTGGGCCGGGTGATGGGACGCCCGTCGCTCGTGCCCGTGCCCGGCTTCGCGCTCAAGCTGCTCTTCGGCGAGTTCGCCGACACCCTGACCACCGGCCAGCGCGTCCTCCCCGCCAAAGCGCAAGAGCTCGGCTACCGCTTCCAGTACGACAACAGCGACCCGGCCCTGCGACAGATCCTCGACAGCTAGCCTGGAGTATTCACCACGGAGACACGGAGGCACGGAGAGAGCAGATAAGGGGTCAACGTCCCTGATATGCCGCCAGACCGGGCGCCCTGCTGTCCTACACAATCTCTGTGTCTCCGTGTCTCCGTGGTGCGCCGAGTGTTCATGAATATGGAACCCGTTCTCGCGGCGCCAGCGGGACCGTACGTAGCGCCGTATAGGTGGAGCCGCGCGGCGTGAGCGCGCTCTGCACAAGGCTTATGCCCGTCACGGTCAGGCGCGCCTGCTCCGCGCCGGACAGGCGCGCCACGGCGGCCCCGAGGGCCGCACACGCGGCCTGCTCCGCGTCGCCGCGCACGCGGGCCAGCGTCAGGTGCGGCGTGAAATCCTCGCGCGATGCGATAACGCCCCGGCGCAGCAACTCGTCCTCGACGCGGCGCTGCAGCGACGTCAGGGGCGCGGCCCTGTCGCGCACGCCGAGCCAGACCACACGCGGACGGCGGCCGTTGGGGAACACGCCGAAGCCGGCGACGACGAGCGGGAACGCCCCGACGCCCGCGACGGCCGCCGCGCACACCTCGGACGCGCGGCGCTCCTCGCCCGGCGTCGCGTCGCCCAGGAAGCGCAGCGTCAAGTGCAGGCCGTCCGGCCGCGCCGGGCGCAGGATGGCGCGCTGCCCCTCCAATAGGTCCACCAACGTGGCGACACGTTCCTGCACCTCGGCCGGCAGCATGACGGCGATAAAGAGGCGCTTAACCCCGCTCTCGGCGCTCATGGTCCCCCTATACGATTGAGCGGCTATTGGAGAGAACCCTCGATACGCCGTGGGGCAAGCGGCATGCCGCGCGCCTATCGTGATCGCCCCAACCCTCTTGACAACGCTTGAAATCACCAGTATAATTGGAACAGGTTTACGTCGTAAACATGTTCCAATTATACTGGTTATAGGGAGGAGGACAGCATGAACGGCGTCTATTCGCGCGACGGTATCGCCGAGTTGCAGCAGCTCACGCGGGAGTATGCGAGCTTCTCGCGTAGCCGCGCCGGCCTGGGCAACGTACTCGGCGGCGTGGTCGGCCTTGTGATTTTCGGCGTTATCTGGTTATTCGGGGGCAATAGGGTCACGGCCGCCTTCGCGATCGTGTTGACCCTCCTGTGGTTGGTCGGCAAAGAGATTATGCGTCGACGCCTGTACCGTGGCTTCGGCGAGGCGCAAGAGACGTGGACTGGGCCGCTGCGGCGCACGCATCAGCTGATCGTGCTCATCCTCACGCCGCTCCTGCTCGCCTTCGCGGTCTGGATCGTAGCCGCGGGCTGGTTGGCGAAACCGGCGGTCGCGTGGCCCTACCTGATCTTCTGCCTCGCGACGCCCCTGATCATGTGGCGCTACTTGTATACGCTCAACGAGATGATGATTGGCTTCGGCCTGCTCTTCATGTGCGCGATCACCGCCAGCGGCCACACGCCCGCGCTGTTGGGCCTGGCGTTCATGCCCGCCTACGCCGCCGCGATGATCCCCCTCGGCCTCTCCGAGCACCGGCAATTTCGGGCGCTGGAGACGCGGCTGCAGGCTCGGAGCGGGACGTCGGCATGAGCGCGACGGACCTGGAAACGGAGGATACAGGAGCCGCGCCCGGCGCGGAGGTCCACGAAGCGCTGACCATCGACCGCGTCGTGCACGAGCCGGCCCGCCTGGCCATCCTGGCCGTGCTCAGCGGCGCCGATGAGGTCGACTTCGCCTTCATGCAGGCGGCGACCGGACTGACCAAGGGCAACCTGAGCCGCCAGGCGGGCAAGCTGGAGGAGGCCGGCTACATCACGATCCGCAAGTATTACAAGGGCAAGATCCCGGCGACGGGCTATCGCATCACGCCCGCCGGCCGAGACGCATTCACCATCTACTGGGAGCGCATGGCCGCCATCGGCCAGAGCGTCGGACAGCCGACAGCATAAAAAGAGATAGAGATAAGGAGCCACTCTATGTGTCGCATCACGCGTTCAACGTACGTCTTGTTTGCCCTTGTCCTGTTGGGCGCCATCACCGTAAGCGGCGTCAAACAGCCCACGTCCGTCCAGGCGCACGCGCAAACGATCACACCACAGGCAGCCCTCGTGCGCGTGCTCACCGCGCCGCACGAGCAGGCCGCTTGGTTCGCCCCGCTTTTCCTGACGCAGGTGAGCGCGGCGCAGGTGGAGCAGGGCGTGGCCGCCATCAAAGCCCAGTTTGGTCCCTACAAAGGCGTCACCCCACGGCCGGACGGCTCGTTTGTGGTCACGTTCGCGCGCGGCACGGCGCAAGCCCAGATCCACCTCGACGTTCAGGGCCGCATTGACGGCCTGTTATTCACCAAGCCGCAGTTCACCTATGTGTCCCAATCCGCGGCTCTCCAGGGGTTGCGCGCGATCCCAGGGCAGGTCAGCCTGCTCGTGACCAAGAACGGGACCGATACGATAACAATCAATCCTGACCGCGCGCTCGCCGTCGGCTCGGCCTTCAAGCTGGCCGTCATGGCGGCGCTCAAAGAGCGCGTCGCCGCCCACCAGCTTTCCTGGCAACAGTTCGTTACCCTGCGAACCGAGGACAAGAGCCTGCCCAGCGGCATTCTGCAGACGAAGCCGGCCGGCTCCAGCTACACCATCGCCGACGTGGCCCGCTACATGATTTCGATCAGCGACAACACTGCGGCCAACATGCTGATCCGCGTGGTGGGACGGCCCGCCATCGACCCCCTGATCCCGCCGCGCGACCGCCCGATCCTCACCACGCGCGAATTTTTCGTGCTCAAGGACCCCGCCAACCGCGCCCTGCGCGACCGTTATCTGGCGGCGACCGACGCGACAGGTCGCCTGGCCGTCCTCACGCAAGCGGATCAGCTGCCCCTTCCGTCGTTAACCACGCTTGGTCCCCTGTTCGCCAAGGGGCCCGTGTCCCCGCGCATCGAGTGGTTCTTCAGCGCACGCCAACTGTGCGCGTTGATGGGCCGGGTGCAACATCTGCCACAGATGAGCGTCAATCCCGGCGTCGCCGACCAGGCGGACTGGGCACGCGTCGCCTACAAGGGCGGCTCCGAGCCCGGCGCGCTCAACCTAACCACGCTGGTCACGGCGCACGATGGCGCGGCCTACTGCGTTTCGGCCACCTGGAACAACGCCGCCCTGCTCGATGAAGGCCGCTTCGAGTCGCTGTACAGCAGCCTGCTGCACGCGTTCGCGCTGTGACTGGGCGTGCGGCTACATTAGCCTGCATTATTCATGACCACCTTTTCACCACGGAGACACGGAGGCACGGAGAACTGGACGGACGTAACGCCACGCGGCCTCACGGCAGAGCAGGCGCCTGTGCCCCTTGTCTCTCCCTCCGTGTCTCCGTGGTGAATAATCCAGGTTAGGCTGCTTGGGTGGCTTGCCGTGCCGCGAGGTACCACTCGACGGTGCGGCGCAGGCCGTCCTCGAAGCCCGTGCGCGCGCGGAAGCCAAACAGGCGCGCCGCGCGCGTCGTGTCCAGATTGCGGCGTGGCTGGCCGTTGGGCTTGGAGGTGTCCCAGCGCAGTTCGCCGGTGAAGCCGGTCAGCCGCGCGATGGTCTCGACCAGCGCTTTGATGGTGATCTCACGGTCGGCGCCCAGGTTGACCGGCGCGGCGCCGTCGTAGCGCTCGGCCGCCAGCACGATGCCCTCGGCGGCGTCGGCGGCATAGAGGAACTCGCGCGAGGCGCTGCCGTCCCCCCACACGTCGATGGAGCGGTCGCCGGCGCGCCGCGCCTCGACGCACTTCTTGATCAACGCGGGGATGACGTGCGAACTCGTCGGGTCGAAGTTGTCGCGCGGGCCATACAGGTTGGTCGGCAGCAGGTAGATACCGTTGAAGCCATATTGGTCGCGGTAGGCCTGCTGCTGCACCAGCAGCGCCTTCTTGGCGATGCCGTAGGGCGCGTTAGTCTCCTCGGGGTAGCCGGCCCACAGGTCGTCCTCGCGGAACGGCACGGGCGTGTGCTTGGGGTAGGCGCAGACGGTGCCGACGGTGACGAACTTGCCGACGCCAGCGACGCGCGCGGCCTCGATAAGCTGCACGCCCATCAGCAGGTTATCGTAGAAGAATTCGCCGGGCCGCTCGCGGTTGGCGCCGATGCCACCGACGACGGCGGCGAGGTGAATGATCGTGTCGGGGCGCGTCGCGTCGAGCAACGCGGCGATGGCCGCCGGGTCGCGCAGGTCGCAGGAGGCGCGGCGCGGGACCACGATGTCGCCGCAGCCCCGCGCGCGCAGGCTCTCCACGACATAGGAGCCGAGGAACCCGGCCCCACCGGTGACGATCACCGTCTTATCCGTCCAGTATGACATCTTTATCTCCCCCCTCCGCCCCCAGGGGGAACCTGGGGGGATGCCTCCGAACACCCGCCAACCATGACTCATGAAGATAGACGTCGCGGTTATACCCCAATGATCCACGACCCCTAAATATCTCGTCCCATCCTCGCGCATCGAGCGCCCACAGTTGAAGGTCTGTTCCGGCGTCGCGCATCAAGCGCCCACAGTTGAAGGTCTATCCGATGCTCACACATCGAGCGCCTAACGTAGAGATAGAAGAATTTGGGCGCGGGCGCACTGACCCAAAAGTGCTACTTAGAGCTCGTGCATGGTCGGCCGTGGTCGCAACGTTTACCCTCACGCGCCGCAGTTGGCGGGGTATGGCCGCGCCCGTCCATCATCACGCGCGTCTGTATGGCGGGTGTTCGGAGGCATCTCCCCAGGCTCCCCCAGAGGCGCGCTGAACCGCCGGCCGCAGCCGGGGGACCAGTCAGCCATGGGCGGGGGGGAGAAATAGAGTGTGCTGATTAGCCCGAGGCGCTATAATCGGACGGGTAGTGCGCAACCAGGTATCCTGGTAGACGCCGTATCCGCCGCGATACACTGTAGACGTAAGGCGGCGTCCTCAGCCATGAGGACACGCTCCTAAAGTATGTGAGGTACTCGACAACATGACTTCCGCCACGACGTTCCGCGCGGCCCTCGGCTTGGCCGCCATCCTGCTCATCCTGGCCATCGCCGCCTTCATCTGGCACTTCATCTCGCCGATCCCACACCCCATCTTCGGGCTCAAGGCCGGCCTGCTACTGCTGCTGGGCGCGCTCATTTGTGGCGTCTACGCCAACTACAACCGGCCGGCGCGCATTTAGAAGCTATCAGCCATCAGCTTTTGCGTGCCGGCGAGCAGCCGGTGGTGGATACGCTACCACCGCGCAGTCGGCGGCTGGCTGATAGCTGATAGCTGATAGCTGATAGCTGATAGCTTATGACACCGCGATAACGCGCAGGCGGCGGTCGCCGGCGGGAAGGGGAACCGCCACTTCGTCACCGCTCTTGTGACCCAGCAGGGCTTTGCCGACCGGCGAAACGATAGAGATGCGTCCCTCGGCGGCGTTGGCCTCGCGGGGGTCGACGAGTTGGAACGACTCGCGCTCGTCTTCCTCCTCCAGCTCGACGCGGCTGCCTAGGGCGATGACGCCGTCGGAGCTCGGCAAGATCTCGCGCGCGGCGGCCAGCACGCGTTCCACCTCGGTCGAGCGGCGCTCGAGGCGGCGCTGCTCCTCCTGCAGTTCCAGCAGGCCGGCGTCCTCATCGCGTGTAGCGGGGTCCTCGCGGGCGTCGGCCAGCCGCGCGGCCAGCGCGGGGAGCCGCTCGTCACGCAGCAGCGCCAACTCGGCCTCCAGCCCGGCGCGGCCCTGGGGGGTCAGCGCGATCGTATCGGTATAATTGCTCTGATTCATCGGCATTGTATCCTTAAGCAGTGGCAAGGTGTGAGTTTATGAAGCTCGCAGAGTATACCGCTTATAGGTGGTAGATAGCAAGTCAATGGTCGATGGTCGATGGTCGATAGTGTGATCAGGCACTCCGGAACAAGTGCTACGGCATGGGCGCCATAGCCCGGCGATTGATGAGCGATTTCTATACCGGGCGAATAACCATCGACTATCGACCAGGGAGCACACGTCAAGGACCCCACGGACAGATCCGGGGGCTTGTGCTCGCGATGGGGAGCCTCTCGACCCGCTCCCGGCAGCACAATAGGCGTCTTGACGAGGGGGGTTAGCCATCCCGGTGGACACACCGGACCGCCCTGCCCTCTCCGTCAACCGCAAACCGCTACACGATTGGCCGATTACTCCGCACCGGAAAGGACGCCACACCCGCGATGCAGACCGACGACAAACCGTTAACCCAGAGGGTGCCTAGCGTGGGTCGCGTGTGGCTGCGTCCCCGTAGTATCCCATGCGTGCAGGCGTCATGGCTGGATGCGAAACAACAACCAGATTGACGCAGCGATGCGCCGCTCGGCGCGGCCTATCGCCTGCGGCGATCCCATTCCTCCCCATGCCTAAAGGCGGGGGTATCCTGGGAGTTTTAGATGAACAGTGACACAATCGAGCGCGGCTGGACCGTCTACACGGAGGATAACAAGCGCGCGGGGGACGTGGTGGAGGCGCATCCGCACTACCTGCTCGTCAGCCGCGGCCTACTGATGGTGCGCGACATCTACGTGCCGCGCTACGCCGTGGCCTCGGTCGAGGACCGCAAGGTCCGCCTCGCCATCACCGACGAGCGGCTGCGCCGCATGGGCTGGACGGCCCCGCCGCCGCCGCCGCCGCCCTCGCTCGACGACGATGACGCGACCCCGCGCCTCGTCCCCCCGGTCGAATCCGAGCCCTCGGCGTTCGCGCCGGCCTCCCTCTTCACGACCGAGGACACGGCCGCGGACGCCGGGGAGAGCGGGGAGGGCGGGGACCCCCTAGCGGGCGGCTTCAACCCCAACGACTTCGGGAGTTTCGGGACCTACGAGCCGCTCGCCGACGACTACGCGGACCTTGGCGTGCTGTTCGGGCCGTCCATCGAGGTCGACGGCGAGGCGCACCTGGCGGCGCAGCGGCTCGGCGCGGGGCCGCCGATCGTGTTCATCCACGGCTGGGGTTTCGACCGCCGCGTGTGGGACTACCTGACGCTGGACCTGCCGGCCGACTACACGGTGGTGACCTACGACGCGCGCGGCTACGGGCGCTCCACGGCACCCTGGGGGACCTATGACGTGGCGCGCCTGAGCCGCGACCTGCGCGTGGTCCTGCGCACGCTCGACCTCGAAGAAGCCACGCTGGTGGGACTTGACCTGGGCGCGGCGGCGGCGCTGCACTACGTCCTGAGCGGCGGCCACCGCGCCGCGCGCCTGCTGCTGATCGCCCCAGCCGTCCTTGTCAACGACGGTTCCCCGACCGCCCTCGCCGACGACAGCATCCTGGATGACGCCACTGATGTCGCCGATGTTACTGGGGATGACGCAGTTGCGGTCGCTGGTGATGCATGGTCTGTAGAAAGTCCTGGGAGCGCGGGCGTCTCGCCCGTCCCCATTGGGAGCGCGGGCGTCTCGCCCGTCCCGGCCGTCGCTCCTGTGATGTCGGGGGCGGGCGAGACGCCGCTCCCCGTGGTATCCACCGACCTTTCACAGGCCCTGGCTGATGATGACACCGACGATGCGGCCATGAACGATGTCGCCGCTGATGCCGGCGAGGACGATGAGGCCGTTGGCGCGACGACGGTGCGGCAAGAGCCGTTGTGGGGTTGGCGCGACGCGCTCAAGGCGGACCGCCCGCGGCTGGCGGGACAGTTGGCCGCGTTGTGGGCGCCCGACGCGTCGGACGAGACGCGGGCGTGGCTGCGCGACGGGCTGCTAGAGGCGGCGTCGCACGCGCTGCTGCGCGGGCTGGGCGCGCTGGCGATGCCCGACATCGAGGGCCTCCTCGCCGAGGTACGCGTCCCGACGATGGTACTGTGCGGCCGCGCCGACCCGCTGGTGTCGTTCGAGGCGGCCGAGGCGCTGGCGCGCGCCATCCCCGGTGCCACGTTCACGCCGCTCGACGCGCCCGGCCACCTGCCCATGCTCACCGACCCCGACGGCCTCACCGCCCTGCTCCGCGCGTTCATCGAGGGCGAGCCGGACGCCGCGCAGCCCGAGCCCTCCATGGACGACGTTGACGATAGCGACGCCCCGCCACCGGAGGCTTGAAGTGGCGGGCCGCTACAATAGACTCGTTGCAGAATAACGAGAGCGCCCTTCCAAGCCCTGGTCGCAGGGCCTTTGGACCGTAATAGGCGTCGTTTTGGCCGCGTAGAGGGCTATGTGGAACTCGTCATGGTCGTCCATGCTTATTCTACAACGAGTCTAATACTGAAACCGGCCGCAAGGGTACGAATCGCTACGATCCCGACACGAGGTGCACCGGCGAGCCACTGACCGTGACCTGCCAGGTCGTCGTGTCGGAGGCTAACCCATGCACGTTGTAGAGTACCTTCCAGTACCCCCCAAAAGCAGGGTTGCTTGCCGTGCCGTTGACCATATCTTTGTAGTTCTTGCCGAAGGGAGCTAAATTGATTGGGACCTTGATGTTGAGCCAACTCCCGTTGAAGACTCCCCAAGAGAAGTGATTATTGCCAGCGGGCGCGTCGTTAGAAACGACGATGGGAGTTGTGCGCGGTTGAGTTGCCGTTTCGGCAACGGTTGTGAAGCCAGAACCGGGATCACTTGTCGCGTTATAGGTGTAATCGAGGTTCGTGGGGAAGCCATAAAAGGCCGGACTGTTCGTGCTGTAGTGCGATAGGTCACCGGCCGGCGTAAGCACCTCGATTGTGTTGTTCGAACCGTTCTGTGTTGTATCACCGACATCGAATAGCCTTACCTGCAAGGTCTTGCCGTCGTACTCGGTAGGGACATAGCCCAACGGAATCAGCGACTTGCCGTTGACGAGCTGGTTGTGGATGGACATACTCCCGTTAGCGTAGACGTGTACGCACTGTCCAGGTCCGGCCGTGCCAGCATTAGGGCAGTGATCGTTGCCCGCTATCGTGGTGTTTGGTGAAGGGCAACTGCTCGGATTCCAATCGTTTGTTGCGCCTGCGGGATCGGGATCACTCGTATATGGATAAGAGTTCGGAGAGGCGGCCGGGTCGAATTGGTAAGGGTTAGACGCATCGGATGAACCCGAGGGATTATCTGACGTTCCCAACCCCAAGCTGGAAACAGGGTCCGCACAAACGGCGATACCGAACTGGTTGAGGTGCGTCCCCTCGGTCCCATCCGCGTTAATCGTCGATGCCACATGTATGTGGAAAATACCCCGGCCATGGATGATAGCGTAGTTCACGAATCTAAAGGCGTAAGGCGAGTAGGTATTCGCGCAGCTAGCGTGCGCCGTACAGTACAAATATGCAGGGTCTGAACCTGCAAGGAATTCCGGCGCCACGACGCAATTCACTCCCGATGCCGCTGTGCAGGACTGACTTTGAGCGGCGGCGATGGCTGGAGTCGTCGTGATAGGCTTGAAGCTTGTGTCTACCGCTGTTTGATAAGGACCAGAGAGGCTGAACTTGAGGGTCGTCGTGTGGCTACCGAAAGCATTGCTGCCACCTCCATCTATCAACTTGCTATTGTTGCAAAGGATACCACCACCATTGAGCCCGGCAACAGAACCGAGCGCATTGAAAGGGGGATCAAGATACTCACTACATGGCGCGTTGATTAGCCCGCCGGGGGCGCCATTTTCATCGTAAGAATCGAAAAGCTTGATGACGAGCGTGTTCGTGACGGGATCGTCTACGACATAATCATAGCCCTGGAAGTTAGTGGGGTGGTCGGGATTCGACGTGAGCCCATTGCACAGGTGGGCGGAAGGGATGCAGGGGTTTGGGTTGCCATTGCTGGACTCCCAACCATGACCGAATCCATTAGCCTGGAATGATGTAACTACCTAGGTCGGTTGAGATTGGATCGTGCAGCGGGTTGACAAGGAGGCGAGGGGTGGTGCATGATGGAGCCATGGACAAGGAGAACCTCCGCACACGGGTGCGGGCGACCTATCAGCAAGGC
>JAABUV010002419.1_pt1 | contig 25310 bp, 27 predicted proteins | sample 5559971 | NCBI WGS metagenome assembly JAABUV01 (sample SAMN10711881, study PRJNA513362) | rock metagenome | isolation source: Antarctica rocks | place: Antarctica: Victoria Land, Knobhead nord | collected 2015-12-19
CCGAAAATCGAAATCTTTCGCGCCCGCCCCAAAATTGGCCCCTTTTCACCTTTTCGGCAACGCAGAGAAAAGAACCATCGTTCCAGATACCGATTTGATCAACAAGGCTAGACTGACCGTCGGGTCGAGTTTCGGGTTGACATTTTGGATCCGACCCGATCCGAAGTCGGGTTGCTCACATTTTCAACCCGACCCGAGTCGGATTGAGCATATTTCCAACCCGACGCGACCCGACCCGACTGGGAATTGGGTCAACTCGACCCGACCCGCCAAGAACTCGAGCTTGACATCAAGAGGGCTAAATATAGAAATTTTCCGACTTTTGCATTATCTTTTTGCATTACCTTTTTGGTAGAAAGTCATGAAGGGAAAACATAAACTGGCCGCGTCGGGCCGGGTCATCGAGGTCGGGCCGGGTCAGAAGGTTCGACCCGAGTAATCGAGCCGGGTTAGAGGGTTGAAACCGAGTATCGACCCGAAATTCCCGACCCGGCCCGCCAAGACATGAAGTAGATAGGTAGATATTCTATTATGGCTCCCTATTATGGCTCCCTACCATGACTTCCTACCAAATAGCCTTCATGTTTCCCTAACATAGCTCCCTACCAAAGCTCCCTACCAAACAGCCTCCATAGTTCCCCGTCATGGCTCCCTACCATAGCTCCCTACCATAGCCCCCTACCAAAGCTCCCTACCAAACAGCCTTCATAGTTCCCCGTCATGGCTTCCTACCATAGCTTCCTACCATAGCCCCCTACCAAAGCTCCCTATCAAACAGCCTTCATAGTTTCCCGTCATGGCTCCCTACCATAGCTCCCTACCATAGCCCCCTACCAAAGCTCCCTACCAAACGGCCTTCATGTTCCCCTTCATGTTTCTCTTCATGTTCCCCTTTATGACTTTCTACCAAAAAGGTAATGCAAAAAGGTAATGCAAAGGCGAAAAACCGGAAAAATTTCTATATTTAGTTCTCTTGACGTCATATTCGATTGCTTGGCGAGTCGAATCGAGAACTCGAATCGAACCCTGATTCAAGATTGATATTAAGCTGAGTCAGATGATTCGATTCGAGTAATCGAGTCAAGTCAGAAGATTCAACTCGAGTAATTGAGCTGAGTCAGAATGTAAATATGAAAACTCGACTCGACGATCAGTCTAGAAAAACATGAAGATCGTTTGATATAGAGTCATAAAGAGAAACATAAAGAGAAACATAAAGAGAAACATAAAGAGAAACATAAAGATTGTTTGATAAAGAATCATAACAAGAAAACATGAAGATCGTTTGACTTTGATAGAGAGTCATGACGAAAAAACATGATGAAAAGTCATGAAGAAGAATCATGTAAACTGTCAATCAAGCTATTTACATTTATCTAATATCTTGTTAAATTGAGTTGAGTTTTCAAGTCAAGTTGTTGAGTCAAGCTTCTCAACTCAACTTAAGTTTTCAGATTCAAATTCTCAATTCAACTCAACACTTTTTTCAAAAAATTTCAACTTGACTTGATGTGATCAGTTTAATTACAAGACATTAAACACATTCATATGAGCAAAACAAGCTCTCATACAATTTATTAACTGTACAGATGAAATTGTTGCAAGTCAAAAATTAATATTTGAAATTTTTCATGTTTATTTATTTATTATATTATAAATAAGCATAAAATAAGTCATATAAATATAAAATGTATTAAGAATTATATATTATTTGATTTGATTTGATTTGAATTCATACACTCTTATGATATTGATTTAGACTCAACTCATGAGAAAAACTATGTTATGTATATTAAATGAACAAAATTCTCTGAAAGAGAAAATCACTCACTGACTATACAATAACTTCACGTCATTGAAACAATAAAATTGACACTGTGTTATCAATAATGAATTTATAGCTTTTATTCAGCATATGATGCTTAAGTAAACTTTTATGAATGTTTGTGCTGTTTATTATAATGCATCGTCTTTGCTTTGCTTTTTATTAATGATATTCTATGCAATGATGTTTCAATTCAATTTTCAATTTGAAGATGAAAGATATTTCTTTGCATTCATGATGCTCATGATTATAACGCAGAAACTGTGTTCTTTTGCTCAATGATGATCATTTATTAAGCAGAGAAATGTGTGATGAAAGAAAGATATGCATGATAAGAAAATAAAGTGTAATTGTATTGAATAACTTTTTTCTTCTCTTGATTTGACTTATGTCACGTAGACGTTGAATAAATTTTTATTTTATTTTTTATTTTATTTTATTTCTTCATTAAGTGCATGCAATCTATGACTATGACATTGTCTAGACATTGTATGTATGCTAATTTTTTTTCTTCATTAAGTGCATGCAGTCTATGACTATGACACTGTCTAGACGCTGTGTATATGCTAAGTTATATGTAATCTGGTCAAAGTCGCTGCTTTATATCTTTTCATTGATCAATCACATTGATAATTTGCACATATAAGCACTCTCGCTCAAATTCTCGCAATTGTACTCTCGTTTTTCTTCATCTTTTTGCACTCTTCGCGTTCTACTCTTTCGTTTCTAATAGTCATTTTCTTGTTGCAATTCAAGTGTTTTTCAAATACTTTAATGTTGCAATTCTTTCGATTTTGATGATGAACAGCGTCAATATGATGTCTGTATTTTTAAGCTGAGTCTTTTTCTTAAGTTTTATCTGCTCTGATTTATAATGCTTGCAATTTAGTAGTAAATGCTCTGATGTTTGACTTGCATTGCATATTTCATAACATTTGTTCAAATTATTCTCTGATAATCGATGCAAATAGCTCTTGAAATAGTCATGTCTCATTTTCAACTGAATAAAGATTGAAAACGTTAGTCTATCTATTTTTCTAAGCTCTTTTAGTGATTTCTGACTTAGATTCATGTTCGATATGTGTTTTCAATACTGATTTCCCTTCTTGATGCTGCTTTTTCAGACATTTAATCATTGTAATTTAATTTTTTTGCAAATTTGCTTTTTGACAAAGCTTATGATGATTGTTTTCATGTTGTTGATAACTGATAATTCTTGAGCAACGCTTTTGATCAATTAATCTGCTTTTTCGTTTTCAATAATGCTTTTGCAATCACTGTATGTGAATTTGACACTGATTCTAACGTAAATTGATCAAGTTTTGTTATATATCATTGAATAACTTTGCATTGACGTTGCTCTTTGTGTTTAGTCTTTGCAAAGTCATTTGACTGTTCATGTACACTCAAATTTCGCTGTTTTTGAGTGCTTTTTCGCTGCACATTGCGATTGCATCGCTAATAGCTTGCAGTTTCACTTTCGTTATGATAATTTTGTCTGAAACGCTTGTCGCTTTGCTGCATCTGATGAGCTCATGCGTGAATATCACTGTTGTTTTGATTTCTGTTTCAATCTCTGCTATCTTTTTTTGAATTTGCGATGCGTTGATATACATCACTATGTTCTTCGTCTTTTTGATAATTCTTTCTAATTCTCTACAATGCATATTGATCGTTTCGCAAGTTTCGCTTTTTGCAAATTCGATTTGCAATTTCGTCAGATATTCAATTTCTTGATCTCATGATTTCTTAAAGTAAGATATTTTGATCTTTTGTATTGAATTCAGTGTTTTTTGCACTTGGTTCAATATTCAATATATCTGCGTGAGTTTATCTTTGCACTTCTTGACTTTTCGAGGTAAATTCGACTTCATCTCGTTTCAGTTCAGATATTTCGATGCGTTCAGATCTAGATTCAATTCAATAAAGTATTGAGATGAGTATGAAATAAATGTTCTTTTTCTGATAAAATGTTTTTTTGATAATTCAACTATTCAAATTGCATAGTTCTTGCACTTTTGATTTAATTGCATCTTCATCGACGAGATTTCAACTTCTATTTGCATAGCATCTATTGATAATGTTTGAAATGCACTCAGAATTTTTCGTAATGCAGCGTTTTGCAGTTTGCGAAATTTGACTAAGTAGCTTTTTTGATTATTTCATCATATTTCGACGTCATAATCGCTAATAGATGTGATGCATGTCAGATATAACTGCTTTTCTGATTTGACATTTAGTTTTCACTCGCTATTTATTAATCTAAACAACGAGTGTAGCATTCTTGTGACTGTCGCGATTTTCGTTTGCACATAAACTTTGAAGTTAAGCTTTCGATTCAGTCAGACTTTTAGTCATTGTACGCATGTCTTTGATTTTATGATTATGTTATTGAGTAGAATAATCATTTGATTAAATGTCATCTTGTGACTTTCAAAGTGTATCAATTCAGATTTCAAGTCATTGAATTGCATTGCGTTGTTCTCAGCTCATGTGAAAGCGATTTTTGCTGCATTTTCCAGCATTTTCACATTCTTGTCAATATTTCTTCTCTCAATGTATAGCATCACGTTATCAATATAGCTGAGTGACTGTAAATTTTTGAACTTTGCGCGAATCTTTGAAAACAAGTATCGAATATAAATTAGAAATAAAATGAGCGAGATAAATGAGTCTTGTGATATTTCTGTGCTTATTTTCTTTGGTTTCTGATGTTCGTCGTCAAATGCTAAGTCAATAATTCTGTTTTGTAAGAAACATTTTACTCAATTGATTAAGTTGATCAATATTTTCAATTTAATCAATATTTTGATCAGCTGTTTCAATGCAACATGATCAAAGACTTCTTTGACATCTAGAAGTAAATAAATAAGCGTGTTTTCTCGACTTTTTATCATTTGCGCATCATCTACTAAATTTAGTGATCAATTCAAACAGTGATTTGATTGACAAATCGAAGAGCAAACTCACACGAAAAGAACAAGTCATCAATCGACTTTAGAACAGCACAGAAGACTGCGTACTGACGCAAAAATCGAAATCGAACTCTTGTGCACTTGAAGATTGCACAGAGAACAACGTTGTTTCAGAGAAGTACAGCGTTTCTTATCAAATCACTATCTGTTTTACCTTTTCTTGATGCGCAAGACAATAAGTCGAGATCAGTCGTTATTATTCTGAGCGAGATAACATGACTACTTCGATATCTGAGATATAAAGCAATTGCGTCAAGCATTTTCTATCAAAAGAGTAATCTAGATTCTTGCAGACTAGATTTATATCATTTTCATCTGACATAAGTCAATAATAGAAGATGATTTATTGCAGGTTTCAAGATAGAAATTGAGAAATCTTTACACTAAAGTTACTGTCTACGTGAAACGCTCTGAGTAAGAGATTAAAGAAATATTTAAGTGATGTCAAGTGAATTTTCTAGAAGTTCGAAGCTTGAAACTCGAAAAAATTCTCTATGAAAAGAAATATAAAGAGTCGCTTTATGCGCTTTTTCTCGTCTCGTTTCGCGAATAGTAACGTGAAACTCAGCAGAAGCAATAGCTCAGCGTCAGAACTTAAAACGTCGACGATAGAAATCAAAAAGTCAACGTTAAAGATTGAAATAAATCTATGAGATGAACTTAGCATAAGTTCATCAACAAGCAAACAACTGCAGAACAACATTGTTGATTTATTTTGCAGTTAACAAAAATCGCTCACATCAGTAAATAGAAAAACGCAATACATGTTTAGTTCACTTGATGCATTAATGCTAAATTCACATGCAAAAGCGCATAATGACAAGAATACAATCAATCTGCGAAATGCAAATTCGCAGCAAAAAGAGTAAACACAAGCGATTGTGAAATTCAAAGAAATGAAAAAGCGAAAAGCGATAAAAAGTTTGCAAAAAGAAGCTAGCATCGAAGTTAGTACAAGCAAGTGCTACAATGTCATCTCTAAAAAGATGCAGATAAAGAGATTGCACGAAAGAATTGAATTTGCAGTCAATCAGCTAAGACAAGCAATATCAAAACAGAAAGAGACTATAAGTCATAGCTTAATCTACATTCAAAGAGCATGCAACGAAAGCATAGAAAACTCAATTCAGAAGTAAATTGATTGACTTTAAAGTCAAACAAACAACAAACTGAAGATCATTCTACAATCGATTCAACAAAATGCTGAAAACATCAAAAAGAAAATCAATGCAAAGCAAATGACAGAGAATGTGCAAATCTCGCAGAAGACGCAGGTTTCGCAAACGTTGCAAGTCATGCAAAATTCGCAAAAATCAACGCAGAAGCTCACATATGCGCAAAAAGCAGCTCAAGTCACAAGCGCAAATGCAAATGCAGACATAAATGCAAATGCAAATGCGAATGCAAATGCAGGCGAATGAAACCTGATTATCAAAAAACTCTCGCCAAAGTCACAAGAGATATTATATCGCGAAAGAAGATTGATAGTCACTTTGAAAAATGAGAACTGAATCTTACAAGCGATGAAAATGCGCAATGCAGTGAACAACGCACTGAAGAAGGCAAAGTCTGACATAATAGTCGCTACAGTGACTAAAACACAAAGAGATAACAATATTGCTCTAATGATTTCAGAGAAATACATCGCGAAAGCTCTATTGAAGCAAAGAGATATATGAAAGCATATATTTGAAGTCAAAAGTATCAAGAAGAATGAAAAATGATACAAGATAGTGATACACAGTCTGAAAATCAATATCTTCAATATGAAGATCAAAATGAAATATTTGAGAATTGAGCTAGAGAAGTACAACTCTGAATTGAAGCTGATAATCAACTCGATATGATTATCAAAAGGTGAAAATAGAGCAAGAAAGAATCATGCTTCGACGATATTGATGTTCAAAATCGAAGTCGAAGCACAAAAACATCTGAAAGAACGAGTTTTAACAACGAGATCAACATATCGAACGATCGAATATCGAAATTATTGATCAAGTGATTAGTGTCAAAGATGTTAAACATTCAAACATTTGCAGAACAAGTGCAATAAATCATCAAGATGCTTGTTTTATGAACGAAATCATCTGACATGAGAGCATAAATGTCAATTACCTACGTGCGAAGATAAGTAATCATGCAATCACACGATTTCTAGATGCTGCAACTGTCAAAATGCGCACTTCGCAAACAGCGCAATGTGTGAAACATATCAGGCAGCTCAGTCTATTAGCTCACAAAAAAATCATCTAGTCACGAAATTGTAATGAGTAGTGCAGTCGAAATGTCACAAAACAACGCAAATGATAAAAGCTTTGCAAACATGTTGAATATTCGAATTCTACAGCACAATTGTGCAAGATCAATGCAAATTATGCATGCATGCATGAAATTTGCGAAAAACAAGACAGATATTGTTATACTACAAGAATCATGAATGAGAGATGAGAATATAACAATTTCGCATTCATCGTTTATCTGCATCAAATCAAATGTTCAGAATACTCATGTCAAAGTACTGATATTTGTTGCGAAAAACGCAAAGAAATTTACATGCACATCAAGATCAGACATAGTCAATAGCAAAGATATGCAAGCGATATTAATAGCGAACAATAAAATTCAGAAGAGAATTTTATTGTTCAATATCTACAACGAAAAGTTACAGAATGCAGATAATGAGCAATCATACACGATTGAGCGAGAATTAGCAAAAGTTATGCTAAATTCTGAGTAAAAAGTTATTATCATCAAAGACTTTAATGCACATCATAGCTGATGAAACGCAAAAATTTCAAACTCTATTAGAACGAAAGCGTTAATAAATTGAGTAAATCTACATAAGTACAATCTGATTAACACTTCTGATATAAACACATATCACAGCTATTCAAGTCAGTCAAGCTCGATACTTGACTTAGCATTTACATCAAAGAATATGCGCAATCACATAAAGAATTGACATATAGATGAGAATGCAGACACAGAATTTGATCATGAAGTAATTCTATTTACAATAGTTACGAAAAAGGTGAAGTTGATCGAAAATTCGTTGAACGCGTCATACAATCTGCAAAAAGCCGACTGAAAAGACTTTGATAAACATTTGCAAAAGACGAAAGACAAAATGATGATCAAGATGCAAAGAATCACAAGTTTAGAAGCAAAAGTCGTGTATCTGACGAAATGCATCAAGAATACAGTGAAATTATTCGTATTTAAACAGCGAATATGCGCAAAATCAAAATTCTGGTGAAATAATGAACTTATCGAAATGCGAAAGACGTTGTCGTCAAAAAAGCGAATCTGAAAAAGATGCAGAAATGATGACGCATGAGCAAAGATAGTGCAAATGCGAAATTCGTATTATGATGCAATAAAGCTGATTAAAAACCAATTCTGAATCAATTTTTTGAACAACGTCAAAGAAAAAGAAGTGTTTCAGACATACAAGTTTACTAAATCACGTCTAATTGAAAAGCTACCCTTGATACAAAACTTGCAAAAAGAATTGAAAACTGAATTCAATGAAAAGTGCGAGGCATTTCTGAAAGCAATGTACTCATCATCTTCGAAAATTCAAATCAATGAAGAATTACTATTGAACGAAAGTATACAGTGATTAAGAGTTATCAAAGAGAAAATCAAGCACGCTATTAACTTCTCAACACTCAGGAAAGCACTTGAATCAGACGATATGTCATTCGCAATCATACAGCGAGTGTACAAAAGCATATTGAAAATCTTCAATTTAGTATATTCAGATTTGATCAAAAACGACTATCATTCGAAAATATGACGCGAAGACATGAGAATTATTCTGAAAAAATCAGACAAGTCGAATTGTTCAATTTCGAAGACATACAGAATTATTACGCTGCTAAACTGTTTAGACAAAGTAGCAGAAAAAATAATAGCAGTACGACTGTTTTACACAGCTGAAATTAACGACAAGCTGCTGAATTTTGATCAAATGAAAGGCAGAAAACAAAGATCAGCTATAGACGCAGTACTAAATTTAGTACATGATGCGCAAATGGCGAAAAGTCGAGAAAACACGCTTATCTGCCTACTTCTAGATGTCAAAGAAGTCTTTGACCATGTTGCATTGAAGCAACTAGTCAAAATATTGATTAAGTTGAAAATATTGATCAACTTAATCAATTGAGTAAAATGTTTCTTACAAAACAGAATTATTGACTTAGCATTTGATGACAAACATCAGAAACCAAAGAAAATAAGCACAGAAATATCACAAGACTCATTTATCTCGCTCATTTTATTTCTAATTTATATTCGATACTTGTTTTCAAAGATTCGCGCAAAGTTCAAAAATTTACAGTCACTCAGCTATATTGACGACGTGATGCTATACATTGAGGAAAGAAATATTGACAAGAATGTGAAAATGCTGGAAAATGCAGCAAAAATCGCTTTCACACAAGCTAAGAACAACGCAGTGCAATTTGATGACTTGAAATCTGAATTAATACATTTTGAAAGTTACAAGATAACAATCAATCAAATGATTATTCTACTCAATAACATGATCATAAAATCAAAGACATGCGTACGATGACTAGAAGTTTGACTGAATCGAAAGCTCAACTTCAAAGTTCATGTGCAAACGAAAATCATGACAGTCACAAGAATGCTACACTCGTTGTTTAGATTAATGAATAGCGAGTGAAAACTAAATGTCAAATCAGAAAAGTAGTTATATCTGACATGCATCACGTCTATTAGCGATTATGACGTCGAAATATGATGAAATAATCAAAAAAGCTACTTAGTCAAATTTCGCAAACTGCAAAACGCTGCATTACGAAAAATTCTGAGTGCATTTCAAACATCATCAATAGATGCTATGCAAATAGAAGTTGAAATCTCGTCGATGAAGATGCAATTAAATCAAAAGTGCAAGAACTATGCAATTTGAATAGTTGAATTATCGAAAAAACATTTTATCAGAAAAAGAACATTTATTTCATACTCATCTTAATACTCTATCGAATTGAATCTAGATCTGAATGCATCAAAATATCTGAACTGAAATGAGATAAAGACAAATTTATCTTGAAAAGTCAAGAAGTGCAAAGACAGACTCACGCAAATATATTGAATATTGAACAAAGTGCAAAAAACATTGAATTCAATAAAAGAAATCGAAATTTCTCACTTCAAGATATTATGAAGTCAGGAAATTGAATATCTGACAAAGATGCAAATCGAATTTGCAAAAGATGAAACGTGCGAAATGATAAATACACACTATAGAGAACTGAAAACAATAGTCAAAAAGACGAAAAACATAGTGATATACATCAATGCATCGCAAACTTGAAAAAAGATAGCAGAGCTCAAAACAGAAATCGAAATCGCGATGATATTCACGCATGAGCCTGTTAGATGCAGCAAGACGACAAGCGTGATCAATGAAATAATCATAACGAAAGCGAAATTGCAAGCTATCGACGATGTAATCGCGATATGCAGCGAAGAAGCATCTGAAGACAGCGAAATTTGAGTGTACACAGACAGTCAAATAATGCTGCAAAGACTAAAAGCAAAGAGCAATGTTAACTTGAAGTTATTCAATAACATACGACAAAATCTGATCAATTTGCAACAAAATCGATGTTATATTTGCATACAGTGAGTATCGAGTCGCAAAGACATCATCAAAAACGAAGCAGTAAATCAATTGATCAAAGACATGACATGAAAAAGATTGATAATTGACATCAGGAAAAGAACAATTATGAGCTTCATCAAAAAGCAAATAGACAAAGAGATAAAAGAGCAATGACTAATTGCATGAAACAACAGCATCAAAAAAGAAAATCAGTATCAGAAGCACACAGCGAAGGTGAATCTGAATTACAAATCACTAAAAAAGCTTTGAAAAATAGACAGACTGACGTTTTCAACGTTTATACAGCTAAAAATGAGACATGACTATTTCAAAAGCTATTTGCATCGATTATCAGAGAATAATTTGAACAAATGCTATGAAATATGCAAGACGAGACAAACGTTGAAGCACTTACTACTGAACTGCAAACATTACAGAGCAGAACAGTTACAGCTTAAAGCAAAAGCACAGTTCAAAAACATGAACATTATATTGATGTTGTTTATCATCAAGATTGAAAGAATCGCAATGCTAAAGTACTTGAAAAGTACTTGAATTGCAACAAGAAAACAACTATTGAAAACAAAAGAGTAGAGTGAAAAGAATACGAAGAGGCGAGAAAACGAGAGCATGAGAGAAAGAAGTTGTTTGATTGAAAGCACTTGTTTGCGCAAACTATCGATGTGATTGATCAATGAAAAGATATAAAGCAGTGACTTTGATCAAGATACATGTAATTTAACATATACACAGCGTCTAGACAGTGTCATAGTCATAGACTGCATGCACTTAATGAAGAAAGAAAAAAAAACATCAATGCATCGCAAACTCGAAAAAAGATAGCAAAGCTCAAAACAGAAATCGAAATTGCAATGATATTCACGCACGAGTCTGTTAGATGCAGCAAGATGACAAGCGTGATCAACAAAATAATCATAATGAAAGCGAAATTGCAAGCTATCAACGATGCAATCGCGATATACAGCAAAGAAGCATTTGAAGACAGCGAAATTTGAGTGTACACAGACAGTCAAATGACGCTGCAAGAACTAAAAGCAAAGAGCAATGTCAACTTAAAGTTATTCAATAACATACGACAAAATCTGATCAATTTGCAACAAAATCAATGTCATATTTGCATACAGTAAGTATCAAGTTGCAAAAACATCATCAAAAACGAAGCAGCGAATCAATTGATCAAAGACGTGACATGAAAAAGATCAACAATTGACATCAGAAAAAGAACAATCATAAGCTTCATCAAAAAGCAAATAGACAAAGAGATAAAAGAGCAATGACTAATTGCATGAAACAACAGCATCAAAAAAGAAAATCAGTATCAGAAGTATACAGCGAGAATGAATCTGAATTATAAATCACTAAAAAAGCTTCGAAAAATAAACAGACTAATGTTTTCAACGTTCATACAGCTAAAAATGAGACATGACTATTTCAAAAGTTATTTGCATCGATTATCAGAGAATAATTCAAACAAATGCTATGAAATATGCAAGGCGAGACAAATGTCGAAGCACTTACTACTGAACTGCAAACATTATAAAGCAGAACAGTTACAGCTTAAAGCAAAAGCACAGTTCAAAAACATGAACACTATATTGACGTTGTTTATCATCAAGATTGAAAGAATTGCAATGCTAAAGTACTTGAAAAGTACTTGAATTGTGACAAGAAAATGACTATTGAGAATGAAAGAGTAAAGTGAAAAAAACATGAAGAGATGAGAAAATGAGAACACAAGAGAAAGAAGTTGTTTGATTGAAAGTGCTTGTTTGTGCAAACTATTGATGTGATTGATCAATGAAAAGATATAAAGCAGTGACTTTAATCAAGATACATGTAATTTAACATATGCACAGCGTCTAGACAGTGTCATAGTCATAGACTGCATGCACTTAATGAAGAAAAAATAAAAAAAATAAAAAAAAATAATTTTCAGATTCAATTTGATGATGTATTAAGATGAGTACAATATGAATGTTTGCTTTCTTGTTGAATGCTTTTTCAATAATTCAACTATTTTAATTGCATAGTTCTTGCATTTTTGATCTAGTTGTACTTTCACTGACGAAATTTCAGCCTTTATTTGCATGACTTCTATGAGTAATGTTTGAAATGCTCTCAGTATCTTTCATAACGCTGCGTTTTGCAGCTTGCGAAATTTGATTACGTGACTTTTTTGATTGTTTCATCAGATTTCAACGTCGTAGTCGCTAATAATTGTGATGCATGCTAGATACAACTGTCTTTCTGACTTCACGTTTAATTCTCACTCACTATTCATTAATTTAAAGAGTGAGTGTAGCGTTCTTGTGACTGCAACGATTTTCGTTTGCACATGCATCTTGAAGTTGAGCTTTCGATTCAGTCAGACTTTTAATCATCGTATGCAGATGTTTGATTTTACGACTGTGTCATTGAGTAGCATAATCATTTAATCGAGTGTCACTTTATAACTTTCAAAATAAATTAATTCGAATTTTGAGTTATCAAATTACACTGAGTTTTCATTCGCTTATGTAAATGCAATTTTCATCGTCTTTTTCAACTTTTTCACATTCTTGTCAATGCTCTTTCCCTTGATGTACAGTGTGACATCATCAATGTAGCTGAGTGACTGTAGGTTTTCAATTCTTGCGCGAATCTTTGAGAATAAGTGTCGAATGTAAATTAGAAACAGAATGAGCGAAATAGATGATTCTTGTGATATTTCTGTGAAAATTTCCTTTGACTTCTGATGTTCTTCATCAAATGCTAGATCAATGACTCGATTTTGTAAGAAGCATTTTACTCAGTTGATCAAATTGATTAATATCTTTTGTTTGATCAAGATCTTGATCAGCTGTTTCAACGTCACATAATCAAAGACATCTTTGACGTTTAGCAGTAAACATGTAAGCATGTTTTCGCGACTTTTTGTCATTTGCGTGTCGTGTACTAAGTTTAGTACTGCGTCTATAGCTGATCTTTGTTTTCTGCTTCTCATTTGATCGAAGTCTAGCAGCTTGTCATTTATTTTCTCTGTGTATGACAGTTGCATCACTATTAGCTTTTTCACTATCTTGTCTAAGCAGTTTAGCAGTGTGACAATTCTGTATGTCTTTGAAATTGAATAATTCAATTTATTCGATTTTTTTCAGAATGATTCACATGTCTTCGCGTCATATCTTTGAATGATAGTCACTTTCAATCAGATTTGAATACATTAGATTGAAAATTTTCAATACGCTTTTGTATGCTCGCTGCATGATTGCGAATGACATATCATCTGATTTGAATGTCTTTCTGAGTGCTGAGAAGTTAATAGCATGCTTAATCTTTCTTTCAATAATTCTTGATCACTGTATACTTTCGTTCAATAGTAAATTCTCATTGATTTGAACTTTCAAAGATGATGAATACATTGCTTTCAAGAATGTCTTGCACTTTTCATTGAATTCAGTTTTCAACTTCTTTTATGCATTCTGTATTAAAGATAGCTTTTCAATTAATCATGATTTGATGAACTTGTATGTCTGAAACACTTTCTTTTCTTTGACTTTGTTCAGAAAGTTAATTCAAAATTGATTTTTGATCAACTTTATTGCATCATGATATGAATTTTGCATTCACATTATCTCTGTTCATGCATCATCAGTTCTGCATCTTTTTCAAATTCGCTTTCTTGATGACAGTGCTTTTCGCATTTCAATGAGTTCATTATTTCACTAGAATTTCGATTTTGCACATATTCGCTGTTTAAATACAAACAACTTTACTGCACTCTTAATGAATTCAATCAAGTAAATAACTTTTGCCTTTAAATTGATAGTTCTTTGCATTTTGATAATCATTTCATTCTTCATCTTTTGTAAGTGCATGTTGAATTTCTTTCAGTTGACTTTTTGCAAGTTGTATGATGCATTTAGCAAGTTTTCGATCAATTTCATCTTTTCTGTGACTATCATAAACAGAATTACTTCATGATCAAACTCTGTGTCTGCATCTTCATTTAGATGTCAGTTCTTAATGTAGTTTTGCACACTTCTTGATGCAAAAGTTAAGTCAATTACTGAGCTTGATCTTTCAAAATAACTGTGATAAGTGTTTTATATTCAATGTATTAATCAGATTGCAGTCATGCATTCTTACTCAGTTTACTAATGCTTTCGTTCTAATAAGATTTGCAATCTTCGTGTTTCATCAGCTATGATGTGCATTAAAGTCTTCTGCAATAATAATCTTTTGATCATTGTTTAGTCTAATCTTTGCTAACTCTCGCTCAATCATGTATGATTGCTTCTTCTTTGCGTTTTGTGCTTTTTCATTATATATGTTGAGCAACAAATTCTCATTTGAAATTTTCTCGTTCACTATCATTATCGCTTGTATATCTTTGCTGTTGACTATGTCTAATCTTGATGTGCAATTACAGAGCAGAACAGTTACAGCTTAAAGCAAAAGCACAGTTCAAAAACACAAACATTATATTGACGTTGTTTATCATCAAGATTGAAAGAATCGCAATGCTAAAGTACTTGAAAAGTACTCGAATTGCGACAAGAAAATGACTATTGAAAACGAAAGAGTAGAGTGAAAAGAACACGAAGAGACGAGAAAACGAGAGCACAAAAGAAAGAAGTTGTTTGGTTGAAAGTGCTTGTTTGCGCAAACTATCGATGTGATTGATCAATGAGAAGATATAAAGCAGCGACTTTGATCAAGATACATGTAATCTAACATGCACAGCGTCTAGACAATGTCATAGTTATAGACTGCATGCACTTAATGAAGGGAAAAAAAATTTCTTGATGTGCAGACAAACTTTCTTGTGTTTTTTGCAACAAATATCAGTATTCTGACTCAAGTCTTCTGAATATTTGATTTGATGCATATAAATGATGAATGCGAGATTGTTATATTCTCATCTTTCATTCATGATTCTTGCAAAATAATAATATTCGCTCTGATTTTCATAATCTTCATGCATGCATGCATGATTTGCATTGATCTTACGCAGTTGTGCTGTAGAATTCAAATATTTGATTCGTTTGCAAAGCTTTCATCATTTGCAATATTTTGAGAGTTTTCTGATGTGATACTCATTACAATTTCTCGATCAGATGATTTCTTTGAGCGCTAATAAACTGAGCTGTCTGATATCTTTCACACATTACGTTATTTGCAAAGTGTGCATTTTGACAATTACAGCACTTTGTTATCATGTGATTGCATGATTGCTGTTCTCTGCATGTGAGCAGTGAGCATTTATGCTTTCATGTCAGATGATTTCATTCACAAAACAAGCATCTTGATGATTTATTGCACTTGTTTTGCAAATGTTTGAATGTTTAACATCTCTGACACTGATCGCTTGATCAATAATCTCAATATTCGATCATTTGATATGTTGATTTCGCTGCTAGAACTCATTTTTTCAGATGTTTTTATGCTTCAACTTCAATTTTGAATGTCAGTATTGTTAAAGCATGATTCTTTCTTGCTTTATTTTCATCTTTTAATAATCATATCAAATTGATTATCAGCTTCAATTCAGAATTGTACTTCTCTAGCTCAATTCTCAGATATTTCATTTCGATCTTCATGTTGAAGATCTTAATTTTCAGACTGTGTATCATTATCTTGTATCATTTTTCATTCTTCTTGATACTTTTGACTTCGAATATATGCTTTCATATATCTCTTTGCTCTAGTAAAGTCTTCATGATGTATTTCTCTAAAATCATTAAAGCAATATTGTTATCTCTTTATGTTTTAATCACTGTAGCAACTATTATGTCAGACTTTGTCTTCTTCAGTGCGTTGTTCACTGCATTGTGCATTTTCATCGCTTGTAAGATTCAGTTCTCATTTTTCGAAGTGACTATTAATCTTCTTTCGCAATATGATATTTCTTGTGACTTTGACGAGGGTTTTTTGATGATTAAATTTCATTCACTCGCTTTTGCATTTACATTTGCCTTAATGTTTGCATCTGCTAATTGAGCTGTCTTTTGTGCATATGTTAACTTCAATGCAGATCTTTGCATCATTTGCTTGTCTTGTGTCATTTGTGAACTCTGCTTCGTCTGTGAGATTTGCATCATTTGCTTTGAGTTGATTTCTTTTTCAATGTTTCATGCATTTTGCTGCACTATTTGCAGAATAGTCTCTAGCTTTTTGTTCATTTGACTCTGCAATGCATTCATCTGCTGTTGAATTGAATTCTCTATGCTTTCATCATATGCTTTTCTTATGTAGCTTAAGCTATGTTCAATGATTTCTTTCTGCTTTGACATCACTGTTTCTAGCTGATTAATTGCAAATTCAGCTTTTTCTTGCAATCTTTTGACTAAAGTCTTCTTGTAGCTGACATCTTGATTTTTATCATTGCTATCTTTATCGCTGACTTCTTTGTGTAAGCTTTTCATCGCTTTTCGCTTTTTTATTTCTTTCAATCTCACAATCACTTACGTTGATTGCATATTCTCATTTGCATTTCGTCAGTTTATCGATGCGTTGATTGTCAATGCATTCAATGAACTAAACACAATCTGTGTTCTTCTTTTCAATGATGTAAATGATTTTGTTGACTGTGAAACAAATCATTTATATTCTTTTGTAGCTGCTGTTCTGTTGACAGAGTTCAGCTACTCTCAATCGACTTTACGCGTTTCATCATCAACGTTTTGAGTTCTTTTCTTGAGTTGTCGCTCATGCTGATGTTTAAGTCAATCTCTGTTCTCTGCGAAGATGCAATCAACAAGAGTGAGATGTGCGTGAACACATTTGATCTCAATGCTTCTTGCGAGAATTTAATTCTTGCAGATGCAAGACGTTCTTTCATTCTTTCTTTTCACTTATATTCTGTACTTCTTGAAAACAACGTTGTTCTTTGTGCAATCTTCAAGCGCAAAAAAGAGTTTTTATTTGCATCAAAGAATTTGATCTTGCGCAGTTGTGCTGTAGAATTCAAATATTCAATTCGTTTGCAAAGCTTTCGTCATTTGCAATATTTTGAGAGTTTTCTGATGTTTATGTTTCTCTTTATGTTTCTCTTTATGTTTCTCGTCATGACTTTCTATCAAAGTCAAATGATCTTCATGTTTTTCCTTTATGTTTTTCTTTATGTTTTTCTTTATGTTTCTCTTTATGTTTCTTATCATGACTTCTATCAAATAATTCTCATGTTCTTCTTTATGACTTTCTATCAAACGATCTTCATGTTTCTCTTTATGACTCTTTGTTGAAAAGATAATGCAAAAAGGTAATGCAAAAGTCAAAAATCGGAAAATTTTCTATATTTAACTTTCTTAACATTAAGCTTGAGTTTCTGATGAGTTGAATTGAATTGACTTAATTTTCAGTCAAATCAAGTCACGTCAAGTTGAAAATATGAGCAATTTGACTCAAGTTAAGTTGAAAATGTGAGCAATTTGACTCAATCTTGATTCAAGTTCAAAATGTCAATTTGAAACTCAACTCAATGATCAGTCTAAGTTTATGATAGTCAATGCAGAATTGTAGATCTTTATTTGCTTTTAGAATGAACAGAATGAGTGAGAAATATGAGACTTTGCTAAAAGTTATAAATTCTTTGAAAAGATTCTCATTTAAATATTTCTTTACTTTCTGAAGCTTGTAAAGAGACATTTAATATGCTCGACAGCGAAAAAGCGTTGCATCATTAGTAAGCTTTATCTTATAATCATATGAATGATGAAATAATAGCTTGTCTGCTTGAGCTTGATCAAAGATGTCTAGAAAATTCTGATATTTCAATGATAGCTTAGCTTTAATATCTTCTAGATTCTGAGTCATTTCATTAGTAAAGAAGATGTTTATGACATTTAGTTTACATTGAGTATTGTAAACAATTTTTCTATCAATTTCTTCAATGAACATAGCAAATATCTCTGTATAATTCTTCTTTTTTCTATTTATTAAAGCTTGAAAAGAAACAACATTTATGTTTTGAATCAAGAAAGACTTTTTCTGAATGAATGAAACTGAATGCTTAAGCATTTTAAAGATCTTGCTGTGAGTTGCTGAAGAGATCAAAGTTGATTATGATCAACTTGAGTGCTTTATATTTGACGAGATTGAAAAAATTAAAATTGAAATATTTAATTAATCAGAGAATATGATAATATCATGTCTTATATTCAATAATATTTCATTTTTGTTTATTCAAAGTTTGCTCAATATAGCTTCATGATACTTGATATTAACTATCAGCATTGACATAGTCAATTTCTTAGAACTTTTGATCGTGAGATTGAATAAAATCTTATGAGTAATAACATTTCTAGCTAGCTTTTCGTCATATTCTCGTATTAACTTCTCTTTTGCTAGTAATATAAATTGTATTTCAAGTTTCTGACATACTTTATTGACTAGCTTGTCATGTATTAGCATGTAAATGACAAAATCACTGTTTATTAAAGAATAAAGACTGAAAGAATTGCTCTGAGAGATAAGAAAAGCATTGATCAGAAATGACTTTTCAAAATAATTTTCTTTCAACAAAACTTTAATTTGACTGCATAAAAATATGATCTTTATCTTTTCAATGATTTTGAAAGAAATAGCTAGTTTTTAATTCAGAATCTGACTTCAAGTTCAATGTAAATTAATCAAACTCATCATCTTTTAATGCATTGATTCTTGAAGTTTGATTAAAGCACTCTTTAAAAAAATAATCTGACTTATGATAAATAAAACAGCTTTCAGTTTGTAAATTTATCTTTTTGACATTAATTAAAGTCACGTCATACAATTTTGATGAGTGAACTAATATAATAACTTCAATCTTTCTATAGAAAGTCTTTAAAACTTCGTTGACAAAGATGACTTGTTTGACTGTTCTGACTTTGATCAATGACTTTTTTTCTTTAATCAAAGTCATAGCTTAATGCTCATTGTTTAGATGAATCAAATATTATGAATTTCATTAAAAGACTCTGACTAAATTAATTGATTACTTTAAGCTGCATGAAGTTGAAAAGCTATCTTGTCTCATAGATCAGTTATGAGTTGTCTCTTGTGATAATTTAAATAAAAAGACAGACGTTGAAACAAAGAATAGAATTCATTGAATTTACGTATTTCTTGAGTAAGATTAAAGTATTCTCTTCAAAAGTTAGTTTCTTTGTCAAAATAATCATATAGTTGAGCAAGTTTATTTAGTAAATCATTGATTATTGAATAGAGATTCAATGAATCTCACTGACATCTGACTAGAATAACTTTTGCAACGTTCTCGCTGATTCAAGAATGAATGTAAATTAATATAACTTTATCATGAGCGACTCACATGCATCATGTTGAAGCAAAACTAGTGATTAAACAAAAGATCATGCAGACAATTATTGAGTCTACTTGAGATTCATCAATGATGATGAGTAAGCAAATATACTTTGCAGTGACGCGTTCTTTGCTTAGTCACAAAGTCATCATATGATATACATCACAGAGAATTAAAGATCATCAAAAGAATCTGAATGTCAAGCTGAGATCAGTGCAAGAAAGAGTATTGTGACAAATCATTAACATTTATCATGCAACATCAACAGAGATTCTACAGATGAAAATAAACATGATGTTGATAAATATTCACTTATGAAAGCTGATACAAAGATCAATAACAAGCATGAACTTTTGAAAATCAGACGAAGTTATCAAGATGACAGTGCGTTGAATTTGCAACGACTTGATATTCAAAAAAGATCAAAAATCAAAGCTGTATAAAACATCTCTACAGCTGAAGCGAAAGTGAATAAAAGAAACACTTAAACAGATGAAGATGAATTGAAGTCATTTCTACACAGCGATTTTCTGATCAAAGTCATCAAAGATAGTTATAGTTGCAAACAAGAAATTATCAATAAGACAACACAATCTCGACATGTTCATGTCAAAGCAAAAAGTTTATTCAAATGATAATGACAGCAGAGATGATGTTACAGTGATCATGATGAGAATAAACTGAGAGCTAAATAAGAGACTGAGAGAATCGACTTTAGTCATCACTTATCATGAAAAGCTGAAAGAATTAGTTGCAAGAACAAAACATCTTGCAGATGTAATGACAGTGAATCAAGAGTATCATGAAAAGATATATAAAATATACAATGATAGTTAAACTTCTCTGAAAACAGTGAAAGCTATGATATCAACAAAAAGTTAGACATGTCTGCAATGAGTTCAGACTGCGCATAAGAGCATTTAATCTTAAAAAGTCATGCTGAAGTTATATTGAGTGACAAGATATGCAGAAGTACTTGAAAATGAAGCAATGAACAAGATGATTGACGATGTACATGATTTGTCTTTATTGCTGACTAAACATTAACGCACTGAAGTGATAATGAGACTGACGCTCGTACAGAAATAAATCAGATAAACATGAAGAATAGTTTAAAAAGAGAGATTCAACGCAGCTCATTTTTGATATTTGATATCAAAGATGATACATCAACATTTGTGACTGCACAATAATCATACAAAGTCTCACAGCACATTATTGATACAGCTATGCACAGAAAAGATTGACTTCAATCAATTTCTACATAAAAGATGAATACTTGATGTTGCTATAATGATGTGCAAGTGTAATAGAGATCAAATTTTGATCAAGCACATTTTATTAACATGTTCTAAATGAAAGATAGAACGAAAGATGATGCAATACAAAGAGAACATCATGAACTTGAGAAAGCTTCTAGAAATCATGAGCATAATGACAGCGATCATTCAAATGATACTCTTGACAAGCATACTGAATTAATTTCAGACTGTGATGTCATCAAAAAATCAAATGAAAGAGAAGAAAAGTAGAAAAGAAACAAGCTCATAGAGTTTTTGCATTGAAAACAGTTACAGTATAAAGTGCAGAAAAAAGCGATAGTAGATACAAAAAGAGCGCTACGCTAGCGCAGCGCTCGCTACAATATATAAAATCTCACATAAACTCATAATGAGTGTTAAATCAAGTAAGAATAAAAAAAAAATATATATAACTTTATCGTTGTCAAAACGATTAATGTTAATTTCTAGCTTGTTACGAATTTTTTCTTGTCAATCATCTCAGATGAGTTCAATTTCATCAGTAATTGTAATTGTAATTCATACATTCTTGTAACATTGATTTAGATTTGACTCATGAACAAAACTCTTTAAAAGAGAAAATCACTCATCAACTACATGATGATTTTATGTCATTGAAACAATAAAATTGACACTATATTATTAGTAATGAATTTATAACTTCTATTCAGCATGTGATGCTTAAGTAAACTTTTAATAAGAGTGTCTGTGCTGTTTAATTATATCACATCATCTTTGCTTTGCTCTTCATTGATGATATTTTATACAACGATGTTGTAATTCAATTCTTGATTTAAAGATGAAAGATATTTCTTTGCATTTATGATGCTTGTGATTATAACGCAGAAACTGTGTTCTTTTGCTTAATAATTGTCATTCATTAAGCAGAGAAATGTGTGATGAAAGAAAGATGCACATAATAAGAAGATAAAGTGTGATTGTATTAAATAATTCTTTTCTTCTCTTGATTTGATTTATGTCACGTAGACGTTAAATAGATTATTAGTATAAATGTGTGATTGCAATCATTTGATACTTAGTTGATCGATAGTAGAGATGCATTCTGATTATTTTCATGAACTCTTGATTTTTCATGTAAATAGATGTATGATCTGACATTAAGTAAAGAAAATGAGCTCAAGTTCTTTTAATATATCAGCGTGATCAATGAGTCATTACTTCTTTGAGCACTGTAGTTACAACTCTCAGACTCATCATCTGAAATGACTATTTTATCTGATATCATCAACGTTTCAACAAAAAGCTTAGATAGCTTGTGAGCTAGTGAGCAGAATTCATTCAATACTAATGCGCTTAAGATGCATATGCTAGCTACTAGATGAGACGTTTGCTACAAGCTAACTGTCAGCTAAGTTTGCATCGTTGATTAGCTTACATGCTACATAAATCAGCTACAAGCTGATTTAGCTGATTTAACACTATTCTTCACTTTACTCATTTATTTACTTGCTTATTTACTCTTCATTCTACTCATTTATTTACTCACTCATTTACTCTTCACTTTACTCGCTCATTTACTCGCTCATTTACTCGCTCATTTACTCGCTCATTTACTCACTCATTTACTCTTCACTTTACTCATTTATTTACTCTTTATTTTACTCATTTATCTACTTGCTCATTTACTCTTCATTCTACTCATTTATTTACTCGCTCATTTACTCTTCACTTTACTTGTTTATTTACTCACTCATTTACTTTTCATTCTACTTGTTTATCTACTCACTCATTTACTCTTCATTCTACTCATTTATTTACTTGCTCATTTACTCTTCATTCTACTCATTTATCTACTTGCTCATTTACTTTTCACTCTACTCATATATTTACTCGCTCATTTACTCTTCATTCTACTCATTTATTTACTCACTCATTTACTTTTTATTCTACTTGTTTATCTACTCACTCATTTACTCTTCATTCTACTCATTTATCTACTTGCTCATCTACTTTTCACTCTACTCATTTATTTACTCGCTCATTTACTCTTCATTCTACTCACTCATTTACTCTTCACTTTACTCATCTATTTATTTTTCACTTTACTCTCTATCAAACGCGTCAATTAAGTGCATAAAACACATCAAACAGTGCTTCAAACAATGCTTTCTACATGACTTTCTATCTACTCATCACTTTACATGCTCAACTATTTACTTGATAATTTTCGCTTCGAGTTTTATAAAGTTAATGCTAGAAAGTTTAAAGTTTTCATCTTCTTTTTCTCTTCATAGTTTCTACTTTCTAGAACAATAACAATCAAAATATTAATATGTTCAACTATCAACTCAACTATCAACTCAGCTATTTACTCATTCATTTATTAATCAGTCTACTCGCTTCAAAACATGCTTTAAAAGACGCGTTAATCAAGCGCATAACATGAGTTAAACAATGCTTCAAACAATGCTTTCTACTGAGCTTTTCACTGAGCTTTCTACTAATCTTTTGATCAATCTTTCTACTGATCTTTTGATCGAGTCATTTAGTAAGCTTTCTACTGATCTTTCAATTGATCTTTTTATTGATCTTTCTACTGATGAACTTTCTACTAATCTTTTGATCAAGTCATCTAGTAAGCTTTTTACTGATCTTTCAATCGATCTTTCTACTGATCTTTCTATTGATCTTTCTATTGATCTTTCTATTGATCTTTCTATTGATCTTTCTATTGATCTTTCTATCAATCTTTCTATCAATCTTTCTACTGAGTTATTTATTAAGCTATCGACTGAGCTTTCTATCAAACACTTTATCAAACATTCTACATGCTTCAAAATACGTGTTGATCAAGTGCATAACATGAGTTAAACAATGCTTTTTACATGACTTTTTACATGACTCTCTACATGACTCTCTACATGACTTTCTATCAAGCGCTCTTCATGTTTTTCTATCAAGCATTCTATCAAGCACTCTTCATGTTTTTCTATCAAGCGCTCTTCATGTTTTTCTACCAAGCGCTCTTCATGTTTTTCTACCAAGCGTTCTTCATGTTTTTCTATCAAGCACTCTTCATGTTTTTCTACCAAGCACTCTACCAAGTACCCTTCATGTTTTTCTACCAAGCGCCCTTCATGTTTCCCTACCAAGCGCCCTTCATGTTTTCCTACCAAGCATTCTTCATGTTTCCCTACCAAGCATTCTACCAAGCACCCTTCATGTTTCCCTACCAAGCGCCCTTCATATTTCCCTACCAAGCGCCCTTCATGTTTCCCTATCAAGCGCCCTTCATGTTTTCCTACCAAGCACCCTACCAAGCATTCTTTCCTACCAAGCGCCCTTCATGTTTCCCTACCAAGCGCTCTTCATGTTTCCCTACCAAGCACTCTACCAAGCACCCTTCATGTTTCCCTACCAAGCGCCCTTCATGTTTCCCTACCAAGCGCCCTTCATGTTTCCCTACCAAGCGCCCTTCATGTTTCCCTACCAAGTACTCTTCATGTTTTCCTACCAAGCGCCCTTCATGTTTCCCTACCAAGCGCTCTTCATGTTTCCCTACCAAGCGCTCTTCATGTTTCCCTACCAAGCACTCTACCAAGCACCCTTCATGTTTCCCTACCAAGCGCCCTTCATGTTTCCCTACCAAGCACTCTTCATGTTTCCCTACCAAGCACTCTATCAAGCACCCTTCATGTTTCCCTACCAAGCGCCCTTCATGTTTTCCTATTAAGCACTCTATCAAGCGCTCTTCATGTTTTTCTATCAAGCGTTCTTCATGTTTCTCTAGAAGTATTCTCGACTCAATGCACGTTTCAATCTTGTGCACACTCTAAACTCGATTAGCAACCCATACTTTTTTTTTATTATTCAACCATCATTCATAGAATTAAATTGCAATTAATATAAAGAGTTGTCGATATCTATATGAAGCTTTCAAGCTATAAGAATCAATCATCAAATCGCTTAAAAGCTTTGAATTGCCTTTCAGCTCGCGTAGACCTGATTTGACTTGGTTCTCTTTTCACCTTCTCAATAGCAACAAAATCAGTGAATTGCTGTACTTTCATCTCTTTAGACTTCTTCTTTTGCTCTTTCTGAAACTCTTTAGCCTTCAGCTTTTGCTTCTGAATTAGACGTCGTTGCTTCAATTTCTTCGCTCGTAGCTTCTTTTTTCGCTTCGTTTTCTTTTTTTCTCGTTTCACCTTTCTTTCAGCTATTAAACGCTGTTTCTCTAGCTTTCTAAGCTTTCTTTGTTTCTTTTCTTTCGTCTTTTGAATAGCAGCTTGCTGTTTCTCTTCGATTCTTT
>JAABUV010002424.1_pt1 | contig 25282 bp, 36 predicted proteins | sample 5559971 | NCBI WGS metagenome assembly JAABUV01 (sample SAMN10711881, study PRJNA513362) | rock metagenome | isolation source: Antarctica rocks | place: Antarctica: Victoria Land, Knobhead nord | collected 2015-12-19
GCGCTGCACGCCAGCTGGGCGGCCGAGCGCGACGAGGAGGCCGTCAAGGACCTGCTGGAGGGCGTGCGCGGCGGCTTCCGCAAGCGCCGCCGCGGCGGCGCGCTCGACGACGCGGTGCGGGCGTGATGGGCGGCTAGGGTAGGGTACCTGCTGTTCCACCTGCTGGCCGATGTGCGCCCACAGCTGGATGCCTAGAATGCGCCCTGGCCTGCGGCCTGCGACGCGCGGTGAGGCTGCGGCTGAGGCGCTTGCGGGGGTGGTGCATGGCGCTTTCTGCAATCATTGCCACAATATTCCATGCACCACTCAGTCTTCTGCTGGAGGCATGTTCGTAAGTGCTAAGCTGCCTGGCCTGACGAACGAAAGGCACCTATCCAGCTCGCGCGGGGACCAGCCACGGCGGTGCGCCCCGGGCGACCATGAGGGCTCCCCTCCAACGCGCCGCCCGCCAGGTATGTGTGACCTTATGCGGCTTGCGTGCGGGCAGGGCGGCTCGCACCGCGACGCGCGGTGGCGTCGCGCCCGGGCCGCGAGCGGCAGCGAGGCGGGCTCCGACGCGGCCGCAAGCGGGTCGGCGAGCGGCAGCGGCGCGGACAGCGACAGCGAGGGCGGCAGCGGCGGCGACGAGGCCGGCGCGCGCGCGGACCCCTATGCGGCGCTGGACGACGTGTCTGACGACGACGTGCGCGAGGAGCTGCGGCGCGAGCAGCAGCAGCAGCTGCTGGCAGCGTCGCAGGTGTTTCTGTATGAGGGGCCTGGGGTGTATGCTTGGCGCATGCTCAGCAGGGCACAGCGGCCCGACGTTGCTGGAGGCACAGGTCCCATGTAGCATAATATGTGGGTGCTGAATAGCAATGTATATTTTTGCCTTGGCTGGGGCTGCATGTGATAGTGCACAGGCATGGTAGATGGCATTGAGCATTGTGACCTTCTCTCTCCATGACTGAGCTTACGCTGCATGCACATGAGGCGTCTGCTGCCCATGCCCCGGAGCAAACACATGGGTAGCATATGTGACCCCACATGTGAGTACACGCTAGTTTGCCGTGTGACATGGCGCGCAGGGTGCCACGCGTGTGCTGCTCGCCGCGCCGATCGCGGCCGCTATCGGCCAGGGCGCATGCCCGGCTGCCTGGTGATGGGCTCTGGGTTATCTTGATTGTGACTGGAAATTTGCCTGCGCGCAGGACCAGGACAGCGCAGGCGGGGTCCTGCTGGACGACGAGGCGCGCGCGATGCTGGGCCTCATCGCAGGCGCTGCGCCGCATGCGGCTGCAGCTGATCGGGGCGTGCGCGCGGCCGCGGGCGGCGGCGGCGGCGGCGCGCTGGCGCCGCGCCCGGGCGCATTCGGGACAGACCTCACCAACTGCCGTGGCGCAGTGCGACCCCGAGCCCCTCTAGCCTCATGGCGCCCCGCTTGGGCGCACTTGCGGTGGACCTCCATTCCTGGTGCGGCGCCACATGCTGCGCGCCCAGGCGCATATGTCCAAGGTAACATGCAAAATGTCCTTGCTATGGGGTGTACGCAAGGGCGCTCATGGGCATCCAGTCTGATGATATATTTGCCTGTGGCTGCTGGCCCTACATGCTTGGCTGCCCAGCATGCAACTTAAGTAGCAGGCATGCTACACAGCTGGCGTGGCAGACCTGCGCTCTCCGACAGGCGCTGCTCTGCGCCGCGCAGGCCAGCTTCCTGGGCCGCGTGCAGACCGCCAGCGCGGCCGCGGCGCGCAAGGCCGCGCACGGCGAGCGCTCGCAGTCCTACGTGTTTGGCTGCGACGCGTCCAACTCCGCGCCCGCGCTCACCGATGCCCCACCGGCAAGCCCACGCACCCACTTTCCAGCCTTTCCCCCGGACCTGCCGCATGGCCATGTCCTGCATCTGCCTGCAGCTGCTACTTTGACGCCGCCCGCGCTGTTGCTGAGCGTCAAACTGCGCAGGCGGGCGACGCCGCTGGGCCGACGCTGGGCGCAACCTCCTTCGCGGGCCTGCACGGGCTCGTTGAGGCGGGCGCGCCAGGGCCTGGCCCGCGCCCGGATCCCGACCCCAAGCCTGGGAGTGGCGGCACGCGCGGCGGCGCGCGCGGCGGCCCCTCGCTGCTGAGCATCCTGGGCGGTGACCACCGCCGGCGCCTGCACGGCAAGGGCCCCGCGCTTGGCAGCGGCGGCCACGGCAGGGGCAGCAAGGCGGACCCTCTCAGGCTGGCGGCGCTGGTGGGGCCCATGCGGGTCGCAGCCGGCCGAGGCCGGCGGGCTGAAGCTTAGTCTTGTTGAAACAATCAGGAAGCCTGCAGCCCAATGCTGTGGCTGTGCCTTGAGCATGCGCCCGGGTGCTGGGTAACGTGGAGGCGGAAGTGAAGCTGCTGAGCTCCTGGTGCTAAGGGTACAACCATGCAGAGCCAGACGCAACCCCATGCATGCACAGTGCGACACAGCTGCCTGGCTGCCCCATCCACTCCTGCACTCCCGCACTCAAACCACGTTCTCCCAGAGGCTAACAGAAGACGGGCGTTGTTGTCACGGCCCTCTCTGCGCAAGCCTAACTATTCCAGGAGCAGGTTATTTTGCGGCCGGCGCGCCGCAGCCGCCTAGCAGCGGAACCTCCGCGATGTGGGTCCAGTCCTCCGTGGGCCCGTCCAGCGGCGTGAGCCACAGCGACAGCGCGCTGCAGGTGAAGCTCTCGCTCAGCAGCGGCAGCCCGCCGCCCTCCGATGGCCGTGACAGCTCCTCCTGCGGGCGCGCGGGCCCCACATTCCCTGTCTGTCTGCTTTGCCATCCGGCAAGCTGCCCCCAATGCCATTACACTTCCAGCCAGCATCAGCGTGGGGACCCACAGGCGGCTGCATGGTGACATGGTGACATGCATGCAGCCCGCAGGCAGATCCTGTCATGCGGCACAGGGGTCTTGCCAGCGCAGGCCGAGCGCGGCCAGCACATGCACCTGAAACTTGTTCACCAGCTTCGCGCGCTCCTCCTGCGAGATGTCCGCGTATATCAGGGACAGGTGCGGCATGTAGCCCGTCCCGTCGCCCTCGCCAAATGCGCGCTGCGCCGCCGCGGCCGTGCGGAGCACCTCCTCGTCCTTGCGGACGAGGATGAACACGCACTGGTACACCGAGGTCGACTGGCTGACATGGTCCAGGCGCAGCGTGTACGCCTGCCGACAACTTTCAATAAACTCAGTTGAAGTCATGAAACAGTGCTAGGTCACATGCCTAGGCTGCGCCCCAAGTGAGAGTATGCCTAGATGCCAGTGTTCATGCCTTCTCACTGCACTCTCTGCACCGCACGTACTGCTGAGCATCAGCAAGCTCTTTGTGCTTGCAAGCACCCCTGCTTGCGCCAGCGCTTCACGATATGGAGTGCTGCTATCAGACCACAGCAGAGCCAGAGGACACACAGGGGGAGGCGAGGAGCGCACTGGCAGCGTCGCGGCCACGTCCTGGAGCGCTTTCAGCACCTCCTCGCCTGTCTTGTTTTGGATAGGTCCAGCCACTGTGACATGCGGCACGAAGCTGTGCGTGGCGTTCTCCTTGGCTGTCCTGTTTATGATGTCGTGCAGCTTCTCTGCCAGCAGGCCTGTGCCGGCACAGGCGCCGCCAATCATCACTGAAACTTACAGTGACTTGACGAACTTGGCTGCGCTTGGCCCTTACCACGCCATACGTGTCATACATAGTTGCACTCATAGGACTGTCACCTGCAACTGCAGAGCTTGCAGAGCTTGCTCAAGGTGCAGCGCGCAGGAACTTATCCTGACATCTACCTGCGACGCTTGCCATCTATCTATGCCTTGCAGAGCAGTGATAGAGCAAGCTGCAACCGCGACCTGCTGGATGTGGCTGCAGAGGCCTGGACGCGCCTGTGGGCTGCGCGAGGATGGAGTATGCCATCTCGCGCAGGGCAGAGCAGAGAGCGCCTGCGCACTCTGATCCCAGCCCGTTTTCAAGGGTCTCCTCCCATTCACGCTGTCACAGTACAATACTATTATGACACAGCAGCTGCACCGATGGAGTGGAGGGAGCATATGCCTCTCAAAATTGCCCAAGAAAACTGCCAGGCAAATGTGCCCCAGACATTACCAGGCAAAATGGTCGTCTTCTGGGTGAACCATACTTTGGATGCCCAGACACGCTGTGTGTTTTCCAGCGACAGGCCGGGGCTTGCTGAAGTGTTGAGGCCAATGAGCCGGTGACGGTGCCGTACGGAAGCGACGAGGCGTCGCTTCGAGGCGGTGGCAGGCATGGCGCACAGCTATGTGTTTGCGGAGCCTGATTATAACCTCGTTCGACCGCTGGAGGTGCGCCGTCTCGCTGGCCAACCCGCGACCTTTGTCGCTGGGCAGGCCTGCTTGTGCGTGGACACCCATGTCTGATGCTGCTCTCCAGGCATGTCAGCCTTGGGCGGGGCATGAACACCGCAAGCTGCACAATGCAGCAGCAATAGAGCCAGATACGTTGACAAGAGGGATGTTGTCGCAGACGAGGCGCCGCAAGTGCTTGGGCGCACCAGGCCAAGTTGCGCCTTGCCCTGCTACTTGGCGCACGCCTATGCAGTGCGGCGCTCAGCTGTACTGGCTGTGTTGTTCACTCAGTGCTGATGTCTGGCTTGTGCCGTGCAGGCATGTGTGTTTGCGCTGACGATAATTGTGAAGTAAACTTTAGCAACTGCAGCTGCGGCAGCACAACGCCACGCTGCTGCAGGCCGCTATCAACCTGCATAGCATCAGCCGGCTCGGTGCGACTGGCAGGTCGTATTGGGCGACCATGATGGGGTTCAGCATGGTGTTGCTTTATTTTTATGCTGCTTGACATGGAGCGCTGCAGTTGGCGCAGATTGCGCGAATGTGTTGCCCTGAGCACGCCACGCTGATCGCCATCATGGTTGCTTGAGGACACCCCGCCGGTTGCGCCCGAGCCGACTGAGGCTATGCAGGTTGATAGCAAATCTGCAGGAGTGTGGGCGAAGCGCGTCCGCGGCCGCCTCGCAACCCAGCAGGTGCGCATATGTATACAACATTTCCGCCTCGTTGCTCTCCCCAAGTTGCTGCTTTACATGCTGCTCAATTCTGTGCCTTCTGCAAGGTCAGACCTGACAGGAAGAAATGTGTACTGCTCAGTCGCTGAACAGAGGCTAGGACCCAAGTGTACATGGCACATGCGTGGTTTAATGCAGGGGCAGCCGTGGACCTGGCCGATGCAGCGACGCAGCTGCGGCCAGCGGCAACCCGGCTGTCGTCGATGCTGCCGCACCTGCCACTGATACTAGCGGGGCCGCCCAGGCGGCCATGAGGACGCGCGGCGCGCCTGGCAGGCAGGACGGCGCTGGCGCCAAGCGCGTGCGCGGCGATGCTGGCCACAACCTGGCTGCGCCGCAACCCGGTAGCTCGTCCGCCGCGCCCTTTGACGGGCCTTACAGTGTGCGCGCACCCTGGGCGCAGGTCGACCCGCATGGCCACACGCCCTCGCAGGGGCCTGCATGCGGCTGCTGGTCGCCTGACTGCCGTCCTGGCTGCGCCCCAGCTGCATGTCTGGACACGAAGCTGCAGCCCTTTCCATTGGTAAATGGTGTCTGCGCTGGATAGTGGCATGGGCTGCAGGCAAGGCGCATGACTGGCCACACAAGCTCGGCAGCTGCTAGACAGGACGCTTGCGCCTGTGAGTGCGATTCGCAGCGCGCCAGGGCGGGTACCGCATGCAGGGCATCTCGCACGGTTCTGGTTTGGACGGGCGCCTTCGCGTTGGCCACCCCAAGCGCAAGTCCCTGGGCCCTATGCTGCAGGCTGCAAAGCGAACGTCATGCATGCCGCAGGTGCACTTCATCGTCCCGCGCTGCAGCCTGCACATGCAGCACTGCCGACGCGCGTAGATGAAGTGCACCTGCGGGGCCCCTGATGTTCGCGATGCAATCCATGGCGCAAGGCCCAGGGACGCATGCTCGGGGTGGCCGACAGGCGTACGTGCCCGTCCAGGACCGGCACTCTGAGCGAGAGACCCGCCATGCGGAATCCGCTCTGGCCTGCTGTGAAGCGCACCTGCAGGCGCAGGTGTCCTGATCGGCGGTCTGCCGAGCTTACGTGGCCAACGTGCGCCTTGCCTGAAGCCCATGCCACTACCCAGCGCAGACACACGTGCAGACAGCAGCACGGGACGACCAGGTGCTGCGCAGAACTTTATAGCACACTCCTTGCGCAGGCGTGGAGTGGCCGGTGGTGTACCAGCTGCGGTGCAAGGGGCCCGGCAAGGAGGCGGAAAGTGGCTCCTACACCGGCTGGGCTGTGCCATTGCGCCGCAGATGAGGACCACTACCACCCCACGCCTGCGCGTGTGAGTGCGGTTTATAAGTTGTGTGCAGCACTTGATCGCGCGCTGATAAGCGGCGCCTGCGTCGCGCGCGCCTGGGGCTTCCGGGCATGCAGTCTGCCCGCACCTTTGCGCCCTTGATTCTCGGGAATCCGGCGTCGCCGCAGCACTTTGCTGCTCTGCAAGTGGTGGTGCTGAAAGTGCTGGAAGGGGTTCCGCGTCGGCAGGGCGGGGTACGCATGGACCCGGTGCCCCTGGCGCGCGCGCGTGTGCTCTGCTTCCGGCAGCGCATTGCCTCGCAGGCCGGGCGGCAGGGCTGACGTGTGCACCGCCGCTGTGCCATGCATGAGAGCTGCGCACGTGTCGCAGCGCTGAGTGCGCGCATGGGCAGGACGACGACATGGCCGTCCTGGTGTGCCCGGACGACAGCGTGCCCGAGGTCTACGCGATCCTGCTCAACAGCGCGCCCGTGCGCGCGCCCGCCGCGTGCCAGCCGCCCGCCGCGCCCGCCGCGCCGCGCGCGCGCGCCGCACCAGCGCTCGCCTCCGGCCTCACCCGCCGCGCCCGCCGGTGGCTCATTCAGCGTGCGCGCGCTCTGCCGCAGGCGGCCCCGGAATTGCAGCCCGCCCTCGCACGGGCCCGCGCGCGGCTGGCGGCCGCCCGTCTGCCCATCCTGGCGGCCCCCCCGCCACGTGTCTGGGTCCCCTGCGCGGCTTTCACCCGTGGTGCCTGCGCCGGGCACTGCCGTGAGCAGCAGGCTGGGCGCATGTGTGGCCACACGAGCTTGGCAGCTGTCTGACAAGACACGACACACGCGCATGCACATGCAGGTCACACTGGGTCAGCCAGGCTTCAGGATGAACAGCCGCTCGCTCCTAATGCCTGTGCGGGCGGGCGCCCTCGTGTCGGCCGCCGCGGGACGGTCAGGAAATCGCGGTACGCGCGCGGCGGCCGAGACGGGGGCGCCCGCCCGCACAGGCATCAGGAGCGAGCGGCTGTCCATCCTGAAAGCCGGGCTCGACAAGTGTGAACTGCATATGCACGCGCGTGTGTCCTGTCAAACGGCTGCCAGGATCGTGCGGCGGTGCGTGCGTACAGCCTGCAGCCCGTGCCACTGCCTGGCGCAGGCGTCACGGGTGAAAGCGGCCGCAGCGGACCCGGATAGACACGCTTCCGGGGCGCCGCCAGGATGCGCAGACTGGCGACCGCCAGCCGCGCGCGGGGTCCCTGCGAGGGCGGGCGGCGATCCTGGGGCCGCCTGCGGCAGGGAGTGCGCGCGCTGAACGGGCCCTCGGCGGCCGCGGCGGGCGCGGCTTGCGGCGGGCGCGCGTGTGGGCAGGTGGTCCCGCAGGCGGACGCGGAACTGACCGTCGCCCAGGCGCTCTAGGACGACCCTGGTGTGGCACCTGGCATGCGCGCGTGTGCCCCGCTTCTGGATGCGCACTTGCTCGCAGGCCAGCTGATGGGCTGACAGGTGTGCTGCTGCTGTGCCATGCTGAAAGGCGTGTGCAAGTCTATGCACCGATCGCATGCATGGCGGGACGGCGGCGCGGTCGCCCTGGAGCGCCCCGACGACCGCGCGGCCATCTTCCGCATGCGCCTGCTCGACCGCGCGGCCGGGCGCATGGCCACGGCGCTCACCGCGCCGGGTCAAGGTGTCACCTTGCAGTAGGCCGCACCCTGCTGGTCGCTGGTGGGCGCCTCCAGCCGCGCGCGGGGCTGCCCGCGGACGGCGACGTGGCCGTTCTGGAGTGTCCTGACGACTGCGCGCCCTTCTTCGACGTGCGCCTGCTGCACCGCCGCTTGCATGGCGCGGCGGGCGCCGTGGCCCTGCGCTCGGCCGCGCGGTTCAGCAGGCGCACGTCGTACGAGTGCACGCAGTCGTCCAGGCGCTCATGGATGGCCACGTTTCCGTTCGCGGGCGTCCGCGAGGCGAGACGAGGCGGGGCGGGGGGCGAGGCGAGGCGGCCAGCGGCGCGCACAGGCGCTGGAAGGGCTTCCGCGTCGGCAGGGCAGGGTGCGCCTGAGCCCGCCTGATTGCTGCACCAGCTGCTGATGACATCGCTGCCGGCGGGCCAGCCCATCAGATGCTTTCTATTCCGGCCCAGCCCCTAGAGCAAGTTCCTGGAGAAGGCGTATAGGAGCGTGCGCTGCTCGGCATCTTTAAGCAGCGCTTTCAGCAGGCCGGCATGCTTGCATGCTAGTGCAGCCCGGAATTTGTTGGTGGGGTCTTCTGGACGCAGAGGCGGCCAAGCGCACTAGGCAGTCACCATGGAGCGCGCATATGCGCTCGGGGAACACTCATGACAGGTACGCAGCCAAGGATAGGCACCTCATGGAATGCTGAGCAGGCGGCAGGGCAGGTCAGACATGCAGTCCTGCTCTGGCTGCGTGCCTGACCTGCCCTGCCTCCTGCCTATCATTCCATGAGGCAGTGATCCTTGGCCGCGCATATGTCGTAGTTCCCCAGAGCGCATGTGCGCTCGCGCCATGATGACCTCCTTGCTGTGTCTTGCCTCCTTTGCGTCCTGATAATCTTCCCACCTCACAGCGTGCTGGGCTGCACCTGGCGTGCAAGCATGTCGCCCTGCTTGACGCTCTTGCCGGAACATGCCATTGAGCGCATTGCCGCTATGTGGCTGCTCCGCGCCACATGGGCAGGGCCGGAAAAGGAGCCTCTGATGGGCTGTCCTAGCAGCAGCGATGTCGTCGGCTGCTGGTGCAGCCACCAGGCCCGCTCACGCCTACCCTGCCATGTGCGCCTTTGAACAAGCACTATAGTGCATTGCCGCTGTACAGCCGCTCCAGGAATTTGCCATGCAGGGTACGCATGAAGCGGGCGCCTCGCGCGCGCGCGCATGTGCTCTGCTTCTGGATGCGTACTGCTTCTGGATGCGTGCTGCCTCGCAGGCCCACTAAATGGGCTGACGGGTGCACCGCCGCTGTGCCACACCGGAAGATGTGTGCGAGCGTTGCACCGAATGCGTGCACGGGCAGGACGGCGGCGTGGTCGTCCTGGAGTACCCCGACGACCGCGCGCCCGTGCTCAACGTCGGCCTCCTGAACCGCGAGGCGGCTCGCGCGGCCGCGGCGCCCGGCCGTGCCGAGCGAGGGGCCTTGCGGTTGCGCAGGTTGACGCTGAGCACGGGCGCGCGGTCGTCCGGGCACTTCAGGACGACCATGTCGTCGTCCTCGGGCGTCCGCGCGCGCGTCTGGAGCTCACCGCCGACCAGGAGGGTGCGACATACTGCAGTCAATGCTCTAACCTTGTTCTTACTGCCGCCAGCTCCCCACCGACGCCGGTGCGCGGTCTGCATGCCACATGGAGCAGTTGTGCCCTTTGCCGTGCGACGCGGCACTCAGCACAGCAAGGTGTGCGCTGCAGGACCGCCGGCTTGCTGCAAGTATAGGTAGGGCCGCCTCCTGTGCAGCCCTAGCCCGGCGGGGCGCTGCTGAAAAAGTCCGCAGCCTTGCGCAGGCCCTGCGCCGCCGCGCGCGCCCAGGCCGCCGCGCGCGCCCCTGCGCCCTCCGCGCAACCTGCGCCCGCCGCCCAACCGCCGCCCGCCGCCCAGCGCCCGCCGCCCACGGCCCGCCGCTCGAGCGACGAGAGGCGCCTGGCGGCGATGCCCTACCCATACCCTATATTGCTGCTGGCGCCGCTGCCAATGCGACACGCGGTTCCGCGCGCACAAGCACGCCAGGCCTGGCGGCCGGCCCGCCCAGCTGCGGCGCGAACTCCGGCGCGTCACGCGCCATCTGAAGTGCCTGGAGCTCACCCGCAACGCCCGTGCGCGGTGACCACGCCGTCGCACACAAAGCTCGCCGCGCGGCCTGGCGCGCGTCCCTCGCTTCGTGCGCAAGCATGGCAGGCATGGCGGCCGGCCCACCCGGCGGCAGCGTGGGCCTTTGTCAGTCCGGTGTGACGCTGGCCGTCAGCCACTCAAGCGGCCGAGTCGGCATTGGGGTGGCTTTCGTACCTCGCCCTGGCTGCTGCATTGGCGCCGCTGTTACTGCATCATGGGCGGCGCTGGCGCAGCAGCCAGGGCCTGAAAGGCACAAAGCCACCGCAGCGCCGACCCGACCGCTCAAACTGGCTGATGGTCATCATCACGCAGGGCGGGCCCACGCCCGCGACGAAGCCGCGCTGGACGGCCGCCACACCTGCCTGGTTGCGTGTGAAGCGAGGGGCGCGCGCCGGGTGGAGTTTCAGCTTGTGTGCAACGGCGTGGTCATTGCGCACGGGCGGTGCGGGTGAGCTCAAGGCACTGCTGCGGCGCGCGACGCGCAGGAGGGCGCGCCGCAGCCGGGCGTGCGCGGCCTGCTGTGAATGCCGCCATGCATTGGTCTTGCTGGGCGCTCCACGCATAGGGACACCTGCATGTGCCGCGCCTGGGCTCCCAGGGCGGGAAGGCAATGGAGTCGCCGCGGCCAGGCGCGCCCGCGCCAGCCACTGTGCCAAGGAGGGTGCGGTTGCTTTTACATGTCTGATTCTGCGGCGCGCACTGCTCAGCGAGCCGCCTGCATCAAGCAGGAGTAGCCGGTCATGGAATGGCTGCGAAGCGGGGCGCTGGACTGCGGCGGCATCGCCGCAATGGATGCCGTGCAGCCCTGGAACAGACAGTCAACAAAGAAAGCATGTGTTCTCTTTGCCACATTGTTGACCAGGCTGGCCGGCAGCCGGCCAATAATGTGGGACAGAGAACGCATACCTCCCGTTGATTGTAATAGACGAGTCGGCATGGTGACCACTCCAGCAATGTCACCTGTCAGTGTAGCGCACGGTCCGCGCCCAAAACTCCCGTTGATTGTAATATACGAGTCGGCATGGTGACCACTCCAGCGATGCCACCTGTCAGTCTAGCGCACGGTCCGCGCCCAAAAACATGCCCGGCTGCTATATCGCTCTATCCTGGCCCCTTCGGATGAGACCAAGACGCATTCACTGGCTTCCAATAATGAACATTGTGCCTCCGAATTGCTAATTCTGCCATGTCTCAGTGAGACACCTTTGGCACCGCTGGCACAACATGCATGCATACAGCTGACATTCTACTAAGAGACTGAGTGCCGGTATCACAGAACCTGCCAGACTGCAGCGGCAAAGGTAGTTCGGAGTCTGAGCACGAGCGCAGAAGCAACCGGCTCTGAGCGCGCGCGCCCTCCGGCACACTCAGGCATAATTGGCTACTGGCCTTTCTCAGCCAGCCGGGGCTGCTCACGCGGTGGGGTCTCCAGGCTCTTTACAGATACATGATCAGGAGTGATGAAGGCAGTTAGGGTTCAGGGTGCGTGCAGGCACAGCCTGTTGACACTGTAGCAGGCAAAGATGTGGCAAGGCATGCGGGCAAGCACTTCCAGGCTATGCGATGTGAGCGCGTGAAGTACCATAAATGACATAGTTTGGACGCCTGCACAAAGTCACATCGCGAGCTGCAAAAGACACAGGGCACTTGCGCAACATGTAACGTTGTGTGTCTGCTCGCCCCGCGAATCAACGTGCTGCCGCGCCGCCGGTTCAGCTCAGGCAAGCCATCTTGACTTGCCTGAGCTCGCTCACCTTGACTTGCCTAAGGTGCACCAGCAGCGCGGCAGCCCCCTGACTAGCTGGCGTGAGCAGGACGCTTGACCACCTATATCACACACATCTCCTGCTTGTTTTGCAGCTACCGTGCAGCTCAGGCAGCACGCCAGGAACTTGCCCAGCGAAGCCAGGTCCTCCTCCGCCAAAAGTGACAGTCTAAACCTGAGCGTGAATGCGTTCCATGCCAGCGTTCTCTTATATGGGTCAGATCTGCTTGAGGCAGACCTGCAGGCAGGAAGCTGGGACGGTGCAACGCTGGAGGATAACAGGTTTAAGTGGCACGGTGACCACATTTTCCCATTGCCAAAGTTCAACCTGCATGACGCGCAGGCGACGCGGGCTGTGCATGCATCACTTCAACCTGATAGCCTTGACCCCAGACGATGACACTCAAGCTAAGAAGTCTGACCATCTCCGCACGTGCATGGAGGCCTTCCACTCCACCATCCCCTCATACGGGCTGATCTGCCTGTGCAGGGCCTGGCTGCGCTGAGCGTCTTCCTGTCATGCAGCCTGAACTGGGCAGCTCAGGCCCAGGATAACCCAGGATGCCGGAGCTGCCTAGCTCAGGCCGCATGACAGCGTAGCCAGGTCCTCCACACGCAGATCCACCCGGAGGAGGGGATGGTGAGTGGAACGCTTCCAAGCGCATGCGGAGATCGTCAGTCCTCTTGGCGTCATCGTCTGGGGTCATCGTCTGGGGTCAGGGGCATCATGTTGTAATGGTGCATGCACAAGCGCGCTGCCAGCGCGTCATGCAGGGTCAAGCTTTGCAATGGGGAAATGTGATCTCCATGCCACGTAATCCCGCCGTCCTCCAGCGCTACGCCGTCCTCCACCTCCAGGCCTAAGGCAGACCTGCGCCGTACAATGGAATGCACTGTGGTGGGAGGTGGCGGTTCGCCAGGCTCGCTGCAAAGTGCGGGCGCGCCTGGCGGCGCCCAGCAATGTCACAGAGGACTTGTGCGCGTGGTGAGCTGTCTGCTGCACTGTCTGCTGCACGCCCTACAGCGGCAGCGCAGGCCCCTCCGCACCAGCTGCGCACGGCGCAGCCTCAGAAGTGTCAGCCTGCAAACGCACTTGCATCAGCAAGCGCTCGTTCATATGCAAAAAGTGCTAGACACGCCCCACTACCTTGTTGCTGGCAGTTTGTGGCCTGAGCGGTTGATGCACCTCGTCTGGACATCCACCGCCCCGCCTATGCAGCGGGCTCTGAGCTTGGTGACCAAACGCGGTTGACGACGTGGTGTCCAAGGAGTCCAAGACACGCAGATGGCATCCACCGGTAGCACTGCTCAGAAGGCAGTGGGAGAGGCCCAGAGAATGGCACGCACCGGCTCTGCCCAGCTTGCATGTCTTTGTCCTGCGGGTCCTGTGCGACTTTAGCGCAGGTATTTCTGGCTCTTTGTGACACAATGCTGCAGGCACGTACTGGTTGTCGGGAGCGTGATACAGCTCTAGCTCCCCAAAAGTGAGCAAGGTCCCAAGCGACGGTACAAAGCTGGTTCGCTACCCTGGTTCCAGGGTAGGGAACGTCAGGTTAATCATGTTAGCTGGGTGGCACTAACTGTAGCCGGGCGGTAGCGCCTCTGTATGGAGTGTGACCGCAGAGCCCTGGCCGACGAGCTGTTCCTGCTCCTTGAGTGTTCTTATGTAGCCTGTGTTTGTGACGAGTTTGCTCACTGCTCACGCCTGGGTGCGCCATACTGGAGTCAATACAGCAGCAAGACACTCGCGGAGTTGCTTGCTCATCCTGGTTTTGCCTATTGTGCCCTGCCTGTGGGTGTTGCCTGTAAGAACTACTGCTGACTGCCTGCATGCCCAACAAAACTGTCGCCTGAGGAGCACTAGCTGGCTGAAAAAGGCAACCCTACATGCCTGGGTGCGCCGAAGGGCGCGCACTCAGGACCTTTGTCATCCTTTCTATATTGCATTGGAACGGGAAGCACCTCAGTCGGCTGACGTACAGTGAGAAGCTTCATTCATAGCTGTGTAGTGAGCTCCGCAAGATCACACCTGCCTGCCAAGTGCTTACCAGAGTGTATGCATGCGCCATGCATACACTCGCCGACTGACGTAGAAAAGCATGTTGTTAGACCTCGGCAGAAGCAAGCACTTGAACCCAAAACGAATGGCCTGATAGGCACAGACTGGCACTTCAGCACACTGCTGTCAGGGCCCTGCCGTGACGACAACCATTCACATAGCCCATGCAGGCCCTGAAACTCTCTTCCAACGACAACAACAGCATCGGCCACTGCCGTCAACAAATCACATAGCGGCTACTCAAGCGCGCAACGGCCTTCTCTGCAGGCCAGAAAACACACACACGGCCCCCTAGATTGCATTCGGCAAGAGCGTGCGCTCATGGAAGGCATGCCCAGCTGGTGGCCGCTGCTGTGCTGCCATGCTTCAGCACCACAGCATTACCACATGAGTGACCACAGCTGCCTGTCTGCACCTGATGCACTGCGCTGCATCCCCAAGCCGCAGCTCAGTTATTGTTCCGGAGCCGGAGGGGATCCCCACAGGGAGAGCTTCGCAGGGCAGTGCTGCTACAGGGGCGGGACGTCCCGTACTGAGCCGTAGCAGGCGCTGCCGCCCATGCCGCCCCGCAGGCACACCTCTGCATGTGGGACCCCTCCTCCGGGGCCTGCGGAGGTGCCAGCTTGCACCCTTCACCGTCCTCCTCCAGGACCGGAACGCGCAGGTGGGTGCGCACTCGGGAGGCTGCACGCGAGGGACAAGGCTCTGCCGCCGCCGCCGCGCTCAGCCGGCGCCCGGCGCGGCGCCGCCGCCGCGCAGCGCCACCTCCGCGAGCTGCGACCACTCTCCGCCGGCCCGTCCAACAGTGTGACCAGAGCGCGATCTAGGGTTAGGGTAGGGTCTGCCGGACAAGGCTCTGGCGCCGGCGCGCTCAGCCGGCGGCCGGCGCGGCGCCGCCGCCGCGCAGCGCCACCTCCGCGACCTGCACCCACTCCTCCGGCGGCTCGTCCAGCGGCGTGCGCCAGAGCGCGAGAGCCTCGCAGGTGAAGCTCTCGCTCAGCAGCGCGGGCGCGCCGTCCTCCGCCAGCGACAGCATCTCCTGCGCGGCGCGGCGCCCCGCGATCGGCGCCCTAACCCTGCCCTAGCTTGCAGGTGAAGCTCTCGCTCAGCGGCGCAGGCGTTCCTCCGCCAGCGACAGCGTCTCCTGCGCGGCACGGCGCCCTGCGCTCGGCGCTCTACCCTAACCCTAGCCTCCGAGTCAGGATCTTATGCCGCTGGGCATGCTTGCACCTGCACGCTGTTTAGGGGCAGGCAGGAGATTGCGCGAGGTGCGCGGCTGGCTGCAGGGCCGCCGCTCGGCGCGCGGTGGTCAGGACGCGGGAGCAGGCGGGCGCGCGCGCGCGCCTGCAGCTGCTCCACCAACTCGGCGCGCTCTTCCTGCGGGATGTCCGCGTACAGCAGCGACAGGTGCGGCGTGTAGCCCTCGCCGTCACCCAGGCCGAACGCGCGCCGCGCGGCCGCGGCGGCGCGCTGTACCTCCTCGTCCGGGTGCACCAGCACGAACACGCACTGGAACCTCGTGGTGGACTGCGCTATGCGGTCAAAGCGCAGCTTGTACGCCTGCCGGCCAGCAAAGCGCGCGTGAGCGCCGCCGGGAGTGTGCGTATGCCGCCGGTTGGCCCGTCTCTGCTGGCAAGCGCGCACGCTCGGGGCGTGCGCGACAGTAGCTGACACGGCACTGAGCACCTCGCTACTCTATTTCAGTATACCTGGTTCAGCGCAAGCAGCACAGTACACCCGAGCGCCAGCATCGGTGAGCGGTGCACATTCGCTTCCGCAGTTTGGCGGCTAGCGCACCGGCAGCGCCGAACCGAGCTCCTGGAACGCTTCAGCACCTCCTCAGCAGTCTTGTCTTCGATGGGGCCGGCAACCGTCACGTGCGGCACAAAGCGGGGCGTGTTGTGCTTATCGGCCAGCTCGTTTATGATCACCTGCAGCTGGTCTGCCAGTGCGCCTGCATCGCCAGACAGAGGGCTATCATGGGAGGTGACTGTGCTCCAAACACTGCAGCCTGCTGCTAGCTGCGCTGCATCCTGTGTGCGCTCAACACATACAGAGGTGTCTGAGAGCAATTGCGGAGCACAACTGGTAGCTAATGCTCACTGGTGCTCACAGACACACCAGGGTGACGCAAGCTGTCTACCAGAGCATGGTGTGCAAGCATGGTCGGCCGCATGAGAGCGCTGGTTGACGCAATGCTGGCCACTAGAGCATGGTGTACAAGCGTGGTAGTCCGTGAGAGAGCTTGCTCTATAGCTAGGTACACAACGCGCCTGTTGGCTGCGCCCAGACGGAGTACGCCATCCTACGCCAGGGCAGAGCAGAGCGGCTGTCCAGCGCAGTGCCGCACACTGGACGCCAGTTCGCAGCACAGCGCGGCCGTGCAGCACAGTGAGCGGGAGGTCTGAGTGCACCAATGATCTTCTTAGTCGAAAGTGGAGCGGTGCTTTTGCAAAACAAGCTCATCTCCTTGCTGCATGGGGGGATTGCACATGCCTCATGCGCGCCAAATGCACTGAGGTGTGGGTGGCAGGATGCTCCAAGGCATGGATAGCATGCCGCAGGTTGCTATGCCGCAGGTCTGCATGTGACTGCTATTTTTATGAGCCTAACATGTTTGCGCACAGGCTTGTGATCTCCAGGAAGGCAGAGAATCCACTGTGAGAACGCTGCAGATAAGTTCACAACAGCGGCATGTCAAACGCAAACAGGCTCACACTTAACAATGCAGGTGTCAGACCTGAGCAAGTGCTTTGTACAGCATGTTACATGATAGCTAGGAGTGCAGCATAGCTAGTGGAGCCTTTCCACCCCGTCAGGAGATGCAGTGCGTGCCCTGCCTTGCGCGTCGTAGACCCTCCTATCCCGTCAGGTGCGGGGTGCACGCCCTGCCTAGCGCGTCGAGTGACAGGCCGACCGCGCACTGTGTCGCTCACGGCGCCACACTCCACCGCCGCCCGATGGCGAAGGCTGTCCAGCGGCACAGCTGAGGAGTGTGCTCTCGACATGGGCCGGAGCCAGCGCCTGCAGGTGCGGCTGGCCAGGCGAGGCGACCTGCCGCTCAGCTCCAGCCGTTCTTCTTTGCGCGGGGCGCGCGGCTGCTGGCGCCGAACACGCTGGCGGCGCCCGCATCGTCGTCGATGCGGCCCAGGTCGCCGCCGCCGCCGCCGCCGCCGCCAGGCGCCCCCAGGCGCAAGAACATGTCGTCCAGGCTGCCCGACTGTGCAGGCGGCTGCGCCCCTGCAAGCAGGCCGGGACTCCATTTGCGGGCCTTGCAGGGCACCGTCATCATCCTACCTAATATGGCAGCCCCGCCCTGCGGATGTCAGCCGGCTGCTCCCTCCAGCAGCGGGCCAACCCAGGTTACCGCCGCCACTGCCTGGCGCGCCCGGCTGGTTAGCAGCGACATGCAGGCTGGAAGTGGTAGGGTAGGATCAGGGTACAGAGCGCAGGCAGCGCACCGGGGCTGGAGGTGCCGGTCGCGTCGTACACGTTGCGCAGCAGCCCGTGCGTCAGCGCGGTCGCGGGCGCGCCGCGCGGCAACAGCGGCGCGGACGGTGCGGCAGGGCTGGCGCGGCCTAGCCCGCTCGGCCGCGTGCCCGTGAAGCTGCGGCGCGGCGCGTCCAGCGCGCGCGCGGAGTCCTGCTGCGCGGCCCTGCGCGCCCTGCAGCAAAACTCTCCTGAATTTACGACGGCGCCGCAGCAGCAGTGAGCATCGTGAGTGTACATTGCATGCTGAGCATGGCCGTTGTGCTGTCCCGGCTCCGCCGCCCGCGCTGGAAGTTGCTGCAACGCGAGGCATCCCGCCGGCGCGGCGGGCCCTGCCTGGCGGCTTGGCGCGCCCTCGCCTGGCTGCAGTGTTCGCCCGCTTGCAGGGTGACAGGTGACAGGCTTACAGAGTCACAGCCCACTCGCCACAGTGGTGTTGCAAATGCAACTCCTTCTCTGCCCTGGTAACAAAGGTCGCTTGTCCCGCCCACGTTTGCGGTCGCGCGACTGCCCCTGTGCTGCCAGCTGCCGCCCTGGGCCAACACTGCGCCCCGCACGGAGCGGCGCGCAGGCGCGCACCGGCCCCCGCTGGACGCAGGCGCGCCGGCGTCGCGCGCGGCCAGGTTACGCGCGCGCACCTCCGCGGCGCCCCCGGCCGCCTCCGGCCCGCCCCAGAGCCCCAGGCACTCGCCGATGGGCTGCCCGCGCGCTCGCGCCTCCTGCGCAGCAGCCCGCGAGCCCCGCCCTCACGCCATGCACGCCATGCAGAGCGCACACTGCTCCGCGGCACTGCGCAATCTGTGCTGCACCGGCCCGCTCAACAGGTCGGCAGCGGCGACTCGAGCGTGTGGGGGCTCGGGGCCGCGCCTGCTCCTGGCGCAGCAGCGCGCGGCCGCGCTCGGTGTGCTCGTCGTCGCCGACGTCCTCGTCGAAGCGCAGGCGCTTGGGGATGCAGCAGCGCACTATCCGGCCCCAGACGTTGAAGAACCTGCGCGGCCGCTTGCCCTCGGCTCCCAGCCGCCTGTGCACTCAGCGGGCGCCCGCCGCATCACTTCTAGGTCTGCGGCACAACGCAGCATGCGCGCAGGCCCGCATGCCCCGCCCATCTGGCAGCCCCCGCTGCGCTGCACACATGCGGAAGCGCGGCATGGCAGGCATAGGGTAGGGTAATCTTAACCATAACCATATCGCAGCCAGCCGAGCCCCGGAAGGCGCCGGCCACTTACGCGGCAGGTGAACGCAGGGGGGGCGGCGACGCCGCGGCGCACAGCAGCAGGCAGTAGACGCCGGTGGTGAGCGGGAAGGCACCAGCCGGCATACGCGGCAGATGAAACGCAGGGGGGCCGCGGCGCCGCGGGCGCACAGCAGCAGGCAGTAGACGCCGGTGGTGAGCGGGAACCAGGTGTTGAAGTCCGCGCCGAAGACGGGCACGTCGGCCATGGCGGGGCTCATCTTCTGCGCGAACACGGTGCGCCGGCCCTGCGGGAGGTACTCGTGCATGCGGATGACGTGCAGGCAGTTGTACGCGAGCGGCGCCGCGAAGCGCGTCACCTGCGCGCCGACGGCGCGCCCGGCTCGCGGGCGGCGCAGCTTGCGCTCGGCGGGCGCGGCCTGGGAGCAGCGCTTTGTCATGGCCGGATCGCGGCGCGCATCGTGCGACCCGGCGGAGGCAGGGGGGGCGCGGAGGCTCTGTACCTATTGGCCCAGAGTCTGCCAGTGTACTGCGACCACGCAGGCGGCATGCCCCCTGACCTCAGCACGCCCGCCCTGCCATGTGTCACTTGACGCAGGCAACCGCATCGCATGCATGCGCACCACACCCAAGCGCGATGCGCATGATGCTCACACCCACTCACCCGCAGTCGCAGGGTGGCGCGTGGCGGCCGCGCCTGCGCCGCGTTCATCAGCAGCGAGTGCGACCCGGTCGCGCCCGGTACGACGCGGTAGAAGTAGAACACGCCCAGGCGCGCGAGCGTGAAGTAGCATGCGGCCGCCATGTACGCCAGCGGCGCGCCGACCAGCAGCTGCGTGGCCACCTCGCCGCGCGCGCCTGCATGGATTGCCTGCGCGCCCGCGCGCCCAGCATTTGATGACTGTGTGCTCTAAGGAAGAAACTGCGCCTCGCCACGCGCGCCCCCGTGGGTGGCCTGCGCGCCCGCGTGCCCAGCCCCTGATGACTATGTGCGCAATGAAAATGACGTTGCACCTCGCCGTGCGCGCCCGCGTGGGTGGCCTGCCCGCCCGCGCGCCCGGGCACCTTGCCAGCTCTCCAGGCGGAGGCACGACTGAGCGGCGTGATGCAGCCGGGGCCGCATCGGTCCGAAGGACTCCGTGCATGATGGCTCTGCGCATGCTCAGCGCACGCTTTGCAGCGATGCTGGAGGAGGGAACGGCAGCCGGCGTGCGACCGCCGCTGTGCGCGCGCGCCAGGCGCGCGAGAGGCGCAACGTGCAGACGGGGATCCCTGGGACGGCTGCAGGGCGTGGAGGGTAGGGTCAGGGTCAGCGGGGCGCGCACGTGCGAGAAGGGCGACAGGTCCGGGTGCGTGCCAGAGCCGATGGTCGCCTCGGACCAGACGATCAGGAACGAGGCCGCGCCGGCCGCCAGCGCGCACCCGCGGCGCACCCACGGCCGCCCGAGCGCGCAGTAGGCCAGCCAGGCGCGCGCGGCGCCGCGCGCCACGGGCGATGACTTGGCCGCCGCCCACTGCGGGGCGCCGGCGTAGTCGCCCGTCGCGCGCGCGCGCACCACCGCCTCCAGCGACAGCGCCAGCGACACCTCGTTGGCGTACTCGGCGCGCAGCGCTGCGCGCGCACACGCGCGGCATCAGGGCCGGCATCTTCAGCGGACGCCAGCCAGGCGCGGCGCCACTAGCTATTTTTCGCCAAATAATAGCCCAGGAATTAGCCAAAGGAAACTGCATGACTGCTTCGCACCCACAAGTGCGCCCACACTCAGACTAGTGTTTGCGCTCAGGCTCGGCGACCCTCATGCGGCCTCTCTATGTTTGCATGTGTGGGAGCCATCGCCGCACCATTGTAGGCGCCGATGGCGCGGTGCAGCCGGCGGCGCAGCGCGGCCAGGCCGGCCGCGTCGGCGCCATAGTCAAGGTCGGAGTCGGCCAGGTCGTCCAGGCACACGCGACCGCGCTCGTCGCGCGCTGCCTGGCACGGCCGCACCGGCGCGTGCTCGTCCGCCTGCGCCCGCGGAGCATAAAGTGCTGACTCTGGTGGGTCCACATTATGACCGCTCATGCACAGTTCTCGATCCCCCCGCCGCCGTCTGCGCAGCGCGCGCGGGGCTTGCCCGCCGCAGACACCCTGATGGTCAACTCCGATGTTGCGGCGGCCGCCGGCATCCCCGAGCCGTGCGCCAGCAAGAGCGCCGCACGCCGCCAGCGCCGCTCCGCTCCCAAGCGGGCGCAGCCGCGCGCCGCGGGCGCCGCACCTCGCGGTAGACGACGTCCATGAGCGGGCGCAGCGGGTCGCGCCGCGGCAACGGCTGCGAGGTGGCCTCCACCACGGTTGCCACCAGCTGCATCTCGAACGTCGCGTCCTCCAGCTTCTCCGCCGCGCGGCCCACCCTGCCGCGAACCAGACTCTAACCCCAACGGGTGAAGATAGGGTAAGGACAGGGCCAACTCACTGGCGGGCGCAGCAGCGGTGGGCGTCCCCTGATGCGGCGCACCGCTCTACTCGCTGCCCTGCGGCTCGCTTCATGGGCGGGCGGCTGTTGCCAACTGTGGCCTGCGGGGAGGTTGCAGGGAGGGTTCCGCTGACTATCGCGCCGCAGCGCATGCGCCGGCCGCTGCCGGACGCACTGCGCGAGTGCGGCAGCCCGTGCTGAACAGCCCCAGTCAGGTAGACCCGGCGCCTGACCAGCTGAGGAGGGGCCTTTTGGCTGGCTTCATGCCGCAGCGCACACAGGAGCTCGCCGCCGGCCCAGCGGCTGCGACAAATTGCATGCTATCGCGCAGCGCAGGCCACACGCAGTCCCAACGGAGCGCACGTGCGGGCGTTGGGCAGAGGGGGCCGTGGCGATTCAGGCGCGCCTGTGGAAGGCAAAGCGCAGCCGGGCTTCCGGGTTGGCCTCGCGCCACGCGCCGCGCGGGATGGCCACCAGCCCGTAGCCCATCAGCAGCACCACCGCGACCAGGCCTGCGCGCCGTCGGGCGCGCCGCCGTCTGCCCGCGGCGCCCGCTGCTCCCCTCCCCTTGACGGGGGGCGGCCTGCCAGCCGCTTGTCAGCCCTGGGCTTCTTCTGTGCGCCCTTCGGCGACGCCGCCGACGCCGGCAAGGCGCTGACCGCACCAAGCCCTGCAGGGACCACAAGCGTGGCGAATGAAACACGCTGAATATGTCTTAATCTCGGCGTGCCTTCTATCGGCTGCCGGTGACGAGCGGGCACACACGCAGCTCACGCGAACGCGCAGCCTGTGAGACCGCTCGCGCACGGCTCGGCACGCTGGGGGTGCTGGCCCGAGCGTGCGCCCAGGCGCGGCGCGGGCGCGCGCCGTACGTGTTGGACAGCAGCATGGCCAGCGGCAGCAGGTCGCCCCAGGACAGCTGCCCGCTCGCCAGCAGCAGCAGCACGCCCAGCAGCCCGGCGGCGCCGATGCTCAGGTAGTACGTCAGGTTGTGCCGGATGCTGGCGCGCAGCCTGCGCACGACCAGGGTGTAGGGCTAGGGTTAGGCTCCGCAGCGCCATCTGGAAGGGCTTGAGCGCATTTGAGGTCCAAGGTGGGCGGCGGTCGCTGGCGCGCAGCCTGCACGCGTGCAGCGAGCAGAGCCCAGCTGCGCAGCCTGGGGTGTTTCGCCGCCCCTGCACGGCCAGCTCTGCGGCCGCACGCAGCCCGCGCATGCTCAGCTGCTCGACTGCCTCGCAGAGACCAGGCCTGCAGAGAAGCTAGGACAGAATGCGTCCATGCCCGGCTGTGGCATTAAGCACCAATCCAGGAGTTTGTGGGCATGCGCTCAGGGCTATTTCATTTGTGAGGCCAGGGCCCATGCCTGCCCGCGAACGTAAACTCGCCGGCGTCACAGAAGCCCTGGGTGACAGGGATGAAGAAGTAGGACAGGGCCTGTGTGGTCCTGCGCGCCAGCCAGCCGGCTCTGCCACATGTGAACCACACGAGCGGCGTGCTTTAATGCATGCTGAATCTGCTAAACTTTGCAGCCTCCCTTCAGGGCTGCCAGGCAGCTCGAGGCTGCATCGGACACGTCACGCTGGCAGCGCTGGGAGTGTCCTGCTCCTCCAGTGCAGGCGCCAACAGGCCGAAAGAGCAGCAGAAGTGGACTGCAAACAGTGCGCAGAGGACATGGCAGGCTCCTCTGCACTGAGCAGCAGCCTTTGTGCAAACAAACTGGTTGAGCACAGCGAGCTGCATGAAGCAGGACGGTGTCTGAGCAGAGACGGTGTGTCACAGTGGGTGCGGGGCGCGCCAGTAGCAGATGAGCCACATGACAGCAATCGAGCTGGTGTCTCCGTCTGTCAGCATCACCCAGACGTCGATGGGGACGAGCGCGATGACGGAGATGGAGGTCACCCAGCCGATCATCGCCAGGCCGCGCACAAAGAGCGGCACTGACGGCGCTGCATACGTGCGCAGCCTGCAGGGTGAGCGCAGCGTGTCAGCACACGGGGTCGCGCAGGGGCATCTGCGCTGCTGCAGTTACATCTTGCCAACTGCAACGGAGAATGCGCAACTGCCAGGTCCGTGCAGGGCATACACTAGGAGCACGACCACGACCGCCGCCACCATGGTCGGGACATAGTAGCCCCACATCTGGGCTGCCTCGCGACGCGGCGTTTTCGCAGCGCCGCATCAAGCACCGGTGCCTTAGGACGGCATGCTGCCTGTCCTGCCAGACCCAAGTCGTCTCCCTGCTGTGAGTGGCGGCCAATCAGTGCTGCTGTCTCGTCTTGAGCAACGCCCTCTTGACGTGCAGAACTACAGCCTGTCCAATGCAATACACCATCATTCCTACTTGGCAGTGGGAAATATACAGGCCACCTTGCAACTCCTTGCGCTCGGGAGGGAGTTCAGAGTGACTACCGTATACAGTGGCTGGGTGATAAAGAAGAAGACGGGTCCCTTAAAGCCAGCACTGGCTCCCCGATTGCTTTGCAGGACCTGCTGAGTTTGCTGAGTGGGCCCACGGGGACACGATGTGCATGTGCCGCGCATGAGCGGGCAGCCGTCCGGGCTGCATCTCTACCGCAGGTTGGCACGCGCGGCGCTCAGGTTCCCCGTGCGGCCGGTGGGGCGCAAGGTAGCCTACAACGTGCGGGAGCTCTTTGTTCTGCACAGAAGCGAGCGGGACCCCGCCGTGCTGGCATCCCTGCACGAGGATGGCGCCGCCGCCCTGCGCGTCCTGGACTGGCTGAAGAGCCTCGCCCAGGTGCGCCTGCGGGGCTGCGGGTGTTGCTCGTAGAACAGCTGTGCTGCAGGGGCTTCCAGCATAAGAGTGTGCGCCAGCGGAGGTGTGCGGGATCGCTTCGCGCACCGACGTGCTGCATCGACCACAGCTTGCAGCCTGTTTGCGACTTGCCCTGTTGCCGTGTAACTACGCCTCTACCCACGACCATATTGCTATCCTGACCAGGCACACCGCGGGCTTCATGCCGCACTGTCAAGCGCTGGCTCTAGCCACCTGCGGCAGTGCCAGTGCCAACACCGTTGCCAAGGAGTGAAGGAGATGCAAGCAAGCCGGGAAGGCGCGCAGGAGGACCGGGACGCCGTGTTCCAGCAGTTCATCAGGCATGGCGCTGCCCGGCGCCGCGAGCGCGGCCGACCTGGTGGGCCCGTGCCTGGAGAAGATAATTGAGGCGACGCCCGCGCGCCGCAAGGAGTTTGTCAACCTGCGCCATGATGCCAAGGCGCGCCTTGCAGCGGCCCGCGCACCATCCGCCTGGCTTGCTACTACCTGTCCCAGCCCCGCCGCCTTGCGCCAAGCGCACTGGACGTCAGCCCCATAGCAAGAGCGTTGCTCCAGGCCACAGCGGTCACGTATGGACTGCGCTGTGGCGCCGGTGCAGCTGTCAGCCAGCCTGGCTCTGTGCGGACGAGCAGGCGCTGCTCAACAACCTGGATGCGGAGCTGGCAGCGGCGCCCGGCGCCGAGCGCGCGCCAGAGGCGGCGCCCGGGCCCGACGCCGAGCCCGCAGAGCCGCCGGGCGACGAGGCCGGCGCCGCGCAGCCCGCCGGGGCCGCGGGCGCGAGCCCCGATGCGGCCGGCGGGGTCGCGGACGCGGGCGAAGCGGCGGAGGCGGGCGAGCCCGGCGGCGGCGCCGCGGGCCCGCCGCCGGGGCCGGACGCGGCTGGTGATGCGGGGCGGCCGCCGCGCGCCACACAGGACTCGGTGTCCGCTGCGTCAGAGGGCGGCGAGCCCGGCCAGGCCGGCGAGCCTGCCGGCGCCGGCGCCGGCGCCGGCGCGGGGGCCGGTGAGGCGCCAGCGGGGCCCGCGGCGGACGCGGCGGCGGGCTACCGCGGCACGCTGCCGGCGCCGGCCGCGCGGCGCCTGCTGGGCGTGCTGCGCCTGGCGATTGAGGCGCGTAAGCCGCCGCTGGCCGAGCTGGCGCTGGACCTGCTGCAGAAGCTCATCGCGCACGGGCACCTGGCCGGGCCCGTGCACGCGGTTGCGCACCGGCGCGATGCGCCCGGCCGCGGCGGCGGCGCGACGGGCCGCGGCGGGCCGCGCCGCGCCAGCGACGAGGACCTGGCGGCCGAGCCGGCGGCCGCCGGCGAGCCGGCGGCCATGCCGCCGCAGGCGCAGGCGGTCGAGCTGCTGTGCCGCTGCGACGACGTCGCCGACGACGGCGTCGAGCTGCGCGTGCTCAAGGGCCTGCTGACGGCGGCCACCTCGC
>JAABUV010002425.1_pt1 | contig 25273 bp, 22 predicted proteins | sample 5559971 | NCBI WGS metagenome assembly JAABUV01 (sample SAMN10711881, study PRJNA513362) | rock metagenome | isolation source: Antarctica rocks | place: Antarctica: Victoria Land, Knobhead nord | collected 2015-12-19
GGGGGCGTCAAGCATAGGGTGTCCTCAGTTCCAGGGCAGTCCTTCCGCGTCGTGCTTAAGTCTACCACCGGCTACTCCTCCGCGCCGACCCTGTCTTCCTGGCCCCGGCTTTTTGAGAAGATACCAGGCGGGCGTGTTTGGTCCAGACCAGCAGGTTGTGCGTGAGCGCGACGAAGCGCAGGAAGGCACAGATGGCGTGGAATGTCCGCGAGCGCCTGTTCTGGATGTTGTAGACGTGGCGCGAGTAGCAGAAGAACGCCTCGATGGTCGCGCGGTCGTTGTAGAGCGCGAACATCCCTGACCGGCCATGAAATCGTTGCGCCGCGCCCCTTCACGATGCTTTGAACGACATCGGCAAAAGCGGTGGATACTCTTTCAGCGAGGGCCATTCCCCCAGACAGCTACCGCTGTCACCATATTGTGCCCAGCTTATGCACGCTGACCTGCCACGATGCGCCCTCCGGATCGGCCCGGCAGTGGTTGCGCCGGCTGCCACGCCGCTATCATCGGCGTGCCCAATGCACACGTGAGCGTGCCGCCGCGCCTATCTTCGCGAGGGTAGTCCAGCAGATCGGCGACGTGCCCCTGCACGCCCCCCCCGCTGTGTTCGGCGTGATCAGAGCAGCCATATCGCAGCCTGACAGGCGCCACAGCCTGATCGCGTTCCGAATCCTGACGTATGTCAATGGTCACGTTAATATGGTGGCCAGCGACAACGCATCCCCTTTCCTCACCTCAGCGCACCTCAATGACACTGTCCTTACCGCGCCTGTGCGTCGCGCCACGCCTCGAATTCGGCCCGCGCCCGCTCGGACAGGGGGTAGTACGTCCGCAGGTCTCCACCCTCGGCCAGGCGCCGGCGTGCGAAGTCCTCCCACTCGGCGTGCACGCTGGCCACGTGGAGCAACGCCGGCGCCAGCGTGGCTGGCACGACGACCGCCCCATCATCATCGGCGACGATGAGGTCGCCCGGCAGCACCAGCGCGCCGCCGCACGCGACGGGCACGTTGACGGCGAACGGAAAGATCCCAGTCTGGGTGTGGAAGTTGGGGGTGACCCCGCGCAGCCACAGCCCAAGACCGAGGCTCTTCGCCTTCGGGTAGTCGCGGATGCAACCATCGACGATCACGCCTTGCCCCCCACGGCCCTTGAAGTAGGTCAGCATCATCTCGCCGAACACGCCGCTCGCCATGTCGCCGCGCGCGTCGACGACCACGACGTCGCCGGGCTGGGTGTGGTAGAGGACGTGTCGATGCAACTGGAGTTCGGGGTCCGCGTATTCATCGACCTTGTACACGTCCTCGCGCTTGGGCATAAACTGGAGAGTTAGGGCCGGGCCGACCACCGTCTTGCCCGGTGTCCAGGTGGTGAGCCCACGGAGGTGCGGGTCGCGGATACCCAGGCGACTCAACTCGCCGCTGGCCGTCGCGCTGCCGATCGTCGCCAGACCCTCAATCAGGTCCTGCGATGGGCGCACGATGTCCGGTGTCTCGATCATTGCTGCTCCTTGCTTTCTGCTTTCTATGTATCATGCTTGCTGGGCGCCGTCCTCTGGCTGTGGAACGACGGGCCTACACGCGGCTATCGTCAATCATCGATCAGACCGCGACGCGGTCACGGTTACGACCACAAGCGATCGTGGCTGCGCTCGTTGTCCCACGCTGGCGTGGGCTCGAAAAAGCCACGATCGTCGGGCACGAGGTGTTCCTTGATGGCGTCCGGGTTGAGCGCGAAGCCCAGCCCCGGCGCATCCGGGACGCCGATGTAGCCCTCCTGGATGATCGGCTTCGGCACGCCGTCGATGAAATCGTCCCAGAACGGCACGGTGGTGAAGTGATGCTCCAGGGCGATGAAGTTCTCGGTCGCCGCGGCGCACTGCACGCTCGCCATCGTGCTCACCGGCGTCCCGGCCATGTGCAGGGCCATGCTGACGCCATGCTCCTGCGCCAGGTCGCCGATCTTCTTCGTCTCGAGGATGCCGCCGCTGGTGGCGAGATCGGGGTGGATGACGTTGACCGCGCGCGCCTGCAGGAGCGGCCGGAAACCCTCTCGCAGGTAGATATCTTCGCCGGTGCAGACCGGCGTGTGGAGCGCCCGTTCGAGTTGCACCCACTTGTCGGTGAATTGCCACGGGACCAGGTCTTCTAGCCAGGCAAGGTTATAGGGCTCGAGGGCGAGGCCCAGGCGGATGCAGTCGTCGATGCCGATATGCCCGAAGTGGTCGGCGGCGATGGGCGCCTCATCGCCGACGACGGCACGCACCTGCGCGACGTATTCGCAGATCAACCCGATGCCCTTGGGCGTCAGGCGCACATGGGTAAAGGGATGTATCAGTTGTGTGGTATTGAAGAGGCGCGCGACCTCATCGCCCGGATCTCCCGGCAGCATGCCCTGGGGCCAACTGAGCGCGCCTTCGATGCCGATGAGCGGCTGGACACCCAGATCCATCTTGAGCATGGTGAAGCCGCGCTCGATGCGTTCGCGCAGCTTCTGGCCCATCGCCTCGCCCGTCGGCTCGTTGGGGGTATCGCAGTACATGCGAATGCGGTCGCGGAACTTGCCGCCAGCCAGCATATAGGCGGGCACGCCATAGGCCTTGCCCGCCAGGTCCATCAGCGCCATCTCGACGGCGCAGACGCCACCGCCTTGCCGCCCGTGGTGGCCGAACTGCGTGATCTTGCGGAAGACCTTGTCCACGTTGCAGGGGTTCTCGCCGATAATGCGGCTCTTCAGCATGAGCGCGTACGTCTTGCTGGCGTCATCGCGCACCTCGCCATAGCCGCTGAGCCCCTGATTGGTGTCGATGCGGATGATGGTGAAACGCCACCGATCCCAGCCCACAGTCGCGGTCCGCAGATCGGTGATGCTAAGCTCGCTCGGCCGCGAGGACATCCGCACGCGCTCTTCGGGCCGCATGGTCTCGGTCTCGCGCCGCTGCTGTGGTTCCACGGTTCCCACCACTTGCTCCTCCTTCTCCGCCCAGAGATTTATAGCCTTCTCCGCCCAGAGATTTATAGCCTTGGACGCGCGTGAACCGGCTCCACGCCGCGCGGTGGGGCGAGGGGCGTCTGGTCGCGTAACGCCAGGGTCCGCCCGTCCTCACGATCGAAGAGATAGACCGCCTCGGGCGGCAGCGTGAGGACTAGCTCGTCCCCCACCGCGGGCAGCCGGCCGCCCCGCTCGAGGATGGTCACCGGCGACGCGCCGACTTGCGTATAGATCAGCGCCTCCTCACCTTGCGCATCGATCTCCCTGACGATGGCCCGCACACCCGCGGCGTCCGCATCCGCGCGCGATGACCATTCGACGTGGCTTGGCCGCACTCCCAGCGTGGCCGCCGCCGGGACGCTCGGCTCGTCGAGGGCGACGCGCGCCGCCACCTGTCCCGTGTCCAGCACGCAGTCTACCGCGGGGCCAGCGTCACGAAGTGTCACGGGCAGGAAGTTCATCGCGGGCATGCCCACGAAGTCGGCCACGAACCTGTTGATGGGGCGACGGTAGATCTCGTCGGGGCGGCCCACCTGCACGATCACGCCGTGGTTCATGACCACCACACGATCGGAGAGGGTCATGGCCTCGCTCTGATCGTGCGTAACGTAGATGGTCGTGATCGGGAACTGCCGATGGAGCCGCTTGATCTCGGCGCGCATCTGGACCCTGAGCTTCGCGTCCAGGTTCGATAAGGGCTCGTCCATCAGGAAGAGCTGGGGCCGGCGGATCATGGCGCGCCCGAGCGCGACGCGCTGCTGCTGGCCGCCGGAGAGTTGGCGCGGGCGCTGGTTGAGCAGCGGCGTCAACCCCAAGGTCTCGGCTAACTCATCAACCAGCCGCCGCCGCTCGTCGCGCGCCACGCCGCGCATGCGCAGGGGGAACTCCATGTTGGCGCGCACCGTCTTGGATGGGTAGAGCGCGTAGTTCTGGAATACCATGGCCATGTCGCGGTCGCGCGGGTCGGCGTACGTGATGTCGCGCCCGTTGAGCAGCGCACGGCCCGTCGTCGGAGGGACGATACCCACGATAATGTTGAGCAGCGTGGTCTTGCCACAGCCGCTCGGCCCCAACATCGTGATGAACTCGCCGTCGTCGATCGTGAGGTCCGCGGGCTGTAGGGCATCGACCGCCGTTCCCGCATAGCGCTTGCTGACTCCTTCCAGGCATAGTCCGGCCACTGGTCCCCTCCTTTCCTGAGTCTTTAGTATTTCAGCGCGCCCTTGGTGAGGGCGGTGATGAAGTAGCGTTGCAAGGTCAAGAAGACGAGCACGACCGGGATGCTCATCGCGATCGCCGTCGCCGTCAGGCCGCTCCAGTCCGGCACCCCCTCGGAGAAGTAGGCGAACAGGCCCACGGGGAGGGTGCGCATGTCCGCCGTCGACACCATGGTCAGGGCATACAGGTATTCGTCCCAGGCCAGGATGAACGTGTAGATGGCGGTGGCGACGATGCCGGGGACGGCCGCCGGGAGCGCGATCTCGACGAAGGCGCGCAGACGGCTGGCGCCATCGAGACGGGCCGAGATCTCCATATCGGACGGCACGCCGTCGAAGAAACTCTTGAGCAGCCAGATGTTGAGCGGCAGGCTGAAGGTCAGGTAGCCCAGTACGAGGGCCGGATAGGTGTTCAGCAGGCCAATCCCACTCATGACGATATAGAGCGGGATCAGGAAGTTGATCAGTGGGAAGATGCTCGTCAGCAGGATGGCGTAGAGGATCGGCTGGCGGCCGGGGAAGCGGAAGCGCGAGAACCCGTACGCGGCCGGCGTCGCGACGGCGAGCGCCAGGATGACGGTCGCCCCGGCCACGATGATGCTATTCAGGAAGTAGCGCGGAAAGAACACGCCCTGCTGCTGCGGGTGAAGCAGGTTCTGGTAATTGCCCAGTGTGAACGGTTGCGGGAGCAGGGAAGGCGTGGCGCGGTAGAGCGCCGAGGGCGGCTCCAGCGACGCCGTCAGCATCCAGGCGAAGGGCAGCAGCGAGAACGCGACGAAGAGGCAGAGGACAAGCGTGCCGGGCAGACCGCGCAGCCAGCCTCTCCAGCCGGGGCGAGACACATAGACCATGCTTAGACCCCTTCCCGGCTCAAGGTGCGCACGTAGAAGATCGCGAAGATCATCAACACGCCGATGACGAGGATGGACGCCGCCGCCGCCAGGCCGAAATTCAGATTGGTGAAGGCCTGGTTGTAGATGTAGTTGGAGACGATCTCGGAGTGGAAGAGCGGGCCGCCGCCGGTCATGATGAAGGGGATAGTGAAGGTGTTGAAGTTCTGGAAGCCGAGCAGCATGGCCGTGACCAGCAGAACCGGCCGCACATAGGGCACGATAATCTCCCAGAAGATGCGCCACGATGAGGCGCGGTCCAGGCGGGCCGCCAGCACGAGTTGATCGGGGACGGTCTGGAGACCGGCGAGCAGCATGATCATGGCGAACGGGAAGGTCTTCCACACGTTGACCAGGATCACCGCGGGGAGGACCAGCGTGAGCGAGGTCAGGAACGAGATGGGTTGCGTGATCAGATGCGCGGACACCAGCGTCGTGTTGATGAGGCCATATTCGGCCTGGTAGAGCCACAGCCAGGCGTAGCTGGCCACCACGTACCCGACCACATAGGGCATCATGATCGCGGCGCGGATGGGGCCGCGCAGGATGCGGATGCGATTCACCGCCAGCGCCGCGCTCATCCCCAGCACGATATCCAGGATCGTACTAGCGATCGTCCAGATCACGGTGTTGCCGAGCACCTGGTAGAAGATGGGATCGCGCAGCAAGGTCTGGTAGTTATGGAGCCCGGTGAAGTGTGTCTGCGTGGTGTAGCTCGGCGTCGCCTGAAAGCTCAAATAGATCGAGTAGACAAACGGATAGCCCATCACGGCGAGCACGATGACGAGCGCCGGCAGCACGAACACGTATTCGCCCAGGCGCGCCCGGAACGGCGCCGGGGCCTTGCGCGCTACCGGCACGACTGGCGGCGGCTGACCGACCATGGTAGACATCGTCGCATACTCCTCTCATTGTCCAGCCGGCGTCATGGGGTTGCCTAGCGGCCCTCACCCCCTGCCCTCTCTCCCTGACGCGGGAGATGGGGTAGGGGGTGAGGGCCGTGTCAGGAGCCCATAATGCCCTGAATCTCGGATGCGGCCTGGGACGCCGCCTGTTGCGGGGTCTGCTGCTTGGTCAGGACGCGCTGGATCATGCTGGGAATCGTCTGGCTCCAGATCTGCGCGCCCTGGGCGACGAGCGGGACGTTGACGCCGTACGTCATCATCTCTAAGGTGATGTTGTTGAACAGCAGCAGCTTGTCGCGCTGCTGCTGAGCCGGCGACTTGTATCCCTGGCGGTTCCCGGGATTCGAGCCGAGGCCGGCCAGCCGTGTGTTCCAATTGGGCGACTCATACGCCTTCATAAAGGCCAGCGCGGCGTCCAGGTTCTGGGTTCCTTTCTTGATGTGCACGTTGGACCCGCCGAAGACCACGGCTCGGCGCACGGGCCCCTTGGGGACGAGCGCCCCACCCAGGGCGATGTGCGGCGCCAGTTGATGGACCTGCGCGGCGGCGCTGGGATGGTCGATGATCATGGCGACCTTGCCATCCAGGAAGAGCGTATACATGTCGCTTTCCTGGTCGCTCAACGCCGACGGCGGGACGCTCTTATCGACGTTGTACATACGATTGTACAACTCCAACGCGGCGACGGTACCGGGCGAGTTGATGCCGACCTTGTGGAACGTTGGCTTGGCCGTCAATTCATCGAAGATACTGCCGCCGTAGGCCCACATCGCCGGGCAGAAGCGGAAGGGGGTATTGCCGCTATTAATCGCCGCGACGAGGCCATAGCCGTATTTGCCCGTCTTGCTGTGGATCGTCTTCGAGTAGGCGGCCATGTCCTCCCATGTCGCCGGACCCGCGTTAGGGTTGAGACCCGCCTGGCGGAAGATATCCTTGTTGTAGATGAGCAGCATCGCCTCGTTGTTGGTCGGCAGGCCATAGAGCGGGAAGGCGCTCGTCTGGCCGGACTTGCGCACCGTCTGTAGCGCTTGCGGCCAGAAGTTTTCGATGGATAGGCCCATCTGTGACAACTGCGCCGGCGTGATGGGCTCGAACACGCCCTCGTTGACGAACTGGGGCGACCACGCGATCGCGGCGCGCGTGAGGTCGGGCCCACCCCCACCCCGGAACGCCACGTCGAGTTTCGGGAGGAGATCGGTATAGCCGTAGATCGTATCGCTAAAGTGCAGGTGCGGGTACTGGGCGGGAAACCACTTGTAGAACGCGCTCTGCTGCGCTTCACCATACTTGTCGGGCGCGGGCGACCAGTCCCACGCCGTGAGGCTCCCGCTGATCGTCGCCGCGGCCCTGGTCGCGGCAAACCCGCGATAGGGCGCGACGGCTCCCGCCGCCATCACGCCGGCCAACCCCAATCCACTCGCCCGCAGAAACTGCTTGCGGGGCATCTGTGTCGTCATGACTACCTCCTCTGTAATCAAAAATCTCAGGATGAATAAGAGCCTGTTGTCGCGGCGGCTCCGCCGTCCACGAAATGGTTTCGCCGCGCTCGTGGCGTACATACCTCTATGACAAACGTCCTCCTTTGCTACCCCACGACGGCCACATCCTCCGCCGCCAGGCTGAAGGGGGCCACACAGATTATCACGACTCTCCTCCACCAGTCAATTACGTCTGTTCACAGCTCAGAGTCTGTGAAAAGTCGCCCTCTCTCGCCCCCCCGCCCATGGCTGATTGACCCCTCGGCTGCGGCCGACGGTCCAGCGCGCCTCCGAGGGAGCCTGGGGAGATGCCTCCCCCCAGACCCCCGCCAACCACAGGCGCGTGGGGATAGATGACACGGCCATACCTCGACAATTCACAGACCCTGGTTCACAGCCTGGACGAGCGCCATAATGTACCCCGTCGCGTACGCGCGCCCGCGGTGGCCCCACTCGGTATCGTCGACGACATGCGGCACATGGTCGTCGAGAAAGAACCCACGAAAGCCGACCTCGTGCAGCGCCTGCATGGCCGCGACGACGTCAACATTCCCCTCACCAAGGAAGCACTCCTGGAAGCAGGGGACGGTCCTCTGCACGTCGCGGAAATGCACGTAGAAGATCTTGTCTGTAGCACCAAAGTAGCGAATAGCCTCTACGACGCCGGGGGTCGTCTGCGGTCCCATCTCTGACCAGCAGCCCATACAGAAGTCGAGGCCATGGTTGGGGCTTGGCGCGATCTCCATCGCGCGCTTGAACCCGGCGAAGCCGCTGAAGATGCGCGCGATGCCACCGAGGGACGGCACGGGCGGGTCGTCGGGATGGAGCGCGAGCTTGACGCCGGCCTCCTCAGCGACCGGGACGACAGCCCGGATGAAATACGTGTAGTTGTCCCACATCTCCTCCTCACCGACGCTATGCCCATTCAGAAGGGGATGTGCGGCGATTCCGCGAGCGGGCGGCTGGGTCTGCACCAGGTCCATGTCAAAAGAGCTCACAAGCGCGCCCCCCCGTCCCGGAGTGACGTACGAGGTGCGCCACACATGATTTGGCATCCAGTGGTAGCCCAGGATAGGAATACCTGCCCGACCCACGTGGCGGATGGTCGCTTGATAGTTCTCGATCTGTTCGTCACGTCCCGGCAAGCCGAGCATAGCCTTGTCGAAGAAGCCGTTCGGGGTGTTCTCAATGGCCTCGAGGCGTAACCCGTAGCTGTCGCAGCGCGTGCGCAGCCGGCGCAGGTCCACCTCCTCCCAGCGTGCGTCGCCAGGCAGGATGGGCGTGTTCAACTGCACGCCGCTCACGCCGAGCTGTTTGGCGAAGGTCAGGCGCTCATCGGTTAACTCCTTGAATTGCCCAAGCGCCACGCGCATAGTGTCAATCATTGCGATCATGCTCCATCTCCGCCACGGCTGCCTCACGCAGACCAGCCATGTAGCCGATCGCATGCAGCCGCGCGAGGTTTGAATAGGCCGGATTGTCGTTCAGGTCGCCCTCAAGTGTCGGCACATGGTCCGGGCGCATCACGCCGTCGAAGTCGATCTCATGCCACGCCTTCATACACGCGAACATGTCGGTCTGGCCGTCGTCGTGGAACGTTTCCACGAAGTGTGCGGGCGTACCCCGCACGTCGCGGAAGTGGCCGAACGCGATGCGGCCCTGTCGTCCGAAGTGACGGATAACACCGGGCAGGTCATCGGTCATCAGCGTGAAGTTGCCCTGACACAGCGTGATGGCGTTCGCCGGCGTATCGATCATATCGACGACGCGCTGGAAGGCCTCCACGTTGGTCATGATCCGCGCGATGCCGCGTAGCGGGGAGAGTGGCGGGTCGTCCGGGTGGAGGGCGAGCCGGACTCCGGCCTGCTCGGCGACCGGCGCGACGCGTTGGATGAAGTACGCGAAGGCACCCCAGAGTTGCTCCTCGGTGACCCGACCGGCCCAGGTGGGAGGCATGTCCGTGAGAGCGGCGTTGTCGAAGCCCGTGACGAGCGCGCCGCCGCGACCGCGCAGTGTCGTCGACGTGCGGAACCAGGGGATGACGGCCATCCAGTTGTAGCAGAGCATGGGGATGCCTACCGCACCCATGCTCCGCACCAGCACGCAGAACTGCTCGATCTCCTCGTCGCGGCCCGTCAGGCCGAGGCGCGCGCGATCCAGCGGTGGTGAGTCCTCGATCCCAACGACGTGCAAGCCCAGGTCCTCATAGCGTTTGACCAGCAGGCGCAGAGCGCCTTCCTCCCAGGGGAGGTCTATCGCGCGCTGCCCTCGCAGAGTCGATGAATGATCGAGCCCGCTCACGACGCGCTCGACGCCAACCTGTCGCAAGGTTGTCCAAAAGGGCGTCGGGACGGGGCGCAAGTACTCCGCGAAGCGGATCACGTTCACTACTTCTCCCTCTCTCACTAGCTCTATCGCCACACCCATTATGCGCCCATAACTATGCGCCCATGATGCCCTGGACCTCTGTCCCCGCCTGGGCGGCCGCCTGTTGGGGGGTCTGCTGCTTGGTCAGCACGCGTTGGATCATGCTCGGGAGGGTCTGACTCCAGATCTGCGCGCCCTGAGCGACGAGCGGGACGTTGACACCGTACGTCATCATCTCCAGCGTAATGCTGTTGAACAGCAGCATGCTATCGCGCTGTTTCTCGGCTTGTGTGTGGAATCCCTGACGGTTCCCAGGATTCGAGCCGAGACCGGCTAGACGGGTGTTCCAATCGGGTGACTCATACGCCTTCAGGAAGGCCAGCGCGGCGTCCAGGTTCTTGGTCCCTTTCTTGATGTGCAGGTTGGACCCACCGAAGACCACAGCCCGGCGCACGGGACCTTTGGGCACAAGCGCCCCGCCCATCTCAATATGCGGCGCCAACTGATGGACTTGGACGGCGTTATTGGGATGATTCTCCATCATCGCGACACGGCCGTCCGCGAAGAGGGTCGACACGTCGGCGGACGCATCGCTTAACGCCGAGGGTTGCACGCTCTTATCGACGTTGTACATGCGGTTGTACAACTCCAGGGCAGCGACGGTCCCGGGTGAGTTGATGCCGATTTTGCGCCAGGTCGGGTGAGCGGTCAACTCGTCGAAGATGCTTCCGCCATACGCCCACATGATGGGGCAAAACCGGAACGGTGTATCTCCGTTGTTGAGAGCGGCAACCAAACCCCACCCGTATTTGCCCGTCTTCTGATGGATGATTTTGGAGTAATTCGCGACGTCCTCCCAGGTGGCTGGCCCCGCGTTGGGATCGAGCCCCGCCTGGCGGAAGATGGCCTTGTTGTAGATGACGAGATGGGCTTCGTTATTGGTCGGTAGCCCATAGAGCGGGCCGTTTATCTGGCCAGCCTTACGCACCGTCTGCAGCGCTTGCGGCCAGAAGTCTTCAATGGACAGGCCCATCTGTGACAACTGCGCCGGTGTGATGGGCTCGAACATGTCTTCGTTGACGAACTGGGGGGACCACGCGATCGCCGCGCGCGTGAGGTCGGGTCCACCGCCACCCCGGAACGCCACGTCGAGTTTCGGGAGGAGATCGGTATAGCCGTAGATCGTATCGCTGAAATGCAACTGGGGATACTGCGTGGGAAACCACTTGTAGAACGCGCTTAGTTGCGCCTCGCCATACTTGTCGGGCGCGCGCGACCAGTCCCACACATCAAGGCTCCCGCTAATCGCCGCCTCGCCCTTGGTCGCGGCGAACCCGCGATAGGGCGTGACGGCTCCCGCCGCCAGCACGCCGACCAACCCCATCCCACTCGCCCGCAGGAACTGCTTACGGGACATCTGTGTCGTCATGACTACCTCCTCGTCATCAAGAAGCTCAGGATGAATAAGAGCCTGTTATCGCGGCAACGTCAGCTTCCCCGAGATGATCTCGCCGCGCTCGTGGCGAACATACCCCTATAACAAACGTCCTCCTTCGCTACACCACGACGGCCACGTCCTCTACCGATAGGCCGGAGGGGGCCACACAGATACAGTACGACGGTACTGATAACACTTGTATGGCTAGACGGCCGCCTCATATGCATCCCCGGCGGGGGCGCCAGTCTCATCGCGCTCCGCGACGCCGCCGTCCAGCGCTAGAGCCGCCGCCGCGCCGCCGAGGTGCGTCGCCATCACCTGCCCTGCCTCCTCGGCGTCACCCCGCCGCACGGCGTCCACGAGGGCCTCGTGCGCCGCCTGCATATGATCCAGTTGGGCGTCGGTGCGCGGCAGGCGCAAGCCTTCACGGATCGTATCGTGCAACGCCGCGCGCAATGACTCGACCAGATGATAGAGCATGTCGTTATGGCTAGCCGCCGCGATCGCGAGGTGCAAGGCTACGTCGAGGTCACCGTAGGCCTCCAGATCTCGGAGATGTGCGCGCATGGCCGCTGCCGTCCGTTCCATCTGGGCTATATCCTCCGCGGTACGCCGGGTCGCCGCCAACGTGGCGCACTCGACCTCGAGTCCTCGGCGCACTTCCATCAGCTCAATAATCGTCTCGCGCTGGATCCGCATCGCGCGCGCGAAGAATGTGTGTAGTGTCGTAGGATCGATCGCGCGGACAATCGCCCCTTTGCCATTGACGACCTCAACGACGCCCTGGCCCTGGAGTGACTTGACGGCCTCACGGATCACGGCGCGGCTAACGCCAAGTTGCGTCATAAGCGACGTCTCCGAGGGCAGTAAGGCTCCCGGCTTGAGATCCCGCGCCTGAATATAGTCCATCACGCTCGCCGCGGCGCGCTCGGCCAGGGTTTCACGCTGCAGTTTCTGGAGCATTCCTCCTCCCGTCGACCTCATAGCGCCATCACCCCCGGCGTCCCTACAGCGGACACTGCCTCTCATGGTCACACAACACCTGATCCCCCGCATCAACCGATCGAACTGTATGATAGGATCACGCTGTCCCGCGAGATTATGCCAGTTATAACACGATTGCCGGCCACCTGTCAACATAGTAGCCTGTATGATAGGATCACGATAGTCGTGGGTGATCGTGTGTCGTGGGTGATCGTGTCAGGAGCGCACGCATTCTCAGTCATGCATTCTCAGTAGGGAGGAGACGGGGCCGATGAAAATCACGGATGTCAAATGTGCCGTCCTGGGGAACAATCCGGTGGTGCGCCTCGTGACCGACGCGGGCGTCAGCGGCTATGGGGAGGTGGAATCCTATAAGTCCTACCTCAAGCCGCAGGTACTCCACTACAAAGACTATATCCTAGGTGAAGACCCGACCAATGTCGAGCGGGTGATGCTCAAGATCCGCCATCGCGGCTCGTTCAAGCCCTGGGGCAGCGCCGTGAGCGCGATCGAGATGGCGCTGTGGGACATCGCGGGGAAGGCCGCGGGCCTGCCCGTCTACAAGCTGCTGGGGGGCAAGGTGCGCGACCGCGTGCGCGTCTATAACGGCGCGGTCCGTTTCCCCATGGACGGGCACGCCCCGGCGGATTACGCCGACACGATGGCCAAGATGAAAGCCGCCCCCGAGGGCTTCACGATCATCAAGCAGGGCATCGGTTTCCACGGGCCGATGACGCGGCGCGTCCCCGATTTCTTCTACGGCGACCCAGGCGATGGCGGCCACGGCGCCTACAACCGGGGCCTGCTCACCGAGCGCGGCTTGGCGCATGTCGTCGCCTGTGTCGCGGCGATGAAAGAGGTGCTCGGTGATACGATCGGCCTCGCGCTGGATTGTGGTCCCGGTTGGACGGTCCCGGACGCGATCCGGCTGGCGCGGGCGCTGGAGCCGCTGAACGTCTTGTGGCTGGAGGACCTAATCACCGGCGACTATACACCGTACGTCAACGCGGATGTCTATCGTGAGGTGACGCGGAGTTCCTCGACGCCGATCCACACGGGCGAGCAGATTTACCTGCGCCAGAACTTCAAGGAGCTGATCGAGGGACACGCCGTCAACATTATCGGGCCGGACCCCTGCGACGTCGGCGGTCTGGCCGAGTTGAAATGGGTGGCGGAATACGCCGACCTGCACGGCATCCTGATGGCGCCGCACGGGACCGGCGACGGGCTGCTCGGCCTCGCGGCCCTCGTGCAGGTTTGCGCGACGCTGCCGCGCAACTACATCGCCTTCGAGTACCCCACGGGCCAGCCGGAGTGGTGGTACCATATCGTGGACGGGCTGCCGGACCCGCTCGTCAAGGATGGATTCATCGAGGTCTGGGACCGCCCTGGCATGGGCGTGGAGTTCAACGTCGAGGCGGCGCGCGCCTATCTGCCGGACGAAGACCGCGCCTTCTTCGACTAAACCGCCCGGTCGTCCGTCCAGGATCAATGAGGGGGAGAAGGGCATGAAGATCACGGCGGTCAAGGGATTTCCCGTGCGATGTGGTCGTCGGAACGTGTTTATCGTCAAGGTCGAGACCGATGACGGACGCTATGGACTGGGCGAAGGCGGCATGTCCGGCCGCGAACTAGCCATGCAGGGGATGATCGACCACTTCGCACGGTTCCTTGTCGGGATGGACCCGCGCCGCATCGAGCATATCTGGCAGACGCTCTACCGTGGGCACTACTTCGAGGGGGGCAAGATCGTCGGCGCGGCGATCGCGGCGATCGACATCGCGCTCTGGGATATCCTCGGCCAGGCGCTCGGGGTCCCCGTTTACCAATTGCTCGGCGGCGCGTGCCGCGAGCGTATCCCCTGCTTCGTCACGCCCGAGCAAACCCTGACGGGACCGGCGTGCGTGGCCGGCGCCAGGGACTACGCGGCGCGGGGCTGGCGCTATATGCGCTTCATGCCCAGGATGGGCGACCCCAACCACATGGGCGACGATGACGTGACGTTTGAGCCGATGGACGCGCTGGACGCGGCGGCGCACTGGCTCCAGGAGGTGCGGCAGGCGGTGGGGACGGCGGTAGGACTCTCGATCGACTTCCACCACCGCCTGTCGGTGGCGGAGGCCGCGCTGTTCTGCCAGAAAGTCGCCGACGTTCGATTGATGTTCGTGGAAGAGCCGATCCGGGCGCAGAGCCCCAAAGCGTATCAGCAACTACGAACGATGACGCCGATCCCCTTCGCTATCGGCGAAGAATATGCCAACAAGTGGGAGTTCCTCCCCTTCATCGAAGAGGGCATCCTGAATTTCGCGCGGATCGACGTGTGCAACGTGGGTGGCCTGAGTGAAGCCAGGAAAGTCGCTGGATGGTGTGAGGCGCACTACATCGACGTGATGCCGCACAATCCCCTGGGGCCGGTCTGCACGGCCGCGTCTATCCACTTCTGCGCCGCCATCAACAATCTGGCGCAACTCGAATATCGGCCCGAGATCGATCAGGGCTATCCACGCGATCTCTTCCCGACGTGCCCGGTCCTGGAGGGCGACAGTTTCCCCTTGCCCACGGCCCCAGGTCTGGGCGTGCGCTTTAACGAAGAGGCCGCGCGGGATCACGCCTTTGCCTACTGGGAAGCCCCCCACTGGCGCCGGCGTGATGGGGCCAGAACGAATTGGTAGCGGCTATGCGCATGACAGAGGACGCGGGGTCCCCGTGCGATGTCGTGACCTTGGGCGAGACCATGGTCCTGCTGTGGCCGACCGGCGCCGCGCGCCTGGAAGATGCCGCGACCTACGAGCGGTCGCTCGGCCGCGCGGAGAGTAACCTGGCGATCGCGCTGGCCCGCCTCGGGCTGCGGCCGCGCTGGATCAGCCGGCTTGGCGACGACCCGTTCGGGCGCTATACACGCGCCACGCTGGAACGGGAGGGCGTCGTCGTCGACGCCCCAGTAGATGTGGGCGCACCCACGGCCGTCTTCTTCAAGGAGCGCATCGCGCAGGGCCCGCGGCGCGTCTACTACTATCGCCGCGGCTCGGCGGCGAGCCGCATGGACCCAGCGGACCTGACCCCCGCGCAGTTCACGGGGGCGCGCCTGCTGCACCTCACGGGCATCACCCCCGCGCTCTCAGCCGGGTGCGCCGCGACCGTGGACCGCGCGATCACGCTCGCGCGCGCGGCGGGGGCGCGTGTGTGCATCGACCCCAACGTGCGGCCACAACTCTGGCCGGAGCCCGCGGCCGGGGTCGCGGCCCTGCACGCGCTCATGACGCGCGCCGACCTCGTCCTCCTGGGCGACGAAGACGCCGCCTATCTGTTCCCTGGCCTGTCCGACATAGCCGTCCTCGACGCGGTCCGCGCGCTGGGTCCGCGCGCGGTCGTGCTCAAATTGGGCGCGCGGGGCGCGCGGGCCGTGGTCGAGGGAGAAGAGACTAGCGTCGCGCCCTATCCCGTCGCCGTCGTCGACAGCGTGGGCGCGGGCGATGGCTTCAACGCGGGGTTCATCGCGGGGCTTTTGCGTGGCGACCCGCTGCCGCGCTGTCTCGCGCTCGGCGCGCGCATTGGCGCGGCGGCGGTCGCGACGACCGGCGATTGGGAAGGGTATCCGACGAACCGTGAGCTTGGCCGCGACTGGTAACTAACAACTGGCAACTGCTAACTGAGGAGATGACGATGCTCGATCACGACGAACTACTGGAGCGCACGCGGCATGATCGCCTGGTGGCGATCATCCGGCTGCGCCATGACGCGCCACTGGTGCGGATCGCCGAGGCCCTGGTCGCGGGCGGCATCCGTGCACTAGAGTTTACCTTGACCTCTCCGGGCGCGGTCCCGGCCATCACAGCGTGCCGGACGCGTTTCGGAGAGGACGTCATCGTGGGCGCCGGGACGGTGCTCGACGTGGAGGAGGCGGGACGCTGCCTCGACGCGGGCGCACAGTTCCTGGTCTCACCCGGCTTCGACCCGGCGGTCGTCGCGCTGGCGCGCGAACGGGGCGCGCTGGCGATGCCCGGCGCTTTGACGCCGACGGAGATCGTGACGGCGTGGCGCGCCGGCGCCGACGTGGTCAAGGTCTTCCCGGCGCGCGCGTTCGGCCCACGCTACATCGCCGATCTCCTGGCACCCTTGCCACAGGTCCCGCTCATGCCGACGGGCGGCGTGGACGAGACGAACGCCGCCGCCTATCTGCACGCCGGCGCCGTCGGCGTCGCGGTCGGCGGGAAGTTGGTGGCCGAGGATGCCGTTGGGCGTGCCGACTGGGACGCGCTGACCGCACGCGCGCGGGTCCTCGTCGTGGCCGTCCGACAAGTAGGCGACCAGCCGTGACAGCGTGCACGGCGCGACAATGGGCGTCCGTGCCGCGACGCGCCTGTGACGCTCGCACATCGGAACACGTGTGTCGTGTGCGCAGGTTCGCCTTACACAGGTGCGCAACCTTGCCATACTCCGCGCGTACGCCTGGAAGAGGCCGTACTACAGGGTGCGGGCCAGGCGACACAGCAGCGTGTGAGGAACGTCAGGGTTTGGCGTGCAAGGGGCAGGCCCGTGCTGAGGCTATCGTTGCTGTGTCGCTGATCGCTCGGGTGGCAATCAGTCGCCATAAGCGCGGATCCACCACTGACCTGGCGCCTGATACCAGGCAGGTTATCTCCTGCCTCCGGCTTCACCGTCGGCGCTCCCAATCATGCGCCGACGAGACGATTCCACGCGCTTACACCTCATCCCGCAGGCCCGACTCCTGGCCGTCGCCCGATCGGTTGTGCGCTTTGACGGTGTCGCGCAGGTGCAGATCCTTGAACTGGGGAAGTTCCGCCAGCGCGTCGTCCTGGGGCGCGTAGCCGACCAGGGTGCGCGCGTCCGAGATGTCGAGCCGCTTGAAGCGATTATCGCTGAGCCCGTGCAGGACGGCGAAGCGGATATCCTCGACATCGATGCAGCGCGTGATGAGTTGGTGCAGGTCACGCTGCGAGACGAAGGCATCGAGATACGGCAGGCCGCTCTCCTGCTGGACGATCTCCGTTGGTTGGAAAGCACCGATCCGCAGGGCGATGACCGACAGCCCCTCCTGTTCGGCCATGTAGCGTCCCAGCGCCTCGCCGAAACACTTGGACACGCCATAGAGGTCGCCCAGGTTGACGGGATCGCCGGTCTTGACCTGCACATCGGCGGGATAGCCCGAGACGGCATGGATCGAGGAGGCGTAGACGACGCGCCGGCACCCCGCGCTCTTGGCCGCCACGAAGGTATGATACGTCCCGATGATGTTGGTCGGGAGCAGGCGGTGCCAGGTAGCGGCGGAGTTTGGGTTACCGGCCAGATGCACGACGGTATCGATGCCCTGGCAGAGGTCCTTCAGCCGCTCCAGGTCGCCCAGATCGGCCACGACGACCTCCCCATGCTCCGCAATCGCCGCGCCCTGCGCCGCGTCCTGGACCATCAGGCGGAGGCGGTAGGTGTCAGGCGCATGGGCGGCAAAATAGGAGCCAATGCGACCGGCGGCGCCGGTGACCAAGACGCGCCGCGCGCGGTCATCGGTGCACGCTCGCAAGCCAGCCGTGGTGGATGATTTCATCAAAGCGTTCTCCTTGTCATCTCGTTCACCGACGACCATCGATGCAAAGGATGTGCCCACCCGTGACATAGCCCCATATATACTGCATCTGCATCCAATGATCTTGGGGGAACACACAACGATCACCCGTCCGCGTCAGTCGCGCGCCGCCTCGGTGCGCACGGTCGAGCGAGCCCGCATCAGCGGGCTCGCCGCCCAGGGGTGGCGTGTCCCCGCCATCGCCGCCGAACGTCACCGGCACGAGCGGACGGTACGCACCGGGCTCAAGCGGTTCACTACGGCAGGGCTCGACGGCCTGCTGACGTCCCGCGTCCGCGCTGTCCGCCCACCAACAGCCGTGCGGAGGTTGGCGAGGTGATCGCCGCAGCCTTGACCAACCTCTGTCACTTGGGCTTACCCGTCGCGTCCTGGGCACTCGACCGTTGATCGCATACGTGCCCCCGACCAATACCTTGACTTCCTCGCGCGGTCGGCCCAGGTGTCACGGATAAGGCGTCCAGCCTTCGAGCGACCACCCGAGGTGCGCGAGGTCGTACGTTCTTTTTATCGTTTCCCTTCGAGGCTTGCCACCCTCCTAGATGGTCGTGTCCGCGCCGATCGTTGGCACGCCGACCACCTCTGCCTTTCCTTTCACCTCTCTCCACCCTTATGGATACGCAGGCGTCCCATCCGGCGTGCGTGTTTGCGTCCATTCGATCGTCTCATTCGCGCATGGATAGCGGGCCGCTTCCCGTTCATCGAGATCGATGCCCAGGCCGGGGCGGTCGTTCGGGTACATATAGCCCGCCCGTACGTCGGGACACCCCGGAAATATCGCCTGCTCCTCATCCGTGAAAGGCATCCATTCCTGGATGCCGAAGTTCGGACACGAGAGGTCGAGGTGGAGGTTCGCCGCGTGGCCTACCGGCGAGACATCCGCCGGGCCATGCCAGGCCGTGCGCACGCCGAACGCTTCGCACAACGCGGCCAGCTTGCGCGTCGGTGTCACGCCCCCGATGGCGCTGATATGCACGCGGATGAAGTCGATGAGGCGCTCCGTGATCAGTGGCATCCACTCCGTCGGGGTGACGAACAACTCGCCCATGGCGATGGGGACGGCGCACTGCTGGCGGATGGCGTGGAACCAGGCGATCTGTTCCGGCGGCAACGGATCTTCCAGGAAGAACAGCCGGTAGGGCTCGAGCGCCTTGGCCAGACGCACCGCCTCGATCGGCGCGAGGCGCTCGTGGATGTCGTGCAGCAGTTCGACCTCCTCTCCGACCTGCGCGCGGACGTGCGCGAAGAGGCGCGGGACGCTACGGGCGTAGCTCTCAGGATCGAAGTAGACACCCCGAACGGCTCCGTCCGGCGTGTGGCGCGTCGGGGCCGACCCGCCATATCCACCCATCTGGCAGCGGATGTAGTGGTACCCCTCGTCCATGAGCGCCCGCACTTTCTCCGCGACCTCCGATGGGTCGCGGCCGTCGGTATGGCGGTAGACGGCCGCGGCCTCACGACATTTTCCGCCCAACAATTGGTAGACCGGGAGGCCGGCCAGCTTCCCCTTGATATCCCACAGGGCCATATCGACGCCGGACATGGCGTTGTTGAGCACGGGCCCGTTGCGCCAGTAGGAATTGACGTGCATGGTCTGCCAGATATCCTCAATGCGCTGCGGATCGCGCCCGGTGAGGAGGGGCGCGAGGTAATCATCGATGGCCGCGCGCACGGCGAGATGGCGTTGGGTGAACGTGGCGCAGCCCAGGCCGTAGAGCCCCGGCTCGGAGGTCTCGACTTTGACGACGACGAGGCGGAGGCCCCGGGGCGCCGTCATGATGGTGCGTATGGCGCGGATAGTGAGCGTGGACATGAATACCTCGTCTCTTCCTCAATCTTGTCCCTAGCGTCTGGCCGGGCGTGACTCACCCGGCCGGGATCGACCGGCGGCCCTGCTACGCCGTCGCCTCATGACCCAAACCAGGCTCGGTCGTCTGTTCCGTGAGGGCGTCTTGCCAGGAGTGCTGTGGGCGATAACCGAGCACCGCGCGCGCGCGTGCTCCATCAAGCAGAGACCACCGCACGTGGGCCATGGCGCTATCAGGCGCGGGCGTGTGTCGCGCGACGTTAGGGAAATAGCGTGCCAGCAAGGTGTCCGTCGGCACATCCGCTGTCGTATCGTCCGCCGTGATGAACAGGGGTTGGTGGCCGTCGAAGGGCGCGGTGAGGGCGAGCAGACAGGCCTGAACGGCGTCGCGCAGGTCGACGTAGCTCCATAGGAGGTGCGCTGATGCCCCTGGGTCGCGCCGCACGCCCGCGATGAACCGCTGATAGGTGTCCTCCGTCAGGATCGTCGAGAAGCGCAGGCTAGCCGCGCTGCCCGCCCCGCGCCGACAATAGGCGGCCGCGATCTCTTCGCCGACCGCCTTGGACAGGCCGTAGGCGTCCTGCGGGAGAAGCGGATGCCCTTCGTCGATGGGCACGTCGCGCGGCTCTGACCACCGATGTTGATAGGGAAACCCCAGGGCTGAGACACTCGAGGCGCTCACGACGCGGCGCACGCCGAGCGTCGCCGCCGCCTCGCACACGTTGAATTGCGCGAGCACGTTGTTGCGGAAGACGACCTCGGGCGGATGGCTGAGCGGACTCGGGATGGCGCCGAGGTGGATCGCGGCATCGGCTCCGGCCAGCGCCCCATAGACCTGACCAAGATCGTCCAGATCCACGCGGTGACACCGACGCTCTCCCTCTCGTTGCGGCCCCTTGTCGACGCCCAGGACATCGATGTCCCGCTCATGCAGCGCGCTAACGACAGCGCGCCCAAGCTTGCCACAAGCACCGGTGACGACGACACGCATGACCTACCCCTTCTTTGGACCTGTTCCACAATAACTTGAACAGTTGTGCGCCCGATCCGGGCACCGATCGTGGCCCCATGAGTTCAAGTTATTCCTTGACGGGCCCTTTCTTTGTGCTACACACATGACTATACGTTTGGCGCGTTTGTACGCCCGCATCACGCTCAACAGATCATGCCCGACGTCTAGCGCCCCGCGTCGCGTGCGAGCAAGGGGATACCTACCGGTTGCCCGACGCCGGCGCCTCCGCACGGAAGGCCGCCTACTTGGATGGATGCGCTCTCCTCACTTGATGGTGCCGGCCGTGGCTCCTTCCATGAAGTACCGTTGCAGGAACACGAAGAGAACGATCAAGGGCGCGGCCACGATGAGCACGGCCGCGGCCAGGACGGTCCAGTCGTTCCCGTACTGACCGTAGAAGGTGAACAGCCCCAGCGACACGGGGGAGTATGACGGCGACGATAGATAGATGGTCGGCAAGATGATGTCGTTCCACACGCCGATAGCCTGGAGCAGGGCCGCCGTCACCAAGATCGGTTTGATCAAGGGCGTCACGATCATCGCGAGATAGCGCGCGTACCCGCACCCGTCGATACTCGCCGCCTCGTCCAGCTCGCGCGGGATCGAGCGCAGATAGCCCGCGATCATGAAAGGGCCAATCCCCAGCCCCGACGACAACAGGATGTAGCCGATCTGGGTGTTGTAAAGGTGCAGGTGCAACATCAATTGGAACTGCGGGATCAACGCCCCCGGCAGGAAGATCGACACCACGAAGAAAGTGTACCAGGCGCCGCTCCACTTGACGTAGCCGCGCGCGATGGGGAAGGCGACCAGGAGCGAGCAGGTCACGCAATCATGCGTGACGACGTGGTCTGCGGCGACCGGACCCCCGCCAGCCAGGCGCGCCGCCCACTCACGACCACGTCGTCCCTTCGTCCCTCGGAGCGATTGACGCGAGGCGCGGCGGCCTGGTACGGTACAGATGGCACGACAACAACTGCATAACGTACCTACGGGAGCTCGGGTAGCCGGGCTGAGAGGGTGGCCAGTGGACGCCGCCGACCGTCGAACCTGATCGGGATAATGCCCGCGTTAGGGAAGATGCTCTGCTTCGCTCTGCGCCACTGGATTGCCGCGTGGCGCTTTTTTGTGCGCGACCGGGCAACCCAGTGGTGTCCACGCACCCCCTCCATCCCTCACCCCCTCCCGCGGGACCATCAATGGAGGAGACACGCATGACCGCCGAATTACCCGCGATCGGGAAGATCTCGCCCGAGATCTTCGACGAGATTATCCTGCCGCGCCTGGGCGCATCCTCGCCGCGCATCCTGGCCGGTCCGCAGCATGGCGTCGACGTCGGCGTGGTCGACATCGGCGGCGGTCAGGTGATGGCCACGACCTGCGACCCGGTCTTCATCGTCCCTGACTATGGGTTCCGGCGCGCCGCCTGGTTTGCCTTGCATATCCTGGCCTCGGACGCCGCGACCTCGGGCCTGCGGCCGACGTATTTGTGTATCGACCTCAACCTGCCGCTCTCCATCGCGCGCGCGCAGCTCGACGAGTTGTGGACCACGCTGCACGAGGAGTGTGCCCGGATCGGGATCAGTATCATCAGCGGCCATACGGGACGCTACGAGGGCTGCGCCTACCCGATGGTCGGTGGCGCCACGATCATGAGCATCGGCCCTAAAGACCGCTATGTGACGCCGGCGATGGCGCGGGTGGGCGACGTCGTGATCGTCACCAAGGGCGCGGCGATCGAGGCGGCCGGTCTGATGGCGGTCACGTTCCCAGGGCGTCTCGCCGCGGCGTACGGTGCGGACTTCGCGCGCGAGGCGGAGGGGCTCTTCTATCAGATGAGCGTGGTCGACGACGCGCTCACGGCCGCCGCTGTAGGCGTGCGCGACGATGGCGTCACGGCGATGCACGACGCGACCGAGTGCGGGGTGTGGGGCGGCCTCTACGAGATCGCGCAGGCCGCGGGCGTCGGGCTGCGCATCGAGCACGAGCGCATCATCGTGCGCGAGGACGTGCGGCGCATCTGCGCGTTGTTCGATCTGGACCCCTACGCGGCGATCAGCGAGGGCACGCTGGTGCTCACCTGCCGCCCGCACGCGGCCGACGCCGTACTCACGGCGCTCGCGGGGCGGGGTATCGCGGCGAGCGTCGTCGGCGCGGTGACCCCGGCGGCGGAGGGGGTGCGGGTCGTGGTCGGGGGCGAGGAGCGGCCGCTGGAGCACCCGCGGGTCGATCCCTTCTGGGCCGCCTTCGGCGCGGCTTTGGCCGTTCAGAACGGGGGTGCGTGATGTGCCGTCCGCGACAGGGACTCATCGGGGGGGTCCTCGCGCTCGCGCTCCTGCTGGCGCCTGTGATCCGGCCCGCCTTCGGCGTGGCGCCCCGGAGGTCCGCCCTCCATCCGCTCACCCTCTGGCTTGATTGGTACCCCAACTCCGACCACGCGGGCATCTACATCGCATTGGCCAAGGGCTATTACGCGCGCGCGGGGCTAGCGGTGCAACCGCGCGTGCCCGCCGACGCCGCCGACGCGCTCACGCTGGTGGCGCACGGGACAGGCGACATCGCTGTGTCGTACGAGCCAGGCGTCCTGCTCGCCCGCGCACAGGGCGTGCCGGTCGTGGCCACGGGAGCGATCGTGCAGGACCCGCTCAACTGCGTCATGACGCTCGCCGACTCCGGGATCACGCGGCCGCGTCAGTTGCAGGGCCGCCTGGTCGGCATCGCCGGCTTGCCCAGCGATCAGACAACGCTCGCGGCGATTGTCCGGCATGACGGCGGGGACCCGCGGCGGGTCAAGACCGTCGTCGTCAACTACGGGCTCCTCCCGGAGCTCCTGCACCGGCGCGTGGACGCGGTCGAGGGCGTGTTCCGGACGTGGGAGGCGCTACAGGCGGTGCAGCTCGGCTACCGGGTGCGCGTGCTGCCCGTCGAGCGCTACGGGGTCCCTCCGTACGACGAGCTGGTCTTCGCCACGGGGACGCGCCAGGTGCGCGACGCGGCTGACACGCTCCGTCGCTTCCAGCGGGCGACCTATCAGGGGTACGCGTACGCGGCGACGCACCCGGACGAGGCGGCAAGCATCCTGCGGCATGTGCCGGGCGTGCTCTCGGGCAGCCAGCCCCTCATCGCGCGCAGTATTCGGCTGTTGGCCCCCCTCTTCCACGACGGGCGCGGACGCTACGGCGCCCTCTCGGTGGCGCGCTGGCAAGCGTACGCCGACTGGATGACGCGCACCCATCTGATGGCCACGCACGTCGACGCACGAGCCGCGCTCACGTCAGCGCTGCTGCCATGACGGGGCGACGGGAGGAGCGGCGCCCCCCGCCTAGGGGCGCGGCTCTCCACGATCGCTTACGGCTGCATGTGCTAACGGATCGCGCGCTGTCGCGTGGGCGGTCTACAGCGGAGGTGGTCACGGCGGCGCTCGCCGGCGGCGCGACCGTCGTCCAACTGCGCGACAAAGAGCGCACGGGGGCCGCGTTGGTCGGGGTCGGGCATCACCTGCGCGCCCTCACGCAGGCGCATGGTGGTCTGTTGATCGTGAACGATCGCGTGGATGTGGCCCTGGCCATCGATGCCGACGGGGCGCACGTCGGCCAGGACGACCTCCCGGCGCGCGCGGCGCGGCGCGTGTTGGGCCCGGATCGCCTCCTGGGTGTCTCGGCGCGGACGGTGGAGGAGGCGGTGCGCGCCGCGGGGGAGGGGGCCGACTATATCGGCTTCGGGCCGGTCTTCTCCACGGCGACGAAGGGGAACGCCGGGCCGCCGCGCGGGCTGGAGGACCTGCGCCGCGCCTGTCGCGCCGTCGCGGTCCCAATTGTCGCCATCGGCGGGATCACGCCGGACAACGTGGGGGACGTGCTCGTGGCCGGGGCGGCGGGCGTCGCCGTCATCGCGGCCGTGGTCACGGCTCCTGATATCGCGGCGGCGACGCGCACCCTGCGACAGGCCATCGTAGACGCGCGTCGCGCCGACGGCGCCGCGGGCGCGTGACCTTGCTGTGGGTCGCCCCCCGTCGGCGTCGGAGGACGGTCTAGACAGGAGAGAGCACATGGACCAGGGACAGGCACGGACACAACGGACACAGCCGATCGCCTTGACGATCGCCGGGTCCGACTCAGGAGCCGGCGCGGGCATGCAGGCCGATCTGAAAACGTTCGCCGCGCTGGGCGTCTACGGCACGAGCGCGCTCACGGCCGTCACGGCGCAGAACACGCAGGGGGTGCGCGCCGTCGCGGAGCTGGCACCGGCGCTGGTTGCCGCACAGATCGACGCCGTGGTGGAGGACATCGGGGTGGACGCGGTCAAGACGGGGATGCTGGCGAACGCCGTCATCATCGCCACCGTCGCCGCACGGGTCCAGACGCATGGCCTGACGCCGCTCGTGGTCGATCCGGTCATGGTGGCGACGAGCGGCGATCGGCTGCTCCGCGACGATGCCCTCCAGGCGCTGCGCACGCTGCTCAGGGTCTGTGAAAAGTCAGGCAGAGCGGGTTCTGGGGACAAGGAAGCGGAGGGCCTTGGTGGGGCGGGAGCGGAGATGCTGCCGGAAGGCGGCGATCTCATCGGTACCGGTACGCCGGATGAGGGT
>JAABUV010002427.1_pt1 | contig 25267 bp, 29 predicted proteins | sample 5559971 | NCBI WGS metagenome assembly JAABUV01 (sample SAMN10711881, study PRJNA513362) | rock metagenome | isolation source: Antarctica rocks | place: Antarctica: Victoria Land, Knobhead nord | collected 2015-12-19
GCCAACAACACCGACCCCAAGCCATTCGTGTGGACCGCGACAACCGACCAGATCCTCGCCAAGGTCCGCCGCGGCCGCGTCACCCTCGACGCAATCACCAACTAAAACCGAGACACTGCACTAGCCGCCGGGCCCGTCGTCCTGTTCTTCTACCCGATCGCCTCATCCTCGGGGTGCACCACCGAAGCCTGTCACTTCCGCGACCTGGCCACGGACTTCACGGCCCTGGGCGCGCAGCGACTGGGCATCAGCCCGGACGGCGTCGACGCGCAGCGGGCCTTCGTGAGCGGCAGCCAGCTCGACTACCCGCTGCTCGCCGACGTCGGGGGTGCCGTGGCCGAGCAGTTCGGCGTCAAGCGCAGCGGCCTGCTGGCCAAGCTCGGCCCGGTCAAGCGCAAGACCTTCGTGATCGGCCGGGACCGGACGGTCCTGGCCGTGATCGGGGGGGAGATGAAGTTCAAGAACCACGCCGACGAGGCGCTCGGAGTCCTCAAGGGCGCCGCAGTCTGACGCCGTCGCGGGGCGGGGCGGGGCGGCTCTGGGACCGGGCTGGTGGGCGCCGGGCTCAGTCGTCCGCAGCCAGCGGCGCGTCGATCTCGTCGGCGGCCAGCAGAACGTCGGCGGCCAGCAGCACGTCGGCGTCGAAGCACGTCCGGCTCCCGGTGTGGCAGGCGCCCGCCGTCTGGTCCACGACCAGCAGCACGACGTCGCCGTCGCAGTCCAGCCGAACCTCGTGCACGTACTGGGTGTGCCCGGACGTCTCGCCCTTGACCCAGTAGCTCTGCCGCGCCCGGGAGAAGTACGTGGCCCGGCGGGTGGTCAGGGTGCGGTGCAGGGCCTCGTCGTCCATCCAGGCGACCATCAGCACCTCTCCCGTGCCGCGCTGCTGGGCGACGGCGCACACCAGACCGTCGGGGTTCCGCTTGAGTCGGGCGGCCACCGCTGCGTCCAAGGTCATCGGACCACGATCCCCTCGGCCCGCATGGCCTGCTTGACCCCGGCGATGGTCAGCTCACCGAAGTGGAAGACGCTGGCGGCCAGCACGGCGTCGGCGCCGGCCGCCACTGCGGGGGCGAAATGCTCCACCGCGCCCGCGCCCCCGCTGGCGATCACCGGGACGTCCACGCAGGAGCGCACCGCGGCGATCATCCGGAGGTCGAAGCCAGCCTTGGTGCCGTCGGCGTCCATGGAGTTCAGCAGGATCTCGCCCACCCCGAGTTCCGCCCCGCGCACCGCCCACTCGACCGCGTCGATTCCGGTGCCGCGCTTGCCGCCGTGCGTGGTGACCTCCCACCCCGACGGCGTGCGGGCCACGCCGGTCGGCACCGTCCGCGCGTCCACCGAGAGCACGATGCACTGGGAGCCGAAGCGCTGGCTCAGCTCGCGCAACAGCTCGGGACGGAGGATCGCCGCGGTGTTCACGCTCACCTTGTCGGCACCGGCCCGCAACAGCGCGTCGACGTCGGCCACCGAGCGAACCCCGCCACCGACGGTGAGCGGGATGAACACCTGCTCCGCGGTACGGCGCACCACTTGCAGCATGGTCGCGCGCTCACCGGCGGATGCGGTGACGTCGAGGAAGGTCAGCTCGTCGGCACCCTGAGCGTCGTAGGCCGCCGCCCGCTCCACCGGGTCGCCCGCGTCACGCAGGTCGGCGAAGCGCACGCCCTTGACCACCCGGCCGCCGTCGACGTCCAGGCAGGGAATCACCCGAACCGCGACGGTCATGCGCTCGCCCGCGACGGACCCGGCGACGAAGGGCCTGCCAAGCAGCGGCCCCGCGGGCTCACCGCGCGGCCACGGCGGCCAGCGCCTCACCGAGGGTGAAGTGCCCGGCGTAGAGCGCCTTACCGACGATCGCGCCCTCCACGCCGGCCTCGACCAGCGCGGCGACAGCCACTAGATCGTCCACAGTGGACACCCCACCGGAGGCGACGACGGGGGCTTCGGTGGCGGCGCACACGTCGTTCAGCAGCGCCAGGTTGGGGCCGGTGAGGGTGCCGTCCCTGCTCACGTCGGTGACGACGTAGCGCGCGCACCCGTCGCGGTCGAGGCGGGCCAGCACGTCGAACAGCTCACCGCCGTCGCTGACCCACCCGCGGGCGGCGAGCCGGTGCACCCCGTCCACGATCCGCACGTCCAGACCCACCGCGACCTTCTCACCGTGTCGGGCGATGGCACCGGCACACCAGGCGGGGTCCTCCAGCGCGGCGGTGCCCAGGTTCACCCGGGCGCAGCCGGTGGCCAGCGCAGCGTCGAGGGAGGCGTCGTCGCGGATGCCGCCGGAGAGTTCCACGGCCACGTCGAGCTCGCCGACCACCGCGGCGAGCAGGTCCCGGTTGGTGCCGCGCCCGAAGGCGGCGTCCAGGTCGACCAGGTGCACCCACGCCGCGCCAGCGGACTGCCAGGCGAGTGCGGCGTCCCGCGGGCTGCCGTACCGGGTCTCGCTGCCCGCCTGTCCCTGCACCAGGCGCACAGCCTGGCCGTCAGCGACGTCGACAGCGGGCAGCAGGACCAGGCTCACGTGAGTTCACTCTAGTCGGCACCCGCGCTCACAAGCCGCGGACCCAGTTCTCCAGCAGCTGCGCGCCCGCGTCACCGGACTTCTCGGGGTGAAACTGGGTGGCGGCGAGCGGACCGTTCTCCACCGCGGCCACGAAGGGCCCACCGTGCTCGGACCAGGTCACCAGCGGGGGCGCCAGCGGGCCGTCACCGTCGAGCTCCCAGCGCCGCACCCCGTAGGAGTGCACGAAGTAGAAGCGGGCCCCGGCGTCCATCCCGGCGAACAGCGTGCTGGCATCGGGTGCGGTCACCGTGTTCCAACCCATGTGCGGCAGCACGGGGGCGGGCAGCCGCTCGACCACGCCCGGCCACTGCCCGCAGCCCTCGGCCGCTTCGTCGGTGCCGTCGGCGGGGCTGAACTCCACCCCGCGCTCGAAGAGCACCTGCATGCCCACGCACACCCCAAGGACCGGCCGGCCGCCGGCCACGCGCTGACCGATCAAGCGTTGCCCCCGCACCGACCGCAGCCCGGCCATGCACGCCGCGAACGCGCCGACCCCGGGGACAACCAGGCCGCCCGCCGCCAGCGCAGCCGCCGGGTCCGCGGTGATCTGCACCTGCGCACCCACCCGGGCCAGCGCGCGCTCGGCCGAGCGGACGTTGCCGAAACCGTAGTCGAGCACCACCACCCGCGGAGCTGTCATGCCCGCAGGATAGTGCCCGACATGCCACCCGGTCGCCGACCCGTGCGTACGCTGGCGCTTCCGATCGTCGGCAGAGGGAGGCTCGCGGGGTGAACGCTGAGGCCGTGACGTCCGTGGCCGCCGGGGCCGCGGCCGACGCGGGTGGCATCGACCCCGGCCTGCTCGGTGATTTCCTGCCGATCGTGGTGGCCGCGGCCTCATCGGGACGGCGGCTGCGCCGGGCCGAACTCGCCGCGTGCGGTCAGCGCGGAACGGCCGCAGCCTTGGCCGGGGTCCCGTTGCGCGCGCTGATCGACCTGTACCTCTCGGCCTGCTGGCGGCTGTGGGGCGAGCTCGACGTCGTCGCCGTTGGCCACGCTGACCAGGTCAGGGCCGCGGGGCTGGCCGTGCTGCGCGCGGCGGACGACGCGGTGGCGGCCCTCGCCGAGGGCTTCCAGCTGGCCCGCAACGACCTCTCCCGCCAACAGGAATCGGCGCGCCGGGAGGTGTTCGACACGCTGCTGGCCGGTGGTCCCGACGCAGTCACGGTGACCGGGCGGGCGGCCGACCTCGGCCTCGACCTCACCAGCCCGCACGCCGTGCTCGTCGCGCGGCACGAGAACTCCTTCGACGACCCGTCGACCACCTCGTTACCCCGGCGGCATGGAACGCGCGTTGGAGGGCAGCTACGGCGACGCCTACCCGTTGGTGGCGGTGAAGAACGGGCTGCTGGTGTGCATCTTCGCCGCTCCCGACCCGGCGAGCGTGGCCCTGGTGGGTGAGCGGCTGGGCACCGTGCTCGCCGGCGGCCTGCCCGCGCGGAGGGCCGCGGGCGCCCGAGGCAGCTGGCAGGCGGCCGTGGGACGCACCCTCACCGGTGCGGCGTCCGTGCGGGTGTCCTACGAGCAGGCGTGCGCGGCGTTGGAGCTGGCCGGGCGGCTCGGGCTGGGCGCACCCGTGGTGGACGCCGGGGAGCTGGTGGTCTACCAGGTGCTGCTGCGTGACCGGGCCGCGGTGAACGAGCTCATCGGCACGGTGCTGGGACCACTGGCGAACGCTCGCGGCGGGGCCGGGTCATTGTTGGAGACCCTGGACGCCTACTACGCCACGGGTGGGGTGTCGACCGAGACCGCCAGGCGGCTGCACCTGTCCGTGCGCGCCGTCACCTACCGCCTGGAGCGGGTGCGCGCGTTGCTCGGCCAGGACCCTACCGATCCCGCTGGGCGCTTCGCCCTACACGCTGCGGTGCTCGGTGCGCGGCTCTTGCGCTGGCCAGAGGTGCCCCTCGACGGGAGCTGAACCGGAGCCACTCGATTGCCAAGGATCGGCAACATTGCGGCGCAGCGGCGTCCGGCGTCCGACGCTGCCTCATAGGCACGTGCTCGCCAGAATTGAGGGGACCCCCATCCCCGTAGAAGGAGATCACCGTGTTCGACGTACCGGCCTGGTTGTGGGTGGCCTTCGTGGTCACCGTCGTCGTCGCGCTGGCGGTGGACCTGCTCGCCCACCGCGACGACCACGCGATCGGCTTCGCCGAAGCCGCCAGATGGAGCGTGGCGTGGGTCGGGCTGGCCGTCGTATTCGGTGGGGTGGTCTTCGCCGTGGTTGGCGCCGACGCGGGGGTCGAGTACACCACCGCGTGGCTGCTGGAGAAGAGCCTGTCGGTGGACAACCTCTTCGTCTTCGCGCTGATCTTCGCCTACTTCAAGGTACCCGCCGCCTACCAGCACCGGGTGCTGTTCTTCGGGGTGATCGGCGCCCTGGTGTTCCGCGGGATCTTCCTGGCTGCCGGCGTTGCCGTGGTCAGCCAGTTCACCGCGATCCTGTTCGTCTTCGCGGCGATCCTGCTCTACAGCGCCTACAAGCTACTCAAGGGCGATGACGACAGCTACGACCCGGGCAGCAGCGTCGCCCTCCGGGTCATGCGCAAGGTCGTGCCGATGACCGAGGAATACCACGGCACGAAGTTCTTCATCAAGCAGGCCGGTAAGCGCATCGGCACCCCGCTGCTCGCGGTGGTCGTCGCGATCGAGGCGGCTGACCTGGTGTTCGCCGTGGACAGCGTGCCCGCGGTACTGGCGGTCAGCGACGACCCGTTCATCGTCTACACCTCGAACGCCTTTGCCATCCTCGGTCTGCGCGCCCTGTACTTCCTGCTGGCCGGGCTGCTGGACCGCTTCCACTACCTCGGCAGGGGGCTGACCGTCATCCTCGCCTTCATCGGGGTGAAGCTGATCCTGCAGGCCGCCCACGAGACGATCTCCACCGCGGTGCCGGAGATCCCGTCCCTGCTCAGCCTGGCGGTGATCGTGGTGGTGCTGGCCGGCTCGGTCGTGCCGAGCCTGCTGCGTCCGCAACCCGCGCAGGACGAGGCGGGCGACGCGGTGAGCACGCCGTCCGTCGCCGAAGGCGCTGACGACCACCCGCGCTAGTCGCCCCCACCTGTCGCTACCGTGCCCGGGCGTGGGTCAGCCCAGGCGGAGCACGGCGCTGGCGAGGGCCAACACAGAGGCGAGCGCGGCGCCGACCGTCACCGGTACCGAGGTCTTGCGGGCCGACCACGCTCCGCCGGCGAAGAACCCGGCGAGCACCAGGAGCCCGACGACGACCAGCTCGTTGCTCACAGGCTGCCCTTGGTGGACGGCACCCCAGTGACGCGTGGATCCGCCTCCACAGCCGCCCGCAGGGCCCGGGCCACGGCCTTGTACTCGGCCTCGGTGATGTGGTGTGGGTCGCGGCCGTGGATGACCCGCAGGTGCAGGTTCATCCGGGCGTGCAGGGCCAGCGACTCGAAGACGTGGGTGTTGATCACGGTGTTGTAGGGCGCGCGAGCACCAGTGGACGCATCCCCCGAGCCCGCGATGGCCGTGGTCAGCAGGTGCGCCGGCTCGCCGACGTGCACGCAGTACGGTCGCCCGGACACGTCGACGGCCGCGTGCACCAGTGCCTCGTCCATCGGGATCCAGGCGTCACCGAAGCGGCGGATGCCGGACTTGTCCCCGAGCGCCTTGGCGAGCGCCTGGCCGAGCACTATGGCGGTGTCCTCCACGGTGTGGTGCGCCTCGATGTGGGTGTCTCCCTGCGCGTGGACGGTGAGGTCGAAGCTGGCGTGCGTGCCCAGCGCGGTGAGCATGTGGTCGTAGAACGGCACCCCGGTGCTGATGTCGACACGGCCGGTCCCGTCGAGGTCGAGCTCCACGACGATGCTCGACTCTGCGGTGGTGCGCTCCACCCGGGCGGTGCGGCTCATCGGCGGGCTCCTTCGGGTTCTGCTTCGGCGAGGTCGGTGACGAGCTGGGCGGACGCGGCGAGGAACGCGTCGTTCTCCGCGCGCAGCCCGATGGTCGCACGGAGATGCCTGGGGATGCCCACGTCCCGGATGAGCACACCCCGGTCGAGGTAACGCTGCCAGGTTGCCGTGGCGTCGGTGAACCGCCCGAACAGGATGAAGTTGGCGTCGCTGGGCACCACCCGGAATCCGCTGGCGCACAGTGCGCCCGACACCCGCTCGCGCTCGCGCGCCAGCTCGGCCACCGAGGCGAGGGTTTCCTCGGCGTGGCGCAGGGCAGCGCGGGCGGCCGCCTGGGTCAGCACCGAGAGGTGATACGGCAGGCGTACCAGCACCGTGGCCTGCACCACGGCGGGTGCGGCCACCAGGTAGCCCAGGCGCCCACCGGCGAAGGCGAATGCCTTGCTCATGGTGCGGCTGACCACCAACGCGCGGGGGAACTCGGCGATGAGCTCGAGTGCGCTCGGCGCGGGGGAGAACTCCGCGTACGCCTCGTCTACCACGACGATGCCCGGGGCCACCCTCAGCAGGGCCCGCAGGTCGCCAAGGCTGCTGGCTTGGCCGGTCGGGTTGTTGGGGCTGGTCACGAAGAGCACGTCGGGCCGGTGCGCCCGGATCGCGGCGACGGCGCGCTGCAGGTCCAGGGAGAAATCGGCCCGGCGCGGGCTGGGCAACCAGGTGGTCTGCGTGCCGGCGGCGATGATCGGGTGCATGGAGTAGCTCGGCTCGAAACCCAGCGCGGTGCGGCCCGGCCCGCCGAACGCCTGCAGGAGCTGCTGCAGGATCTCGTTGGAGCCGTTGGCGGCCCACACGTTGTCGACGGTGACGGCCACACCGGTTTGGCGCGAAAGGTACTGCGCGAGTTCGGTGCGCAGGGCCACGGCGTCGCGATCGGGGTAGCGGTGCAGGGCGGCGGCGGCTGCGCGCACCGCGTCGGCGACGTCGGCGACCAGCGCTGCGCTGGGCGGGTGCGGGTTCTCGTTGGTGTTCAACCGCACGACCACTTCCGGCTGCGGCGCCCCGTAGGGACTCGCGCCGACCAGCTCGGGCCGCAGCGGGAGGTCGGAGAGTGCGACGCCGGAGCCGGGCGTACTCACCCCGAAAACCGGGCCCGCACGGCCTGGCCGTGGGCCGGCAGATCTTCGGCGTCAGCCAAGGCCACCACGTGATCGGCGACGTCGGCCAACGCCTGCTCGGTGTACTCCACGAGGTGGATGCCGCGCAGAAAGGTCTGCACGCTCAGCCCCGAACTGTGCCGCGCGCACCCGGCCGTGGGGAGTACGTGGTTGGAGCCCGCGCAATAGTCGCCCAGGCTCACCGGCGCCCAGGGGCCGACGAAGATCGCGCCCGCGTTGTGCACCCGGCGGGCGACGGCCGGTGCGTCGGCGGTCTGGATCTCCAGGTGCTCGGCGGCGTAGGCGTCCACCACCCGCAGACCGTCGTCCAGAGTGGACACCAAGACGGTCCCGGACTGCCTACCGCTCAATGCGCTTCGTACCCGTTCGATGTGCTTGGTGGTGGGCAGCTGCTCGGCGAGCGCAACGTCGACGGCGTCGGCGAGCGCCTCGCTGGTGGTGACGAGCACGCTCGCGGCCAGCACGTCGTGCTCGGCCTGGCTGATGAGGTCGGCGGCCACGTGCACCGGGTCGGCGGTGTCGTCGGCGAGCACGGCGATCTCGGTGGGACCGGCCTCGGCGTCGATGCCCACCATCGCGCGCAGCAGCCGCTTGGCCGCCGTCACGTAGATGTTGCCCGGCCCGGTGATCAGGTCGACCGGGACCAGCTCGCCGCCGTCGGTGTCGGTGCCGCCCACTGCCAGCAGCGCCACGCCCTGCGCCCCGCCGGCCGCCCACACCTCGGTGACGTCGAGCAGCGCGCACGCGGCCAGGATCACCGGGTGCGGCCAGCCGTCGTGCTCGGCCTGCGGCGGCGAGCACACCACCAGCGAGCCGACCTCCGCGGCCTGCGCCGGGACCACGTTCATCACCACGCTGGAGGGGTACACGGCGTTGCCGCCGGGCACGTACAACCCCACGCGCTCCACCGGCACCCAGCGCTCGGTGACGGTTCCCCCGTCCGCCACCTGGGTGACGGTCTCGCTGCGGCGCTGGTCGACGTGGACCCGGCGGGAACGGGCGATCGACTCCTCCAACGCGGCCCGCACGGCCGGGTCCAGCTCGGCCAGCGCGGCGTGGATCCGCTCGGCCGGTACCCGGACCGTCTCCGGGCGTACCTTGTCGAAGCGTTCGCTGAGCTCGAGCACAGCCGTCACCCCCCGCGCGCGCACGTCGTCGACGATTGGTCGCACCGTGTGGGCCACCGCGTCCACGTCGACCTCACCGCGGGGCAACGCGGCCCGCAGTTCAGCGGTGGACGGGGTGGACGCGCGCAGGTCAGTGCGGGCGAGCATGAGGTGCCTCCAGCGGTTCGGGTCGGATCCTCAGTCTAGGTCGAGGCCCGACAGGTCGAAGCCGAGGTCGAGGGCCGTCGCCGAGTGGGTGAGCGCGCCCACGGCCAGGTAGTCCACCCCGGTGCCCGCGTACTGCGCGGCCACCTCCAGGCTCAGCCCCCCCGACGACTCGAGGCCCGTCTCCGGGGACCGCGCGTCGCGGCAGAGCACGGCCTCGACCGTGTCGGGTACGGAGAAGTTGTCCAACAGCACGAGGTCGGCTCCCTCGGCCAGGACCTCCTCGAGCTGGTCCAGCGAGTCCACCTCCACCTCGCATTGCAGCGTCGGAGCGGCCGCGCGCACCAGGCGCATCGCGGCCACCACACCCCCGGCGGCCAGCACGTGGTTGTCCTTGATCAGCGCGGCGTCACCCAACGCCATCCGGTGGTTTACCCCGCCACCGGCCCGCACGGCGTGCTTCTGCAGCCGGCGCAGCCCCGGCAGCGTCTTGCGGGTGTCCCGGATGCGGCAGCGTGTCCCGGCCACCGCGGTGACCCAGGCGTCGGTGGCGGTGGCCACGCCGCTGAGGTGGCACAGCAGGTTGAGCATCGTGCGCTCCGCGGTGAGCAGTGCGGCCGTGGGAGCGGTGACCGTGAGCAACGCTTGCCCGGGCACGGCGCGTGAGCCGTCCTCGGCCAGGTGCTCCACGGTGTACCCGCCGGCGGCACCGAGCGCGTTGTCGAGCACGGCGAGCGCCACCCCGAGGCCAGCCAGCACTCCTGGCGAGCGGGGCACCACCGACCCGGTCGCGCGGGCATCCGGACCGACCGTAGCCAGGGTGGTCGCGTCCAGCCCCAGCCGGAGGTCCTCCGCCAGCGCGGTCCGTACCACGCGCTGCACGTCGTCGACGTCCAGGCCGTGGCTGCGCAGCAGGTCCACAGTGGTCTGGCTCAGCCCGTTCATGCTGCGGCTACCGCGGTCTCGCGCAACACCGGCGCACCGTCGGCGTCCAGGCGCACCACCGTGCTTCGGCGCAGCCGCTGTGCCGTCGCGGGGTGGTCGGTGCGCAGGTGGCAACCGCGGCTCTCCTGGCGGGCGGCAGCGGCGAGCACCAGCGCGGCGGCGACGGCGCTCAGGCTGGCGTCCTCCACGCCCCGGCGGTCGCGCGCGGTCTGCGGGGGCGCCGCGGCCAGCGCCTCGGCCACCAGGCGCAGCCCGGCGGCGTCGCGGCCGAGGCTGGCGTGGGCAGACATCAGCAACTGCAGGGTGCGCCGCGGCAGCACCCGGGCCGGAACGGGCTCACCCAGCACGGCCTCCACGCGACCAGCCTCGCGTACCCGCTCGACCGCGGACAGCGCCACGCGCTCGCCAACCACCAGGCCCTCGAGCAGGCTGTTGGACGCCAATCGGTTCGCGCCGTGCAGCCCGGTGCGCGCCACTTCACCCGCGGCGAGCAGCCCGGCCACGGTGGTGCGGCCACCGCCGTCGGTGACGACCCCACCGCAGGAGTAGTGCGCGGCCGGAGCCACCGGGATGAGGGCGGTGGCCGGGTCGACACCCACGGCGGCGCACGCGGCATGCACGGTCGGGAACCGCGCGGCGAACCCCTGCAGGCGCCGGGCGTCGAGCAGTACGTGGTCGGTGCCGGTGGCCCGCATGCGCGCGGTGATCGCGCCGGCCACCGCGTCCCGCGGAGCCAGGTCACCCAGCGGGTGCACCCCGGCCATCACCGGCGCCCCGTCCAGGTCCACCAGCACCGCCCCCTCACCGCGCACCGCCTCGGTGACCAGCGGGCGCTGACCCACACTGCCCACGGAGAACAGGACGGTGGGATGGAACTGCACGAACTCCAGGTCGCTGACCGCAGCACCGGCAGCCAGGGCCAGGGCCACCCCATCCCCGGTGGCGACCTCGGGGTTGGTGGTCGCGGTGTACAGCTGTCCGAGCCCACCCGTGGCGAGCAGCACCGCGGGGGCGTGCAGCACGCCGGTGCCCCCGCGGGCGTCGAGCACGGCGAGGCCGCTGACGCTGCCGTCGGCGCCCAGCAGCACACGGACCGCGGTGTGCGCCGCCAGCACGGGCAGCGCCGCGCTTCCTACCGAGGCAACGAGCGCGCGCTGCACCTCGGCGCCGGTGGCGTCACCCCCGGCGTGCACCACCCGGCGGAAGGAGTGCCCGCCCTCCCGGGTGCGCGCGAGGCAGCCGTCCGCCGCGGTGTCGAAGTGCGCACCCCGCGCCACCAGCCGCGCCACCGCGTCGCCGCCCGCTCGGATGAGTGAGCGGACCGCCGCCTCTTCGCACAGTCCGGCCCCGGCATTCAGGGTGTCCCGCACGTGCGCCTCGACACTGTCTCCGTCGCCCGTGGCCGCGGTACCCGCTACGGCGATGCCGCCCTGGGCCCACGCGGTGGACGAATCGTCGATGTCAGCTTTGCTCACCACTAGCACCCGGAGTCCCGCAGCCTGTGCGGTGAGCGCGGCGGTCAACCCGGCCACGCCGCTGCCGACGACGACCAGGTCAGTCTGTGCCTCCCACGACCGGCCTCCGGCCTGCCCGCCGGCCTCCCACGACCGGCCTCCGGCCTGCCCGCCGGCCTCCCACGACCGGCCTCCGACCTGCCCGCCGGCCTCCCACTGCGCGTTCACTCCCCGCCGCCGGGCTGGCCGATGGCGATCATCCGTTGCACCGCACCCCGGGCGGCCGCGGCGGTGGCCGGGTCGACGTGCACCTCGTCCGCGCCTTCGATCAGGCAGCGCAGCAGCGCAGCCGGAGTGATCATCTTCATGTAGCGGCACGAGGCGCGGTCGTTGACGGCCCGGAAGTCGACGTCGGGCGCGGCCTTGCGCAGCTGGTGCAACATGCCGACCTCGGTGGCCACCAGAACTTGCCGTGCGGACGTGCTCCGCGCTGCGTCGAGCATGCCTCCGGTGGAGAGGATCTTCACCCGGTCGTCGGGCACGACACCCTCCCCCGCCAGGTACAACGCCGAGGTGGCGCAGCCGCATTCGGGGTGCACATACAGCTCGGCGTCGGGGTGAGCGCGCACCTGCGCGGACAGTTCGGCGCCGTTGATGCCGGCGTGCACGTGGCACTCCCCGGCCCATACCCGGACGTTGGTGCGGCCGGTCTTGCGCCGCACGTGGGCGCCGAGGAACTGGTCGGGCAGGAACAAGACCTCGGTGTCGGCGGGAATCGACTCCACGACCTCCACCGCGTTCGACGAGGTGCAGCAGATGTCGGTGAGCGCCTTGACCTCAGCCGTGGTGTTGACGTAGCTCACCACCACCGCGCCGGGATGCTCCTGCTTCCACCCCCGCAGCGCTGCGGCGTCGATGGAGTCGGCCAACGAGCACCCCGCCCGCTCGTCCGGGATAAGCACCGTCTTGTCTGGGCTCAGGATCTTGGCGGTCTCGGCCATGAAGTGCACGCCGCAGAACACGATGGTGTCGGCGGGCGAGTCCGCGGCGATGCGGGACAGAGCCAGTGAGTCTCCGACGTGATCGGCCACGTCCTGGATGGCCGGAACCTGGTAGTTGTGCGCCAGCAGCACCGCGCCCCGCTGGGCGGCGAGCTCGCGGACGCGAGCGGCCCAGGCAGCGTCGGCCTCGACGCCGACGTAGCCTGCGTCGGTTCGCTCGAACGTGGAAAGCACAGCCCCTGATGTCATCACGCACTCCTCCAGCCACGGCACCACACCGTTGAGATGTCCTCGACCAGGTTTTCGACTTATAATCGAAAACATGTCAAATGATAGCACCGCGCACGAGGTGCTCGCGGTGGTGCTCCAGGTGCGCAGCGCAGGCAACCGGGCGGACTCCAGTCAGCTGTACGTGCTGTTGTGGCAGCGGGCGCAGGATCCCCAGGCCGACAAGTGGGCCCTGCCCGGTGGACGGTTGGGTGCGGAGGAGGACGTGGAGACCTCGGCGCACCGCCAGCTCGCGGAGAAGGTGGACGTGCGGGAGGTCGCGCACCTAGAGCAGCTCGCGGTGTTCAGTCACCCGGCCCGGGTGCCGGGCCAACGCACGGTGGCGTCGACCTTTCTCGGACTGGTCCCCTCCCCCGCCGACCCTCGGCTTCCCGCCGACACCGCCTGGCACCCGGTGAACCACCTGCCCGAGATGGCGTTCGACCACCGCACGATCGTCGAGCGCGGACGCAACCGGTTGCGCCACAAACTGTCCTACACCAACGTGGGGTACGCACTGGCCCCCCGGGAGTTCACCCTCTCGACGCTGCGCGAGCTGTACGCCACCGCACTCGGCCACCAGGTCGACCCCACGAACCTGCAGCGCGTGCTCGCCAGACGCGGGGTGCTCACCCCCACCGGCACCACCGCCACGCCCGGTCCACACGGCGGTCGACCTGCCGCGCTGTACCGGTTCACCGACAGCGCCCTGCGGGTCACCGACGCCTTCGCCGCACTGCGCCCCCCGCCCTGAGCAGCCACTGCGGCGACACCCCAGCCGGGCAGCGGCGTCGAGCGCAGTGGCGCCTGCGCAAGTACGGTGACCCGGTGGTCGAGACGATTCCACTCTTCCCCCTGGGCACCGTGTTGCTGCCCGGGGCGTCTCTCCCGCTGCACGTCTTCGAGCCGCGCTACCGGCAGCTCACCACCGACCTGGTGACCGGCGCGGTAGCTGGGCGCAGCTTCGGCGTGGTAGCAGTGCGGCCGGGATGGAACGCCACCGACGGTGACGTCCAGGCGCTGCATCCCGTCGGGTGCTCCGCCCGTCTCAAGGAGGTGCGCAGGTTACCGGATGGACGCTTCGACATCGTGACGGTCGGTGATCGACGCTTCCGGATGCTCGGCGTGAACACAGTGGCCGCGCCGTACCTCATGGCCACCGTCGAGTGGCTACCGGACGTTCAGGCTGCCGCCGCGGACGCGCGCGACCTGGTGCCCGCACTGGCACACGCGGCCAGGGGCGCGCACCGTTCCTACTGCGCGGTGGCCTGGAAGCGCGCCGACTGGGACGCCCCGGGCCGCGACGTCGACCCAGCGCTGCTCGCGCACCTGCTGGCCGCCGACTGCCTGCTGCCACTGGAGGATCGCCAGCTGCTGCTGGAGGAGACCTCCTGCGTGCGCCGCCTCCGGCTGGTGCGCACGATGGTGGTGCGCGAGACCGAGATCCTGCGGACGCTGCGTGCCGTGCCGGTGCCCGTCGACCAGTTCCTGGCGCCCTTGTGCCTGAACTGACCCGACGCCGAACCGCCACCGCGCGCGGCGTCAGGTCCTCGACCGGACGCCGCCACCAGCGCTAACCGAACCGCTCGACGTCGCCGGAAACACTCCCCGAGACCGGGGGCTCCGGTGGCCGGCCCAGATCGGCGTGGCCGGTGAACGCGACGGCCAGCGCGTAGGCCAGTGCCGCGCCGAAGGGCTGAGCAAGCACCGGCGTCCAGGTGCCGAGTTCCGGGGCTGAGACGACGGTGCTGCCCACGGGCGCCGAGCCGACGCCACCGCTGTACCGCAGGTTTGCCACCACGAGGCCCACCACCTCGGCGACGGACGCACTGGCCAGTGAGCCCGCCACCACGGCAACCAGCACCACGGTGCCCCGCCACCGCCGCCAGAGCCAGGACAGGGCCCCGCTGAGCAGGCCCACCACCAGCCCCGACAGCACGAACAGCGCGACCGGGTCGAAGCGGCTGCGGCTCTCCGGGTTCACTGCCGCGGTGGTGCCGTCGGCCGCTACCACCGTCGGCAAACCGGGCGCCACCAGGGCCCAGGCCACGCCGAGCACCACCCCGACGAGCAGCAGCCCGAGCACAAGCCGAAGGCCGACCCCCAGCTCGCTGCGCGCCCTCACTGCAGGCGGATCACTGCTGCGCAGGGAGGTCGGCCGAATCGGTGATGCCGTGGGCGGAGCAACGCGCCCACCACCCGTCGGGCCGCACCTGCACCACCATGCGCCGGCCGCACTCGCGGCAGTACCGCGGCGGTTCCAGCACCAGTGCAGCCGCGCAGCGGGAGTGCGGTCCGTCCGGCGTGCCGCACACGGGGCAGAAGTCGACGGCCACGACTGCCGTCACAGGGTGTCGTTGAGCGCCTTGATCGGCATCGCCAGCTCGCCCAGCAGGTCGATGTCGCGCTCGGCCGGTCGCCCGAGGGTGGTGAGGTAGTTGCCGACGATGACGGCGTTGATGCCTCCGAGCATCCCTCTGCGCGCACCGAGGTCGCCCAGGGTGATCTCGCGGCCGCCGGCAAACCGGAGCACCGTGCGCGGCAACGCCAGCCGGAACGCGGCCACGGCACGCAAGGCATCGGTGCCGGCCAGCACCTCCAGATCACCGAACGGGGTGCCCGGACGCGGGTTGAGGAAGTTCAGCGGCACCTCGTCCGGGGTGAGCGCGGCGAGGTCGGCGGCGAACTCGGCGCGCTGCTCGAGGCTCTCGCCCATGCCGAGGATGCCACCACAGCACACCTGCATCCCGGCCTCCCGGACCATCCGCAGGGTGTCGGCGCGCTCGTCCCAGGTGTGGGTGGTCACCACGTTCGGGAAGTGGCTGCGGGCGGTCTCGAGGTTGTGGTTGTAGCGGTGCACCCCCATCGCGGTGAGCTGGTCGACCTGCTCCTGGGTGAGCATGCCCAGCGAGCAGGCGATGTTGATGTCGACCTCGGCGCGGATCGCGTCGATACCGGCCGCCACCTGGGCCATCAGCCGGGCGTCAGGACCGCGCACGGCGGCCACGATGCAGAACTCGGTGGCGCCGGTCTTGGCCGTCTGCTTGGCCGCCTCCACCAGGCTGGGCACGTCGAGCCACGCGGAGCGCACCGGTGAGGTGAACAGCCCCGACTGGGAGCAGAAGTGGCAGTCCTCGGGGCAACCGCCGGTCTTGAGGCTGATGATGCCCTCGACCTCCACCTCCGGGCCACACCAGCGCAGACGGACCTCGTGGGCCAAAGCCAGCGCGTCGTCGAGGCTGGCGTCGGGCAGCTGCAGCACCCGGAGCACCTGCTCCTGGGTCAGCGGCTCACCGCGCTGGAGCACCTGCTCACGCGCGATGCTGAGGATGTCGGTCTGTTCGGCTACTGCGGTCACCAGACAAGCTCCTCCACTGCGTCAGCAACGACCGCCGCAGTCTGCCTCATGGCCGCCCCGACTCCCCCCGTGCGTCCCCGCTGCGAGCAGTTCGTCGGCGGATGCACCGCGCGGGCGAGCGTCGCGGTCGCGGGGCCGTCCGCACACCGGAGCGGGCCGTCCTCGCGCACCGGAGCGGGCCGTCCTCGCGCACCGGAGCGGGCCGTCCGCACACCGGAGCGGGCCGTCCTCGCACACCGGAGGGTTACTGCGCACAGGCCCGGGCGTGTGCGCAGTGACAACTGGGTGTGCGACGTGCCCGCAGGATGCCGCGAACCGGGCCGGAGTAGCCGGGAACTCACCGCACCCAGCGGCCGCCGAGCGCTGGAGCGAGCCAGGCGGCGGCGTCCTGACGGAACCCCATTGGCTCGAGTCCACCCGCGCCCGCGGGTAGGCACCCCAGCAACGGAACCCCAGCGACCGTCGGCAGGTCGTCGAGGTTGCAGCGCGCTGCGAGATCGGGCTCGGCCGGCCAACTGCCGACGACCACCCCCGGACAGCGCACCCCGGCGGCGTGCAGCGCACGGACGGTGAGCTCGGTGTGGTTCAGCGCCCCGAGCCCGGCCGACGTCACCACGAGCACCGGCGCTCCGAGCGCCGCGGCCAGGTCGATCAGGGTGAAAGCTCCCAACCGGACGAGCACTCCGCCCGCGCCCTCGACGAATGTGCTGGCGTGTTCGGCGGCCAACCCACGCATGGCGGCCACCACGGAGTCCAGGCGTAACGGCACCGCCCCGCAGCGCCGTGCGGCGGTGACCGGAGCCAACGGGTCCGGGTAGCGGGCGAGCTCGACGGCGGTGACCGGGCCGGCGAGGCGCGCCACCTCCGCGAGGTCACCGGGATCGTCGGGGCCGATCCCCGTCTGCACGGGCTTGCACACCGCCACCGGGGCGCCGGCCAGCGCCGCGAGCGCCGCGGTGACCACGGTCTTGCCGACGCCGGTGGACGTTCCGGTGACCAGCAGGACGCTCACCGGCCGAGCATAGGTAGCGCCCGCATTCCACACGCCAGCCACCGTGCCGTACCCCGCAGGCCACACACGCCACGCACACCGAGCGATAAGTAGCGACGGCTCGGGCGGCCCCGCGGTGGGTCAGCGGCCCAGCACTTGCGCGAACGTGCACCGCACCTGGTCCAACTCGTCGTCGGTGAGGTTCGCCCGAGCCGTCAACCGGAGCCTGCTGGTGCCCACCGGCACGGACGGGGGCCGGAAGCAGCCGACGTGCACCCCCAGCTCGGCACAACGTTCGGCCGCGGCCAGGGCCACCTGCGCATCGCCCAACACCACGGGGACGACCGCCGACGTCGGCTCGGCCACGCCGGCGGCGGCGGCGATCTGAGCGGCCCGGCCCCGCACGGCCACGGCCAGCTCGGGTTCGGCACGGAGCACGTCCAGCGCGGCGTGCGCGGCGCCCACCGCGGCAGGCGCGAGTCCGGTGTCGAAGATGAAGCTGCGCGCGGAGTCGACGAGATGCGCGATCACGGAGGCAGCACCCAACACTGCGCCACCCTGGCTGCCCAGCGCCTTCGACAGGGTGAGCGTGACCACGACGTCGGGCTCGCCCGCCAGACCCACCTCGTCGATCAGCCCCCGCCCGCCGCGCCCACGCACCCCCAACCCGTGCGCTTCGTCCACCACCAGTATCGCGCCGCGCTCGCGGCAGACGCCGTGCAACGCCCGCAACGGGGCAAGCGTGCCGTCCACACTGGACACCGAGTCGCACAGCACCAGCGCGCGTTCCTCGGACCGGCCGGCGAGCACGGCCTGCACCTGCGCCAGGCCCGAACTCACCTGAACCCGGGCGCGGGAGAGGCGGCAGGCGTCGACCAGGGACGCGTGGCTGGCGGCATCGGAAACGACCAGCGCGCCCGGTCCGCTCAACGCCGCCACCGCTCCGAGGTTGGCGGTGTAACCGGAGGAGAACACCAGGGCCGCCGCTGCGCCGGTGAACTCGGCGAGGGCGTGCTCCAGGTCGACGTGTGCCTGGGTGGTTCCGGTGACCAACCGGGAGCCGGTGGCCCCCGCCCCCCAGGTGTGCAACGCGGCGGCGGCCCCGGCCAGTACCCGGGGGTGACGCGCGAGACCCAGGTAGTCGTTGGAAGCGAGGTCGAGCAGCGGGGAGTGGACCTGCCGCGGGCGCAGCTCGCGGCGCAGCCCGCTCGCCCGGCGGAGCGCCTCGTGTTCAGCCAGCCAGCTCAACGACGGAGGCAGGCGCACAGGCCAGCAGCCTACGACCGTGGGCGCCGGCCCGCTGGACACTGCGCCCCCCGTGACTGGATCGCTGGACGAGTGTGGGGGCACGCGCAGGGGTGGCGTCGGGCCGAGCACCGCCGTATCGTCCACATCCTCAGCGACTGGCAACGAGTGGGAGGCGGCGGACACGATGGAGAGCGAACGACGGAGTCGTCGGTGGGCCCGGGGTGGCCCGGCGTTTTGTGCAGTGCCGGCTGCCGGCACGGGTGACGGGATCACCGGTGTCCCTATCGCGCACGGCGCGGTGGGCTGGCTACTGTTCGGACTGGTGGTCGCCGGACTTGTCGTAGCTACTGCCTGGCTGATGCGGCGGTGGTCGCAACCCCGCCCCGTCGTGGTAGGCGTCCCCGACGTGGCGGTTCGATCCGAACTCGACCTTGCCCTGGCCGAGGAGCTGGCGCGCATCGAATCGGATGTGCCCGATCGGGAGCCCGCGCTCCGCTGACCCCCCGACGTTGCTGACCCCCGACGTTGGCCCTGCCCCCGCAGCGGGTGGCCCACTACCCCAAGTGCGGCCGACCCCTGAGTCGTCGGATCTTTTCAGTGGCTTGCGATCGCTTGTGTCCGCAACCTCAAGGGGCTTGCTGCTGACCTCAGGCTGGTTGCGCTCGTAGGTTGCGGGTCGCCAACGACCGGCGACGACCACGGGCGAGCGCAATCCCGGCGACGATCGCCAGCACGGCCGCCGCCAGCGCCACGTAGGCCGGTAGCTCGATGGTTGCCCCAGCTCCGAATGGGGGCGCCAGGATCCGCAGGAAGATGCGGCTGGCGATGACGAATCCGACCATGGCGATCGTGCCGGCCAGGGCGGCGGGGCCGAGCGGCGAGCGATAGCGCACGGCGGCGGCCACCAGCCAGACGATGACGACTGCGAGAACCCCGACGAGGCTGCTGGTGTGCGGTGTGGGCAGCCAACCGCTCCAGCTGACGGTGCCGCCCGCCGCACCGGCGGTGGTGTAGAACGGGAAGATCGTGTACCCGACGATGAACGCGGCAGCAGTACCGATTGCTGCCAACGCGAGCCACGGGTTGGGGCCCAGTTGCTCCTTGGCGACGTGGGGCCGGGCAGGCGAGTCACTGGCGCGGCGACTGGCAGCGTGTGCGAACCCCGCGACGGCCACGAGCACGCACCCGATGAAGCCGAACCAGATGCCCGTGAGCAGCTGGGCGTTGGCGCCGGCGGCCGCACCAGGCGAGCAGTAGAACTGGCAGTCCCCGCCGAATACGTTGGCGACCGTCTGGTCACCCTGCACATTGATCTTGAAGGGGGGCGCAATCATCCGGTAGCCCAGCTGCAGCGTGGCGAGCAGACCGAGGACACCAATCCACAATCCGCTGCTGCGTCCCCGCAACGGGCTGCGGTTCGCCGCGGTCAGCGCGAAGAGCCCGATCGCGATCAGCGCTGAGATCAGGATGAGATCTGACGTGTGCGGGATGCCCAGCCAGGCACCCTTGATGTCCACCCCGGTACCGCCCTGCTTGGGCACCGAGTAGAAGTCGGAGCCCAGCCCCATCAGCTGCAACACCGCCCCGGCAGCGCCCACCCACAACCAGGGCGAGAGGTACTGCCTTGCCGCTGGGCCACGGCCGAGCGGCGCTTCTCCAGTTGTCATGCTGGCCACCTCCGCTCGCTGTGTCTCCGCCAGAGCGTGCCGCACCGGGACAGTAGGTGCAAGGCTTACGGTAGGTGCCAGGCTGACGGTAGGTGCAGCGGTCTCGCAGCGACGTCAGCCGAACGCAGCAGCCGGCCCGGCGTCGCGCGAGGAATTGCCGACCTCACCCCGGGTCGTCGGTGGTCGGCGGGTCATCGGTGCTTGCCGACGAGCTGCGCCGCTGCAACCACCGGTTGGCGAACGGTCCCGCCACAATGAGCACGACGATCAGGGCCACGGCGGTGAGGAACACCGCGGACGTCGGGTCGCGGAAGGAACCACCCAGCGCCGTGTAGGCGAAGGTCCCTGGCCCGATGCCGATCACCGAGGCAAGCAGGTAGTCCCGGAAGCGGATGTTCGTCACCGAGGCCGCATAGTTCAGCACGTTGAACGGCACCACAGGGAGCAGCCGTGCGTAGAGCACCGCGACGAAACCGCGCCGCTCAAGCCAGGTATTGATCGCGCCCATACGATTGCCGGCGAGCCTGCCGACCTGCTCGCGTCCGAGTCGGCGACCGATCAGATAGGCGGCGGCGGATCCGAGCGAGGCGCCGACGACCGTGAGCCCGGTTCCCAGGGCAGTTCCGAAGACCACGCCACCGACGATGGTCAGCACCGATCCGGGAACCAGCAGCACGGTGAGCACGGCGTACAGGACCACATAGGCCACCGGCGCAGCCGGGCCGGCCCGGCGGACCGCGTCCTCCAGGCCGGTGGAGGTCGGGCCACCGAGCACCCCGAAGGTCACTGCCACCCCGACGACGACGACGCCGAGGCCGATCAGCCGGGTCCGCGGTGAGAAGAGGGCAGTAGCCACGCGCCTGCGCGAACCGCCGCTCACCACCCCACCACGGCCCTGGCGCCGGCCCGGCCGGACCACCCGTGGAGCCCAACGATCACCGCGTCACCGACGGGTATCGAGCAGGCGACGCAACGCCCGCTCGTCGGCCGCGCTCAACGTGGTGACAAACCGTTGCAACACCTTCCGCCGGTCCCCGGTACGACCCAGGAGTGCCTGCATCTGTTCCGCGGCCAGCTCGTCTGCCGCCTTGGTGGGGTGATAGGCGTGGGCCCGACCCGATACTGCGCGCTCCACCAATCCCTTGTCGACGAGGCGCGTCAGGATCGTGTGCACCGTGTTGTAGGCGAGATCACTACCGAGAGCGTCCTGGACCTCGCCGGGTGTCAACGGTGCGACCGCAGCCCACAGGGCCGCCAGCACCTCGTTCTCCAGCTCCCCGGCCGCCCGCCGGGGAATGCGCCCGGTTCCCGGGGATACGCCCATGTCGCCTTCTTCCGACTCTCACCGACCCTACAGCGTATAGGGTGGCACATGGGGACTTACGACGGCCGCGTCGACCTCGACGGCACACTACAGAGTGTAGGGTAGACCGAGTGGCGACCGCCGAACCAGGCTGCGAACGACGAGGCCCAGACTCATCGACGCGGTGTCGCCTCTCCTCGACTGAACGGACGCCAGTGACCCAGCCGGGCTCGTACCTCGTCTGCTGCACCGAGGACGGCGCCGGGGTGCAGCAGACTGCGGCCACGGTTCGTCGCGCGCCGCGCGCCGGGGACACGAACACCACCCTCACCGACAACTCGGGCGGCTGAGGTGCTGTCGGTGGTCGCCGCGTTGCTCGCCGCGGTGTTCTTCGCCCTCTCCAGCGTCACCCAGCACCGCGCCGCGTCCACGTCGGACCCTTCCACCGGCCTCGGGTTCGGGCTGGTCCGCCGCCTGGCCACCCGGCCGCTGTGGCTTGTCGGGGTGGCCAGCGATGTCGCCGGCCTGGCCATGCAGGCCCTCGCGCTGGCCACTGGAGCCCTCGTCGTGGTGCAACCGCTGCTGCTGTCGGGGCTGCTTTTCGCCCTGCCTGCCTCGATGCTGCTCGAGCGCCGCGCCCCCCGCCGAGGTGAGTGGGGCTGGGCTGTGCTCGTCGTGGCCGGGCTTTCGGTCTTCCTGGTCGCCGCCCGCCCTGCCGCCGGCAGCGCCCTCGCCGATTCGGGCGCCTTCGCCGGAGGAATCACCGGGGTGGTTGCGGCCGCGGGTGTGGTGGTGCTGGTCGCGTCCACGCGCATGCGGCACCGGGCGGCACTACTCGGGGTGGCCGCCGGATTGAGCCACGGCGTGGTCGCACCCCTGATCAAGCAGATTGTCGGGCAGAGCACCGGCGGTGTGCTGGTGCCCCTGCAGAACTGGGAACTCTATGCCGTGATGGGCGTCGGCGTCGCCGCGTTCGTGCTGATCCAGACCATGTACCAGTCCGGCCGCCTGGCCGCCTCCTTGCCGCCGATGACGATCGTGGACCCCGTCGTGGCCGTCGCGCTCGGTGCCGTGTTCTTCGGTGAGCAGGTGTCCCGTTCTCCGTTGGCCCTCACGGTGCAGGCCCTCGGGTTCATGATGATGACCCTCGGCGTGGTGCGGCTGTCGGCGCTGAATTCAGGCGCGCTGCAGGGTCGACCGGCGCCGTGCGGGACCCTGCCGAGTTCTGAGGTGCGCACCCAGGTCCGGAGGTGGGTTCCAGCGCCCGGCGTCAACACCCGCGCGGTCTTGATCCTGAGCGCGAGCGTCGGGGCGGGCCACGATGGGGCAGCGGACGAACTCGCCGAGCGCCTTCGACGATCCGGTGTCGACGTCGACGTCCGTGACTATATGAACGCGCTGCCACGCTGGGGACGATTTCTGCTGCGCGACTGCTATTCGCCCTCGGTCAGGCATACTCCACTCCTGTTCGAGTGGCTGTTCACCACGATCGAGAACAGTCGGGTGGTGCGCGCGGTGGTGCTCACGTTCTGCCGGCTGGGTAACCGCACCGTCCGGATGTGGATCAGCGCCGGCACGTACAGCACAGTGGTATCCACCTATCCCTTGGCCAGCCAAACACTCGGCGAGCTGCGGGCAAGCGGTCGGGTCGGCTGCCCGGTCGTGACCTACCTCACCGATCCCGCCGCCCACCGCACGTGGGTGCACCCCAACGTCGACGTCCACCTGACCGTGACCGCAGCCACGGCGGCGATCGGAGAGCACCGGTACAGCGTCCCCCTCCGTGTCGGCGGCCCGCTGGTACCGGCGAGGTTCGCCAACGCCCCATCGCCCGACCGCCTCGCCCAGCTTCGCCGAGACCTGATGTTGCCGGCCGACAAGCCAGTGGCGCTCTTCGCGACTGGCTCGCTCGGCCTCGGTGATGCCGCCGCCAGCGCCCGCGACGCCGCCGGCGCTGGGCTCACCCCGCTGGTGCTGTGCGGACGCAATGAGGTTCTTCGTCAACGCCTCTCCGCGGTGGCTGGCGTCATCGCCTTGGGCTGGCGCACCGATGTGCACGAACTCATGCACCTGGCGGACGTCCTCGTCCAGAACGCCGGAGGCTTGAGTTTCACCGAAGCGATGGTCGCCGGGCTGCCCGTCGTCAGCTACCGATGTATCCCCGGCCACGGGCAGGCCAACGCGGCCATCCTGCAGCAGGCGGGCCTCGCGCCATGGGCGCTCGACGCGACCCAGTTCGCCGCCCTGCTGCGTCAGCAGGCCGCCCGTAGCCGTACCCCGAGCAGCTACGACGACCCCGCCCAGCACATTCTGCGGCTGATCGAACCCGCTCATTCGCCGGAGCATCGCCCCCGGGTGCTCGTGCAGCATACGAGCGCATGATCGAGACGGTTTACGCTCCTGACTGTCCGCGGCGTCACTGCAGCAGGGTCGGCGGTTCGCTGGTAATCGGGCTCACCCCTGGATTTCCGTCGCCGTCGATTTGTTCTGGGCGGCGACGCCACCCTGCACGGTGGAGCCCCCGCCGTGGTGCAACTCCGCGCGCTGGCGAGTACTGCGGCGGGCCAACCCGACCAGTGCCGCAGTCATCAGGGCCAAGCTTCCGACCTGCAGCGTGCTAGCCGTCACCGAGACCGCGAGCGATTCGGCGAAGGCAAGAGCACCCAAACCCACCGCCACGACCGTGCCGAGCATGGTCATCACCGGCAGCGAGTCCACCAACGGGCCGGCCTGGTAGGCCGCCTGGGTCAGCAGGGTGGCCGCCAGGCTGACGATGACCAGCGCCCACACCGGCCAATGCCCTAACAACTCCGCTGGCCCCTGACGACCGTCCGCCACGGTGTACTTCAGCAACCCGGCCGTTGCGCCGTGGGCGATCCCCGCCGCCACCCCGAGGCATGATGCCGCCCCTGCTGGCTGTGCCGGACGGGCAAGGACGACCGCCACCGCTACCGCCGCGGTCAATCCGACTAACAGCGGCACCAGTACCCCATCATCGGCGCTCTGACGTCCCTGAGCTGGATTGGCCGCCAGCAGAAACACAGCCAGCGCAACTACCAGCAGCGTCGCCCATACCCATTCCCCTCGGCTAGGCAGCCGGCGATCGAACACCGCGCCGGAAACCATCGCGAACAGCAGGCCGGTCACGAGCAGCCTGCACGACCACCAGGGTTCCGGCCCCGACCGCCACCGCTTGCAACCCAAACCCGACACCGCCCAGTAACACCCCGCCAAGCCACATCGGTTGCCGACCCAGATGCCATAGCAACCCGAACCGCAACCCAGAGCCTGACGGTGCAGCAGCGGCGCTGCGATGCTGCAAGGTGGTCGACACGCCTTGACTGCACGCCGAACACAACGCAGCCAACACAACGAGCACCACGGTCATTGCCCCGCTCTGGCGTGCACGTTCGACGCGCCCAGCACCGCCACCGCGCCGCTACACCGAGTACTTGCACAGGCCATCGCTACCTCCCCGACTCACGTGGAGCGAGTAACAGACACTGAGTCGGCTTGACTGTGTCGGCTTGGATTGAGTCATCAGACGTAGCTTACTCCGACACCATGTAGGAGTCGTACCGCCGAGCATCGGCCGTGCGCAGAGATTCCGCCGCCGACCGCGGCGGCACGGACTGGGCAGCCGCGGTCGGCGTGGCGGGGGGGGCAGCAGTAGCGATCCTACCCGCTGTAGGATCAGGGAAACTGGAGGGAGGGCGACATGGATGTATCCCCACCAACTGGGCGAAATCGCCGCGGCCGGACATTCGACGTTTGAGCTACTCGCGGCGGTTCACGGCGATCGCGGAGCCCGGTACCGCTCAACCAAGGACGCCGCGGACTTCGCGGGCGGGCAGATGCGGGTCGCGCTTGGCCGCGGCGCCGATCACGGCACGGCGCTGCGCCCGCTGCTGGTTGGGGGTGTGGCGTCGTGACCGTCTCGGTGTACCTGCCGATGCTGCTGTCGCTGCTGCTTGCCGGGCTCAGTCGACCGTTGGCCCGCTTGTTGTCCCCGCGCACCGCCACTCCGGCGCTAGCGCCGATTTTCGCGCCGAGTAGCTGACCCCTTGCGCGGGTGTGTGCCAGTGGCGACCGTGCGCCGCTTCCGCTTGCAGGCATGGGGTTTCGGCTCACATGACTGAAGGTCTGACGGCG
>JAABUV010002428.1_pt1 | contig 25265 bp, 24 predicted proteins | sample 5559971 | NCBI WGS metagenome assembly JAABUV01 (sample SAMN10711881, study PRJNA513362) | rock metagenome | isolation source: Antarctica rocks | place: Antarctica: Victoria Land, Knobhead nord | collected 2015-12-19
GAAATCAGATTAGCTTTAAACGATGCATCAGAAACAGCTTAGCTGAATCAAAGATTTCGCGTCATTTCATCATTTAAAAACATGAAGAGATTTGTCAAGTACAGTATAATTAAGCAATGAACTGATGCAAATCAAAAGTCGATTGTATGTCAGCTTATATCAGTCATTGCATCGCTTCTGATCACGAAAGCATCTGCAGCAGTTCACTTTGTTTAAGCAGTGATAAACTTCATGATACTTGCTCAGTATCATTTGCATGATGAAGAAATTCTTTGATATCTTGAACATGCACTTTTTTGATTAAACAAGTTAAAGAATGTTTTTCATCATTTGCAATCTGAGCATTCAGATACAGATATCAATCATTTCAACATTTCAAAACTACATGTGATGACACATTATGCAAGTCAGATTCGAAGATACAATAGTGCTGATAATTTCAATACAAAGCACAGTGAGATCACACACAAGTATTTAATAAAAATCTTTTTCGATTGTATCAATAAATGAGACACATTTCAAACATAGTTATTGCATCATAATACTCGACATCTGAATCTTCTTGCAATGAAAAATATTTTTCTTTACAGAGATACAAGACAGAGCAAGATTAACAAGAATGCATTAATTGCTATGATAACATGATTCAATCATGTCTTTAGTCTTCGTAAAATTCAAGATGCACTCATTCGCGAACAATGTAATCAAATACAAGAGACAGAACTCAATTTAAAGTTATGATGTCATGCATTGATTTTAGTTAGAATTCTGAACATAAAGAAGCTTCTTGATGCGTTGACAATCTTCATGTGTAAGTGTCACAACATAGTCGATGAGAAAGTTGTATCAGATAAAGAGTTGAATAAAAAGAAAAAAGACTTGATCTGAGTTGAATCATACTATGTAAGCGTTCATGAGTCACTTCAATGCTGAAAACAAGATGAAAAAAACTTCAATGACTTAGAGAATCTTGTCAGTGATAGAGTATACTGCTCATTGAACTGACAGAAAAAGAAGAAAGTTTGAAGACGTGATTATGTTCTGATTCAGAAGAGATTGAAAGAAATGATTGAAGCATTAACTTTGCTAAACGATCGACTGTCTGATCAGCTACGACTTATTCTTTTTATTATAGATTCATTACATCAAGACAACAAGAGTAATGAGTTACGACACAATGATGTTCTTGTCGAACTACTCAAACTTCACAATGAGAAAACTCAACATGCTGTGCATGAAATGATTGAGATAAAGCATTGATCTAAAGATAACATCAAAAATTCTCATTCACTTGAAGTTAGTCAATTTTTTCATTTGCATACAATTCTGAAAAGTGTGCATGTTGTATCAGCAAATGATAGTCGTAGCGAATCAAACAAAAACAAGTTCTTCTACATTAACAACTTCAACGACTGAAATTCATACAATTCAATCTATGAGAAGAATTTCTTGCATAAAGAGATGAGAGTAGCAGAATATTACTTCAAACATGAAAGCTGAAGATATTTGAAACTGATTCAATCTCATCGCAGACAAAAATCAAACAATGTATATGTATTATGTTTATGCTTCAGAGCATATACAGAATCATCAAAGTCAACGATGTTACATGATTAATCAACTAAGAACTATAATCATCTCTTGACTTTGTTTAATCAAATTTTTCTTGATGAACAGAAATCTCAGTTACGAACTGATGAGAACTAAAATCAGAGTTTAATCTCACAAAAGCTGTATTCTTATGAAATATATGTAGCAAACAAAGCTTTGCTTGTTGCAAGAGTATCATCAGCTACAAATTTGATATCATGATGTCAATCAATTGAAGTCAATTGTATCAATGAATTGATCTGAAAAATTGAATTGACTTGATGATTGCAAGCGATTGTATTATAAAGAAGTGTGAGTGACTCAGTAGTAGACTCTAGATAATCAATATGTATTTCATAAATCTAGTTAAGAGCTTAAGCAATAAGTAGATCACTGAAAGCTGATGTCAGTTATTACATGAACAAGATGTAGCAAGTGTGACATTAATCAAATTCTGATGTTATGAATTGCTAATGCTAAAGTTTTTTGTGATAAGCGCAATCATTAATCACAGACGTGAAAAGATTCAACAAACATCAAGTCTTCTGTTAAGTATAATGAATGCATTGTCAAAGATGTCATGTAAAGAGTATGTATACTACAAATGATCAATAAACAGAGTGAAAGAAGAACTCAACATTGATGAGTCTGAATACATGCAATTGAAGATGCAAATACAAAATCAGATAAGATTTCTACAATTTATAAAATGAAAGTTAAATATAAACAAGTTGAAAGAGATTCTCAAATCGACATTTGAAGTCATATATCATGAGTTTCATATTATATTCAACGATGTTGCAAGATCAAGAAGTGATTTTATGTTAATGTTCATGACACAATGATCAAATTACAATGTAAGAAGATGATTCAGAGTCAGAGAGACACAACAAGATAATCTCAAGCATAATTTTTCATCATTTTTTCAATTGAAGATACATTCACATCTCTTGAGTTATGTTGTTTGCAATGAATGAGATTTCAAGAAATCTCAATCAGTATCAGTCAGATCAGTCAAAATTCTCATAATACAGATCAGTTGTGATCTCAATTATAACATATGTTGCAAATCACAAGATATTCTTAAACATGAATCAGTGAAGAATTTGATTTGCATTGATGACATGAAATACGACAGATTTATAAAGCTGATTGAGATTGAGCTGAATTTGCAAGAATATATATCAGTAATGAGCGTGAATGAAAAACAGCACTGAAAGAAATGCATGCAGAAGAATTTATTCACTTTCTTTTTACAATTCAGTCTGTTGCAAACAATGATTGTAAATTTCAAATTTCTTGTGATACTCAATTCAAGCAGCTGATTACTGAAGAAATTATGTAGAATGCTTGTAGAAAACATGTTCATGTTCAAGACTCTCAGTATAAGATGACATAATGAGATTATGTCATAATTGAGAAATTTCAAGAATCAATGACAAGACTTATAGTTCATTCAACATCAATAAAGATTCAATGAACTTTTGTCAAGATTAAATGAACTATTCTTAGTGCTTGAAATAAGATAAATTCTTCTCTTATCATAAGAAAAAATCGTTTGCAATCTGACATTCTCTTTTATTCTTCTTCTCAATCGTTTGTTGCATAGATTTTCTCAACGATCATACATTGTTGAGTCATATCAAATGATTCTCATCTTGAATGCAACATGAAGATACATTGATCTTTATGATGATGAGTTTATCAAGATACTAAGTGACATTACAGAAAAAACATCATCACATGAGCAACTTCAAGACATCATCATCATCAAAGCGCAGCGCAGTTGAACATACAAAGACTCACAATGACAACGAGATTGCAACAGACTCAAGCGACAGTGATTCTGTGAGAGAAGTCTTCAATGAAGATAGACGTGTCACTCTTGAAGTAATAACTCACTTAAGAATTCAAAAGAATAAATGATTAATTTGAAAAAAGACAGAATTAAACATTGTCAAAGCATTCAATGAAAGTATTCTTGCAAAGTCATCATGACATTTTAAAAACTCAATGTATGCAACATTGAACAGCTCAATTCTTTTCAATTAATCAATAACAGACATACTAAAATTGATTTTGATGATGATGATGTCAACGATGCAAACTGAGAATCAATAACATCATATTTATGAGAAAAGATATCACGTTGAACTAAATGCAACTTCATTGTCAATCATGAGTTGATTGTTGAAGTTTGCACTCATTATTTACTTATGTGAATATTGAGTGATCATGTTGATAGCAATAGCAATTCATGATCAGACTTCAAAAAGAAATGACTTAATGAGAAAATAAGAGAAGTATGAAAGAATATTGCAAATCATTTAGATAAAAAGTCAGGTCACAAATGTTCTGAAGTAAAGAACATTTCAACGACAAGAAAGATTCAAAAGATAATATGCTCAGATCTTTCGTTGCAAATAAGACTCATAATAAATAAATGTATGACATCTTTGAAACGTGATGATCTAATGTACTGAGTCGAGTATGAATCATAGTTGAAAGTGAATATGATTGACAGAAGCAATTCACAAGAAAAGAGTGAAAGAATTTGATAAAAAGTCTGTTAAATAATGATGACTTTGCGTGTGAAAAGATATGTATTAATCAAAGATTGCAACATCGTTTAATGTGAAAAAACTTTTCAAGACAGATTCTGCGCAAGAATCATAACAAATGTATTGATTCAGAAGATTTACTGCAAAGTCAGAGATGAGATAGCATATTAAGAATACTTAAAGATATTCTTTGATTCACTTTCTACTAATGTCGTTCTCATTGTAATGACAATGATCACTCATTGTATATGAAAATATGAATCAGAAGAGCACAGATTAAACAAGTTTAAGAAATTGAATGTGAAGAGTAAGTGAACATTTGCATATATCAGTGACTAAAGTGATTGAAGCGAAGCTGAACTTGATAACACGCAGCGACATGAATGCGCGTCAATGCGACATGAAATCAATAAGCTTGCGAGCATCAACAATTAATATTGAAGATTCTGCTATGTCATATCAAGCAATAAATCGATAATGATGATATCAAAGTGACTATGAACATTCAAGCTGTACTCAATGTATACGTTGATTATCTTGATGATCTTTCATTATATGAGTTAGAAAACGACGTGCAATTCAATTCAAACGCAAGTCATAAGAAAACATTCTTGAGTTCAGAAAGCATTTTCATCTTTCAATTTTTAAAACTAACATCACTTGTCTTTGACGTAGTATTATTGAATGAAGCTGTAAATATCACAACTTGTAACTAAATCTTCAATCACTGATGCTGTGTAGAAAAGATTGATCAAATCGAACACAGAGAATGAATCATTGACTGATGATGTTCAAGTCAGCAAGAAGCAAATTCTTAGTAAGAGATTTCACTCTACATCACAAACTAAAGATCAATCACATATCATATTACAAAGCGATAAATATGAGCTTGTGATAACACAACAGAATGATGTCAAGTCAACAATGATTAAGATCAGCTGAGAATGAAAGTTTAATAACTTGTAAAATGCTTTAAACATGAAGAAGAATAAACGTTTGTGATATAAAGCAGATAAGATAGACAAGATTCTAAGCGATGAGAAGAAATATGAAAGCTTCATGTGCAAGATGAGAAAGAAAAGCTTCATGAACATAACTTGCAAAAATAAAGAAATTAAAGAAGAATAGAATTCAAGCACAGTAATCATTATAATCAAATGATTCAAACAAAGCAAATATTTTGCTTCATACTGCGAAAGCACTTCTGTTACATGTGCTTACATGAGAAAACATGATATTGATAGTGATGCAAGCGCACTGATTGAACACTTCAAACATCTTGCTCAAGAATGCGCAAGCGCTTATGTTGCAGATGCTGTCATGAGAGAATATAGTGTTAGAAGTGATGTGAATGCACAATAAGAAAAGAGTGACAATATTGAGAAGAATGATCAAGACGTTTATGATGACATTAATTACTAAAGAACAAAAGATACACTGTTTGCAATGTATGATAATTGTGCAGTTGACAGCTTGATCGTTGATGATGATTCTAACAAAGAAAGATCATGCAGAGATAACAGTGAATTACAAGCTTTAATGATATTATTTGACATTGTGACTTTAATTGCTACAAATGTCAAGATCATATTTATTGAATCAAATGATAAATAGACATACTGCGCTCTTAGAAGTTCTAGAGATGTTGATGCTTTTATGAATATACATCAGTTAAAAGTGACGCAAATCTGAAACATAAAATTAAATGAATATTTGAGATATTGATCACTAAAAGCACTAAATTCTGTCTCTGTCACTCTTTACAAATTGCAGATGTCTATGTATGTTACATGCAATGTATACAACATATTTTCGATAAATGCGCAAGAACATAGAGACTATGAAGAGATGATTAGATTTACTGATATTTCAAGTCAAGATAAAAGACAGCAAGAAAATACTGAAGAAAAACGATTTTTGAATCAAAGAGATTTCATTGAATGCAAGTCTGCATGAAGTTAGTTTCAAAGTAGTGATACATGAAATTAAAGTTGAAGAAATGTCTAAAGACATAAAGAAGAAGAGAGCAAAAGCGCTCATTAAGATCAACAAAGACATATATTTGAAGATTATGATTGAGAAAGTTGAGTGACTCACAAAGAATAGTGAACAGAAGAGATACATCTCGCTAATAATATGCGTAGTCAGCGCTGAGATGATGAACAAGCTAATTGATGAAAGAATATGTCATGAAATCAACATAAAAATCATGCAGTTCTATGATTCAAGTTGTAAAACACATTAGTGTCTAAAGTGTCAAAACTATGATCATAAAACATATGAATGCAAAAACAAGCAAAGATGCGTTTACTGCATGCTAAATCATCGCTCAAAGTACTGTTTTCATAAACAGACTTGAAACATGTGAAAATGTAAAACATGTTGAAGTACACACAGAGTCTTTGACTCTCAATGTCATAAACGACAGATTGAAAAAGAGAGAATAAAGAGAATCATGAAACACAAATCTCTATATCACATCGTACAAGAGCAGAAAGAACTCAAAGCGATGACATTGAAAATATTCACAGAAACATCTATCAATCTGAGATCGCTGATAAACAATGACTTGAAGAGAAAACAGAAATGCTCAACAAATGAAAGTCATCTGCTCAGCATAATCATCACATTCGAAAACATTATATTGAATCATCTAGTCAAGAAGTCAAAAATAAATGAGTTGAAGTCAACATCAATCATGTCAATTTCAGCATCATCTTCTTTTGAAGATTTTACAAGAAAAGCAAGCACATTGCAGACATTTAAAAGAACATCAAACAGCTTTGAATGTAAACTTTAATGTTTCAGCAAAAAAAGCTTTGAATACTACAGTACAACATTCACAAGTTCAGAGAAAAGATGATGATAGTATTACTACATGAGAAAAAGATAAAGAATTATAACATTTTGATTCTTCAAGAATTCTGATGATTTGATGAGAATTTCAGAGCGTACTGCTCAGCAACTGTCAATTTCACGCTGAAGAATAATGAGATTAAAATTTATTTTTACATAAACAAGAGAATTAACAGTAACATCTGACACTCAACATGACACTTTAAAGATGTAAACATGATTACATTATAAACATTAATAGACAATACACAGATGACTCAGAAAGCTATACACATTCACGAAGCATACAATTTGTCACTCAGAGATCATGAAGTCATTCATGAAAAAGAAAGTCTTTCAGACATTAAAAAGATGTTACACATGTTGAAAGAATGCATTCTTGTAAAAGACTTCAATCTGCATCATTTCACATGAGAGAAATCATTCTACTTAAAACAACATCTATTATCAAATAATTTAATTGAAATGATCACAAATGTTGATGCATTGCTGATGCTATCTCAAGACACAATTATGAGAGATTATCAAAAATTTCAAATAACAATAAATTTGATCTTCACGACAGATGACATTATGAATCAATTAATATGATGTGAAATCAATGAAGAAATGAAAAACTTCTCAGATTATTTATCAATATAAACAATTATAGATTTCAGAGTCTGCAAAAAGTCAGCACGAAAATCGCGTTGCAACTGAAAGACAATGAATGAAGAAAAGTTTATCAATATTCCGAAAGAACAAATGTTGAAATCATTGTTGAATCATGAAATGAAGCATCAATGCATAAATGAGTACACTAAGCAACTGCTGCATGCATTGAAGAAGATCATCGAGATTTTTATTCTCTGAGCGAGATCACATGAAATGATCAAAGCAGAATGAACGAAAAAGTGTACAAAGATCATCAAAAGCATGCAATGAATGAAAAGAAGCTGTTGAATCATCAATGATTGAACAAAGTACATTCAAGCATGTGACAAGAAGAGCAAGATCATCAGAAAACAGAAATGCAGTGAATATTGAGAAATTATGCAGAACATTAAACAATTCTTGAGAGAACTGTTTAAAACTGCAAAATAAGCAAGAAATGCAGTCACAGACACACTGACTCAAACGACAATTTTCTCTCTGATCAAGTCAGAGTGCTTCAACATCACTACGATAACACAGAATAAAATGAAGATGATGTTTTAAACTCACTTTTCATTATCTTCAAAGATTTTTATACTGAACACAGAAGACTTTAAGTACTCGCTCTTGATTGAGAATGACATTTTGCTAACACATCATGAGATTAAGAGAATCATCTACAAGACAATGCTTAACAAGACTTCAAAACACACAGAATATATAAATAGAATAATGCGCAGACTCGTTGATGATACATCAAAATAAATATGCTTTCTTTTTAAAAGATGTTTGCAGAAGAGAATACAGTTAACTTAGTTCAAGAGCGTGATCATAATAGTGATGTGAAAGTCAGATAAGAAGAACTACTTTAATGCAAAGATATATAAATCAATTGTATTACTTGATACATTGAGCAAAATACTAAAGTTCATCATATTTGAACGTCTGCAAAACATCATAAAAGTGTGTGACTTAATATTGAACATTCAGATGAGAATTTACAAACAAAAATTAACAGATACGACTTTGCAACTGATTACAGAAAAGATACACATTGTATGAAGTGATATAAGAAGAAAAGTAATCTCACTGCTGAGTTTAAATGAGAAGAGTGCATTTAATAATGTAGTGCATAGCAAACTCTTGCATGACATAAAAAAAAGAAAAGTTCTCAGACTGCTTCTCAAATTTGTGAAGAACTTTTTGAGAAATTGATGCATCATGATCACAATCAATGATTACATGATGATGAAATGCAGCATGAACGTTGACATATTACAAGATTCTTTGCTATCATCAATATTATATCTGTTCTACAACGTGAACTTGCTAAAAGCATGTGATGACATCAGACTGAGAATAAGCTTCACAAATTTCTTAATATATGAAGAGTTCATAAAGTGCAATTGCAAAGTTCTTAACGAGATCTATGATAGATGTGAACAGTGATCAAAAATGTACAACATCAAGTTTTTAAAGACAAAGTATGAGTTGATTCACTTTACGAGAATCTTTAAGTGATTTAATATGAACATTGATGTAAAGCTGATGAAACATCAGATTAACTTGAAATCAAATATCAGAGTTTTGAGAGTTCAACTGAACTTCAAGCTGAAATGAGTGATTTACATGCATCATGTCAAAGCAAAACTAGTGATTAAACAAAAGATCATGCAGACAATCATTGAGTTTACTTGAAGCTCATCAATGACAACAAGAAAGCAAATATACTTCGCGATGATGCACTCTCTGCTTAGTCATGAAGTCATCATTTGATACATGTTACAGAGAATGAAGAGTCATTGAAAAGATCTGAACATCAAGCTGAAATCAGTATAAGAAAGAGCATTGTGACAAATCATCAATGTTTATCGTGTAACATCAATAAAGATTCTACAGATAGAAATAAACATAGTGTTGATAAATATTCATCTATGAAAGCTGATACAAAAGTTGATAATGAACATGAACTTTCAAAAATCAGATGAAGTTATTAAAATGATAATGCGTTGAATTCATAATAACTTGATATTCAAAAGAAATTGAAAATCAAAGCTGTGCAAGACATCTTTGCAGCTGAAGCAAAAGTGAATGAAAGAAACACTCAAACAGATGAAAATGAAGTGAAGTCATCTTTACATGATGACTTTCTGATCAGAATCATTGAGAGTAGTTATAGTTGCAAACAAGAAAATGTCAATAAGTCAACATCATCTCAACACATTTGTGTTGAAGCAAAGAGTTTACTCAAAGAATAACGACAGTAAAGAAAATGTTATGATGACTGCAATGAGAATTAACTGAGAGTTAAATAAAAGATTGAAAGAATCGACTTTAATCATCATTCATCATGAAGAACTGAAAGAATTGATCGCAAGAGTGAAACATCTTGCAGATGTAGCAACAGAGAATCAAAAGTGTCATGAAAAAATATACAAAGTATACAATGATAGTCAGACTTTTCTGAAAACAGTGAAAGCTATGATATCAACAAAAGATCAGACACGTCTGCAACAAGTTCAGATTGCACATGAGAGCATTCAATCTTAAGAAGTCATGCTGAAGCTACATTGAGTGACAAAACATGCAAAAGTACTTGAAAATAAAGCAATGAACAAGATGATTAACAATGTACATGATTTATCTTTATTGCTGACTGAGCATTAATGCATTGAAGTAATGACAAGATTGACACTCATACAGAAATAGATCAAACAAACATGAAGAATAGTCTGAAAAGAGAAATTCAACACAGCTCATTTTCAATATTTGACATCAAAGATGATACATTGACATCTGTGACTGCACAAGAATCATGCAAAGTGTCACAGCGCATTATTGATGCAGCTATGCACAAGAAAAATTGACTTTAATTAATTTTTACATGAAAGATGAGTACTTGATGTTGTTATGATAATGTGCAAATGCAACAAAGATTGAATGTCAATTAAGCACATTTTATTAACATGTTTCAGATGAAAAGTAGAATGAAAAGCAATGCAATAAGAAGAGAACATCACGAACTTGAAAAAGCTTTTAGAAATCATAAGCGCAGCAATGATGATTATTTGAATGATACTCTTAATGAGCATACTGAATTAATTTCAAGCTGTGATATCATCAAAGAATCAGATGAAAGAGAGAAAAAATAAAGAAGAAACAGATTTATAGAGTTTTTGCATTGAGAACAGTTATAGTATAGAGCGCAGAAAGAAGCGATTTGTTGCAAGCATGCATCTCTGATACCTCTGATTAGTCTGATTAATCTAACATAGATTAGTATAGAGCTGTGAGTAGAACTGTTGTTGACACGCTAGCGATCTAGCATGTCTTCGTGAGTAAAACTCACGTCGTGTTGCATCTTTTTTCTACTTCAGCTTTGAACTTCTAGTTAGAATACACTCATATGATTCGCTCTATGCAGACTCATAACATTAGTTCAAAGCTCATCAATCTTGCTATCGACGTGTAGATGATATAAAAACAAGCTACATCACTCAAACTTGAATCAGAATTGAAATTCGAAAATTGAGTTCAGAAGACTCATTAAAAATCAAGAAATTTCTAGAACAGAACAGAAGAACATGAATGCATTGCTTTAGACTAACTCTTTACTGAGCTCGTCGTCAGAACAGAAGAACAGAAGAACATGAACATGTTGTTCTAGAACTGAAACCAGAAATTTCAGTTGAATCTCGATCAACAATTTTTGATTCACACAATGACTAGAAGCACAGAATTAGAATCAGAATCAGAATCAGTGAGCATTGCTCGCTATGAACTTCAAAATGCTAGAAGAGAATCACTTCTATCACAGAATCGAACAGCATCAGAAGAAGAAGACATAAATGCATCATTGAATACAGAAGAAGAGAACATGAACGCGTTGCTCTTTGATCACGAAATGATCAAGATTAGCATCAGCACGAAACTGAATGCTTGAATAAGCGCTCATGAAGCAGATGATCTCATTGTCTTTATCAAGTACATGTGTCAACAGCATGACATTGAAATCGAGATTTACAATGACATGATTCAGATGTTGAATGATGTCAACAAGATCAACATCGAGTTGAAAGCTACGCAGACAACGTTGAATGCTGTTTGAACGCGTTTACAGAAAGAAATAAAGAAAAAGAACATAATTATACATCATTTAGAAGCAACATTAAGTCAACTAAGCACTTTGATTTCGAAAAATCAATTCTTGAAGTCGATTAAGTTATTTGACTCGTCTTTGTTTGAAGATTCAAGACAGAATGTGAATAATTGATTGTCTCGAATGTGAAACAAGCTGAAGATGAACAAGAATCATTTTTCTATTGAAGAAATGAAGATTGCATATGTGAAAAGTTGAGTCAGTGAAACGATGATCAAACACATAGCACTCAGAATGAAAGATACGATCACGAACTCGTTTCTTGAAGCAGAAAAGATACTGTCGATCATAAATAAGATGTATGACAATCTCAATTAACATCACACGACTCAACAACAGTTCTTGAAGCTGTATCAAAACAAGATCTTCTTTCATGAATTTTGAATGAAATTTCAGAGACTTAATGCAAAACTAGAATACAATAACGAGACTTTACTAGATGATCTTCAGCATAAAATTAGCTCAGATCTTCAGCGAGTCATGATCAATGAATGAACTATGAATTTGAACGAATTCGTCAACATCTGCATGCAAGTCGACGTTTGATTGACGAAATTGAATGCTCAATCAGCTCTCAAGACATCAACGACTTAAGTTGCTCGCTCTATTGCTAGCATCTTGATGATAATCACTACTGCGATCTCAGCTTCAATCTCTGCATGAAAGAAACTCAGAATATCGAACGTTGATTCTGCTAGAAAGAAGTTGTTTAAAAAAGAACTCTGCTTCAAATGCAAGAAGTCAGAACATAGAGCATGCAACTGTCTTGAATCAGCTCAGATGCATGAAATCGCAGTGAATTTGAAAAACGATCTGTCTTCATCAAAGTAGTGACTGAGAGCGACATGCTCATATCTTGCTTCATCAATATGCTCGATGACTCATTTGATTTCAAATCGTTTATTGTGAATGTCATCTTGAGTAGTCTAGAAAAGATATTTCAATCTCTCGCTCTGATAAATATTGAAGTCACTGGCATGACGTTCATAGATGATTCATTGATTTCAGAGCTATGTGAACGCTTTGATATTCAGTCAATTTCACTGTTCAAATCGAAGTTGATTCATTCATATGATGAAATTCTCGATTGAAGATCTATTACACATGCTTTGTATATTTCAATCACTATACAAGAACATAAGAATGAAATGATGTCTCTATTAATAACTTGTCTAGATCAGCACAAGATAATCATTGACAATCTTTGATTGAAAAGAAATCAAATTTTGATAGATTTTGCAAACGATTGATTAATATCTTCATCAAATATTCAAATCTTGAAACTTATTGTTTTGAAAGCAAGCAGTCAATCAGCATTTCATCAACTCAAATCAAGCGAGATCTGCGAAATGAAACGAAAGAACTTGAAGTCTATGTCAATGATCATCTTAAAGCGAACTACAAATTCGAAATCAGTGAATCGATTCATTGAATCAGCTTTCATACAAAAGCAAAGCACTCAAGTTGACTTCGATCAACATGAACTCATTCAGTCATCAAAGAAGAAAGAGCTCGTCAATATTGTCATGATCAAAGTCGTTGCTTATTGAACTTTAGTCAAGAAGAAGAATGTCAAGATCTTTACATTGATCATTAGTGAAATCAACAAGATGCTTAGCTCGATCAAAGATTCAGCGAAACTAAATGAAATAATCTCTGTCATGTCATTAAAGAAACTGAAAAAGAAGCTTTTGATAGTTTATCATGACTTTCTGAACGTTTTTGACAGAGAAAAGACAATTCAGTTGCTTTTGCATCGATTATATGATCATAAGATTGAATTAGAAGATGAGAGTCAATCTTCTAGAAGTCAATTGTATCTTATGTTGAATCACAAGTTGCAGAAGATTAAGAAGTATTTAGAAGAGAACTTGAAGAAGAAGTTTATTACACTCAGCAAAGCTTCATTCGCTTCGTCAATACTATTCGTCGAAAAGAAAGATGATAGTCTTCGCTTTTGCGTGAATTATTGAAAACTGAATGCTCTGATCAAAAGAAATCATTATTCAATACTCTTGATAAACGAAGTACTCGCTTGAATTCAAGACAGTAAATATTTGATTCGACTTAAGATTATCGTCGCGTTCAATAAGCTTTGCATGAGCACTGAAAGTGAGAATCTAATCACATTTGTCACTTTCTTCAATGTCTATAAATATAAAGTAATGCTCTTTGAATTAATCAATGAATCAACATTCTTTCAGCACTATATCAACGACGTGTTGTTCGACTGTCTGCATAAATTCTGTCAGATCTATCTGAATGACATTCTCATTTACAGTAAGATCTTGAAGAAACATAGAACTCATGTGAAAGAGATGCTAGACAAGCTTCATGAAGTCGATCTGCAGATAGACATTGACAAGTGCGAATTCAAGATTCAGAAGATCTCGTTTCTAAAACTACTGATATTCATCAATGATTTACGAATGGATTCTCGAAAAGTAGATGTGATTCGAAGCTGAAAAGTGTCTCGATCGTTGACTCATGTACAGATCTTCATTGACTTCTGCAATTTCTATCGACGATTGATAAAGAACTTCTCGAAGATCACTCAATCTATGATAAAGCTGACTTGAAAATATCATTCATTTGAATGAACAGAGATCTGTCAGATGATCTTTGAGAAACTGAAGTAACAGATGACGACAGTTCTTGTTCTGAAGCATTTCGATTCAATCAGAGAAGCTATTCTGAAAACGAACTTCTTGAACTATGTCAACGACGAAGTATTGTCTCAGTATGATGATGAAGACATTCTACATTCAATGATCTTTTATAGCAAGAACATGATTTCTGCAGAATGCAACTACGAGATCTACGACAAAGAGCTTTTGACTATTATTCAATGCTTGAAGCATTGACGTTTCGAATTGAACTGTACTGATATTTCAATCAAGATTTTCATCGATCATCTGAATTTGAAGTACTTCATGATCATCAAGAAACTGATCAGACGACAGACTAAATGAGCTGAGAAGTTATTCGAATATAACTTCAAGATCATATATCAGTCAGAAAAGCAGAATCTGAAAGCAGACGCGCTGATCAGAATGTCAGATGTCAAGTCAGTTGAATCAAATGATGATCAAAAGCTATATCAGCATCAGATGCTATTATCAGCAAGCACATTTGAACTGCAATCAATAGAAGATGATCAAGATCTGACTCAGATCTTACTCATATTTGACTCAGATTCAAAACAGAAATTGAAAGTTAATGAAGATTCAATCAAAGAGATGATTTCTATTCAGAATCGAATTATAGTTGAAAATCGAACGAATCAACAATGTATCAATATTCAAACAGTCATAGAACAGAACAGAAGAACTTGTCAAGATATGAGTCTAGACAATTGCAGAGTACTGAACGAAGTACTCTGAAAGAATGATAGACTGTGAGTTTCTCAGTCAATGATCACTCAACTGATAAGAAAAGCATATGATCTTTTGATCAATGATCATTCTGATATGAATTGAATGTTAAACTTGTTAAGACGATCATATTGCTGATCGAAGATGAGAACGACAATCAAACACTACATTCAAACCTGTTACGTTTGTCGTAGATCAAAAGCATCAAGAGATTGAATCAATGAACTACTGAAATCATTGTCTATATCTGAACAACGATGACAAGACATATCATTGAATTTCATTATCGATTTATTGAAAAGTGATGAAAGCAACGCGATTCTGACAGTGATAGATCGATTGTCTAAAGAACGTCACTATATACTCTGTTGATCAGATGACGAAAAGACTTTCACTGAACAAACAGTCAAGCTGCTGCTGATATGAATCTTCAGAACTCATGAGCTATCAAGATCAATCATGTTTGATAGAGATTCACAATTCATATCGATTGTCTGAAAGTCTTTATGTCTGAGACTCGACATTAAGATGAAACTATTCATCGACTATCACTCACAGATCGATGATCAAATGAAAAGAGCGAATCAGAATGTAGAATGATATCTACGAAGCTACTGCTCATACATGCAAGATGACTGATTCATCTGACTATTTATGACTGAATTCGTTGATAACAATGCTATTTCGTCATCAATTGAACAATCAGTGTTCTTTCTGAATAAGAGCTTTCACTCTCATATGAGCTTCGATTTGAATTCAACTGAATATGAGATCACTTGAGCTAGAATTCAAGCGAGCAAAGCAGAGAATATATTTAAAGACATGAAATGATCATTAGTGTTGATCAAGCAGACATTAGCAAGAGTCAGAGTTACAATGAAGAAACAAACTGACAAGCATCGAAAGAAAATGATTTACAAGATAGATGACATGATGTTTCTGAATTCTAGAAACATTACGATCGCAAGATCATCAAAGAAGCTGAATGATAAAATGCTAAAATCTTTCAAGATTCTGACTGAGATCAAACATGCATATCGACTGAAACTGTCATCAACAATGAAGATTCATTCAGAGTTCATTTCGAATCTGCTACGACTGAATTCGAAAGACTCTCTGAAAGAACAACGAAATGAGTCGTCTGATTCTATAGTGATAGATGACGAGAACAAATGAGAAGTGAAGAACATACTGAACTTCAGACACTATAGAAGACGACTGCAATATCGTGTCAATTGAAAAGACTATGACGTCGATCTACATTGATACAATGTCGATGAAAATGAGTTCGAAGACTGCTCGAAGATTGTAAATGACTTTCATCAGAAGTATTCGAACAAGTCAAGTTAGAAATCGACTCAACAAGAATCAATCAATCGAACTGCAGCAATGAGAACATTGCTAGATGAAGAAGAGAAGTAATGTTGCGAGCATGCATCTCTGATATCTCTGATTAGCCTGATTAGTCTAACATAAACTAGTATAGAGCTGTGAATAAAACTGTTGTTGACACGCTAGCGATCTAGCGTGTCTTCGTGAGTAAAACTCACGTCGTGTTGCATCTTCTTTCTACTTCAGCTTTGAACTTCTAGTTAGAATACACTCATATGATTCGCTCTATGCAGACTTATAACACGATTTTTAATGCAAAAAGAGCGTTGCGCTAGCACAGCGCTCGCTACAGTATATAGAATCTTGCATAGATTCATAATGAGTGTTGAATCGAGTAAGAATTAAAAAAAAAGAATCTATAGCTTTTATTCAGCATGTGATGCTTAAGTAAACTTTTATGAATGTTTATGTTGTTTATTGTAACACATCATTTTTGTTTTACTCTTCATTGATGATATTTTATACAATGATGTTTTAATTCAATTCTTGATTCAAAAATGAAAAATATTTCTTTGCATTCATGATGCTTGTAATTGTAACGCAGTAACTATGTTCTTTTGCTTAATAATTGTTATTTATTGAGCAGAGAAATGTGTGATGAAAAAGAAATGTACATGATAAAAAGATAAAAAGTGATTGTATTAAATAATTCTTTTCTTCTTTTGATTTAACTTATGTCATGTAAATGTTGAATAAATTGTTAATATAAATGTGCAATGACAATCATTTGATGCTTAGTTGATTAATAGTAAAGATGCATTCTGATCATTCTTATGCACTCTCAATTTTTCATGTAGATAGATGTATAATTTAATGTCAAGTAAAGAAGATGAATTTAAGTTTTCTTAATATATCAGCATGATCAACGAGTCACTACTTCTTCAAGCACATGTAATCATAAACTCAAGATTCATCATTTAATTCATTTATTTTATCTGATATTTTTTCATCAATTACTTGATGACATTGTTGATGTGATGAAGATGTTTCAATATCAATGTAGTTGATGAGTTGTAAATTCTTCAATCACTTGTAATCATGATTCTCAGACTCTTCATCTGAGTCAACTATTTTACTAGTAGTATTTTCTCATCTCTTACTGACATTGAAATGTCATTAATCTTCTTCATAAATTGATTGTGACTGTTAAAAGAGATGTTGTCGCGTAGATGAAAATTCTACATAACAGCTTTTCTGATCACGCAATGTTTTAACATTATTCAAACTGCATTGAATTGAAATCTCTTGATTTTTCTGACTTCTATTCAAACATAGAATAAAATCAAAAGATTCATAATTGACATTATATGTAAATGAATCTCATCATCAATCAAACATATATTAATCAAAAGTTAATCTTCTGTGATCATTATTTCTTTTGAGCACAAGCGAAAAATAAAACATTGTTCAGAATATGTTTAAAATATGCTTATTTTATGACAGATTAAATCTCAATTCTCTTTTCATTCTCATTCATTCTTGTTGTTTCTTTTCTTTTGTATGTACATCATGTATCTTGCATATATTTCACTAATGTAATTTTCAAATCTCTTACTCAATAAGCATCTTAAAAAGACTTTTCATGATGATGTGAAAGACAATGTCAAAGATAAGCATAGCACAAACTTCACATATGCTTTGCTAATACATAGTTTAGTCATCAACAACGTTGACTTGCACATTTTTATTCATCTGACTGAGAAATAGATCAATGATGATGATCTGTGATTGTTTTTTTCTGATCTCGTTCATACATTATGCATATGCATAACAATTTTTAGCTTCTTTAGTTAGAGAAATGTCACTACTTCTTCAACTCATGATTTGCATATGCAGAAAGCTGAGTTGAAATTGAAATAATTTTGAACTCATAATTAGCATATGCAGAAAGTTGAGTCGAGATCAAGATTTCAAAAAAAAGTTTCAACTCTGACTCAACTTTTTCAACCTCTCATCAACTATAATCTCTCTTCTAAGCTAAATCAGCTAAGTTTAGCTTGCTTACATAATATAAAATCAATAAACAAACATGAATAAATCGCTAAGAGATATTATACACGTTTATTGTAGAATAAACGATTTTTTTCTATCTCTAGACGTGTTCAATCTTCTTTCTTCTTTAGCTTTGAACTTCTAGTTAGAATACACTCATATGATTCACTCTATGCAGACTCATAACAGATCTGACCTAGATCTGACCAAGATCTGACCCAGCACCTTTTTCAATTCTCGACATCTTCTTCACTACACAACATTCTTTCTGTGTCACAACACGTTCCCTTCGAGCCTAGCGCAGTCTCTGAACATTACATAAATAGAAGTTCTTGTACCACTCTTCTCCTGTATTCTTAATGTTCAGTTATAGCTACCTCTAAAGATCGGGTTACATGACTGACTAGTACTAAGCGAAGACCTGAGCGAAAGTGCGAGGTATGAATAAGAATATTGGCAAAATACAGGCTTCCGTACGCTGAAAACTTGCTTGCTGTTAATTGCTAAATGTTCGTAGAGATGGCTTGCAATTTGCTGCTCTTCGGACATCGGCCACTTTTAACTCTTTAAGTTATTTTTAGTACCTTAGATTTAGAACTTGACCTACACGTATTAATCGGTAATTTTCGAATGCGTAATATTGCTCGCCTAAAGTGTTGCCTAATGGACGGTCAGTATTGAAGCTATTGACGGCGGCCTTTAACAGACCTAGATTCGCTGACACCTTTGGCCTGCAATCTCTAAATTTTCCAAGTCGATATACATGCAAATTGTCCCGCCGGCGTGTTCGTCATGACTGATGATTATCCAGCTGCCGCCTACATGGGTGATGATGTACCAGAATCTCTACTCCCGGCTGTGAAGCTTCTCAGTCAGCACGGATTCACATTGGTTGAGTATGGGCAGAGGGCGCTGCCAAAGTATGGCTACCCTACTGTTGTTTCTGTCAGTCAACCCTAATCCTCTCTGAATCTACTTATAGTGTATAAACTGTGCTGAAAGTAGTTACAGATATGGGAGTATGCTATATCCGATAATGATCTCCAATCCGCGTCAGACCTTCTTGCAGAACATGGATTTCCATATATCTCGCCGAATTCTCTCCGTATAGCAACATATGGTGACTTCGAAGAAAAAGGCCGACACCACCGTAATATTAAAGAGAACTCGGAAAACATGGTTTCACTTCGGCTGCTTCCGCTATCTATAACGTGTATCTCCCTGGACGATTTACAATATATACCGTTAAATGAACGTCCGGCTCCAACAATCTACAGACTTCCTCTTCCACAACACTGCCTCTCGCTAGTTCAATGCATTGCTAGCTACCCACCTGAAAGTGATAGTCGGATGGAACCAGTCTTCGAGTTATCGGCGCTTATTGCTTACGCAATTTTCGAATACAAATATTACACCAAAGATTGGTATCAACCTGAAGAGTCCGAGGAAGAGTACAAAGAGAATGTTCAAATCGCATTGAAGAAGGTGCGATCATGGACTCTACCAGAAAGTACAGATTATTGGCGTAAACTTCTAGAGACTTTGGTTGATGGAAACCGCCAGCCCAGTGACATCCCTTACAAGCCTGATAATTAGAAACTTGAGGAGCAAGCACTGGGGGAGCATTTATTGGCTGATCGGTAAAAGAAGGACCGGTCATTAGAGAATCAGTCATGGGAATATCCTGCCAATGCTATACCTGATCATCTCCATGAGCTAGCAGTTAATTCTATGAGCTGACATACTGAAAGTCAGCAGCCTGCAAAACCTTCTGCAAATTATTTCTAACGACCGTGCCTTTGCTATATAGCTGGCGGAACCCGGGAAGGAGCCGATCTTTGGGTGTAAATGCAGCGTAGTAACCAAAATCGACTTGCTGATTATGATCAGCGAGCCAGCGGAGTAGATATTTGATATCGATCAAGTCAGAATTTGCTTTGGTGATACTTGCGGGACGTGTCGAATCCGCAATGTGCATCCATCGTTTGGTCTTGGTGATGATCAAGACTTTGGGATGCAATATATATACTAAGTTCAATTAGCTTCATATCACGATATGGAAGATGGAACTGTTCCAAGACATCCTTCAGGACTTACCGGAGTCCACTAAAACCTTTGGTGCTGAATCTGGATTAGGCAGCGCCATCGACATACCTGGTCCACCTTGAAGCAACTCGACTTCGATAAAGATGTTGTTGCCCCATAAAAGAATTAATAAAGCCTTTGTGGCTCAATTCGTTGACTGACCGCTTTGAAACCCAATTTGTTAGCAGAATTGACGGAGTATCGGTCATCCAATTGAAGCAATCTTGCTCTAATTTCAAGCGCTGGTCTATCCACCAGGATGTCCACGTCCTATAGCAATTAGTCACAAAGAATACAATTTGATGAGCTTTCATACATACCGAAGTTCTACGGTCGTTTCCAAGCAATTTAAGAGCCTGTCCCCCAATGATAGCGTGCACTTTCGCATCCTGGGTAAGAATATATTGACGTGATACGAGAAGCTGCCGTCACTGCTGCATCGACCTGGGATCCAGTTACTTGGGCTTGTTGATTCGGTTGGCTTGAGCTAGAAGGCATGATAGAACACTTCGAATTTGATAGGCAATTTAAGAACAAGTAAACACTAGACCGTGAATGAACAAATGTGATTCTTTCATAGGATTGAAGGCTGATTCTGACCACAGGGCAGAGAGAAGCTCATCTATATATACGAATTGAAAGTTCAAAGAGAACGAAATCTTAGCGCTTTGTTTCATAAGAATAGGCGCTAACAAAAGACTACCAGGTCGTAAGAGAGCTTCTCATCAAATCAAGTGTCATAATATAGAACAAGAATAGAATCTTGCTGGTGCAAAACTTCAGCTCCAATCTCAAATGTCATAATCCAAGCCGCGCGCGTAAGTGAAAGGATTCAAACTAATGGGTTCGTGTGTCCAATTTGGTTCAATCTTCTTTAGTGAGTTTCAAAGACGCGGCCAGCTTCATGGCCTTGGTAGATTTTACATCTTTCGTAGGTTTAGCATCCTCGAGAGGTTTAACGCCCTCCGTGGCTGCTGCATCTCTGGCCTTCGCTTTCGGTACACAAATAAACGCGAGCCATAGTGTTATCTGTCTGGGCAAAAGAGGACTCAGCCGGTTGGAATAAATCATGAGCAAGCTATTTGTGTTCCTCTAGGATATATGGCATGGGAGTGAGTATTTGGAAAGAGGGTTCTTCTTCATTAAGCTGTGTCACTATATGATCCAGGTCTGCGGCGCTATGAAACCCACGAAAATTAGTTATAGCGTTGTTTCTTAAGCAGCAACATTGATATTTGCTAGGTCTCTGTATGCAACAAACTCTATGCGGGAAAACTGGAGGCTGTTTAACGCCGAGCTTCGCATGTTAGCTCTATACTAATGTTACGAGGCTGTTATCGCAGATGGAAATTACAACGTGTTTTTGATGCGGGAATAAGGAATAAATGTGACCTCCAATGTAAGATCATCTGCAATGAAAGTTGGTGCTGAAGCAACTCAGGCAGTGCCATATATTTGAGTGATACGACAGAAATTAAAAGTAGTTGACCTGGTGATAGCAAATCCCGAATTTCAATAAGCTTTTCCAAAGACAAAGTCTAGTTCTATTTGAACTCAGACTTGACTTGCGACTGATGGGTTCGTCTTATGGTAACATTCTGCTCTTTGATGTAAAAGGTGCAAAGCTATCAATCCCCGCAACCCAGTCGTAAACCACATCGACCTCAGCATTATCCCGCTTCCTATCGACTACTGCCTGAAGACTTCGGTCCCATACATAAGACAGCAGGCACATCAGAGGCCGGGGTCTGTTTAAGTGGTAGGTTTAGTACGGCTGTGGAAGACGGTCTGAAGGAAGGGGGAAAATGAATGGTCCGCAACAATCAGTACCTAACGTGAAATAGTGGATAGAAAATAAACACAAGCCCGACGTGTGAATGATAAGCTTTGTGACTCATGCCTTTGTGTTCCAGTATTAGATGAAACGAGGTTCGTATCATTACCTTTAAGATGTTTCAATAAGCACATTTCCCCGCCTTAGCAGACGAAATCTAGCGCGAGAGTGCAAGGATGCAATGGCACACAGTTACTGTCGAATGGGGGATTTTTACTCCCTCAGCCTTTACCAGTTATCTCTCATCAAAAGGCCACATTCTTCTCGCCTTTTCTTCAGACATGTTGTCCTCGCCTGTTCTCTCTGCATCTCTAGCTGCTTGTATCCATTTTTCGAAGGCTTCCCTATGCGCTACCTTCGACCGTTCCCAGGCGTCAGTAGGGACCCATCCATCGGAATTCGTGTCCAAGGCGCGTATGAGCCACAGTTTCAATTTTTGTACAGTCTCAAAATCTTCGTATTGCTTCTTGTGCTCAACCAACTCTTCCTCAGTCGGTACGTATGGACATGAACCCGCCAATCCCAGTTCTTTCCAGGCCTTGGAAACTTCAATCAACTCCTGCCGGACTGCGGCCGCGCTGTCTCTCCACGAAGTGTGACAGTAGCGGAAAGGTCTCAATAGCCTGTCGTCAAGTGCCCTAGCAGCACGTAGCTTGGGAACGAAGCCTTTCATGCAAACATCAAAGGTCTGACTGCAGATTAAGGCGTCCTTGTATTTCTTGTTTTCACCTGTTTCTCTTTCCCCTGCTGGCGTTTCTCGGCCGTCGTCGGCTGGTGGAACATTGTCAGGATGTGCGGCAAAGTCAGGGGTCTCGTTCGCGTAAACGAATGCTGGCTCAACGCTTGTAGATTGCCAATCAATCAAGCCTGTGACGAGCGTAGGGTCATCGTCCGATACATAAATGTTTCTCTTATGTAGGTTCGCGTGCAGTAAGGTTGGGGACGCTGTGTTTTGAATGAGCGGACTATCCATCAGCCTTTCGATGATCTCTCGACTGATATTCAGCAGACGGATGTGTTCTTCGATAGACCCTTGATGCGGTAGCACCTCGTCTGTCTGAACCTTTGCCTTTGGAAGTCGGGCAAATCCGGTGTCAATCAGGCCGGAGCAATAGCTGGGTAGATCTAACCCTAGATTTTATATCCATAAGCCTCAATAAGCAAGAGAAGATTTGGGACGAATCGAGAAAAGAATTGACTCACACGGTCCTCGATGATGATTTCTGTTGCCGTAGATTGTAGCTTCATCAGTATTACAGTTCCAATAGGTCGCTCCACAATGGGGTCCCAGACAGAAACCATCAGCGAACTCCAGCTTCAAACATGGGTTGATCGGAGCATCTGAAAAGTATAAACTCCCGTAACCTGGAAAGGCAATCGCCGCCATCTCTTTGATCATCATGGACAGCGCTTTGACGCAAAGCATGTGCTGGTGTCCAGTCATCGTAGACCATCTCTCGTGCAGCTGAACGCCCGCGACATGTTCCATAATAATATACTCCGCACCGATAGGATTTGACCTGTCATCGCTCCAGTCGAGGATTCTAGGCACGGGGAGAGTGGTATGCGACCTTACTGGTTATAGCGAATAACGATCAGCAGCTGCAATGGACCCGCAGCCGGCGTGGGAACTCGAACTTACTGTAGGTCATCGTCGCCACTTCAGAATTCGTTGTCAATTGTCGCGGACCTGCGATGCAAGTCGGCAATCTGGCCACGATTCGCGTTCCATTATCCATGATGATGACGAAGGACCTATTGAATCCTCCTTCTTTCTTCTCATATCGAATGACCTTCCCCGCTCCCGGGCACAGCTCAACAGCCTTCGTGCAAAGCGCAGCAAAGTCAAATTGAATATAGCGTGAATCACGCTCTAATTTGTCATGATTTAACCATCGACCGCTCGTGTAGGTATAGGGATACAATGCTAAATTTATGTCAGAAGCGTTTGCTTCCGAACGAATAAATTGAGTAACAAGTTTGGCTTTGCTTACGGTCAATTGATGACGGCTTTGTCTCTCCAGACGGTGAATAGGTAGGCACACGTCGGTCATTGACTGGCATTTCAGGAGGTATGAGTGCCGTCGGTCTCGATTTTCCACCCATGCCGAACGATGCGGGGCGTGTGATTAGCCTACAGAAGCTGACACGTCGGGCTGTTCTTGCATATTGCGCCCATGACCAAAGGCGAACGATACCTCGGTCGCCCATTAATAGGCCATGAATCAAACACTCTTTTGGCGCATTTTGTATAGGACTTCGAAGTTGAAAAGAAGTTAAGGTTAGGCCTGATGGGTGATGAAACATCCCGCAAAAGGCTTGGCAGACACCTTAGGTTCTAGCAAAATCTCGGCGTGAGCTCTCAACCTCACTCATCATAAACAATCTCTGCACCTGTAAGCACTCCAGAGTCTTATCCGCACCTTTTTTTACCGTGACTAAATCGGTATCAGCAAGCGCAATTATGGCCAAGGTCCTCGGGAAATTCTTCTCTATGATCAAGACCAACTTCGACGTAGAATCAAAATTCAAAGGCTTTCATATGTTCGGTAGCCGCATATTGCCATCGCGCACAGAGAAGAACAATGCCGACTACGGAGCATGACGAGCTATGTTCTCGGAATGCCAAGACCAAGCCACACTGTAATTTACGTGTAATCTAGTATTAGCGTCCGGGGATGATTTCCTGATTTTTAGCTCAGAGATCGTTCAGATACTATCATACAGAAGGATAAAGCTTCTGCTCACGCTTCTCATTTTCAGAACATTATCTTCATCGATGCAACAAT
>JAABUV010002430.1_pt1 | contig 25245 bp, 25 predicted proteins | sample 5559971 | NCBI WGS metagenome assembly JAABUV01 (sample SAMN10711881, study PRJNA513362) | rock metagenome | isolation source: Antarctica rocks | place: Antarctica: Victoria Land, Knobhead nord | collected 2015-12-19
CACGCATCCACGCATTTCGTCAATTGCTGTATGTGAGAAACTCTGCTCGCTGCCTATGACAGATTCATTTTCAAGGAGTCTCAAAGCTAAAATAGCAGAATCATCAAATCATCATATTTACCAAAACTCCAATACACATCACACTCACTACTCATCTCCCGCACCCAAGATCTCCCGCACATCATGAAATTAACAGCCTTGTCACACTTCAAAAATCCAAACAATCTATCTACCTTGACGCCCCCCAGCTTAAAGCTTGATCTCCACTTTTTAAAAGCTCCGTTCTACAGTATACATCATTCGGTTTTCTCTCCTGCAACACCGGGACTGTTTTTATTTTCTGATGCGCCGTACATACACTTTGGGACCATGAACACTGTCGTGTTTGAAAAAACTTCTGCATGTCGATGTATAAACTCTTATCACGTTTGATTGTTCTCTTGAAACTCGAAAGGAGTTTTTCAAGAAGCGGATACTAATGCGGATTTGGGAAGAAGTTGGGAAGAAGCTTATAAGAGTGTTGAGAGAAAGGGAGAATTTATTGGGGGGGGGAGGGTTGTGAGGAGATACTGAAGGGTTTGGTGCTTTTTAAAGGGTTATGAGGGAATGTGTTGATATCGTCTAGCTGTTTATTTAAAGCAGATGGTGATGTTTCGTGCACAACAAAGATATCGAGTAGCAGGTTTTGAAAGTCGGAATCGACACTTTCATAAAAGACGTGTTTGAGCTATTCTTACAATACAATGGTAACATTTCCATAAGAGTACAATGCCACTCCCGCTCTGTTGTTCTGCTAAATCCAATCTGTCAACTTATGCCAAATATCTTTCCCCGCATCCTCGACCTCATCGACAACCTTCATGAGCTTCTGCTCGATCAACCAAGCATAAAACTCCGCACAACCATCCATCGTCTCCAGGACCGCCTTCAAATTATCGACCCCACCGAAGAGATCCTTCGGGCTCACCGTCTCCACAATCACCAGCCAATCACTCGGGTCCAAGGTGCAGACTCCGCTGGCCACATAGCAGTGCGGATGACTCGCGAACGCCGTGTCTTTCAGCGCGCTGCAAGTCGTGGACTCGGTGGTCGCGTAGGGGACCAGCGCATCTTGCAAGCACAGCATTGTTTTGGTAACCCAGGATCGTCCGCCCGGAGAGAGTTTTGCGGCGCTGAATTTCTGACAGTATCTCAGACCGTAGCCCAAGGGGTAGCCGGTGGAGCCGCAGCGGTATTTGGACTCGAGGCAATTTGGGTAGAAGGTGCAGGTGTTGGGTTGCGGCTTAGCACAGGGGTTGGTGCCGGATTCACCTGGGCCTTGGTAAGGAGGAGGGGCACTGGAGGAGGTGGTAGGACAGCATTGGATGGTGTTGTCGCCAGGGCAGTAGTTGCCTCTGTAAGAAAGAGCATAAGCATGGAAATTTGTCAAGAACCAAAGTGTACGAATATGTAAGAGGGCAGATGAGACTCACGGATTGTACGGTCCACCGGAGCAAGGTTTGTTGGTGTTCTGGCATATTCCTGTTTGACCAGCAGGAGTACATGTTTTTGCAACGCAACATTGAACATCGTCGGGATCTGTGAATGATTTTCAGCTGGAATGCGAGTAAGATTCAGAAGAGGAAGATGGCCGTACCGTTCGGGCAATAGCCAGGCAGAGGGCCAGGAATGGACATGCCTTTGCATGACGAAGTCGACTGGCATGTCCCGCTACCCTAAGAGTCTCCATCAATCAAAATTCTTCGTAGCCTCGGAAAGCGGATGGATATTTACATCTGGTGTTGCGCATGAGCTCCCAACCGCGCGCGGCGGAAGCTCTGGCCTTGCGCATACAAGTGCAAAGAGGTAGAGTGAGATAAAGTACTTCATGTTGTACATCCTCGTTGCGTACCACAAAGGTGAGGACAGTACAGAGCTGGAAGTGGAATCAGGGGCCTTTTGACTGCACCCGCAGTGCGCACCTGGCGCGCCATTACCTATTCCAAGAGGGCCCGTCCATTTTCCATATGGTAAACGTGCAGCCCACGCGCCGCAAGCTAGCTACTTTGAGAGCCTGGCAGGCCAAGGAAAGCAGCCACCCGCCGGTACCAGCAGGCTGATCCCTGGTCCCTCATTAATCTGTTTCAACGGCTAGCAGATGTGGTGAGACTATCGCCCCCAAAAGCGGCGGCTACGAAACAATGGTCAAAGACAGACACTTGTAAGCGAGGCGCCAAGAACCGGGGGTGGTATCGTATGTGGGGGCCGCGCTTGTTTTAGGAAACATCAGCAGCTTCACTGAGGCTGGGTGACATACTTTTTGCTCTCCCTCCCGAAATCTATGCTGCGGCGTTCAGCGAGAGCTTTGAAGAATCGATGCAGTAGCTGCGGTGGCTTGACTCTATCAGTCAGTCAGCGGGACGAGTGAATGACAATCTTGGAGGTTTAAGGATGGTATTTGAAGGTATGTAGGTAGCACAAATGGCGATAGTTGGAACGTTGGAAACGGATCAGCCGCAGTCGTGGAAGGAGGGACCGAAGGTCTCTATGAGCCATGTCTCCACTCCCGTAGCATCTGGCACTTCGTATATCGTAAACCCTTCCTTGATGGTGGAAGCCATCTGTGGGTAATCAGATCGCATTGCCTTCTACACGTGTCTCAAAGCCGGCGAAGCGTTCGTCATCCGGAGGGATCTCAGTGACGGTGGTGACAGGCCAATGGTTTCTCTTGAGCGATTTTGCCTTGGTCTTAAGGTCGCAAGGAAAGTTTTGCATGGCATCATCAGGTCAACGGTATAGCGATATGACTAGATGGTTATATATTCAAATAGTGGTCTGGCATGTATCAGTGCAGACACTTTGACTTCGCTTCGGCGATTTGCCCTATCGGTAAGTAAGAAAATGAATTACTTTTCAACAAATGAAATGTCATGGCGATCATCTCGCTTTACAAAAGTTCAATCGGAATTCGATAAACATTAATTATACTATAAGAAGAGTAGAATACAAAGACGTGTTCACGCTGACGAAGCAATGCTAGCCGGATACGCGGAGGGCGGCATACCTCACTCAAGCAGCTTTACCTTAGATCAATCACCAAGGACATCACTTCACCAGCATGAAGGAATCGCTCATGGAACCTGGGCCAGCGCCAAGAAACTTGAGGTCACGCCGACGCTGGGTGGTTCTAGTTGTCCTCTGTTTTGGCTGTATTGTATGGTTGCTTTACCCTTTACAGCCAGGTCGAAAGGTAGATCAGCAGCATGTTGCTTCAAGTAACTCCATGGACTACGCATGCGATACCAAGGCTCCAGTGAAAAGAGTAGCGATTATTGGTCAGTACGTTCTCGGTTCTTGAACATTTGCGGAGCCACTAACGTGTCGATAGGTGCTGGCTCTGGTGGTGCTTCTGCAGCCTACTATATCAACAATTTCAAAGATCCTTGCAGTAGGATAAATGTTACTGTCTATGAAAGATCCGACTATGTCGGTGGTCGCTCAACTACCGTCGATGTTTTCGAGGACCCCGCAGAACCAGTCGAATTGGGCGCTTCCATCTTCGTAAAAGTTAATAGAAATCTAGTCTCTGCAGTTGAAGAACTTGGACTTGGGATTATTGATTACAGCTCTTCGAAGATTGATGACATGCCTAAAGCGTTGGGTGTCTGGAACGGTGACAGATTCGTTTTTGTGCAGAGTCAGGCCAGCTACAGCTGGTGGAACATTGTCAAGCTCTTCTGGAAATACGGCATGAACCCCTATCGGACCCAAAAACTCATGAAAAACACCACAGGGCAATTCTTAAAGATGTATGACCCGCCATACTTCCCCTTCAAGGACTTGTCCCAAACCGTCTATGATCTAGGCCTCACAGCCTCAACCTCGAGCACTGGTGAGCAATTTCTACTTGCCAATAATATCCAGCCTCCATTCTCGACAGATATCATCCAAGCGAGCACTCGAGTCAACTATGCGCAAAACCTAGGACAAATCCACGGCTTGGAGACGATAGTATGCATGGCCACCGACGGCGCCATGTCTGTCCAAGGCGGCAACTGGCGGATCTTCGCCGGCATGCTCGAAGCTTCCGGTGCCAATGTTCTTCTCAACACCAGCGTAACATCCATATCTCACGATGGAAAATCCAATACCTACGCCCTCGCATCAACTTCCCAGCTCACCAACTCAAAGCTCGATACCTACGACACCATCATTCTCTCCGCTCCCCTCCAGTTTGCCAACCTCACTCTTCCTTCCTCCATCACCCCTCCCCCCGCAATCCCATACGTAAGCCTGCATGTCACCCTCTTCACCTCCCCACACCTCCTCTCTCCAAGCGTCTTCAACCTTTCCAACACCTCCACCGTCCCAACCACCATCCTCACAACCACCAATGATCCGCACTCCCCAAACCCTCCATTCTTCAGCATCAGCACTCTCCGCTCCGTCACGAACCCATCCACCAACCCCCCGCGCCGCGAATACCTCTACAAAATATTCTCCCCCGCCCCCATCTCCTCTTCATACCTCTCCCACCTCCTAGGCCTCTCTTCTTTATCAAAAGACGACATCACATGGCTATACGAGAAACTCTGGCACTCGTACCCGTATCTCCCGCCGCGAGTAACGTTTGAGGATGTGCAGCTGGATGCAGAGGGAAAAGTGTGGTATACAAGCGGCATTGAGAGTTTTATCTCAACCATGGAGACAAGTTCGCTGATGGGGATGAATGTCGCGAGGTTGGTCGTTGATGGTTGGGGGAAGGAAGGTGGCAAGGGTGAGCCTGACGCTTTGAGCGGAGAGGAGGGGGTGGAAGCGGAGTTGTGAACACGATGGATCTTGCAAGGTCAGAAGGAGGCGAGAACATCCCTTTGGTGGAATGCCGTTATAGGAAATCGAGGTACACTGCCCAGAATATCGAGTTCAGAGCAATAGCAAACGACCACCCTTGCCAACTTCTATTATCTCAGACGGCCGTTGTTCAGACGTCTCCATTCTAGCTACAATGCAAGATGCACACTCTCACCGAGCTCCACAGCGACGTTCCTGCATTTGAGAAGATTGTAGTCGGGTCTTTTTTTTTCTTTTTCTTGAACATCTTTTCTTCACACCGTCGCTCTTCTTGCCGATCTTTACACCATGAGTTGTTTTCACAGACTCATGCTCACCACGCACTGTGACACAATTGACGAAACACGATCCATGGATTCTTTTTTCGTGTGTTTTTAAAAACGGACTGATTATGCGAAGGGGGTTTTTTTACAGTAGCGGAAAGGGGGAATACATCGTACTGACGTTAATGCATCCGCCCCCACACACAATCCCATCTTTCGTTTCCATCTCTTGTCTTGGTTTAGCTGTGGTAAAAGGATGATGTAGATGAAGGAGGTGGATGGAGTGCTAGGAAGAGAGAAGAAGGAGGGGTGTAGAATATCGGGTTTGGGAATGGGATAGCTTGAGCCAAAATCGAGTGGGAAAGGCGCGCTTTTGCAAAAATACGCATGTATGCTGATTCTTTGAACTCCGTTAATCAATGCGCAATCCATCTCAACGCCTCGGACTCCAATCCCCCGCAGACCTCAAATCCCTTCCTCTGTCTCGGCCCCTAGCTCCCCCTCCCCTAACGTCTACCTCGAGCCCCGGCTCTAAATCTTACTTGGCAACGACGCCGGCACTGCCCAAGGCAAATAAAAACAATCCTGCACCACCCCGCCCGTAACCGTCCACCTCAACTTCTCCTCCTTCAGCATCTTAACCCCCTCGACCGGATCCGCCGCCAAAAAGATCTTGCTCGCCTGATCCGCGAAATTGCACATGAGCGTGAAGAAAATCCCGCCCATGGTGTCAATGCCGGCATACACGCTCGGCGTCGCGGCGTTGTCATCGTAGTCTACAGGCGCCAGAGCGACAAAGTCCGCGTCTTTTGGGATGGCGTCGGTGGACGAGAGGCGGATGCGGGAGACATTGTAGGCGGCCATGACGTCCGGGTAGTAGTGGAAGTACTGTTCGGCGTCGTCGGCGACGACGAAGCCCTGGTCCTCGGCGAAGGCGGATGGGTTGCCGATGTCGCCAAGGTACAGGTTTCCGTCGGTGTCGGCTTGGAGCTGGTAGGTGTTTGAGAGGTCGGTGATGGCGATGTAGCGGGCGTTGGGGCCTTCGGAGCCGGCGAGGGTTTTGTTCTTCTCGTAAGTATTTGCTTCGGCGAGGGCGGCGTCGCTTAGGGATTGGAAGGCTTGGGAGTCGGCCGGAGCTTGTTCGTCGCTGTTGTTGACGTAGTCAAAGGAGTCGCCTGTTTGGTTGGAGGATTGTCTGGGCTTGAGAGTGCGGAGTGGGGTAGGGGTTGCAAGAGCTCTCTTTGCTGGCGCTGTGGTATCTGTTGTTGATGCAGTGGTTGAGGTGTCGCTGGAGGTTGGTGCTGAAGTTGTGTCTGTGGTGGAGCTTGCCGTGGTCGAACTCTCAGTAGAACTACGTATTGCAGTAATATCTGTTGTAGAACTTGCTGTTGTCGAGCTATCAGTAGAACTAGGTGTTGCAGTAGTACCAGTCGTAGAAGAGCCAGTGGTGGATGCGTCAGTGGAACTGGGGGTTGAAGTAGGAGTTATCTCAGACGCAGACCCAGCACTAGAGGCAGCAGTGGTTGAGAATGAGCTATCAGACACAGAGGAACTGGGTGATTGCTGTGGGCCAACGCTGTAGAAGCTGTTAGAAATCGAATCCTCCAATGCATTCACAAAACTTACGGAATACATCCGTCTGCAATGGGCTTCTCGAACTTATGGAGGTCGAACTTCTTGAGGCCAAATATATCAGCGTAGAGGTCATTCCTGACTGTAACATCGTGTCAGTGTAAAAGCCCAATCGATAGGTGGAAGTATCGGTGGGACTCACAGTCGATATTCCAACCGACCCCATTAGCGCACTTTGAACTAGAATCCCCAGTCTCCCCAGTCGTGCTGGCCGAATAAGTCATCTTCGCATTGATACTGGGCTTATCCACAATAGATGCCGTCTTATCAAATTTCAGTGGAGGTATAACAATGCCAAGTCCGATTGATAACGGCAGACCAATTCCTGCAGTCGCCGTTATCTTGCCCTTGGCTTCGAAAATCTTTTCCCATTGGGGTTCGAATCCATTAGCTTTCGAATTGCTTTCATCTTTAAGATCCAGGTTGGCCTGGAAGTCGGGGATTCTCATTATCACTCCAGCCAACACTTGACCTTCTATTTCCACTCCCACATCGACTTCTGCGTCAAGTTTCACAACGGGTCCGATGGTAATGATACCCGAAACGGAGAAACCAGGTACGCCGGCTTGTGCAATAGGAATAGGGAATGTCTGTTTGTATGCAGCTTTGGCGTCAAGTCCGAGCTGCAGGCTGGCTTCAATATTTCCCTTCATTTCGGCATTCGCTTTCATAAGGCCCTCTGCGATGGTCCATCTCGCTTGGCCGCCGAGATGAAGTTTACCATTGACACCACATTTAACACAGTATAATGCGATTTCGCCCGTCACTGTTCCGGAATCTGAGGACTTGTCCTTTTTGAAGATCTCAATGGCATCTCCCCATGGGGATGGAACCAATTTAGGGCCCTTGATGTCGATCGGAATGTCCACATTGACTTCTGGCGTTATAGCCAACGCGTCCGAGACTTTTTTGCCTACTTCTTTTATACCTTTGCCTATGTCCTCGCCAACCTTCTTGATGGCTTGGCCGGCGTCGTTAAAGGCCTTTCCAACGGGCTATATAACACGTTAACAACATCTTACACATGGGAAACAGAAATTTAACCTTAATGATATTATCAGTGAACCAGTTGCGGCGCTGCAACTTCGAACGACGTTTGAGGCCTGTAGAAGTAAACCCTTGATTATCCGAGGCAGTAGTATCCCCGATCCCTGGTGCAAATGCTTGAAGACTTGCACTATAGTCAGCAGAGTCAAAGTTTAGGTATCCTGTCTCGTCATCTAATATCTTGTCGAAATCTGAAGAGCCGCATGGAGCTGTGGGAAAACCATCAATCTTTGAAGACGGGGGTTGACCGCAGGAGCCACTTGTAGAGTTTCCACTTGGACCAGTCGTTGAGTTGCCATACGGTGGACCACCCGAGGACGAGTTGAAATTGACGGTGCTATTACCGGGTCTATAAGTGCCCCAGACCATGTCTACCCCGAATATGGCGTCCTCGATGGCGAGCTCCTTTTGAGTGACACAGTCGATAGCGTTTTGGCCGTCTGGGAAGTTGAGATGATCGATGAGCCAGAAGGTACGCTGATCACTGGAACTTCCACACCCGTTGGTATAGGTGACTAGAACAAAGTCGGATGTTGATGACCACGAATTCTTGGCAAAATTATATGCCGTAGTATCGGTGAAGGTCACAAGAAGGCCATCTGCTGCACAGTCGACAGACTTGACGAATTGCGAGTGCTCCAAAACCACGGAGGGGTAGCTCAGGTTCGTGTTCAAGAGAGAGAAAACGTGCTCAACGGCAGGGTCTGTTGCGCTGGATTAATATTGCAAGACATGAAGTACGAATTTGACATACCAGAGACTCCATTGGCCGAATAATACAAGTTGCAGCTATCCATAGGCGCCAAGTTCCGGATGTCTGATGTGTCGTAGTTCCAGTGAACTGCCGGTAACAAAGCTGGCTGAGAGGGTTGGCTGGATTGCCATGTTGTAGACGTTGAATTGGTAGAATTGCCAGTGGAGTTTCCATACGGGGCAGTGGTGAAGTTATATGAACCTCCTGAAGTAGGACTGGACGACGGAGCTGATGAGCCATACGTGACTGAAGGTACCACGGAGGAATATGGTACAGGCACCCCATCGCGTCTGACTTGGCCCAAACGAGGGATAGCTTCTACACTGGAAAGGAGCGAGGTGGCCAAGGTCAGAACAGCTGTCAATGAGAGTGATGAATACATTGTCAGTAAAAGAGTGAAGATCTTGTGCTATAAGAGAAAAGGACAGAATATTTAAAGTGCCTCCAAGACGAGGTAAAGATTGACTATGGCGAATGTACATGACTGCTACTGCTCGAGTTATATACGTTCCAGTCGTCTTAGTAGTCATTTTGGATAATTTGGATAAGCCTCCACAGGCGTCCAGTATGGTACAGTAATCCATACCAACAAGCGGCATGATTGTAAAATGAGAATCCAACTTTAAGCATATCATACGTTGACTCAAGAAAGTGATGAGGCACAGTCAGGGTTAAGGCTGACCATATCTGAGATCATCTTAGGGAGGTAATCGTGGCTATACTATTTTAGGTCCTGTCTGGAGACTGGAGGCTGAACCAAAAGGCTGCCGCATAAGCTCTAGCGAAAGGCTGAAGAGGTTCCTTGTAACAATGTCCACATTACCGTAGCCCCTGCAGATAGTAGTAGGCAGCTCATAAGGTATGAGGAACCAGTGCACTTCATTGTGCCATTGCACAGTAAGCATCAGGTTCTTGTGGAGAGCTGAAAACGACGAAACAGACTCTTCAATCTTCATGCGATGTGAGCCGGGAGGGCTAATCCGAATACGGCATAGTCCTTCGGGTCGCGAATCTTGATTCTCCGACTCCGCCCCCAGGACAGATCGTTTAGTCATCTACTATATCCAATTAGACGATGGAACCAGCAATCAGGCATGCCATCCAATTCCAGATGAGGAGAAAGGCCTGGATTCGGTTTAGATATCTTCTTTGGATCAGGCCCGTCCGCCCCAGGAGCTTGTCACTACCCACGCTTCAAACCAACAGCCACAACCACCCCCAATTCTGCTCCGAAATGGTGGACCTTCAAACCTACCTTAGTGACGGGGGAATGTCAGCGACCTGAAGTAACCCCACAGGCCACCAACTCATCCTCCAAGTCTTTTAGGCTATCATATGGACTATGGTCCAGCATGATCTCAAGGGCAATCTATTGTCGCATCGCTGAATTTGGGAAGATGCTGGGTCGCCGACCTGGATGGCGCCACAAGGCATTCCACAATCTGCAAGTCGGGGTTTCAGGCCATGTTCAGGCAGCGCAAGTGTTGTTTTGGCATGCTTGTTTGGTTGTTTACAGTACATCCTTCATTGCAGATTTCGTGTCCGAACCCAGCTTTCGTCGATCATGATTGAGGGACTCTGGTTTCGAGTCAAGCCTTTGTGCCGTTTCCTTTCATGCTATCGTGGACATGTAGGAAGGACTGGAAGGGTTCATATTCATGGTGAGGATGTTCTTCGAAAAGGAACGTATTGAGTTATGTTTGAAGATTGTATACAATCGATAGGTTTCAACGATGGTACTATAACTCGAATGATGTCTTGTAGATGAGAGACACAGAACATAATCATAACTTCTTAATTCCTATATTCACAAAAGGAATTTCTGTTCTGCTGTGGGCTTCAACCATATGTTCAATCAACATGTCGAAAACATGCAAGGCAATTTTTTAGAGATTTAGGGTTCAATGCCGCGTCCTGTCTAAAAATCCATTCAAACATTGGGGTGAAACTCCAGGTGGAGGGCTTAGGCAAGGCCCAAGCTGCATTCGAGCTTCTGCAGGATGAGTCAGAGAATGCAACAAGCGCTCAACAGGTAGCTTTGATACGACCATCCAGATCAGCGAACGGCTATCAAGCCCACAGGGGCACAACTCCTCGCACTTGGCGCCTACTTTCAAACTTCTCCAGCATGCTTTTTCTCTATGGCCTCGAGCAAAAGGTCCAGTACCTCAGCGAATCGATCTTCGCATTGCAGGTACGGTGGCATGTCTCCAGGCACAGTCCCAGTTCTGAACGTCAGGTATTGTAGGGGAGTCTGCATATTGTCTGCTTCTGGTTCAGGATCTGCACCTGCGGCGATGAGCATCTTCACAATCTCGTAGTTGCCATTCAATGATGCGTAGTGGAGTGCAGTTTCGAGCCATCGGTCTGTGGCATCCGCCTTGGCTCCTCTTGCCAAGAGTAATCTAACGATGCTGGTGCGACCAATTTCTGCTGCAATGATTAAAGCAGTTTTGCCGTACCTGTCTTCTTTGTTTTCGATGTCCCAGCCTTGATCGAGTGCTGAAGTCAGACAATCTTCGTTCCCTGTAGCTGCAATCAAGGGTATTGTGATTTCAAATCTATGCTCTTTCAAAGCGGCGATGACCATATCATTTGCTCCCACAGAGGCTCCGTTGCTAGAGAATATCTTCTCAAGCTTTTTGTTATTGGCATGGTCACCTTCAGCTGCAATATCCAGCAGCACACAGACAGTAGCTCTGTTTCCACTCCAAGCAGCCTCTATAGCCGCGGTAAGAACAGCGCTCGTAATAGGCGAGGTTTCAGTGTCTACATCATTTCTAGACTTCTGAATATCCATGAGCATTTTTGCTGTTTGGGCACGGCCAAAGGTACCCGCAAACACTAATGCATTTTCAATCCTATCATCTACGATATATGCTTCGAGCTCGACATCGGCATTACCTGACGCTACCATAACCTTGCAGATTGCCTGCAGATCGTAAGCAACAGCCACACAAAGTTCATCGTACATCACGCGGGCATTCCACCAGAATCTTAATGTACTCATCGCCATGCATCGAGCCTGATCATCTCTAAGGAATTGTAGGGCAGTAGGTTCAAGCTCTTCCTCAAGCTTTCCTCTGAGGTGTTTTGGCCAGTAGTGTGCGGCATAATCGTAGAACTCTAAGCGTGTACCATTACGGTCATAATGTGAAGACAATGCGCTTCGTGCGTAATCCCACGAATTATTAGGAGGGTCTTCCCGGACGTCAGCAACCGCTTTAAGACCTCCGGTTCTCTTATTCTCCCTCCACACTGTGGCTTCTTTGATGTAGTATCTGTATCCGTCATGTTGAATTTCAATGTCTCTGTAAGACAGATAAGCCAAGCACGTAGCGGCAATCGTGCGGCGGGCCTCGGGCCAGCGGGCATCTCGGATCTTCTCGAAATAGTCCTGGGCGGTATAATGCACCACTCGTACAATCTGGCTTTCTGGCTCCATAGTAACTAGACCAGCACAGACAGCTATTAGGTCACCTTCGTCAATCAAGTTTTCTTCGTCAAACTCGGACTCTTCTGGTTCTACCCCCAAGGCATGGCGAAGTTCTTCAACGGTTAGCGGTCGAAGTGTATAGGAAATCCAGTAGAGGATACGGTACGCTAGCTGTTTTGGTTCTTGATCCTGTAGGTCGATACGATCCATGGCATGGTTGTAAGACTCCTCTAGCCCAGTTGGCAGGGTTTTGAGAGCTTTTCTGAGATCTCGGATTGTCATCTTGCTACAGAGAGAGTCCATGTGAAGCTTCACAAGCAGAAACCTGCACCTTATGATTAGCATGGCAAGCATAACACCAGAGCTTCCACGGCTTACATCTTCTCGGCATTTTTGGTTACGGTTGTAACAATGTCTTCTTCAAGGGAGGGATTGTTGTCGACCCAACTTGAAAGCCGTTCCACGGAATTTATGCGTTCTTTTACGTAGTTTTTAATATCTTCCACGTCAGCCTCGATCTCAAGCTTTATGGCGCCCTGAAATTGACGTGGTACGGAATTGAGAAGACGCGAGGTTACCATCAAGGAAACAGTAGGAGGTAAGGCACTGATATGGCGAAGCAGAGTCGTACGGTTCTCGGCCGAACATTCGTCCAAGGCATCTATGATGAAGTAGACTTTCTCGTATCGTTCAACCTCCGTTTGGAGTATGCGCGAGATCTCATCCAAACTTGGCCGACTTCGTGGCCCTTGACTCTTGTATTTATTGTATAGATCCTCCACTTCGTAAGACAGATCTCGATTACTCGCAGCTAGTTGCAACCAGAGACTTGCAAGAAGATTTTTGGTAGTCTGGGCAACCTGATCCTTATAGTCGCAGTACATGCAGGCCACACCAACACTCTCCGACTTCGCAAAACGTTGCTGTATATCGTCTACAACGATCGCTGCAAGCATTGTCTTACCGGCGCCAGGGATACCAGGGGACCAGAGATTTTTGCTACTGCGACCATTTGACCAATACTGATATTCTGACGATTTTAGCAACCATCTCCCTGTCCCTCCAAGTCGTCTTGAAAGCTTATCACTCTGAGTCTCGAAGAAGTTCAACGGAGACAGCCATTCTTCTACCTCGTGGCGCCGTTGCACTTTATAATTTAGTGCACAGCATAGTAACAGAAGAGGCGTAGCCGCTACTCACCCTCATCGCGTAATTTAAGCTCGTGCTGCCCGTTGCGGATCTCTTCTATACCCTTAGTTAAAGCAGGAATCTGAATTGTGTCGTCTTTAATGTTCAACGATAAGTTACTGCATTACCTATATCAGCTAAGCGGCGGGTCCTATGCAGGGTCGCAGTGCTCACAGAATGTCTCCTTGTAATTCCGCAGTGATCAGAGATTTTGCACGTTCGATTCGGACAAGCATTGCATTGCATTCTTCCTTCTTCAGTACCCACCCTAAAGACCTACTAACTTTATTTCTTTCATATAACTTATGTAAGCGTCGTGATAGCTCAGTAATTGCAACATCCAGCAGGGCGATCGCGCCGTTTGGCGCCCCAAGCACGAGTGCTCGTGCAAACCATGGTTCAGTCTTGTTTGCAAATTCTATCCGAGTTTTGAGGGAAGACAAGAACGGCAGGAGGCTGGTGACCTCCTGTATTAGCATCGCTTGCTCTTTTGTAGCGCCTTTAATGTCATTTATAATCCCGACCACTTTCATTGCAGCATCCATGATATTCACAAGGCTGGCGGTCAAGCCAATGGCCGTCACTGGATCCATGATGCATTAGCAAGGGCATAAAAGGATGAGGACCATCAACGTAATTCAACGCATAAAGGGCATGAACAGTGGATGTAGTGCTAGTTGCGTCTGACAGAGGATAAGTGTGTAACAGAAACTCGAGCGCATATAGCCATATCCTAAACAAGTATGTCTTGAGGCTTATTCTTGAAGAAAAGACCCGGTAAAACGGAAAGACGATGACAGCTGAAATCCATCGAGGTGCGATCTTAATGGAAGACCGAAGAACACAGGCTGACTCATCAATATTGTGGTGTACGCTTATGCGAGATCATTGTCGCCATGTCCTAATAAGAGCATAGCAAAAAGAATAGCGTGCCGGAGCAGTATTGTCGCCAAGAGCCTTGACAAGCGCCAATGAACAATGCCACGTCAGTTGATCAGCCCCCTGAGGTGGATGAATATCAAAACGTGATAAAGTTTTCATATCTTAATGATTGACACAAGCTTAGATGAGCTTAGAATGCTTGAGAAGAATCACAATGCTAAAAGACAAGAGATCAACTTACCACCCACAGGCAAGACGACTGTCTATCGTATCAAGATGCGCTTTACCTATTCAGGTAGGCTAAGCGAAGCATTCGGTTGCTAAGCACGCTAGGGTATCTTAAAGCTGGTTACCTTACTTTGGCGTCGAACTCAGTCTTGCTTGGCGGCCTTTCAATATAGTTTTCAGTAGGTGCTCTTCCGGGCGGTATGTGACTCTGTGGAAAGTTACAGGGTGAGAAGCGGCTTTATAACCACGGTAGCTGAGATAACTGCGACTTTATATGTGTGCAAGATTCTCAGCCTGTTACCTGAGGCAACTCAGCCGTTGACTGAAGGAACGCGCTGGAAGGCGGCTCAAGAGCAAATGGCCTGGGTTTGAAAGACTTCTTACAGGAAGCTAAGACTTCGCCTTACTAAACAGATGTTTTGCGCGATTGGCTGGTATCCTCGACTTCAGGCAGGCTCTCTGATGGACACCTTTAAAAACGCGGACCGGACGTCTCACCGCTCCTGGCCGCAGGTGCAAGGCAGGGCTGATATATTGATCGCCAGACATCTCCAATTTTTGCCCACTCCAAAGCACCATTGCTCAGAGATCGATTTTCTCCAAGTCCGTAGAGATATCGCTTCCATGCTAGCTAAAGCCACCACTCGTCTTCAATAGCAAGTCATAGCAGGGTATTCTTTTGAACAACCCATGTTACACAACCTCCTACGAACGCAGCTAAGACGAAAATGTTTAACGATATCCACCCAGGAAATCCACCACGGAACGAACCACCAAATTCCCCCAACAATATTCGCAGATCCTAGCTTCATCTCAAAGTCCTTCGTGTAATTACAACTGAAGAAGCGTTCCAGACCCTTTCACCCATATAAGGTATAACCATGTCGCCGTAAAACCAAATTATACAAACGTTCGAGCGATCCGTATCATACATGCACCGCCCGTCTCATGAACACCCTCCCCCTCTAACTTTAAAATCAACAAGGAATCGCACAACCCTGCATTTATCCTCCACTCTCGCCCTCTTCTTCTTTCCCTTTTCCCCTTTCCCCTTTTCCCTCGTGTTTCCCTTCCCACCTTAACCATCTCCTTCCACCCCCACCCTCGACGTCCCAGTCCCTCCCCTGGAAAAGAACTGAACATTCCCGAACGAGCAAGGAAATTCGAGAGATGGGATTATTGACAGGGGTTTAAGTAGAGCAAGACGGTTTTTAGGAGCTTTTCTAGGTGGTGTGGGGCTGTGATCACTATACAAACAATATGACGGGAGTAGTATCTCAAGGATAAAACCAACGAGAAGATATCAAGTTTTTTAGTTGGCAGAGGGGGAAACAAACATTTTTTGATCAGTACTGCACCCCAGAGCAAAGGGCACAAATTTCTCTAGGGTATTTTTGATAAGAAGGTAGTGTCCCCACCAATGCTTCACTGCTAAGAAATCATCATCAGCCCCTAAACCTATGACTCCTGTAATGTCGTGAATGAAAATGTCTCCTCCTCACATCAGCCACCCTCGCTTCCAAACTCTGCCGTCCAATCCGCGTTCCTCTTAATATCCTCTTGACTAACTGTCGGTCTCGCCCCCTTCACCGCTTTGACAAAGTCCTTCAGCACAAGCGGCGGCTCGAGCAGCTTGTCCGAGTCGACTTCGGTCCAGGACATTTCGACGGCGCCGGCGTCGCCGGGGGAGCAGGGGGTTAGTTTTTCTTGGCCGTCGATTGTGACCTGGGGATTAAGTTCTTAGTGAGGTGTTTGGGGAACATGAGTTTGAGGGAGGGGTTGGAATTACCTTTTTGTAGTGCGTGGCGGTTTGAATCTTTCGCACGGGCTGCATCAAGGCGTCTTGGACGGCTATGGCGATATCGCTTCCGGAATATCCCTCACTCATTTGGCCTAGCGTCTTGAAGTCGGCGGGTTTCAGGTCACAGGGCGTAGTACCGACAGCGAGTTCGAACATCTTCATCCTTCCAGGTAGATCTGGGAGACTTATATGTACTCTTCGCTGGAATCGTCTTCGGATAGCTGCGTCAAGTTGCCAGGGGATGTTGGTAGCACCTAGTATGAGAACGCCTTTGGAGTCGCGCCCTACACCGTCCATCTGGACTAGGAGTTCTGTTTTTATTCTTCGGGAGGCTTCTGATTCGCCTTCGCCTCTGGGACCGCAAAGAGCATCAACTTCGTCGATGAAGATGATTGAGGGTTTATTTTCTCGGGCCATGTTGAAGAGTTGCTTTACCAGTCTAGACAGAGCGTGTGAGATATGTTTTATAACCACTATGCTTGGAACTATGATCTCACCTTTCACTCTCTCCCATCCATTTCGAAACCAAATCACTACTGCTCACACTGAAAAATGTGCTATTTGCCTCCGTAGCAACAGCTTTCGCCAAGTAAGATTTACCAGTCCCAGGTGGTCCGTAAAGTAATATACCTTTCCAAGGCTGCCGCTTACCAACGAACAGGTGCGGAAACTTAATGGGTAATATCACGGCTTCTTTGAGGGCCTCTTTTGCTCCTTCAAGACCTGCCACGTCTTCCCATTTGATATTTGGCTTGTCCGTTAATATGGCTCCTTGCAGTGCGCCTCGTAGCTTCTTTGCCTCAGGATCTTGTTCGTCATCATCATCGTCTCTATGAGAGGCACTCTGGTCAGTCCAGATCTCAAACGAGTCCTAGGCCAAATAGTCTCCAAGGCTAGGCTGCACACACTTTCCCTTTCCACCCCCTCCTGAGACCTTTCCATTTGAACCTACAGCGGCCGGCTTCTTTTTGTTGCCCTTATCACCCTCCGCCAAGTGATTCTTCAGCTTCTCGGCCCTCTCCATATATTCCCCCGCTTTCGCCCGAATCATATCCTTTGACTTAGGGTTCTTTTCCCATTTGAGGGCCAGCATAAACAGCTCCAGTGACTGATAGTATAGCTGATACGCCTTCTCATATTCGCCCGCGGTGTCACTTTCTATGGCCTTCTTCACCACATCTATAGCACGCCCCAGAAAGTCGGTGTTGCTCATCTTGACAGCTGGTGGCTCTTGATTTCGAGGCTGCGTTTAGGTCGGGGCCTTGACGACTTGTCCAGAAACGCGTACAATGCGACCTAGATCAATGCAGCCTGCGTTCGATCTGGCGGAGAACAAATGAATGTACGGGCGATCCAGCTCTGAATCGTAGCTTGGGGACAGATGAGATGCAATAACGTGGTGGAGAAGAGATGTGCCAAGGCGAAATCCCAACAGTCATTACATGTACTTCTCAAGACGAGCTGAGCATACTTGAGCTGGAAGCTTGAAATCGTTTACCCAGAAGTGTGGTTATCGCTAATCCCAAAAACGAGCCCTCTTTGCCATGACGACGCGGCGCGCGGTAACGAGCCGCCCCGCTTACCACCCCCTCCCACCCCTCAGCTTTAACATCCTACCCCGAGAACCATGTCCGACACCCAAAGACAGCTCCAAATCCTCTCCGAAGAATACCAAAAGCTCCAACAAGGTCTCCATATCTCCCCAAACCCCTCCATACCACTTTACAGCAACCCTGCTAACTCCACCCTTTGCAGACCTCCAAACCAACATTGAAGCGCGCCAAAAGCTCGAGTCGCAGCAGCAGGAGAATCGGGGCGTGCAGAAAGTGTGCTTTCCTTCTTTCCGAATTAAAGATACCTAGATATTAAGGGAGCTTTACGTAGGAATTCTCCAACCTCGCCTCCGACGCCAAGATCTACAAGCTAGTAGGACCTGTATTGCTGAAGCAGGAGAGGAGCGAAGCTGTGCTGGCGGTTGATGGACGGTTAGAGTTTATTGAGAAAGAGATGTTTGTCGAATCATCCGCATATACGATACCTGAGGAGGAGAAGGGACTAATACCAGTACAGCAAGCGGATAGAAAAGCAAATTGGAGAAATGCAGGAGAAGAGCGAGAGCAAGAAGATGGAGGTTAGTTCACCAGGCCAGGCTTCTGTATGGGGTGGAGGGGCAGGCGTGCTAATTGTTTGCAGGTCTATCAGCTCCAGACGACGATGCAGCAAGGGCAATAATATGAACTTCGAATTGAAGTCTTGACCGTATTTATGATTTTATTATGGATCCCACCGTTCTCGACCTTGCATACTAAGCTCGTGATACTATATCCCAACTATTATTGCACATTTCCGTCTAATTCTTTCCCTTCCACTCAAGCATGACTCCTGACGCCACACATTTCCCACCAACAGCCACCCCTATAGCTACCAAGACAACCTTTCATTTACTGCCAAGCTTTGTTGCAAGTGACTGGACTCAGTTCTGGAAGTTGGATTGCGCCAGTAATTAGTTTAGTGGCATAAGTGGCTTTGGATCATAACGACTGCTAATGTTTGTCTTTAGATAATACTACGTAAATGAAAGAATATTATTCCTAATGTGTACGCGCCAAATCTATTTAATTCGATCGTAGCAAAGCAACCATTACATAGGCGTCACATCAAAGTTCGCATCACACGCAAAGACACAAAATCTGCAAAAATTTCGGCATTAGCTACGCTTTTTCAATTACGCTACTCATATTAAACAGCCGCTTGAGTAAAATCTCGAGGATTGGCAGATCAAGTGGTACTAACATTAAGATAGTAGTGTACTAATCTATTCTATAGCGAACGGAGAATACAACGCCGCTGGATAGCATCGCTTTTAGTATGGCGAACCGACAATTAGCTATTAGAAAGCTTTAAAAGGCGTTACCGAGCAAATGCAACCCATCTATCACCCAGTGATGTGTGCTGTGTACTATCATGCTCCACAGATAGAAACTTGGAACGTCGCAATTAAATAAGGAAAACAAACACTAAGATCCCAAGGAGCCCTGCAGTAAATCCCATGCCGTTTTTGATGCCAAAGCCTCTGTAGTCCGGAAGAGCCGTAGGATTGAGTAAACCTCCGGTACTTTTACTAGATCCGTTTGCATCTGGTAAAGACGTGTTGCCTCCATAAGGTGCTGTAGTGATAGGCGTAGGAAAGATTTTCCCAAAGGTGTAACTATATGTTGATGATTCCGGAGTGCTGCTGCCTCCTACTGGAACAGACACCGGGGTACCAAAATTGTCAATCTGTCCTACAGATAAAGTGGTCGACGTACCGCAGCAATCTGTAGACCCTGTTTTCGAGGACGTTCCCGAGGTAGGAATCCCATATTGATCCGTTGTATACGATGAGCCACTACCAGATAATGCAATAGTTTGCGTAGTAGAAGAACCGCTGTATCCGGTCTCGTCATTCGACGAGCTAGCCGAGACAGAGATAATGGAATATGGCTTGTCTATTGATTGTGAGGTCTTTGGCTTGAAAGTGATGCCGTATCCGGGGGGAACAGTTGTGGCAGTGGCAGTAGGGTTTGAAGTCAACGTCACATATATGGAAGGTATGTTTATAAAACCTCCGCCGTAAGCGTTACCAAGCATGTCCGGTGTCCAAAGAGGAACCACAGACGACGTAGTATTGATGAATGGCCCGTTGACTGTTGAGGTCGAGTCTTTCCCACCAGGTGGCTGCTCTAATTTACTTGTAGGACCAGATGTTTCTGTTTCGGTAGGAGATGGACCTTGTATGGGTATAGATGTAGGCGTTCCAGGAGTGGAAGATGGTAGTGTGAAGGAGTATATTACTGATGGCACGGTAAAGCTAGAGACCACCACGGATGGCGTGGCCTCAGGCTTGCTCGAGATACCTGAGTCGGGGACTGAACTAGATGGCAGCGTGAAAGAATATATGACGATTGACGGGAGGGTAGAGCTAGTCGGTCCATTCTCCGATTTGTAAGGCTCACTGCTTGACATCGAAGTCTCGGGCTTGAAAGACGTCTTGTCATCTTTGCCGGACGTGGGAATACTAATACTGTAGATCTGATTACTAGGAGAGGAAGTGAGATCTTTCGTTGAAACTGGAGAATTTGTAGTCTGGTCCTTTGATGGTACCGATGAGGATGTCTGGTCTTTGGCAGATATCGAATAAGGACTCTGGTCCATACCTGGCAGTGAGGAAGAAGTCTGATCTTTCGCTGGTACAGACGTAGGAATCTGATCTTTCGCTGGTATCGTGGAAGAACTCTGGTCCTTGGCAGCAGCCGAGGTCGAAGATTGGGCTTTGGCTGGTACAGAGTAAGAACTCTGATCTTTTGCCGGCGTTGGAGAAGTCAAAGGAGCAGAGGTAGAAGTTTTGTCTTTGGTTGGCATTAACGAGTCTGACCATGTCCCACTAAGCAACGAAAAGCTTGGCTGTATTGTTGGAATCCCTGGTTCAACCGTTGTCTTATCTGTTCCCGTCATGACTGGGAGGGTATCGCCAGACAGTGTGCCGTCTTTCGAATAAATTGCGGATGACTGGTCTTTGGCAGGAAGACTTGTGGTATCTGAAGCTGAGGACTGATCGTTACCATTGGAAGGGTAAGCCACCGAAGAGCCTGCAGTCGAGAAATAGAATTAGCACAGTCAGCAAATGGGTGTCCAACTCCATTCAACAACTCGGTTGCTAGAATGGTCTGCCTCTTGAAAGAATGCAATGGTCGCTGCATATCCACGGAATGAAACGCTTGGTGTGGAGGGGAGAAAGTAAATCTGGTGCTATGGTGTAGAGGAGACCAAGTAGTAAAAGTACGTAGGAGTGCAGATGCTAGTAGCTATGAAAGATTTACCATCATTTGTTCGATCACGTAAATCATGGCCTAGCATCAATTTTAGCCATCAAGTCCAGCACATGTGTTGACCTACATGGATGCTACAAGGCTCATCAACGCACCTTGATGAGTTGCCCCGACGTGGACACTTGGGTAGGCTAGAATTGCCACGAACAAAGCTCTGACGAGATACATTGTGGATACGTTCAAGATGACACCGAGTATCAAGGAAAACGATGACTGCAGATACAGTAGTTGAGATGGCAGTGGACAAGTAGAGGGTCGAAGTAAATAAACGAGTGTGGTGGCGAAGTGTAGGCAAGAGAAGGAAGAGAATTTTGTTGCGCAGAAATGCATATCACCTTGTATCAAACTCGATTTCTGGAAGGTGGAGCCCTAGGCCCATGGCAGGAACGAATCTTGTCAGTCTCCCAAGTTTGGCTGGCGTCTAGTTCTTGACATCTACAAGGCTTCAATATTGAGCACCGCGAATCACACTTTACACACGCTATACGAGCAGTCAAAGTTACGCTGCTCCAAAGGTATTTTAGCTTGTGCAACTCTTGAATCAGCACCAGCAGTTCTTGCCATGAGATGGCTATGTTAATTCCATCGTTCCAATACAGCAAATGGTACCTGAAGGTCCCGAAGACAAAGTGACGACTCAAGGTAGGCTCTACCTGCTCGGCACCAGCTTCTAAGATAAGGTACCTAAGGTAACACCAGATTCTTGTTGTGTAAGGTGGTAGATCGAAATCTTGTCGCGTACCTGCCTGCTGTGAATCCCATATCCGGGAAGTCGCATTCGCACTAGTGTGTGTTGATGAATATATTTACCTGACACGCCCACCTCAACACTCTCTTCTTTCTTCAACATCGATTATTACATTTTAGATCGTTGTCCATCATCCAACTCCACTCGCATTGCTCAAGCTGCTTCTGCATCTTAAACGTAGATCATAATATCAATCTCAACAACATTTCCACCATCAGAATGCAGTATTCCAAGCTCGCCGTCGTGGCTCTTGTGGCCACGATCACTACTGCTGTAGCAGGTAAGTCAAAGCGTCTTCTACTCGCAACAACATATACCGTACATGAACCAACCTGTTGAGCTACGAAGATGTCTCATTATCGTACATGTTGTGGCTCATCTCCTCACTCGAGACTTCTTTCGAGACTTCTTGCTAAAACTCTTGTTTTTCAGCCGTCGGCGGTGTCGCCCGTAATGCCAAGTTCGAAGCTCGTAGCGAACTCAAAGGTACGTCCACTGCTTGATCGTCGAAGGTCACAAAGTAATGTGCTTACTTTAAGATGCAGGCCCTCTCAACCATCGTCAAGGTGAGCCTGAACCATCCAATATGCGGATAGTCGTGGACTTACATGTGATACAGCCCCGAGCGAGAGCTTCACTACTATCCCTATTAGCGACATACTCAATGCCATCAATTTAGTGGAGACCCACACGGTAGAACCCTCGATAATCGCTCGCCAAGGTAAGCTTTGCATCATTACTTGGGTCGAGAACGATTCACAGACTCACGTGCATACATAGCCCAGAGCGGAGCCACTGTTACCGTCACTGTTACCACGACTCCCAACTACTGCAACACAGCTACCTCAGCTGCTGCACCTCAGGGTCCTTCAAGCGCAGGTACTTCCGCTCCTACTTCCGGTTCAGTAACCCCAACGATTACCGGCCCAGCTGTGATCGTTCCAATTCCGGTTTCTCCAGCCTCTGCCAATGTCTCCTCGGGAGCTTCCGTTGCCCCTGGACCAGTCTCTCCGGGCATTACTACCGCAGGACCAATGAGCGGTAACGCCACCATGGCTTCGTCAACGATGTCTTCGACCCAGACAAGTATCTCGTCTGTACCGTCTACTGTGGCTTCCATCTCGGCGCCAGCAACATCCAGCCCCACCACCCCGAAGAGCAACGGTTCCGGCGACAAGGACTTCCATGGTGTACTCTTGGCTGTTGTCATTGCTCTTACCGGAAATGTGGCCTTGTTGATCTGAGCGTCGCGGTCGTGCTATAAAGGTAGCAAGCATTGACGATAATGAGGAGGAACTTGGTCAGTGCGAGGCTGTGTTTACTTTGAGTGTTTAGAAGAAGTAGTCCTTTCGTTACTCGAGCTAGGCGGGAGGTACGATTAGGGAGAAGTGCGACGGGGCATTCGATCTGTAGTGTCACTTAGCCAGTCAATCAAACCGAGTTCGCTCTACAAGAGAAAATTTTGCGAAGTTATGATGTGTATAATGCTCGAAGGTTGTACTTTACAAAATACCCACCCAGACCTCATTGCCTACGCCACCGTCATGCATACCGCTAAGATCAGTACTTGACTCTATGCGTTTTCATTATCAATCAGCACTGTACACAACCACAGTTCGCCTCGTTCCTAGCAGTGCCCCCTGATACCAGTAGGTAATTGGACATTAAACCCTAACCATTTCTCCGTAGTTCTCTTCCCCTACCTATCCGAACGCTGCGAAGCGCTTGGTGGGCGAAAGGAACGGACAGAAAAAATCGAAGATGGAATGTATGAGGTTGCGGTAGGTCGGAAGGTGGTCTATTGCCACGGTAGCATCGATGAAGACAGAGCTGGGCTCGGCGTGGGGAGGATCAACCGCGATTTGTGGGTTATTGCCTCTAAGAGGCTGGCTCCATCAGGTATTAGCTACCTCTCAGCCATCACCACATCCACTCAACGGACACCCGTCCCCCGCCAGCCCCCTTAGCAACGCGGCATGATCGACCTTGGGGCCAATGCTCCTCTCAAACTCGTCTTCTCTCTCATCACCCGATAGCCGCGCAAGCACGTCCGGAATTCCTTGATCTTTCGTGTCCTTTTTGTAGGCGAGTAAGCAGGAGAGGTGGAAGATGTGCGTGCAGGGGAAGGCGATGAGGATTTGGCGGTCTTCCTCGTTTGTGTACGATTTGTTGCAGGCGGCGCAGTGGCCTGCTTTTGGCGTTACAGGGTGCGGTTTCGGCGTTTCGGAAGGCTGGTTGGGGTGGTGGAGGCGGGAGATGTCGAAGCGGATTCCCTTGCGTTGGCCAGCGCCTCTGACAGCTATTGCGGCCGCTACTTCACCTCGAAGGACTCGAGCAACGCCGGAGGATATGCTATGCTGGATTTCGTACTCTTTGATCATCCTGCTCAACCCTTCTCTGAGACCTTCAATCTCCAGGCCGGCGGGGATGCGGCGCACGAGTGTGACGGGGTTGATGGCGGTGCCGATTTCCTCCAGCAAACCGCGGATGAAGCGGGGTTTGCTCATTGAGTAGTCTAGAAGATCGTCCCATAGCCCTTTGTCGTTTTGCTCTTTGGCAAAGGCGATGGCTTGGGACACATCGCCTAGCTGGTCGATGATGAGGCGGAGGGCTTGCGTCGTACGACCTTCTTTTGATAAGAGGTAGACGAGCTCGGGAATATAGTTGCGCTGTTCGCAGATGGTGGAGGCGGTTTGTAAGGTATAGGATTGGGAAGTCTTGAGGAAAATCATCAGCAGCTCACGGTCGTATTCTGCAAATTCACGCAAGGCGTCGTCGGCGAAATCGGAGACGAGGGATTTTCCTTCTGTGGCAGCGAGGCTTTGTTCGGTTGCTCTTAGGCCACGAAGGGAGGGCACAGAAGAGTTTAGCTCGTGGGCTGCTTCTTCGGCGGCGGTGGTGGTGTCGCCATTCCAGAGAGCACGGAAGTAGAAGAAGAGGTATGGGTTGGGCGTGCCGTAGCGTTTCGTAAGCTGGGAAATGACGGTTTCGGGGGGTACAATGCCATGGTGGGCTTCATCGACAAGGAGGCGGATAGGTTCTTGAGTAGCTTCTTCGAGGTCGGAGAGGCCGGCGGCTCTTTGTTGGGTTTTGGAGACGCGGAGAAGGATGAAACCAGGGATGTCATTTGATACGGCGTCAACGAGATGGTTCTCGGAAATCAGGGACATAGCCGCGTCGGCGTTTTGGAGATGGAAGTAGCAGCTTAGCGCTTTTCGTAAGCGGCCTTCAGCGAGGTAGAGCTTGGCGAGGCCTTCCATGAGGATACGCCAGTCTCGGCCTATGATGCCGTCTTCGATGGAATCTTCTCTGACGTCTCCAACTTTTAGTCTGCTCTTTATAGCTTCGATGATGCTCCAGGCATTGTAGAGTTCGGGTGGCCATCGCTCTAGAAGATCCTTTAGCCGGGGCCTATCTGTTGAAACATAATGACCGAGCATGATTTCATAGATCAGGGATGGCAATGGCGGTCGGACTTGTGTAGTGGGTATGTAGGGCGTGATCTCGTCGTACTTATTGACTTCAGCGAAACGCCATACCCAGTGCTCCCAACTAGAGGAGCTACCAA
>JAABUV010002433.1_pt1 | contig 25206 bp, 23 predicted proteins | sample 5559971 | NCBI WGS metagenome assembly JAABUV01 (sample SAMN10711881, study PRJNA513362) | rock metagenome | isolation source: Antarctica rocks | place: Antarctica: Victoria Land, Knobhead nord | collected 2015-12-19
CACAAAAAAGGCCCGGACGGACCATCTACCCACCGGTTTCTGGGGCCAACGGCGACCGCGCGCGGCCCCAGAAACCCCTGCTCCGCTTGACCTAGCCGCCTGATTCAGCGGAAACTAGAGTAACTAGGGTGAGGGTGAATGACATAACAGCGCGACAGGCTGAGAGCATTGACGACGACACACCGGTGTCGGCCCGGTGACGCTGCGCAGCCGCGACAATCTCAGGGCTGTCGGGCTCGTTAGATATCAGTGCGCGCTATAGATCTACGTCGTCACACGGGTGCGTTAACGAACCCGCACAGGAACCACGAAACGAGCCCGCACAGGAACCACGAGGCGACCGCGCCCACAGGCGGGTCACGCATAGCGAATACGGGGATCGATGAGCGCGTAGGCCAGATCCGTGAGCAGGTTGACCAGCACCACCATGACCGCGATGACCAGCACGGCCCCCTGGAGCGTCGGATAGTCGCGCCCGCTAATCGCGGTGACGACCAGGCGCCCCAAGCCGGGGATCGCGAAGACCTGCTCCGTGATGACCGCCCCGCCCAGGAGCGTGCCAAACTCCAGGCCGATCACCGTGATGACCGGGACCAACGCATTGCGCAGGGCATGGCGGACGAACACCACCGCCCCGGGGACGCCTTTGGCGCGTGCCGTGCGGATGTAGTCCGACCCGAGGGTCTCCAGCAGGCTCGCGCGCGTCAAGCGTGCGATGATGGCGATACCGCCGGCCCCGAGGGTCAGCGCGGGCAAAATGATGCTGGACACGCCGCTCCACCCCGCGGCCGGCAGCCACGGCAACTTGACGGCGAACACCAGGATGAGGATGATCCCCAGCCAGAACGTGGGCATGGAGAGCGCAAAGAGGAAGATGACCGACGTGCCGACATCGACCAGGGTGGCCCGTTTCGCCGCCGCGACCATGCCGAGCGCCAACCCCACCACGACCGCGAAGATGGTGCTGGCCGCGGCCAGCGTCAGCGTCACGGGGAAGCGCTCGGCAATCTCCTGGCTCACCGGCTCATTCGAGGTGATCGACAGCCCCAAGTTGCCCTGGAGGACGTTGCGGAGAAAGATCCCGTACTGGTCGAGGAGCGGACGGTTCAGGCCTAACGCCTGCTCGATGCGCTGGATATCCTCCGGGGTCGCGCCCACACCGGCGATGACCAGTGCGGGGTTGCCCGGCACCAGGTGGAGGATCATGAAACTCAGGAAGGTCACGCCGATCAGGATGGGGATGGTGAGCAGCAGACGGCGCGCGATGTAAGCGATCATCGCGTCGTCTCCTGGCGCACGGTGCGCGGATCGAGCACATCGCGCAAGGCATCGCCCAGGAGGTTCACACCCACCACGGTCAGAAACACCGCCAGGCCGGGGAAGAGCGAGATCCAAGGGGCCGTCCAGATCGAGACTTGCCCCTCGCTGACCATGGCGCCCCAATCGGGCGTGGGCGGCTAGACGCCCAGGCCGAGGAAACTCAAGCCGGCGCTGACGATGATGGCCGATGCGATGCGCAGGGTGGCCTGGACGATGAGGGGCCCCGCGATGTTGGGCAGGATCGTGGCGCGCAGGATGCGCCCGTTCGAACAGCCCAGGGCGCGCACGGCGTCGACATAGAGCAACTCCCGCACCACGAGCGTACTCGCACGGCCCAGACGGGTAAAACCGGGGATGGAGAAGATCCCGACCGCGATGATCACGTTCTGCTCGCCCGTCCCCAAGGCCGCGATGATGGCCAGGGCCAAGATGATCCCTGGGAAGGCGAGCAGGATGTCGATCAGGCGCATGATGACGCCGTCGAGGCGGGGGTAGTAGCCGGCCACGAGCCCGAGGGGGATGCCGATGGCGCCGCCCACGGCGACGGACGCGACCCCGACCAGCAACGATACGCGCGCCGCGTAGAGGACGCGCGCGAAGATGTCGCGCCCCAGGTCGTCGGTGCCGAACCAGTGCGCCGGCGACGGCGGGAGATAGGTCGCCCCCAGGACGACCGCGTTCGGCGCGTCGCGCGCCAGCAGCGGAGCGAACACGGCCACCACGATCATCAGCAGGATGAGCGCGGCGCCCAGCCGTCCGGCCAGCCCGACGCGTCGCCACCAGGCGGGGCGGCGGGCCGGCGCGTCGGGCCGTGAGATGTCGGGGTGGACGTCGCTCGGCGACGCCGTCACAAGGTCACGCGCTGTCATGGAACGATCAGGAACTGAGGGACGCGGATCGGAAGTACAAGATAGAGCTGCGGGCCTGGAACACGCCATGCACGTTCTGCCGCTCGGCAATGATGTTCTTGTCGAACGCCAGGAAAATCGCCGGCGCCTGCACCGCCTCAATCTGCTGCGCCTTGGCATAGTCGGCCATGCGGCTCTCCGCATTCATGTCCGTGCGCCCCGCTTCAATCAGGCGATCCAGCGTAGGGTTGCTGTAGAAGTCACGGTTGCCGCCCAGGCCCATGGACCGCGAGTCGAACAGGTAATATTGGTTGTAGTCGCCGTCACCGGTCATATTCGACCATCCCACGATGAAGACCGGCGTCTTGCCCTGGGCCGTGTATTGCAGGAACGTGGCCCACTCGAGGTTCTGAATGCTCACCTTGACGCCGACCTGCGCCCATTCCGACTGCAACGCCTGCGCGACCTGCATCCAGGTCGTATTAATGGTCGAGACGTAGATGGTGGTGGAGAATCCGTGCGGATACCCGGCCTGCGCCAGCAAGCGGCGCGCCAGCGCTGGGTTATACGCGTACTGCGTGAGGTGTTGAGCGGACCCGAAGACGGTGGGCGGCGTCGGGCCTGTCGCCAGCGCCACCGTGCCCTTATAGATGTTGGTGATAATCCCGGCACGGTCGGTGGCGTAGGTCAAGGCCTGGCGCACGGCGGCCTTCTTAAAGGGGCCGGACTGATCATTGAACCCAATGTACTCGAGCCCGAAGCCGGGGACGTTGTTGATGGTGATGCCGGGAACGTGAGTCAGGTTCGCCAGTTGCGACGGTGGGACCCCCTGCACGATCTGCGCCTGATTGCTCTCCAGCAGACTCAAGCGCGTGGAGTCGTCGGGTACCACGAGGTACACCAGCGTCGCCAGCGGAGGCGCCGGTCCCCAGTAGCGTGGGTTCCGCACCAGCACGAGCTTGTTGCCGGGCTGCCACGACGACAGTTCGAAGGGACCCGTCCCGACCGGCCGCCGGCTGTACGCCGCCCCCTCGGCCTGTGCCGCCACGGGGTCGACAATGGCTCCCGCGTAGTTACTCAGGTTGGCCAGGAAGGGCGCAAACGGCTGCTTCATGACGAACTCAACCTGGTTGGGTCCAAGCACGTCGACGCGCTTGATGGCTTTGAACAGGGAGGCACGGGGGGAGGCCGTGGCCGGGTTCAGAATACGCGCGAAGCTCTCTTTAACGACCGTGGCGTTGAACGGATCGCCGTTCGAGAAGCGAACCGGGCGCCGCAGCGTAAAGACCCAGTCTTTGCCATGCACCAACGTCCAATTCGTGGCCAACATCGGAACGATGTGGCCTGCGGCGTCTTGCGTGACCAGATTGTCGTAGATGTTCAAGAAGACGTTGGCCGAGGGGATATCAGCGACCGTTTGCGGATCAAGTTTCAACGCGTCGCCGGGTTCGGCCACGGTCATCGTCGCGTTCCGCGCGGACGGCGCATGATGATGTCGCGGCGCCGGCGGCATGTCCCCCTGCGACACTCGCCACGAGGAACGCAATTGAAACTGCTGCACTTTTCACATGCATTGCTGCTAGTCCTTTCCCTGGAGCCTCGCTCGGATTTGTGGCCGCCCACGCACGGCGGCGCTCGCTGTCAGAGGTAACGGCGGCCGCGCTGTCACTGCGCAGGGCACATGTGCCCTCTGGTTGCTGTTAAAACTATCACCAGGTCGAACATGTGTCAATGCATATTGATGAGGAGATGAGGATGAGGGTGCGCACCAAAGGATGCGTACCAAACCGAGTGTTACAACTTATCGTTCGCGCAAATTGGCAGATTGGCAGCCAGTTCGAGAGCGTCACGACCACTACATATAGTATATTTATAGTGGGGAAGCTGCTACGTGTAGGAATCGCCGCTGGTTGAGTCGAAGGGAGAGCAGAATGCCCAGCAACATACTGACCTGTCACGACCATAGACTCTGCGGCCATCACGGCCTTTTGTTGACAATAACCACGGTACCGAGCCGTTTGTTCACCAGCCGCCGGCGATTGTCGGCACCAGCCGCCGAACTTGCTCAAGATTTGCGCGAACGATAAGTTACAATCGTGCTATAGTCCATCGTATGACCGCGCCGTCCTGTGCGACGACTGCATGGGAGAGACCGTGTGAGATAGTGAGAAGAGACCGTGTGAGAAAGGGCCGCACATGACGCTGACCGACGAGCAGAGCATAGCCGGGGATGGACGGGTTGATCCGGCGACCTGGCTAGGGCCGCCGCGCGACGTGCTTATGGCGCGGCGCGGCATGGTCGCCTCGGCCCACCCGTTCGCCAGCAATACAGCGCTGGAGGTGCTGCGACACGGCGGCAACGCCGTGGATGCCGCCGTCGCTGCGGCGGCGGTCCTCACTGTGGTCGAGCCGCGCAATGGTCACCTTGGCGGTGATACCTTCATGCAGATCAGTCTTGCCGGCGAGCGGCAGGTCGCCGCCATCAACGGCAGCGGGGCCGCGCCGCTGGCCGCCACTCTTGAGCACTACCAGGACCTGGGCGGCATACCCGCGCACGGCTTGCTATCGTCAACGGTGCCTGGGACCGTGAGCAGTTGGGCGCTCGCGCTGGAACGGTACGGCACACGCCCGCTGGCTGCGCTCCTGGAACCCGCCATAGACTACGCCGCGCACGGTATCCCCGTGACCGCGCGCCTGGCGCGGCTGCTGGCGCTCGACGCGCCGGTCTACCGGCGCTACCCCGACAGCGCGCGGGTCTTCGTTCCGGGCGGCAGCGTGCCTGCGGTCGGCGCCACGTTCCGGCAGCCGGGTCTGGCCGCCAGCCTCAGGCGGATCGCGGCGCATGGACGCGACGAGTTTTACCGCGGCTCCCTGGCGGACGATTTGGTGCGCTACTCCGCGACGCACGGCGGGATCTTCAGCCACGAGGACTTCGCGACGCACCAGAGCGAGGAGGCGACCCCGCTAGCCATCTCTTACCGGGCGTACACGGTGTACGAGCAGCCACCCGTCTCCCAGGGCCTTATTGTCTTATTGGCCCTAAACATCCTGGAACAGTTCGACCTCGCCGCCCTGGAACCGGGGTCAGCCGCTCTCATGCATCTCCAGATAGAGGCAGTGAAGCTGGCTTTCGAGGACCGGCTACGCTACCTCGGTGACCCGCGGTGCTGTGCTGCGCCTCTCGACTTATTGCTCTCCAAGGAGCATGCGCAGGAGCAAGCCGGCCGCATCGATCTCCGGCAGGCGCGGCCGCCGGTTCTACCGGCCATGATTCAACCCGATACGACCTATCTGTGCGCGGCCGATGAAGCCGGCAACATGGTCTCGTATATCCACAGCCTGTTTTCCGGCGCGGGCGTGGTCATGGGTGAGACCGGCGTGCTCATGAACAGCCGGATGCTGGGCTTCAACCTCACGCCGGGACACCCCAACTGTCTGGCCCCCGGCAAGCGTCCGATCCACACGCTCAATGCCTATACCGTGTACCGGGATGGCGACGCTGTGTTGGTGGGCGGCACGCCAGGAGCGCACTGGCAGGTGCAGACAAACGTGCAAGTCCTGGTCAATGTCCTGGACGGTGGCTTGAACGTGCAGCGCGCTATTGACGCACCCCGGTTCACGATAGGGGATCAACTCGACGTCGGCAATGCGACCGTGCGTGTCGAGGCGCGAGCGGACGAGCAGGTCGTCACCGAACTGCGCGCGCGCGGCCATGACGTACAGGCTATCGGTCCCTGGGCAGCGGGCGGAGCGGTGCAGCTTATCAGCCGCGACCCCCAAAGCGGCCTCTACAGTGGCGCGACAGAACCGCGGCAACCTGGTTGCACGACACTCGGTTTCTAGTGCGTGGCGAGATAGGGTAGCCGGTCAAAACGCGGGTTAGCGCGTATCCTTCCTCCTCCCCCTGCAAAATCTGGAGGCGCTCGCGCCGTTGTTGGCGGCCGGCCAGCGTGTAATGAGCCGTTGCGGCGATCGTGGGAGCGCCTGTGGGAAAGCACGTCATTCGCGTTGGCTGGCCTCAGGCTGCGGGAGCAGGCGGAGAAGGATAAAGCCTACAACAGGGCCTTCGCGCGGGAGCGCATCGTGGTTGAGCACGGCATCCAGCGATGGCCGACTCGCGTCAAGACCGTCTGGCGATTCATGATGTAGCTTCCCTCTACGAAGATACAAGAACCGGTCTATGACGCGCCCGCCTCCGCACATAAGAAAGCCGCCACGCGCGCTCCCATCAGCAGGACGGCTCAGGGCGCCGCGCGCAAGTCGGAGGGCGCCGGGACACCATAGCGATCAGCGATCCGCATCAGGTCGCTCACCACCGCAGCGTCGAGGGGGATACCCTGCGCCCGCGCCGCGATCGTCGCACGCTGTTCCTTCTCCCCGGCTACAAGAATCTCCGTCGCGTCGTCGGCCTGGGGGGACGCTTTCAGACGCTGGAGCAAGTCGCGGACGCGCTCCTTGAAGGCGGCGGGATCGTCAAAGGCCGCTACATTGATGGCCATGAAAAACTGTCCCAGGCCGCTCGGGCTGCCCTCCGCCCACATGGGGCCGACGAGCGGGCCGTACAGTGCGCCTGGCAGCACGGCCGCGAGGATCTCAATCGCCGTCGCGAGGCCGTAGCCCTTGTAGCCAGACGTGATGGCTACACCTCCAAGGGGCAGGAGGGCGCCGGCCAGGGCGTCCTCGGGACTCGTCGTTTCTCGGCCCTGCGCATCCAACGCCCAGCCCGAGGCCAGCGGGGCGCGCCGACGGGCCGCCACCTCAAGTCGCCCGCGCGGCACTACAGAGGTGGACATATCCAGCACAAAGGGCACAGATCCGGCCGTCGGGACGGCGATGGCGATTGGGTTGGTGCCATAGGTGGGCCACCGGCCACCGGTCGGCGCGACGACGGGATGTGTGTTGGTGAGCGAGAGGCCAATCATGTCACGCTCCAGGGCCAGCATCGCGTAGTAGCCCGCGATACCGTAATGGTTGGACTGCCGCACCGTGACGATGCCGGTGTCGTGCTGCGCGGCCTTGTCCATGGCGAGCGTCATGGCCTGCACGCCCACCGGGTGTCCCATGCCGTTCCGCGCGTCGAACACGGCGGTCGTGGCGCTCTCGCGCACAATGACGGGCTCGGCGCGTGGATCGATCGCGCCCGTTTCGATCATCGTCACGTAGTAGGCCAACCGGGCCACCCCATGTGAGGCGATGCCCCGCACGTCCGAGGCGACGAGCACCCGCGCGGTCACCTCGGCGGCGGCCATACTCAGACCGGTCGCGCGCAGCACCGCGTGGGTGAAATCGTATAAGTCACGCTCGGAGACACGCTCAACCGTAGGGTGTTCCGTGCTGCTCATGCCTATCCCCTCTCTTGGTTATCCCTCAGGCGTCGATCTCGCCACAGTCTACCTTTTTATCAGGCGTCCGGCGCGCATACAGGCGGGATCCTTTCTGTCAGCTAGGTAAACCAGGCTGGCGCGTTCGGTTGTGGCCCCCTGTGTGCAGGATCGGCTAGCACGGACTGTGCCACTGTAGGGCCCTCTTGTCGTCTTAAACAGGCTGCTTTGCAGTGGCAGTCCCAGGGGGCGCGGCTCCGCAACTGCAAATAAACGTCGTTAATCCTGCACTATTGACAGCGCGGTGGCCGGAGGCTATCCTTGCATAAGTGATCATTAGCGTCGGAAAACAACAAAAAGTGCTCAGTCGCGGCTGAGGATAGGGGAGCCCATGATCCCTGCGACCCGGCGCTCGTTCATCCTCGACCTGGTCAAGAAGCACGGCGCCGTCTCGATTCCCGAGCTGGAAAAGGCGCTCAAGGTGTCGCCGGCCACCATCCGTCGCGACCTGGACATGCTGAGCCGCCAGAGTTACCTGCGGCGCAGCCATGGCGGCGCTGTGGTCCAGGAGGCGCCGACGACGGCCGAGCCCCATCACAGCCTGCAGGCGCTCTCCATGCGCGCCGAAAAGCGCCGTATCGGGCTGGCGGCCGTGACCTTGGCGCAGGATGGGCAAAGCCTCATCCTTGATTCCAGCTCGACGGTGCTAGAGCTGGCCCGTGCGCTCGAGACCGGGCGCCGCGACCTGACGATCGTGACCAACGATGTGGCCATCGCTCACGCCCTCACCGATAGCCGTAGTGTGGCGGCCCTGGTGGTGACGGGAGGGACGCTGCGCCAGGGGCACTACACGCTCGGCGGCGCGGCGCCGGCGGAGATGCTCGCGGGCCTGCACGTCGACCTCGCCTTCCTGGGCGTTCACGCGCTCGACGACGAGGGGGTGAGCGAGACAAACATCGAGGTGGCTCGCGTGAAAACACTCATGGCGCGGGCGGCTCGGCGCGTGGTCGTGCTGGCCGACCACAGTAAGTTTGGCCTGCGCTCCTTTACGCCCATTATCTCGCTCGAAGAGATCGACACCGTGGTCACCGACGACGGCGTGGCGCCGGCGGTGGTGGCGCGCCTGCGCGAACGCGGGATCGACGTGATGATCGGGTAATCTCGGGGGGAGGAGGAGATGACAACGGATGAACGGATAGGCGTGGTCGCCGATGACCTGACCGGCGCGGCTGATACGGCCCTGGCTTTCTGGGAATACGGCCTCGATGCAGCCATTCTCCTTGGACCGCTGGCGCCGCGGCCCGCGGCCCCGCGAACGGTGAGCGATGCGCGTGTCGTGGCCGTCGATACGGCGACGCGGAGCCTGCCGCCGGCCGCGGCCGGCCGGGCGGTCGCGGCCACGGTCGCTGCGCTGCGTCGTGGTGGGGTCACGCACTTCTACAAGAAAATAGACTCGACGCTGCGTGGTAACTGCGGAGCGGAGATTGAGGCGATGCTGGCGGCCTGCGGGGCGTCCGTGGCCGTGGTCTGCCCGGCTTTCCCGGCCCAAGACCGGACGGTGGTTGGCGGACGCGTCCGCGTGCATGGTCAGGACCTCATGGCCGCGCCGATCGCCGTCGATCCGGGTGACGGCGCGGCCTCGTCGCGCGTGGCCGAGGCGCTGGGGAGGCAGACGCGGTTGCCGATCGCGGAGGCGCGGCGGCCTGACGAGCTGGGGCAGCCCGTGCGGCGTGGCGTTATCGTCGTCGACGCGGCAACGGATGCCGACCTGGCGCGCTGGGTCGACCGTGTGGGCTTGGACAGCGACGTGTTGTGGGCCGGCTCGGCCGGGCTGGCCGGGGCGCTGGCGCGCGTGACGGCGCGGCGGGTCGGCCCTGCCCGCCGCGTGACCGTGGCGAGGGCGGCCTCGGGTGTATGGCGCCCCGTCGTCGTGGTGGTGGGCAGCCTGCATGCGGTCTCGCGTGGGCAGATGGCGGCGCTGCTGACCCTGCCGGGCGCCACGCTGGTCTCCTGCCATCCGGCCGACATTGTCGGGGGACAGGTCTCGATCGACGAGGTGGTCGAGCGGTGCGTGGGCATCGTGCGCGAGGGCGGCCATTGTGTGCTCTCGACGAGCGCGTCGGAGGAGACGCGGCGCGAGTTGGCGGAGCTATGGCGCGCGGCCGGCCACGGGCCCAGGTGGGCCGGCGAGCGCATTGCCGCGTGGCTCGGCGCGGTCACAGCCGCTGTCCTCCAGGCCGAGATGGGGCTGGAGCGGGTCATCTGTACGGGTGGCGACACGGCGCGCGCGGCTTTGCTCCACCTCGGGGCGCCGGGCCTGAAAGTCGTGGGCGCCGTGGCCCCAGGCGTGCCGATCGGCCGGACGACCGATAGCCGCCTGTATGTCATCACCAAGGCGGGAGGATTCGGAGGGCAGGATACGCTGGCGCGGGCAGTCACGCTACTACAGGGAGACATGGAGGAACGAGGCGATGACAGGGGATAATGGACACGACGGCGGCCAGCCGCGTATTGGCGTCACCATGGGCGACCCGGCCGGGATTGGCCCCGAGATCATCATCAAGGCGCTGCAGGAGGACGCCGTCTGGGAGCGCTGCCGGCCGATCGTGATCGGTGATGCCGGGCAGTTGCGCCGCGCGGCGGACCTGCTGGGGCGGCAGGTCTCCATCACCGTCATCTCATCCCCCTCCGACGCGCCGGCAGGAGCGCGCGGGGTGTTTGTGGTGCAAACAGGCGAGGCGCTGGCGGACCTGCCGCTGGGGCGGGTCTCGGCCCCCGCGGGGGATGCGGCCTACCACTACGTGGTCCGCGCGGTGGAGTTGGCGCAGGCTGGCGCGCTTGACGCCATCTGTACCGCGCCGCTCAACAAGGAGGCGCTGCACGCGGCCGGGCATATCTATCCAGGGCACACCGAGTTGCTGGGCGAGCTGACCGGGCGAAAGGATTTCGCCATGGTGCTGATGGGACCCGACTTGCGCGTGGCCCATGTGACCACCCATGTGGGGCTGCGCAAGGCTATCGACATGGTCACACAGGAGCGTGTGGAGACGGTCATCGGCATCGGGGCCGAGCTGATGCAGCGCATCGGCATCGCCACCCCCCGCATCGCCGTCTGTGGCCTCAACCCCCACGCGGGGGAGAACGGGCTCTTCGGCGAGGGCGAGGAGGAGCGGGAGATTACCCCGGCCGTCCAGCATATGCGCGCGCGGGGCATCGATGTGCACGGGCCGCTGCCCGCCGATACGGTGTTCTTCCGCGCGCGCCGCGGTGATTTCGACCTGGTGATCGCGCAGTACCACGACCAGGGGCACGGGCCGATGAAGGTGCTCGGCCTGGAGGCCGGCGTGAACGTGACGGCTGGCCTACCGCTGCTGCGCACCTCGGTCGATCACGGCACCGCCTTCGACATCGCGGGCAAAGGGGTCGCGGACGCTGGCAGCCTCGTCGCGGCCATCACCCTGGCCGCGCGAATGGCCGGTGAGGCCGCTCGGCGCTGACACCTTTTGCGCGCTTGTTGACAAAAATGAGAGCTTCTGCAATACTAGGCGCAAGATTCACGCCCATCATCTGAGGGCGCGCGGCCGCGGCCGCCGCCCCCGTGATGGTGGGGGAAGGGGGTACGGGGACACGGAACGGGTTGGATGGTGATCCTGGGTGTACGATCAGCACTGGTTTTATTGCGTCATCGTCAAGGAATCAAAGGAGCATCCATGAGCGTACAACGGCGTGTCGGAGCGGTCGCCCTGACCGCGAGCCTGGCGGCGACCACTCTCTTTTCTTCGGTCAGCGCCCATAGTCTGCCGGTGAAGCCGGCCGCTGGCTCGCCCATCAATATCGGGCTGATCGTCGCGCAGACCGGCGTTGGCGCGGCGACGGGCCTCTTTAAGATTAACGGCGCCAAGTTTGCCGTCAGCCAGATCAACGCGCACGGCGGGGTTAACGGGCGGCCCCTCAACCTGGAGATCGTCGACGACCAGACGACGAACGCCGGCACGGTCTCCGCGTTCCAACGCCTCGTCCAGGCCGGCAATATCACGGCCATCATCGGCCCGATCCGCAGCACCGAGGTGCAGGCCATCACCCCGTACATCGAGCGGCAGGGCATCCCCGTCATGATGGGCGGGACGGCGCCCAAGCTTACGCACGAGGGCGACCCCTGGGTCTTCCGCACCCGGCCCAACGATACTTATTCGGCCGAGGCGCTATCAACCTTCGTGGCCAACACGCTGCATCTGAAGAAGGTCGCCGTGTTCCACTCCACCGACGCCTTTGGCGCGGGTGGCGATGCGCAGTTGACCACCGCGCTCGCGGCCTATCACCTCACCCCGGTGACCGACCAGGGCTACAACAACCACGACGCCGACCTGACGACGCAGGCGCTGGCGATCAAGAAGTCAGGCGCCGACACCTTGGTTAGCTATTGCACGTACGACGAGGACTGCGTGCTGATGGCGCGCACGATGCACCAACTGGGCGTGCGGGTGACGTGGGCCGGCTCGCCCTCGCTGACCAGCGTGACCGCGCGCCGTCTTGGCGGCTCGCTCCTCTACGGGACCTACGGGGCCACCGACTTCGCGGTGGGGCAGAATCCGGTCAATGCGGCCTTCAACAAGGCGTACCAGGCCGCGTACCACGTCCAGGCCGACATCTATAGCGGCTACGTCTACGATGCCGTCACCATCCTGTCCACCGTGATGCGCAAGGCCGGAACCGCCCCAAGCGCGATCCGCACCGGCATCCTGCACGTCCGCGGCTACACCGGCGTGGAGGGGCTGTACAACTTCGATCAGAACGGCGACGGGTTGCACCAATACACGATTGTCCAGAACCTTAAGGGAAACCTGCACATCATCAAGGTGCTCCACTTTGAGTCCCGCTAAAAGGCGCTCCACTTTGAGTCGCACTACCTGTCGCCGCCTGAGGAGGCGAATGATCCCGGGACCAGGCAGGCCATAGAGAGGCACGCCGACGCGGCGCTCGGGTGCCGTGCCGGCGTCTCATCCTGGGGCGCCGCCTCGACACCCCAGGATGAGCCTGAACCGTTCATTGGAGGACGCGATGTCCGGGTTGGCGTATCCGATTCAAATCCTGGTCACGGGCCTGGGCCTGGGCTCTGTCTACGCGCTCGTGGCCCTTGGCTTCGTGATGATTTACCGCGCCGTCAACGTCGTCAACTTCGCGCAGGGTGACTTCGCCATGATCGGCGCCTATGCGATGGTGTTGCTGACGCTGGCGTGGCGCGTCCCGTTCCTCCTCGCCTTCGGCCTCACCATCGTCGTGATGGCCCTCTTCGGGGTGCTGTTCCAATTCGGCGTCTACTATCCGCTGCGCTACCGCTCCTTCCTGCCCGTGATCATTAGCACCATTGGCGCCTCGATCCTGCTGGAAAACGGGGTGCTGACCATCGCCGGGCCGGAGCCGCAGCAACTCCCCACGGTCTTCGGCAGTGGCGGGCTCTATCTGGGCGGCGTGTTCATCAGCTACCAATACCTGACCATCTTCGTCCTCACCATCGCGCTCATCGTCCTGCAGTACCTCTTCTTCGAGCGCACGCTCCTGGGTAAGAAGATGCAAGCGACGGCCCAGGATATAACGATGGCGCGCCTACTCGGCATCCCCGTGGGCGTGATGATCGCGTTCACCTTCGCCTATAGCGCGGCCCTGGGCGGGATCGCCGGCGTACTCGTCGGGCCGATCATCTTCGTGAGCGTGGGCATGGGCAGCTCCATCGCGCTGCAAGCCTTTGCCGCCAGCATCATCGGCGGCTTCGGCAGCATCGCTGGCGCCATCATCGGCGGGCTGCTGTTAGGGCTGGCCGACAGCTTTGGCGCGGCCTACATCTCGGCCCCATACCGCGACGCCTACGGGTTCGTGCTGTTGATCATCATCCTGATCGTGCGTCCCCAGGGCATCCTGGGCGAAAAGATCGCCGAGAAAGCGTAGGGCGGGAGGAAAAACCTATGTCCGTACGGAGTGCGCCGTTGGCGCGACGCCCGATGTCACGCGCCACCATGGGCGCGCTGGGGGGAGGCGTGTTACTCATCGTCCTGGCGATCGTCGCGCCGCAGTTCCTCAACGGGTACTGGACGACCAACCTCATCCTCGCCGCGACGTATGCGATCGCCACGCTGGGCCTCACGGTTGTGCTGGGCTATACCGGGCAGATCTCGCTGGCCCAGGGCGCCTTCTACGGCATCGGGGCCTACACGGTCGCCTTACTGACGACCAAGGCGAACCTCGACTTCTGGATCGCCCTCGTCGCCGCCATCCTGGTCTCGGGCGCGCTGGGCTTGGTGCTGGGCCTGGTGACATTGCGCATCTCCGGCCACTACCTGGCCATGGTGACGATCAGCTTCCAGGTCATCGTGACGGTGGTGCTGAGCAACTGGACGGCGCTCACGGGCGGCCCCGACGGCGTGACCGGTATCCTGCGTCCGCTCGCCGGCCCGATCGACATGATGATCGACCGCAATTTCCTGTATCTCACCCTGGCTATCCTGCTCGTCGTGGCCTTGGCGGTCATGGCTCTGAAGCGGTCGCGCTGGGGCCGGGCGATGCAGGGAGTGCGCGAGAACGAGTTGGCCGCCGAGGTGATCGGCGTTCCGACCTTCCACATCAAGGTGGCCGCCTTCGCTATCTGCTCGGCCCTGGGCGGTCTGGGCGGTGGCCTGTATGCGGTGGGCTCGATGTACATCAGCCCCGATACCTTCGACTTCTCGCAGTCGGTGCTCTTCCTCACCATGGTGCTGCTGGGCGGCGCCCAGTGGGTCGTCGGGAGTATCTTCGGCTCCATCGGCCTGACCATCCTCCCGCAGATCCTGCGCAGCATCCCCGGCAGCGTCTACCTGGCCATCTACGGTCTCGTGGTGATCCTGGTCATGGTCTTCCTACCGGAGGGGATCTGGGGACTGTTCGCGCGCCTGGCGCGCCGGATCACCGGGCCGGCGGCCCCCACGACGGTCGCCGAGGCGGAGCCGCTGGTCGTGGCGCCGCCCTTCGCGGCGGCCACGGGTCCGCTCCTATGCACCGAGGGCCTGACCAAGCGCTTCGGTGGGGTGCGCGCCGTCGACGAGGTCGACGTCGCGGTGCAGCCGGGGGAGGTGCATGCCTTGATCGGGCCCAACGGGTCGGGCAAGAGCACCCTGCTCAACCTGCTCAACTCGATCTACACGCCGACCGGCGGACGCATCCTGTTCCGCGGCCGGCCCATCCAGCGCCTGGCGCCGCATCGCATCGCCGCGGCGGGCCTGGCGCGGACCTTCCAGAACATCCGGCTCTTCAAGGATCTGACCGTGCTGGAAAACGTGATGATCGGCGCCGACACGCTGCGCTACCGGCACGGCGTGGGGAGCAAGCCGCGCGACGCCCGTCGGCAGGCGCTGGCCGCCCTGGACTTTGTCGACATGGCGCATCGGAGCGACGAATTGGCTAAGAACTTGCCCTATGGGCACCAGCGGCTGGTCGAGATCGCCCGGGCCCTGGCCGGCGAGCCCAGCCTCCTGCTCCTCGACGAGCCTGGCGCGGGGATGAACCCCGCCGAGAAAGGCGCGTTGGTCGTGCTGATCAAACGGCTGCACGAGCGTGGGCTCACCATCCTCTTGGTGGAACACGACATGTCACTGGTGACGGAGGTCTCCAAGCGCATGTCGGTGCTCAATTTCGGCCGTAAGATCGCCGATGGCGTGCCGCGGGAGATCATGACCAATAAAGACGTGGTCGACGCGTATCTCGGGACGGAGTTGACCGAGGTAGCGGCGTCATGAGCGAGCCCGTGCTGCGCTTGACCGACATCGTCGCCAGCTACGGCGCCATCCAGGCCCTCTCCGGCGTCTCACTCGTAGTGGGCGAAGGCGAGATTATCGCCCTGCTCGGCGCCAACGGCGCCGGCAAATCAACCACCCTGCGCACCATCTCCGGCCTGTTGCATCCCTCGCAGGGCACGATCACCTTTCAGGGGCAGCGTATCGACCGGGCGTCGGCCGAATCGATCGTGCGGCGTGGGATCGCGCATGTACCCGAGGGCCGGCATATTTTCCCCGGCCTCAACGTGCGGGATAACTTGCTGTTGGGCTGCTCGAACGGCCGCTTGCCGAAGGGCGAGGCGCGGGCGCAACTCGATCAGGTGATGGAGCTCTTCCCCGATCTACGGCGCCTGAGCAAGCAACTCGGCTGGAGCCTCAGCGGTGGCCAGCAGCAGATGCTGGCCATCGGCCGCGCCTTGATGGCCAAGCCGGCGCTGCTGTTGCTCGACGAGCCATCGTTGGGCTTGGCTCCGATCATCGTGCAGCAGGTCTTCTCGATCATCCGCGACATCAACCGCCGTGGCGCCACCGTCCTGCTGGTCGAGCAGAACGCCCGCATGGCCCTTTCCATCGCGCACCGCGGTTATGTCCTGCAGACCGGGCAGTTGGCGCTGGAGGGCCCAGCCGGCGATCTGCTCAAGGACGAGGCCGTCCGGCTGGCCTACCTGCGCGAGGTTGGATAGCGGGATAGGGGTGCCCTGGGCGAAGTCGAAGGCGCTGGCGAGGACGGCGGGGACGGCGCCGATCACACACAATGACAATGATGTGGAGTGTACAGGAAAGGACTAGAGAGCATGGCAACGTCAGCCTCGACGAACACACGGCACACACGCGGGGACAATGCGCGCTGGACGCGGCTCATCCCGATCGCCATCCTGGTCTACATCATCTCGTTTATGGACCGGACGAACATTGGTTTCGCGTTCAGCGGCATGGGCAAGTCACTGCATATTGGGAAGGCCGAAGAGGGGCTGGCCGGCGGTATTTTCTTTATCGGCTACCTCTTCCTGCAGATCCCCGGAGGGCATCTCGCCGAGCACTGGAGCGCGAAACGCTTTGTCGGCATCATGATCCTTATCTGGGGCGTCTTCGCCATCCTGAGCGGCCTGGTACAGAACTTTACGCAACTGCTCATCGTCCGTTTCATACTCGGCGTCGCCGAAGGCGGCATCTGGCCGGCCATCCTGGTCTTGATCAGCCACTGGTTCCCGGCTAAAGAGCGTGCGCGCGCCTACGGTTTCTGGATGATGAACATCGCCATCGCCTCGATCATCACGGCGCCCCTCTCGGGCTGGATCCTGACCTTTGGGAGTTGGCGCTGGTTATTCTTCATCGAGGGCATCTTTCCCTTCCTTATCGCCGCGCCCGCGTGGTGGCTCTTCGTGGCGGACCACCCGTCGGAGGCGTCGTGGGTCTCGCCGGCCGAGCGCGCGTATATCGAGACCACCCTCGCGGCCGAGCGGCATAACGAGCCAGCGGCGGGAGGGCTTGGTCAGGTGCTGCGCAGTTCCGTTGTCTGGCAACTCGTGATCGTCTACTTCCTGATCCAGATCGGTTTCTATGGCCTCAACCTGTGGTTACCGACACTCGTGAAGGCGCTGACCCATAAAGGATTCGGCGCCGTCGGGCTGATCACGGCGATACCCTACATCGTGGCGATCGTCGGGCTGTGGCTGAATGGGTGGTCGGCCGACCGCACGGGCCACTACTCGGTCCATGTCTTTGGCGCGATGGTGATCGCCGCGATCACCCTGGTTGCGTCCGTCCTCGTCGGTGGCGGCAATATCGTGCTCTCCATCGCCCTGGTCAGCCTGGCGATGGGTGGGGCGTTGGCTTACGACGGCCCCTTCTGGGCCTCGGCCTCGCGGGCCTTACCCGTGGCGGTCGCGGGGAGCGCCATGGGTTTGATCAACGCGCTGGGCAACCTGGGAGGATTCGTCGGACCCTACCTGGGCGGCTACCTGCAGCAGCGGAGCAACGGCAACTTCGTGAGCACGGCAAGCGTGCTGGCCGTGGCCCTGTTCCTGGCGGGACTGGTCATGCTGACGGTCAAGGTCCGGCAGCGCGTCGCGTTGCGCTCGGTGGCGTAGGTGGCTAGCCACGCTCGGTGATGGCGCTCGGTCTGCTGGCGTGGCCGAAAACTCGGTTCGGCCGTAGCATGGCTCCGCGACGTGTCTCGTCGGACATGTTCTATCAGGTGGATGTGAATTTGCTCAGGTCCGTTTCTCCCCAATGCAGGCTGAGAGAGCGGGACGCCCTGAAGATCGCGGCCTGTCTCGCGTGGTCGGGCTGTTGTTCTCCCGGCCAGCGCGACACGGCCATGTCCGCTGCTCTCGGTCGCACCGGCCAGCGCTTAGACAGCGGGCACGAGACTCAGTGAACAGAACAGAAGGGGGCCTATGATGACGGATCACGGCATGCCAATCCTTGCGAGGATTCATCCACGCCGCAGGGAAGGCCTATGTCCACACGACGACGGACGAGCGCGCGCGGTTCGTCGCGGCGGCTCACGCCCACGGCTCCCCTGGCGGCTTCTCCTGGTCATCATTCTGGTCGTTAGCGCCAGTCCTCGCGTGCTTGCTCAGACGCTGGGGACGCCCGATGACGTGGTCAGCCAGGCGGGCGCCGACTTCCTGCGTGGCAGCCCTGTGAACGTTGTAGTCCGCGGCGGCGCGATCCGGGTGGGCACCGACACCGTGCTCACGGGGTTTGTTCCCGGTTCCGTGCGCTTTGGATCGTACACGTCCGTCCCGATGACCGCGGCCCATCCCTTCCGCCTCCTCACGATCGATGTGACGGCAGATGTCCCGTCCCACGGACTCCTGGCGGTCGCCGTGCGGACGGCGCTCCCCGGCGGCCCCTGGACGCCCTGGGCTGATGTGACGACGCCGACGCCTGCCTTGATCCAGGGACCGACCGCCACGCGCTGGCAGTACCGCCTGAGCCTGGCGGCCGACCGCACGGCCGACAGCCCCCAGGTGCGGCAAGTGACGATCCGCACGACGCCTCTCCCCCCCGGCTATCCCACGACACCGCCGCCCCCGATCCAGGGGGTCTCCTATCAGGTGTATGCGACGCGGGAGGGGTTGGTCGGCAGTGTCACCAGCAACGGGCATCGCATTCGCCCCCACGATCACTTCGTGGCGCTGCCGTCGGATACGGTGCTCGCATGTGACGGCTGCCACGACTACACCGTTACCATCAGCTACGCGGGGCGCACGACGACGCAACCGGTCTGGGATGTCGGCCCCTGGAACACGGCCAACCCCTACTGGCAACCACCGCGCACCCCCTTCCGCGCGTTGCCGCAGGGGGTCGCGGCGGCGCGGGCGGCCTATCAGAAGGGCTATCAGCGCGGCCGCAATGTCTTTGGCCGCCCGGTCAGCAATCCGGCCGGGATCGACCTGGCCGACGGCGTCTTCTGAGATGACCTGCACATGCGCGGCAACGACTGGGTCACGGTCACCTATCACTGGCAAAGCGGCCTGCCCACCCGGGCGCGCCCCTACGCGGCGGCCTGGATAAGGGACCGCTACCAGGACCTGCCCGCGCGCGCGATCACGCTGACCACGGGCACGCGCTCCGATCAAGTCACCGTGTGGTTCAAGAACCTGGGCACGGCGTCCTGGGATCAGCACACGGTCCTGGCGGTCTACGACCCGCGGCGCCCCACGCTGCCGCCCCTGGGCAGCGCGTTCTGCAACGTGTTCGGGCCGGATGGGCAACCAGATTGGGCCTCGTGCACACCGGGCATCCCGGCCTTTGTCGGCAATGGACGCCCAGCGGGACCGGGGCGTCTGGTCTCCTTCGCGTTCTACCTCAGGGCGCCCGCCACGGTCGGCGACACCACGCTGTATCTGAAACTGGCGCGGCAGGTGAACGGCCGGTATCAGTGGCTCAACCAGCCGGACGGGCAAGACAGCTTCGACGCGCTCACAATCCACGTCATCCCACGGCCGGTGGCGCCTGCTGCCGCTCCGACCGCGCCGAGTGGCGCCGCGCCGCCCCCGGGTACGACGGCTCCATTGCCATCCACGATGCCACCCCTACGCGCGGCAACGCCGCCGCCGGCCACCCCGACCCCATAAACGCATGTGGCGGCGGATGTGGTGGAACTGTCGGTTAAGGCTATCGCCCCAAGCCGATGGCGTGAGCCAGCCCCCGCATGCGAACATGTAGGCGTTTCGCCGCACGATAACACCAACGGCATACAAGGGTAGAGTAGGCGGCCAGCGAGGTGCCGTTGTCGGTCCTTTTCTGTCCGCCCCTCCCCGCACCGGACGTACGCCTTTCGGAGGGTTCCGCTGGGTTCTGCTGACTTGACATGTTATGGCCGAAAGACCTTCAGGCGAGGCGCGTAGACCCTGGTGATGTCGACCGATTTGACAGCTTTGGGCCTTGAAAGGGGCAGGGAATCAATGCGAACGCGTGCTCGAAACGAACAGCTTTCAAGCACATTAGCAGAACCCAACGGAACCGGTGTGCCGTCCTATGACGTGCGTTTCTTCCCTTCGCTGCCGTGCTCCGCGCTCTGTCACCCGTGTACCTTTAGGACACGTTTTCTGACAGGGCCATCAAGCGGTCGGCCTCTGTTGCGTCACCGACCGCCGATGGCTCGACGGTCTCCTCGGGTAATGGTGTGCGGCGGAGCGTGACGTAGAACCAGACGGCCGCCACGGCATAGCACACAATGCCCAGGACGAGCGGCCAGAGGAGCAGGCGCCGATCCAGGAAGTAGCCGGCGAGCACGGGGAAGACAGCCATCGCGATGCTCCAGCAACTCAAGGACACACTCGTCGCGAGTCCACGTTGGCGTGGATCGACCGCCCCTTGCAGGAAGGACAGTTGGGCTGGCCACTGCATCGAGACGACGCCGGTGCGCACCACGTAGAACAAGCCAGCCACGGGTAGGACCGGCGCGAACGGCACCCCGACGAGCAGGAGCGTACTGACGCTAACCGCGAGGAGGATGACACCGGCCACCCCAAGACGTCGGGCCAGGGCCGGCACAAAGGGGATCAGAGCTAACCCGGCAAGCTGCGCGACGGCAAACCACGGCGCAATGACCGTCGACGCCGCCCCGAAGCGCAGCGCGAACCACAGCGGCAGAAGCTGAACCACGAGCCCGAGGCCGGCCCCCTGCAAGGCGAAGAAAACGGCCAGCTTGAGAAGGAAAGCCCACTCCATCATCGCGTGAGGAGGTGCGACCGGGGCCGTCACCTCCTCGCACGTGCCGTGGACAGACCGATCACGTACAGGGAGGAGGACGAGAGCACCGCACACGATCAGGAGAAAACAGCCGACGAACACGGCGCGATCGGCGACGACCGCTGGAGCAAGACGGGCACGGACGAGCAGCCCAGGCAGACCCGCCAGGAGCGCCCCGCATGCCGTGGCCGAGGTCCAGACCGCCTCACTCCAGCTCATCACGGTCGTGCGCTGATGCGGTGGGACCGTCCCGGCAAGCAGCGGGTTAAACGTGGCTGTGGTCAGCGCGCCACCAAGTCCCCCAGAGAAGCCGACACCCCCGAGCATGCTCGCCACCACGAGCCAGCCTGTGTTGGTCGTCAGCGCGAAGATGGCAAAGCCCAACGCCGGCAGCGCAGTCCCGGCAATGAGGAAGGCGCGCCGTCCGAACCGGTCGGCGAGTGGCCCGATGGCAAGCAGCAAGACAGACGACCCAAGGCCGGCCGCCGTGAAGATCCCACCGATCAGCAGCGTCCGCAACCCGAGGTCGTGCAGGTAGAGTGGGAAGAAGACCAGCAAGAGACCAATCGGCAACGAGCTCAAGAAACTGGACAACAAGAGCAACCGTGCATCGCGCGGCAACGCGCGCACCGTACGCAGCAGTCTCCCCACACCTCTCCTCATGTCCTCTCAGCAGCGGTCTGCGTCCACGGCTCTCTCGTATCGATGCGACGCGGGCTTGTGGCGTCGCGACGTGGGCGTGTAGCGTCGCGCTGTCGTTCCGCATGGGTGATCTAACGGCGCACGGTTGGTCTACACGGCGACAGATCGGGGAGCATGAGTTGTGCCTCATACGGCCTCGCGTCCGTGTGGGAGCGCGCGCTACGTGAGGGTGGCGCTCCCTGCCAGGCCCTGGACCCCACCGCGTTCATCGACCGCTTGCCCATCGGCCAGCCCCCGTCGGCTGCCCTGCTCTGGGACCCCGCGGGCGGAGCCATCCGCGCCCACCGGATCGTTGAGGCGCGGCGCCAGAGCGTGGCTGACCACATCATTCCCGCCGAGGTCCTGGACCTCGCCTCCAGCGGGACGAGCGCGCGGGTGTGTAAGATCCGGTGAGGACAAACGGCGCCTACACGGGTGCGCACCGCCGATGAAACGTGGGCCTGTGACGAGGTGCTGGTCACGGTGGGGATCGACACGCCCAGCCTCGCGGCGCAGGTCGGCGTCCAGGTGCCGACGACGCTCATCCGCCACGCGCGCTTGACGTTCGCCCTGCGTCGCCCGCAGGGAGCACGGTCGTTCGCGTGCTGGATCGACCAGAGCGACGCTTATGGGGACGACCTCTCGATCTATGCCGTGCCGGTCGGGACGACGGGCCGGTACGCGGTCGGCGTCAGTGCAGGAGGTCACGATTTTCCCGGCTCACGCGATGTCGAAGATATCAGCCGCCGCAGTGCATCGTTGGCGCGGCGCTACGTCCCCGCCACCCTGCCGGGCCTCGACCCCCTTCCGGTCGCCGCGGTGCGCTGTGCCTACAAGCAGGTGGGATTGCCCGAGGGCGATGGATTCCGCGTTGAACGCCGGGATGCAGTGACCATCCTGTATGGCAACAACCTCCCTATCCGCAGCGGACGGGGAAACGCAGCGGATGGGGAAACGCAGCGGACGGGGACGGCGCAACGCCGTCCCCGTGCAACATGCCGTGGTTCATGCGGTAGCCTGCAAAGCGTGCCGGCTCCAGACCGCCGGTCGTTAGATGCCGCGCGCGTCGGGGTGCGGCCGCCCTCCTGGTGACGCGTTCCCTATCAGACAGGGGTGGCGGCGTGCGCGGGTGTACCTGCGGCGCGACGCGGGTCTCATCCGCTCAGCGCCGGCCACGCTATGGCGGGAGCCGGACGCGCGGCAACAGGAACGCGGTGTAGCAACGCTCGCTTGTCAGAGCCCCGGCGTGCTCCCAGGAAACCTCGATCGCGCTCTCCGTGGGGTAGCGCTCCCGGATCGTGGCCAACACGCCCGCCACCACGTCGGGGGGGAGCGTGCGCCCCTCCACACGAAAGTTGCCATCCACGCCCTCGACCTCGCGGAACCCACCTCCCTGCCGATCTTGGGCAAACCGCATCCCGCCCCACACGACTTGGGCGTACACCAGGGTGTAGCCCGGTCGCCGCGTCCGCCGACACGTGTCCGTCTCCGGCACCCTGCCGGCCGCGACGCTAGCCTGCCGGTCGGTGATGGTGAGTTCGAGACTAACCACACCGCGATCCAACGTGTCCTGATTCGCGACATGTGCGAGCACGACCCGCTCGCCGTCCACCTCCGGCATCGCTCCTCATCCAATCACGCCGTGCGGCGCCTCGTCGGCTGCTCTTCCCTCAGTGTACCGGGCGCTATGGGCGTCGCGCCGGGACGGGTCAAGGGTGGACAGAACTGTGCGCCTCGCAGGTTCGACACTGAAGAGGGCATATCCCGCAGGAATTCGGCGCAACGATTGCATGACCTGTTGGGGGGGCGTACCGTAAGCGGGCCAGCGTGTCGTAGCGGCCCCCGGCATGCGAGACGCGCTGCAACCACTGTCGTGCCAGCGCCGCGTCGGCTCGTGAGCGAGGGGGTGGGGCCGTGACTGCTTCCAGGGATGGATGTTCATGCAACGCGTCGCATGGACATGCATGACCTGTTTGACGGAGCAACGTCGGGATGGGTCACGCATTGTGCCAACACTGGTAGGGCGCGAGCGCGAGTGAGGCGCGCATCGCTTGAAGTAGCTATGCTATCTATTCGTTGCTATACGGCCGTATCACGACGGATGAGTCATGAGCCAGCACAGGGAGGCCACGCGCTGGCCCATCATAACTCTGAGCCTGGGTGCGGTCGTCGTCGCCGACGACGTGGTGGTGGCGCAGCCAGGGCGTGGTCTCCTGCTCGCACGCGCGATCACGCGACCCCTTTAACGCCGTTCGCGCGATGCCGGGCACCACGACAGGCATCCGGCTTCGCGCCTAGTTCCGGCACCGTCCTCGACAGGGCGCTGCCATGGGGAGGAACGGGAACCGGGTGCGCGATGCCCCGAAACGCGGCGACATTCTCGCCCCGCGCGTGATGGCCGCCATGCGGCTGTCTCGGGCATGACCTGAGGCGTGGTCCCTCCTGGCGCGCACCTCTCCGATACGCGCCAGGAGGGACCACGCGAGGACGGTGCGGACAGTGAGGACGGGCGGTGCCGATGCTGTCCGCCGTGTCAGGCGTCGGCCCAGCGATACCCCGCCTCGGTGGGGACGATGCGGCCCCAGCCGGGGAAGATGTGGTGGGTGAAGACCATGATCGCGTCATGCGGCACGGCATCGGCGAGCAGACGCTGGCGTGAGGCGATCATCGCCGGTGTGTCGCGCTGGGTCATGACCCAGTCAAGATGCGCGACCTCACACGTATGGTGGAACAGGTCGCCGAGGTAGTAGAAGTGGTCGCCCGCCGACTCTACGTGAACGATAGAGTGGCCGGGCGACTCACCCGGCGCGACGATCATGCCACTCTGGCCGATGGCGCCGCTGGCGTCGGCCTCGGGGACCGCGCGACGCACCGCCGCGGCAGGCGCGTCCATCCAGGGAATCAGCGGGATGGCGTCGAAAACGCCGTCGTTGATGAGCGTCACCGTGGCGTCGCCGATGCGACGCGTGGCGACATACTCCTCGGTTGTCTGCGTGGCCATCAGCCCACCTCCATTTATGCCCACCTCTATTTATTAAGGATCGATTAGGAGGCCAGGAAATCGAGTATCACCTTGTTGAATTCCTCAGGCGCTTCCCATAGGAAGGCATGGCCACCATGCGTGGTAAAAACGAGGTGCGCGTGTGGGATGCCGTCGTGCAGTTGGTGCGATTGAGTGGGGGGGAAGATGAGGTCTTTCGGCGCGCCAAGCACCAGCGTTGGCGCGGCGATGCGGCTCAGGCGATCCGTCGCATTATGGACCTGGATACTATGCAGTTGACTCAGGTACGCCTCCACGGGCTGTGTGATCCCGGTTAGGGCCTCCTCCGTTTCTTGTGCGACGTCCGGATGCTCCTGGAAGAACTCTGGCGTGAAGCACCATAGCAGGAGTTCTTTCATCATCTGAGGGAGGCCCAGGACAGAGGCGGTTTGCTCCCAAATGCGATATAGGCGTCGATCGAATTCGCTGGCCTCGCTACATGTACAGCACAGCAGTAACTTATTGATCCGGTCGGGGTAAGCCAGGGCGAACTCTTGCGCGATCATGCCGCCCATGGAAACGCCGAGGACATGTGCCCGCTCGATCCCAAGGTGGTCGAGCAGACCGCAGGCGTCTGCCGCCATCTTGGCGGTGGTGTACTTCCCCTCTGGCTTGTCGGTCCCGCCGATACCACGGTTATCGAAGATGATGACTTTGAAGTGGCGCGCGAACTCCTCAGTTTGATAGGCCCAGGAACTCAGGTCGTCGGCCAGGCCGTTGATCATGATGAGCGGCTCGCCGTCGCCGTGGACCTCGTAGTTGATCGCGATGTTATTGGCTTGCGCGATAGGCATGATGTTCCTCCCAGGGTGATAAGTTCTCTACCAGTGCTATTACTACAACGATGCTATCTGGCCAGTCCAGGGTCTGTGAAAAGTCAGGCAGAGCGGGTTCTGGGGACAAGGAAGCGGAGGGCCTTGGTGGGGCGGGAGCGGAGATGCTGCCGGAAGGCGGCGATCTCATCGGTACCGGTACGCCGGATGAGG